>Ga0075423_10004666_pt1 | contig 12727 bp, 6 predicted proteins | sample SoiMethybrSBSTD2_FD_80114 | JGI IMG/M metagenome (GOLD analysis project Ga0075423, IMG submission 80114) | Bulk soil microbial communities from a Populus tree surrounding site in Tennessee, USA - Soil MetaG P. TD hybrid SBSTD2 | ecosystem: Environmental > Terrestrial > Soil > Tree plantation...
GCATCGAGCTGGGCGAGATCGAGGTCGTGCTGGAGCGGCACCCGGCGATTCAGACGGCGGTCGTGCTCGCGCGCGAGGACAAGCCGGGCGAGCTGCGGCTCGTCGCCTATGCTGTGCCGACGAACGACGATCGTAGGGGCACGATATATCGTGCCCCTACCACGAACGATGCTGAACGCGATCCATCCATCGTCCATCGTCCGTCGTCCGCCGTCGAGGAACGCGATTCGTCCATCGTCCATCGTCCATCGTCCATCGTCACCGAGCTGCGCTCCTTTCTCAGCGAAAAGCTGCCCGAGTACATGCTGCCCGCTCTGTTCATCTTCTTAGATGCGCTGCCGCTCACGCCGAACGGCAAGCTTGATCGGCGCGCGCTGCCGGCACCGCAGGGCACGCGCCCGCTGATCGCGAACAGCTTTGTCGCGCCGCGCACTGCGACCGAAGCGTTATTGGCGCAGGTCTGGCGCGATCTGCTCGGATTGAAGCAGGTCGGCATCCACGACAACTTCTTCGAGATCGGCGGCGACTCGATCATGACCCTACAGGTGTTGTCGCGTGCTGGCCAGCTGGGGCTGCGGTTCACGCTCAATCAGCTTTTCCAGCATCAGACCATCGCCCGGCTGGCCGCGATCGCCGACCCGTCGCAGGCGAACGTCGTCCTGACCGAGCAAGCCACGCTGATCGGCCCGGCACCGTTGCTGCCGTTCCAATGTTGGTGCCTCGAGCTCGACCTCGCCGACCCGCACCACTGGAATCAGTCGGTGATGTTCGAGACGGACGACGTGTTGGAGCGGTCGTTGATGCGCCAGGTCGTCCAGAGCCTGCTGCTGCACCACGATGCGCTACGGCTGCGCTTTCTGCACGAGGATCAGTCCGGCTGGGTGCAGACGATCAGCGCGCCGGATAACGACGTGCCCTTCGTATACTTCGATCTGTCGGCGCTACCGGCAGCGCAGCAAAGCCCGACGATCGCAAATATGGCGGCTGGATTACAGACTAGCCTGCATCTGGCGCGTGGTCCGCTGCTACGCATCGCACTCTTTGACCTCGGCACGAATGCGCCTGCCCGCCTGCTCCTGATCATCCACCACCTCGTCACCGACGGTGTCTCCTGGCGTGTGCTACTGGAGGATCTCCAGACCGCCTACGAGCAACTGCGCTCCGGCACTGCCGTCCAGCTCCCACCCAAGACTACCTCGATCAAACAGTGGGGCGAGCAGCTGCAAGAATACGCGCGATCCGCAGCGCTTCAGCAGGAGCTAGACTACTGGCTCGCCGAGTCGCGGCATGCCTGGCCGCTGCCGGTTGATCATCTCGGCGGCAGCAATCGTCACAGCGCGACGCGCATCGTTACGGTGGCGCTCGACGCCAAAGAGACCAGGGCGCTGCTCCAGGTCGTGCCCGCCGCCTATCATGTCCAGATCAATGATCTGTTGCTCGCAGCCCTGGCGCAAGCGTTTGTTCGCTGGACCGGCAAACGCACGCTGCTGCTCGATATGGAAGGCCATGGGCGTGAGGCGGTCTTCGAGGATATGGATGCATCGCGCACGGTTGGCTGGCTCGCCACGTTCTTTCCGCTGCTGCTCGACCTGGCAGCAGCCGAGACGCCGTTTGAGATCTTGCAATCGGTCCAGGCGCAGTTGCAGCGTATCCCCAACCACGGCCTCGGCTATAGCATCCTGCGCTACCTCAGCGCTGATCAGCAGCTGATCGAGCGGCTGAAGGCGCTGCCGCGTGCCCAGGTCAGGCTCAACTACATCGGTCGGTTCAATCAGATCGCCACGGCGGAGTCGTCATTCCGGGTTGCGCCTGAATCGCCTGGTTCTGAGCGCAGCCCGCGCGGCACTCGGCCATATCTGATCGAGATCAACGGCGGCACGCTCGGCGGCAGCTTCTCCATGTCGTGGGCGTACAGCGAGCATCTATATCGCGAGACCACGATCACGCGGCTGGCCGATGATTTTATCGAGACGTTGCGCGTGTTTATCAGATCTGCCTGATAGCTGGCGTGCGGCGGTGCCGTAGCCGGCGGGTTGAAACCCGCAGCTGGTATGCCAAGCCCGCTGATGAAGTTTGCCGAACTAATCGGGTAGCCCGCGGAGGCGGGCTTTGTAGCGGTAGCCGGCGGGTTCAGCCGCCCGGCCTGGCGAGCGCCAAATACCCGATTACAAATACATCCATACAGGGCCGTGCGGGTTCGGTCGCCGTGGGGCTAAAGCCCTCGGCTAGCCTTACGAAGGCCACCTTTTACAAATACATCCATACAGGGCCGTGCGGGTTCGGTCGCCGTGGGGCTAAAGCCCTCGGCTAGCCTTACGAAGGCCACCTTCGTGGCCTGCCGGCTTGCAAGCCGCCTGCGCTCCCTCGCCAAGCGCGGCCTCCCCAACCGGCTCGAGATACCCGTTTTATTTCGCAAAGCGCCCTCCGCCACACGCACGCTGCGGGTTTCAACCCGCAGCTGGTATGCCAAGCCCGCTGAAGCGGGCTGGAGCGCACCCGAACGCGCTTGAGCGCGTTTGGCGTACCAGGCTGCGAATTCATTCGCAGCAGAGCAGAGTGGGCTGGGCCGGCCCGCGCCAGCCGGTGTGCTATAATCACGCAGCACAGCCCATAGCGAAGGAGGTACCTGATGCGCACCACCATACTCGACATCCAGCGCATGAAACAGCGTGGCGAGCCCATCCCCATGATCACCGCCTACGACTATACCTCCGCGCAGTTGGTCGATCGCGCCGGCATTCCGCTCATCCTGGTCGGCGACTCGCTCGGCATGGTCGTGCTCGGCCATCAGACGACGCTGCCGGTGACGCTCGACGATATGATTCATCACGCGCGAGCGGTGGTGCGCGGCGCGCAGCAGGCGCTGATCGTCGTCGATATGCCGTTTCTGACCTACACTAGCGCCGAGCGGGCGCTGCACAGCGCTGGCCGGATCATCCAGGAGACGGGCGCGCAGGCGGTCAAGCTTGAGGGCGGCGCGCCGGTCGCGCCGGTCGTGCGGCGGCTGGTGGAGACGGGCATTCCGGTGATGGGGCACCTTGGTTTCACACCGCAGTCGGTCAACCAGATCGGCATGCGCGTCCAGGGTCGCCAGGCCGACGACGCGCGGCGGCTGATCGCGGACGCGCAGGCGCTCGCAGCGGCCGGCGCGTTCCTGATCGTGCTGGAGCTGGTACCGGCGCAGCTCGCCCAGGCGCTCACCGCGCGGCTGAGCATACCGACGATCGGCATCGGGGCCGGGCCATGGTGCGATGGGCAGGTGCAGGTCTGGCACGACATCCTGGGACTCTACACCGACTTCGTGCCGCGCCATACGCGGCGCTATGCCACGCTCGCCGACAGCATCGCCACCGCGCTACAAAGCTACGCTGCCGAGGTGCGCGCGGGCGCTTTCCCCACCGCAGAGCACAGCTCGGCCATGGACGAGCAGATCTTGCAGGCGGCGCTCCAGCCGACCGGCGAGCAGACGCCCGAGCAGCGCCGCGACGAAGCGCCGGAATGAGGATAGCGTGATGGAGGTAATCGAGACGATCGCCGCCTTTCGCCAGGCGCGCTCGCGCTTCGGGCGGCTCGGCCTCGTGCCGACGATGGGCTATTTGCACCAAGGGCACCTGAGCCTGGTGCGGCTGGCGCGGGCCGAGTGCGATGCAGTAGCGGTGAGCATCTTCGTCAACCCGGCCCAGTTCGGCCCCCACGAGGATCTGGCGCACTACCCGCGCGACCTCGAGCGCGATCTGCGGCTGCTCCAGCAAGAAGCCGTCGATCTGGTCTTCGTCCCCAGCGCCGCCGAGATCTACCCGCCAGGCTACAGCACCTACGTCGAGGTGCAGGGCGTGACCGAGATGCTGGAGGGCCAGGCGCGCGCGGGCCACTTTCGCGGCGTTGCCACCGTCGTTTGCAAGCTCTTCAACATCGTTCAACCGCAGCTCGCCTACTTCGGCCAGAAGGACGCGCAGCAAACAATCGTGGTCCGCAAGATGGCGCACGACCTCGATCTCCCCGTCGCGATCGTCGTCGGCCCGACAGTGCGCGAGCCGGATGGCCTGGCCATGAGCAGCCGCAATAGCTACCTAACGCCCGAACAACGCCAGGCCGCTGCTATGCTCTATCGCGCGCTGACGGCGGCGCAGCAGCGCTATAGCGCCGGTGAGCGCAACGCGGAAACACTGCGCCATGTCGTGCGCCAGGTGTTAACGGCGGAGCCGCTGGCGCGCACCGAGTACGTCAGCATCGCTGATCTGCGTACGCTGCAAGAGATCGACGCCATCGACGCACAGGGCGCGCTGCTCTCGCTCGCGGTGCGCATCGGCACCGTCCGGCTGATCGACAATCTCCTGCTGGGCACCTGAGCGGCTCACCCGATCGGGTCCACATCGCCGTAGCGCCGGCCCTTCCACGTCACGCCGTGCCCCCAGGTATGCTGGTAGGCCGAGTTCAGAAAAATGCCGATGAATATCAGGCCACCGATTGGGTGCCACAGATAATAGCGCAGCGGCGTGTCGAAGTAATAGCGCGCACGCCAGCGGGTCACCAGCAGCACAAGGATGGCGACCAGGTTGATCACCAAGGGATCGAAAACCTGCTGGCTGAACTTGAACTCGATCAGTGCCCAGAGCACCATCAGGAAGGGGCTGATCGTTATGACATACACCGCCACGACCGAGCCGAACAGCATGAGAAAGCTGCGCTGCAACGTCAGGAAGTTATTCTTCGACCAGCCCTCCCAGATGCCGGCAAGCGATGTATACATGCGCGTGCTCAACACCTGGGTGCCATCCAGCATCAGCATGTGATAGCCTGCGTGCTTGAACCGCCCGGAGAGCACCTGATCTTCCAGCACCTCCTCGCGCACCGCCGCGTGCCCGCCAACATGCTCGTACGCGCTGCGCTCGGCCAGGATGAACTTACCATTGGCGAAGGCTGCGTTGGGGTAGCGCCGATTGCTCGTGCGCTGAAACGGATCGATCGCGTGGCTCATCCCGACGATCACCGGCTGCGCGACCCGCTCCCAAAAGCTGCCCAGCTCCTGATACGCCCAGAGCGAGAGCATCGCGGCACCATGGGCGCGCGCGGCCAGATATGCCGCGCTCAGGGCGCTGGGATGCAGCGACACATCGGCATCCACAAACAGCAGCCACGCGCCCCGCACATGCTGCATGCCAACCGCGATCGCGTGATTTTTACCCGTCCAGCCGCGCGGCAGTGGCCCGCCGCGCACCACCCGCAGCCGATCATCGCTGGCCGCCAACCGCGCCAGAATAGCCGGCGTTGCATCCGACGAGCCATCGTCCACCACGATCACTTCGAGCTGTGGGTAGCTCTGCGCCAGCAGCGAGCGGACGCAGCGCTCGATATGCGCCGCCTCATTGCGCGCCGGCAGGATGATCGAGATCAGCGGAGCGTCGGGCGGGACGGCGTCGGTTGGCCGCAGCACCGGACAACGCCGCAGGAAGATCGCCGCCCGCAGCGCGAAGACCGTCACGACGAACGCGGTCACCATACTCATGATCCAGAAGATATTCATCCAATACTCTCCAGCAGCGGCGGCAGTTCGGCCAGCCGCGCGATCATCGCGAACGGCGGCGGCATCTCGCCGGGCAACTGCTCGTGACGCGGGTTCATCCACACAAATGGTATGCCGGCAGCGGCAGCGCCGCGCAGATCATACTCCGGCGAGTCGCCGACAAAAAGCGCCTCGGCGGGAAGTACGCCCAGGCGCGCCAGCGTCAGCATGAAGATTGCCGGGTCGGGCTTGGCAACGCCAACCTCTTCCGAGACAGTCAACACATCCATATATGTGGCCAGCCCAAACCGCTCGATCTTCGGTCGCTGCGTTCGGGTCGGACCATTCGTGATCAGCCCGAGCTTGTAGCGCGGGCGTAGCAGCTCGAACGTCTGCTGGGCATCCTCGGCCATCGTGATGTCGTCGAACCAGCCGCGCCGGTAGATCTCCTGCGCAATGGCGATGAGCTCGGCATCCTCCACGCCGCGCCGACGCAGGAACTCGGGGAACTGCTCGATATACACGCCCTCGATGATCGCCGCGTGTGCCAGCTCATCGCGGTCGAGCTGCGGATAGCGCGCGAGCACGTCGGCCAACGCCAGATGCAGCCGCTTCGTGCGGTACACGCGGAAATCGTAGAGCGTATCGTCGAGGTCAAACAATATCGCCCGGTACATCGCTCCCCGTCACTTCCACTCCATCCGCCGCCCCCCGCATACCTCCGGGCTGCATCATACCTTTCGATAGACCAACCCCGCGCTATCAAGCCGCTCTAGCCGCCCAACCCCGACGAGGTATTCCAGGTGTGCAAGCGTTTCGGCCATCGCGAAGCGTACCTGGTGCGGCGACAGTTCCTCCGTTGGGAAAATGGACGTACAGATGGCGAATGCAGTTGCAGCATGCGCCGCCGCCTGTGCCGCAACGGCCAGCCGCTGGTCGTGATGCAAGCGCAGCTCATCCAACCGCTCCCGAAAGGCGTGTATCAACGGACCATGGCCCGGCAGCGCCAACGCCACGTCATATCCGGCCAGCATCTGAAGTGATTGCAAGAAGTCTGCCAGGGGATCGCGGCGGCCATACGGCCAGAGGCTGATATTTGGCGTGATCTTCATCAGCACCGTGTCCCCGCAGATCAGCAGGCGTTCCTGCGCACAGTAGAGCGCCAGATGCCCATCGCTATGGCCAGGAGTCGGGATGGCCTGGAAGACCCGCCCGCCGATCGTGAGCTGCGCGCCGGGCATCAGCGCGATCGTCTGCGGCACCGGCTGGGTCATTGGCTGCAAAGCGGCCATGTTGTCGTACACCTCGGCGGCGAGCGCAGCCGGCATTCCATGGTTCTGGAACAAAGCCGTGACCGCACGATAGGCCGGCGCACCGTCGTGCCAGACGCGCTCGGCAAACGCCTGCTCGACCGGCGAGAGGTAGACCGGCGCGCCGCTTAACTCGGCCAGCCAGCCGGCCATACCGTAGTGATCGGGATGCGCGTGGGTCAGCAGAATCCGTGTAATCGAGCGGGGATCGATAGCAAGCTCGGCGAAAGCGGCCTGCCATGCCGCCTGCCCAGCCGGGTAATTGAGGCCGGTATCCACCACAGTCCAGCCAGGGTCGTCGCGCAGCAGATAGCAATTGACGATGCGCAGCGGAAAGGGTAGCGGCAGCCGAACCTGGTAGATGCCTTCGGCAACCTGCACAAACACCTCCGGTTCAACCTGCAACCTGGGGAAACGCGCTGTATGGGAAAGATACGCTCGTTATGATACCACAGGGACCGTTGAATGCAAAGCAGCGCGGAAGTATGCTACTATGCACAGGCCCTACAAATAGTTAGGATTTACGCGGTCGGGATGTGCCTGGCCCATGATATGGGCAGGCTACGGGTACGAAGCCCGCCTGCGTGGCCTCAATCAGCCCGCCGGGTACCCTCTGGGTGCCGGGCTTTGTAGCCGTAGCCGAGGGCTTCAGCCCGACGGTGCCGCCCGACTGCCTAACTCCTGTCTATAAGAGGAGGAGAATCGCTCGTGAACGATAGTGATCTTGAGGAAGTGCGCTCCTGGGCGCGCGAGGCCGGTGCCATCGCGCGGCAGTACTTCAATAACGTCGTTGGCCAGCGCAAGGCCGATCGCAGCTGGGTGACCGAGGCCGATCTGCGGATCGAGCGTATGCTGGTGGAGCGGATCAGCGCGCGCTATCCGCAGCACGGCATCATCGGCGAAGAGCTGACGCACCACGAAATCGGCCGCGAGTTCCTCTGGGCGCTCGACCCGCTCGATGGGACGGGCGCGTTCGTGGCGGGCCTGCCGCTCTGGGGCGTCTCGCTGGGCCTGCTGCGCCAGGGCCTGCCCTATCTTGGCGTGATCTACCTCCCGCTGCTCAACGACTGCTACTGGTGCGATATAGCGGGCGCGGCGTTCTTGAACGAACACCCGATCAGCGTGATTGAGCCGCGCGAGTGGGAGAGCGAAGATTGGATCGCGGTGCCGTCGAACATCCATCGCCGTTTCGCGATCGAGTTCGCGGGCAAAGTACGCTCGCTCGGCTGCATCGCCGCATCGCTCTGCTACGTCGCGCGCGGCAACGCCGTCGGAGCGCTGATCTCGCGCGCAGCGATCTGGGACATCGCTGCGGGCATGGCCATCCTCAGCGCGGCCGGCGGTGGCGCGATCGGGCTATCCGGCCAGGCGCTCGACACGACAACAATGCTCGGCGGCGGCGGCCTGCCCGAACCGATCCTGATCGGCGCGCCGACGCATGTGCAGGCGCTGCGGGCGGTGATCCAGCTGCGCTGAGCGGCGCTACCGCAGCAATCCAGCGAGCGCAGCCGACGATGCAGAGCCGCTGCCGACGACAGACATCGGCATCCCCACCGGCGTAGGGGCGCGATAGATCGCGCCCGGCCCTGTCGCGCCCTCACCCACGCCGCACGCAGCACCCCATCCTCAGGTTGACACAGCTGAGTTTGAGGATATAATGCGAGGCTGGCTGCACCGTTCTACGCGATCGATCACCCACCTTTTGGATCGGATAGCGCTAGGGCCGCCTGTTTCTCACCACCTTCCACCTTCCACCGCCCGCATTGGTTTGAGTAGACACGCGCGCTGGCATCGGCACCGTTCCCTTCAGCCATGGACTCAAATACGGATGAGCAATCTGCTTGCTGAGATTCCTGCGCGTTCTGCCACGCTGCTCGATCTGCTGCGACAGCAGGCGCTTCGCCAACCCAATCGACACGGCTATACCTTTTTGCTCGATGGCGAACAGGCGGAAACGCAGCTCACGTATGGCGAGCTTGATCGGCAGGCGCGCGCGATCGCCGCACAGCTTCAGGCGCTGGTGGCCCCCGGCGCGCGCGCGCTGCTGCTCTATCCGCCAGGGCTGGCGTATGTGGCCGCGCTCTTCGGCTGTGTGTACGCTGGTGTCGTCGCGGTCCCTGCCTACCCGCCCGACCCCGCGCGGCTGGAACGCACGCTGCCGCGTCTGCGCGCGCTCGTCGCCGATGCGCGCCCGCAGCTCGCGCTGACGACGACGGCGGTGCGGGCGCTCGTCCCAATGCTGGCAGCGTCCGTCCCCGACTTCCCGGCGCTGACCTGGCTTGCCACCGACGCGTTCAGCGACGACGCGGCGATGGCCTGGCAGCCGCCGGCCCTCAGCGCGGATAGCCTGGCGCTGCTTCAGTACACGTCGGGCTCGACGGCTGCGCCAAGGGGCGTGATGTTGACGCACGGCAATCTGCTGCATAACCTGGCGCTGATCCAGCAGCGTTTCGCGCATACCGCAGCCAGCCACGGCGTGATTTGGCTGCCGCCCTACCACGACATGGGCTTGATCGGCGGCATCCTCCAGCCGCTCTACGCCAACTTTCCGGTCGTGCTCATGTCGCCGATCGACTTCCTTCAGCGCCCGCTGCGCTGGCTCCAGGCGATCACGCGCTATCGGGCGACGACGAGCGGCGGGCCGAATTTCGCCTACGACTTGTGCGTGCGCAAGAGCACAGCCGAGCAGCGGGCGGCGCTCGATCTCAGCAGCTGGACGCTCGCGTTCAATGGTGCCGAGCCGATCCGCGCCGAGACGCTCACGCGCTTCGCGGCGACGTTCGGGCCATGCGGGTTCCTCGCCGACGCGTTTTATCCGTGCTATGGGCTGGCCGAGGCGACGTTGATGGTGGCGGGCAGCACGCAGGCTGCGCCGATTATCCGCCGCTTCGCCAAGGCCGCGCTTGAGCAGCAGCGCGTCGTTGAGCTGCCCGCCGACGACACGACTGGCCGCGCGCTCGTCGGATGCGGCCAGCCTGCCGCCGATCAGCAGCTCGTGATCGTCGAGCCGACGACGGCGACACGCTGCGAGCCCGGTCAGATCGGCGAGATCTGGCTGGCTGGGCCAAGCGTCGCGCAGGGCTATTGGGACGCGCCGGAGCAGACAGAGCGCACATTCCGCGCGCGGCTCGCTGGCGCTGACGGGCCATTCCTGCGCACCGGCGATCTGGGCTTCGTCCACGCGCAGGCGTTGTTCATCACAGGCCGGCTCAAGGATCTGCTGATCATCCGTGGCCGCAACCACTATCCGCAGGACATCGAGCTGACGATCGAACGCTGTCATGCGGCGTTGCGACCGGGCTGCGGCGCGGCGTTCGCGATCATGATCGACGACGAGGAGCGGCTTGTCGTCGTCCAGGAGGTCGAGCGACAGGCGCAGAAGCTGCCGCTCGACTCGGTGCTGGCGGCGATGCGGCGGGCGCTGGCCGAGCAGCACGAGCTTGCCGCTTATGCGCTGGTGCTGGTCGAGCCTGGCAGCATCCCGAAGACTTCCAGCGGCAAGATCCAGCGCTCGGCTTGCCGGGCGGCGTTCCTGTCGCAGACGTTGGCGGTGCTGGGGCGCAGCCTGGAACATCGGCCACGTATGCTGATCCGCATAGGGACGCGAAGATACGCGAAGCTGATCCGCCAAGGTCCGCGAAAATACGCGAAGAGGAAACACGCCTTCGTGCCCCTGGAGCAGCAGCTCTGCCGCGAGATCGCGCGGCTGCTGCGGGTTGCGCCGCATATGATTGATCGCAGGCAACCGTTGAGTAGCATCGGCCTCGACTCACTGGCGCTGATCGAGCTACAGAGCGCGATCGCAGAGCGGCTCGCGGTCGAGCTGACGCTTGGCGAGCTGCTCCAGGCGTCGAGCATGGCCGCGCTGGCCCAGCTGATCCTGGCGGCGCGCGAGCACAACCAGCCCGCGCGACAGCCGGCGGGCGCTGCCACGCTCGCGCCCGCCGACGAATATCCGCTGTCGTATGGTCAGCGCGCGCTCTGGTTCTTGCACCAGCTCGCGCCGACGAGCACGGCATATGTGATCGCGAGCGCGGCGCGGCTGCGAGATGTTGATGTCCTTGATGTCGCGGCATTAGAGCGTGCGTTTACGGCGCTTGCGGCACGCCACCCGATCCTGCGGGCGACGTTTCATGCGCGCGATGGCGAGCCGTACCAGCAGTATCATGCGGCTGCGGCGTGGTTTACGCGCACGAATGCCGCCGAGTGGGATGCGACGATCCTGCGCGAGCACATGGCCGAGGCGGTGCGCCAGCCGTTCGACTTGGCGCGCGGGCCGTTGCTGCGCGTCCAGCTCTACGAAGGCTCGGACGATGCGACCGTGCTGCTGGTCGTGCATCATCTGATCGCCGATCTGTGGTCGTTGGGCGTCTTGATACACGAGCTGAAGCTGCTGTATGCGGCGGCAAAGAGCGGCGTGCCGACACAGCTGCTGCCACCACAGGCGCAGTATGCCGACTTTGTACGCTGGCAGCTGAATATGCTGGCTGGCCCAGCCGGCGAACGGCTGTGGTCGTACTGGAAACAGCAGCTGGCCGGCGACATCGCGGCGCTGAAACTGCCGATCGATCATCCTCAGCCGGCGAGCCTGAGCGCGCGCGGCGCATCGCAGAGCATGCGACTAGGCCCGGCGATCACTGATCAGCTCAAGGCGTTTTGCCAGGCCCATGGTCTGACCAGCTATACGCTGCTGTTGGCGGCTTTTCAGGCGTTGCTGTATCGCTACAGTGGTCAGCCCGACATCCTCGTCGGCTCGCCCGCCGCTGGGCGTCGGCGCGGCGCGTTTGCCGGCGTGCTGGGCTATTTCGTCAACCCGGTCGTGCTGCGCGCGCGTTTTACGGCCGATTGGACCTGCGCCGCGTTCCTCGCGCAGGTGCGCCAGACCGTGCTCGAAGCGCTCGATCACCAGGATTACCCGTTCGCGCTGCTGGCCGAGCGACTTCAGCCAGCGCGCGACTTCGGCCAGACGCCGATCTTCCAGGTGATGTTCATGTTGCAGAAGGTGCCGTTGTTCGAGGCAGAGGCTTTGGCCGCGTTTGCGCTCGATATGGACGGCGTGCAGCTGCGCCTGGGCGATCTTCAGCTGGAGTCGCTGGCGCTAGAGTCTGCGGCGGCGCAGTTCGACCTGACGATGGTGACCGCGGAGTTGGCCGATGGGCTGGCCGCGACGTTGCGCTATCAGCCGGAGCGCTTCGACACGGTCACGATCAGCCGCATGTTGGGCCATTTTCGGCAGTTGCTCGCGGGGATGCTCGACGATCCCGCACAGCGCATCGCCGCGATCCCGCTGCTGACGGAGCGCGAGCGGCAGCAGGTGTTAGTCGAGTGGAACGACACGACCGTAGGGGTCAGGGGTCAGGGGTCAGAGGTCAGGGGTCAGGGGTTGAGGGTCAGAAGCCCGATCGTTGACTCCTCGCTTCTGACTTCTGATGCATGGTGTATCCACGAGCTGTTCGAGGCGCAGGCCGCGCGAACGCCCGATGCTGTCGCGCTGGTCTTCGACTTCCGAGACAAGGAGACAACAGGTCGCACAACGAACGATGGTTCAGCCTTCAGCCTTCAGCCTTCAGCCTTCAGCCTTCACCTGACCTACGCCGAGCTAAATCGTCGCGCGAACCAGCTTGCGCACACACTGCTCGCGCGCGGCGTCGGGCCGGAGGCGCTGGTGGCTATCAGCATTGATCGCTCGCTGGAGATGGTGATCGGGCTGCTGGGCATCCTGAAGGCCGGGGCGGCCTACCTGCCGCTCGACCCGACCTATCCACGCGAGCGGCTGGCGTTTATGCTGGCGGATAGCCGAGCGCGAGTGCTGATCACGCACCAAAGTATTGACGATTTACGATTTTGGATTGACGATTTGGGAGCAGCTGACACTCCAATCGTAAATCGTCAATCCAAAATCGTAAATCTAGCC
>Ga0075423_10004669_pt1 | contig 12723 bp, 12 predicted proteins | sample SoiMethybrSBSTD2_FD_80114 | JGI IMG/M metagenome (GOLD analysis project Ga0075423, IMG submission 80114) | Bulk soil microbial communities from a Populus tree surrounding site in Tennessee, USA - Soil MetaG P. TD hybrid SBSTD2 | ecosystem: Environmental > Terrestrial > Soil > Tree plantation...
ACCGGCTCGACGACCGGACCCGATGGCGGCCAGGTGCCGATCAAGGACGGCAAGGTTGAAGGCAACAACATCTCGTTCGGGGTCACGCTGGATTTCGGCGGTATGCCACTCGAGCTTTCGTACAAAGGTGTCGTCAAGGGGAACGAGATCCAGATCACAGGAGAGTTCGCCGGGATGCCGTTCGAGTTCACGGTGAAGAAGGCGTAAACTTCCCGACGTGACCAACTCCCCACGGAATCGTCTGCTCTTCGCTGCCGTTGTTGTTGCGCTCGTTGTCGAAGCGACACCACGAGCGCAACAACCCGGTGTTCATCCCGTCAGCGGGCGTGTCTACGCCCAGACGATGGGCGTGCAAGGCGCATCGTGGCTGGAACGCAACGAGCGTGAGAAGGAAGAAGATCCCGATCAGGCGATTCGACTGCTGAAGATCCAGAAAGGATCAACGGTTGCCGACGTCGGCGCGGGATCTGGATACATCACGCTGAAGCTGGCGCGCGCGGTCGGACCAATGGGGAAGGTCTACGCCAACGACATTCAGCAAGGCATGCTCGATCTGCTGCAGAAGAACGTAGCCAAGGCTAAAGTCGCCAACGTCGCGCCGATCCTCGGCGCCCTCGACGACCCCAAGCTGCCTGCCGATTCGATCGATCTCGCGATCATGGTCGACGTCTATCACGAGTTCTCACAGCCACAGAAGATGCTGCAGCATCTTCGCGAGGCGTTGAAAGCCAATGGACGGCTCGTGCTGCTCGAGTATCGCGCCGAAGACCCCGACGTTCCCATCCGCCCCGAGCACAAGATGACGAAGGCGCAGGTGAAGCTGGAAGTCGAGCACGAAGGCTTCAAGCAGTCGCGCGTGTTCGACGACCTGCCCTGGCAGCACCTGTTCATCTTCATGAAATCGTCGTAGAGCAAACTTCAGCATGCGCGTGTACGCGGAGGCTTAAGCCTCCGCTCTTCGCCGCACAACCAGAAACGACACGGGAATGCCGAGCGCGACCACGGCCGCGCCGAGCAGCGTCTGTCTCGTCTGACCGACGACGAACAGCATCAGCAGCACGCCGATGAGCGTGAGAAACAGTGCGATGGGCACTGGATGCAGCGGTGTCTCGAGCACGTCAGGCCGTGCTTGCGGCCGGGGCAGCTTGAGGATCGCCGCCGTAGAGAGGCCGAGGAAGAACACGACGCATGGGACGAAGTAGCCGAGGATCTCGTTGAACGTGCCGACCAGCACCAGGATGGACGCGAGCACGACCTGCACCATCGTCGATGTGGGCACGGATCCGCGCCGAGGATCGAGGCGGGCGAGTGCGATGGGGAAGAGTTCGGCGCGCGCCATCGCCACATACAGTCGCGGCGCACCGAGAAACGTGGCTGCCAGACTTCCGCAGACGGCGATCACCACCATGATCGCAAGCAGCGTTCGGCCGGCAACACCGAACAGATTCGCGCCGATCGCCGCGATCGCGATGGCCGGCATAAGATCGGCACGTCCACCGATGGCGGCAGTGGAATATTGGGCCAGCCCTATGCCGAGTGCCGCCGTGATGCCGGGGTCCATCACGAGCAGCGCTATCCAGCCATAGACGAACGCACTGCGCGCACCGAACGCCTCGCGGAGGAACACGTACGCGCCTCCCGGGAGTGGAAATCGTGTCGTGAGCTCGCGTAGCAGAGTGCGCCGGCGGTGCTCAGCAGGCCCATCACTGCCCACACGGCGAGCGCGATCGGCAGGCTGCCGACCGTTCGCATCATCGTCGCGGGCGTGAGAAAGATGCCAACGCCAACGACTTGGCTCACGACCATCGCGGTGGCTGCCCACGCTCCGAGGCGTCGAGCGGTTATCGCCGATTGAGACGAGGAAAGTAGTGACAGGGCTGCGACTCAGGCGGTTCGGTCGGCGGCGGCGGCTCGAGCATGAGGACGTTGGGAAACAGCTTCGTCGGCTGGCCGTCCTCGAAATCGCGCGCCCATTCCTCGTGGTTGTACGCGCATACGGGCAAACAGATGGAACAGTACGAGTACTTCGCGAAGTACGGAAAGCAGCGACCGGTGTCGACGACGTAGCGGTCGTAACCCAGATGATCTTTGCCGGCCTCCGGACTGCGAGAATCAGGGATTGCCGCCGGCGGACAGTACTTGCGGCAGGCGCGGCATGTATCGCAGAACTTCGCGATGCCCGCATCGATCGGACGATCGATCGCGAGCTCGAGCGACGTCGTCACGCTGCCCATTCTGAAGAGTGGCCCGAGCTTCGGATGGATGATCGATCCATGCCGTCCCAACTCGCCGAAGCCGGCCTTGAGTCCAATCGGGATGTGGAGCAGATCGCTGTCGCCAATGGGGTGCTCCACCTTGCAGGCGTAGCCGATCGATCGCAGATAGGACGCCAGGCGAATCACGGCCTCGCCCAGCGTGAAATAGACGCGTAAGCATTCGATGGCGGACTCGCGCGACGGCACGACCTGGAACTCGCGCCACCGCATGCGCTGACCGACGGCGATCGCGTACGTATCCGTCACGATCCGGCCGCGATAGACGTCGCTCGGCTCGATCTCGCAGATGCCGACGATGTCGGCGCCGAGCTCGATGGCTTTGTCCTTCAGATGCTGGGCGGCGTCGCCGGGCGACGAGAACTCGCGGCGCGTCGATGCGACCTCGCCGCTGAATCGCGGGTATTGATCGTCGTAGATGCGCCGAAGCAGATCGTCGGCGGCCGGGATGCGGATGGAGCGGCCGCCTACGGCGGCATACCACTCCTCCCATGCGAAGGCCGGCGGCGAGCTCGCGGACACACGAGGACTGTAGCGGCCGTGGTCGTGCCGCGGCAATAGTGCAGATGCGCGAGGCTTGACAGCATGTCTCGACGGAATATATTGTATTGATACATATGTCAGTGAACGTGTTCAGCCGCGAGGTCAAGAAAGGCAGCGCCGAGCTGATGATCCTGGCGCTGCTCGAAGGCCGCTCCCGGCATGGCTACGAGATCGGCAAGCAGATCGAGGAGCGATCGCGCGGCGCGATCAGCTTTCAGATCGCCTCGCTCTATCCGATGCTCTATCGCCTCGAGCGGCGTGGGTGGATCGAAGGCCGCTGGGTCGAGAAAGCGGGGGAGCGGCGCCGTCGTTTCTATCGCCTCACCACTGAAGGCCGGCAGGTGCTGCGCCGGCAGCGCAGCGTCTGGCACGAGTTCGTCGAGGCGCTCGATCGCGTAGCCGGCATCAAGCCGGCGTGAGTCGTCATATGAACTGGCACGCCTACGTCCGCGAGCGGCTGCCTGAGATCACGGGCGATGCCGCACGCGACGAAGAGATCGTCGAAGAGATCGCCCAGCACCTCGCGCAACGGTACGACGAGGCGCGCGCCGCAGGCGCCGACCATGCTCGGGCGTTCGACGCCGCCGTCATCCAGCTGCAGGAGCGCGCGACCCTTTCGCGCCTGCTGCGCGAGGCCGATCGGCCGCGCGCGATGCCACCGTCGCCACCACCGAATCGGAGCGCCAGCATGCTGAGCGATCTCTATCTCGACGTCCTGTATGCCGTTCGTCTCTTGCGACGCACGCCGGCGTTTACCGCCGCCGCGGTGGCCACGCTGGCGCTCGGCATCGGCGTGACGATCGCGATCTTCAACGTCGTGGACGCCGTGCTGATCCGGCCGGCGCCGTATCCCGACGTCGATCGCCTGGTGATGATGTGGGAGACCGATTCTGCGAGTGGCACGTCCCGCGAGCCCGCCTCGTTTCCCGACTTCCTCGATTTCAAGGCGCAGAGCCGCACGACCGATCGCATCGGCGCATTCATGGCGATCGACGGCAATCTTCAACCGCCGAGCGGCGATCCGATGCGACTGGCCGCACTCGCCGTCACACCAGAGATGCTCGAGATGCTCGGCGTGAGAGCGACACGAGGCCGCGTGCTCTCCACCTCAGACGATGTCCCGGGACCACCGGGGCCGGTGCTGATCAGCGAGCGTCTGTGGCGAAGCGCGTACAACAGCGCAGAGGTCATTGGTCAATCGATCAGGATCAACGATCGCCCGCGCACGGTCGTTGGGATCGTGCCGACCGATGCAGATTTCGGCATCGTTCAGATCTTGCGCGCCGCCGATTACGGCGGCGGTTTCGGGACTCGCGATTCGCGGACACGCGTCGATGTGTGGATGCCGCTGCAAGGCGACGCCAGGCGGTTGCCGCGCTCGACACATCCGATTCTCCTCATGGCGCGGCTGGCGCCGGGCGTGACATCCACTGCCGCGCAGCAGGAGCTCACGCGGATCGCAAGCGATTTGGAACGGCAATACCGCGACGATAACGACAAGCGCGGCATCGCCATGCAGCCGATCAGCCAGGTGGTGTTCGGGCCCGTCAAGCCGCCGCTGCTCGTGCTGATGGTGGCGGTGGGCTTGATCCTCGTGATGGCATGCGCCAATGTGGCGAACCTGCTGCTGACACGCGGGACGAGGCGGCTGCGTGAAGTGGCGGTGCGTTCGGCGCTCGGCGCCGAGACGGGCCGTCTCGTGCGTCAGTTCGTGGCAGAGAACGTCGTGCTCGCCGGTGTGGGCGCCGCGGTGGCGTTGATCCTCGCGTTCGCCGTGCTACGCACGCTTGTCGCGATCGCACCGGCGGAGATCCCTCGGATCGCGGCCGTCGGCATCGACGTGCGCACGATGTTCGTAGCTTTCGCATGCGCGGCCGTCGTCGCGCTGGCATTCAGCCTCGTTCCGGTCGCGCAAGCCAAGAGCGCTCACGTGGCGATGCTGCTCAAGTCGGAGGACCGCGTCACCGGTGGAACCGATGCGCGCCGTTTGCGCGCGCTTCTCGTCGTGGCCGAAGTCGCGCTCGCCGTTGTGTTGGTGACAGGGGCGGGGTTGCTGATTCGCAGTTTCTGGAATCTGCTGGCGACGCCTCCCGGGTTCGACGTCGCACGCACGCTGAAGGCGGAGCTGCAGCTGCCGCAGAGCCGCTATCCGATTCAGAACAATCCGATGCCCACCTCGCCGGCGATCGTACAGTTCAACGCTGCACTGATCGCCCGCGCGTTGGCGATACCTGGCGTGCAGTCGGCGGCGATCGCCGCGAACCACCCGCTCGACGGCGGCTTTGCCAGTAGTTTCGTGATCCCGCATCGTGAGGCAGAAGCGGCGAACTGGCCGGAGATCTCCATTCGGCGCGTCACACCGAGCTACTTCGAGACGTTGCGCATTCCGCTTCTGCAAGGCCGGTTTCTCGAAGACCGCGATCGCGCATCGATGCCGGCCGGTGTCGTCATCAACCAGACGGTCATGGACCGGATCTTTCCGGGCACCGATCCCGTGGGTCACGAAATCAGGTTCTGGGGAACGTCGTGGACCATCGTTGGCGTCGTTGGCGCGGAGCACGTTCAGGGCGTCGCCAAGGAGCCGCCGATCGCCGTCTACCTGCCACTCGATGCGGTACCGGGGAACGCCGAATCGCTCATCGTTCGCACGTCACGCGATCCGTCGAGTGCGGCATCGACCGTTCGCTCGATCATCCGCGAGATGGATCCTGGGCTCGTCGTCTCGGGCCTCGAGCCGCTGAGCGAGACGTTGTCGAAGTCGCTCACGCAGCAGCGGTTCTTGATGATGCTGTTGGCAGCGTTCGCATTTCTCGCCCTCGTACTCGCGGCCGTCGGCATTCACGGTGTGCTCAGTTGCAGTGTGGCGCAGCAGCGAAGAGAGATTGGCGTACGAATGGCGCTTGGCGCGGATGCCGGACGACTACTCCGATCGGTGATGACGCAAGGTGCTGCGTTGACAGCGGTCGGGTTGATCGTGGGATTCGCTCTATCGCTTGCGCTTGGTCGTTTTCTGACCGGGCTGCTGTTTGGTGTAACCAGCAGCGACCTGGCGACACTGGCCGCGGTCCTGGTCGTCCTTGCGGCGGTGTCCGCGTTTTCGATCTGGCTGCCAGCGCGGCGAGCCGTGCGTGTCGATCCGCTCGTCGCGCTCAAGCAAGAGTAGAGCTTCTCATGAAGCATGCTGGCGCGCTGGTTCTCATCGCTCTCACGCTCGCCACCGCTGCGGCGCAGAAGCCGGAAACCATCGCGTGGAGGAACGGCGCGTGGTTCGATGGAAGCGAATTCCGTCGCACCGATGTCTACAGCATCGGCGAGCGGCTCACGCTGAAGACACCCTCACAGGTCGATCGCACTGTCGATCTCACCGGCAAGTTCGTGACGGGAGCATTCGGAGAGGCGCACAACCACAACGTTCCGAGCGACGACACGCCTCGGACGATCCGCGCCTACCTGGAGCGGGGCATCTTCTACGTCATGATCCAGACGAATGTGCCGGAGGCTCCAGCGAAGTTGAAGGGGCTGATCAATCGACCAGACTCGATCGACGTGCTGTTCGCCAACGGAAGCTTCACGGCACCGGGCGGCCATCCGACGGCGCTGGTCCGCCGGAACATCGCGAACGGCGGCATGACCAACGACGATTTGGATGGTGGCTTCATTCAGCCGGTCCGCTCTCCTGACGACATCGATCGCGTCTGGTCGACGCGCATCAAAACGCAGCAGCCCGACTTCATCAAGATGACGCTCGTTTACTCCGAGGATCGCGTCGCGGGGCTGCCGCGCCCCGACAGCGATCGCCATGGACTCGACCCATCGCTGGCGTCGTATCTCGTGAGCAAAGCGCATGGCGATCGTCTCCGCGTGTCGGCACACGTGGAAAGCGCGTACGACTTCGAAGTCGCCGTGGCCGCTGGCGCCGACCTCATCGCGCACATGCCGGGATTCTGGTGGGATCCGGACCGCATCACGGCGAAGGGGTTCAGTATCTATCGCATTTCCGAGGACGTCGCGCAGCGCGCTTCACGCCAGGGCACGATCGTGATGACGACCATTGGTACAGAGAGCCTGCGAAATGCGACGCCCCACCTGCGGGCGCAGGTCATCGATGTGCTGCGATGGAACTTCGATCTCCTGAAACGTCATGGAGTGAAAATCGCGATCGGCAGCGACCAGTTCCGATCGTCGTCGGTCCCCGAAGCGCTGACGATCGCACAGGCTGGGTTGATGACCAGTGCCGAACTACTGCGGTCGCTGTCGGTGACGACTCCCGCGGCAATCTTTCCGCAACGAGCCCCGTTCGGACTCGCCGAAGGCGCGCCGGCGAACGTCATTGCTTTCGATGGCAATCCGCTGGACGATCTCGAAGCGATTACAAGAATCAGCCTGCGAGTAAAAAGCGGCCGGGAGTTGCGCGTCACTCGTTAGTCGGGCGTCGGCATCTCGGCGCTGTCGATCACGAGCACCTCTACCGGTCCGCGCGCGGAATCGAGCTTCAACCCGAGTTGTTCGCGAAGCGCCGTCAGCAGCGACGGATTATCGGATGGCGGTAGATTCGCTGTGGGAAGATTGAGCCCGAGCTGCGAGGCCATCCGCAGGAGTACTTCAGGATCGAACGACAGCTCGAAGTCATACAAGCCCATGAGCCCCGTCTTGTCCTGAACGGTCTTGCCCGTCGCACCTGACAGGAGTTGCACGAGCACGTTCAATGGCTGGCCGTTCCCTCGGAGGCCGAAACTCGGAGCGCCGCCTGCACCGGCGCCTTGAGCGCCAGGGACGCCGCCGATCATCGGCATCATCGAGCACGGAACCACCTCACCAGGCTTCGGCAGTAGGCTGGCCAGCGCGCTTGGATTGCCCTTCAACGCCGACGTCGCGGCCTGCGCGCGCTTTTGTTGGTCCTCCTGTGCAGCCGCGCTCTTGCAATCGGAAGTCGACGGCCTCAAGTTGGGGCCGAGCTTCCCGTCGCCACGCGCGATGACCAATTGTTCGATCGTCATCTCGCGCGTTTCCATGTGCGCTTTCAGCTTGAAGCGATCCATGAGCAGACCTTTGAGCATCGGCATCAGCTGCGTGGTGTCGGTCGCACCCAGGCCGTCGGCGGCTTTCGCGACGATGTCGAACTTCTGCGAGGTCTGCCACGAGGGACCGCCGACGATCTGAAAGTCCTGCACCTGATACGCCATTCGAACCAACAAGCGCAGTGGCACATTCGACGCTGACAAGCGCCCTGGGCCCTGTGGCAGGACCATCGGAATCATGCCGAGTGGGCTGGTGTTGTTCGGATCGCTCAACTTGATCGAGGCGACCTCGAATGTTGGGTCTTTCTTCGGCTCCTGTGCCTGCGGCTGCTGTGTCGAGACCGAACCCGAAAGGGCGAGGACCATGACGCACACGGCAATCGACAACGTTCGTGTCATGACGCTACGAGTCCCTTTCCTTCAGTGCACACATATTTCCGACCTGCTGGCACTTTGGTGAATTCCTCGATTCGCCCGTTGGGCCACGTCACGGTGATCCGCTCGATGACGTCTCGTTTTCCTACGCCGAACGTGAGAGGAAGTTCCGACTGCGACAGATAGCTCGACCCGCCCTTGACCATTTTCGACTGCGTGGTGCCGTCATGGAAGAAACGCACCGTGGCCCCGATCGCATCGCGATTTGACGTGGTTCCGATCAGGCGCAAGCGAACCGAGTGATGGCCGTTGGCGACGTCGTTTCTGAACAGCACGGCCGGACCGTTGTTGGTGGTCATCAACAGATCTACGTCTCCGTCTCCGTCGACGTCGGCGGTCGCGAGGCCTCGCCCGACTCGCGCTTGTGAGAACGAACTACCCGCGTGGGTAGCTGCTTCTCGGAACGAGGCGTTTCCCTGGTTGAGGAACAGGAGTGGCGCTTGGGCGTAACCGACGTTGCCGCGGATATTTCGGACGGTTTCATCGATATGGCCGTTGGCCACCACCAGATCCGGAAGGCCATCGAGGTCGAAGTCTGCAAAGACGCAGCCGAACCCGAGGCGATTGAGGGAAGCGCCGCCCACCCCGGCCTGCCGTGCGACATCCTGAAAGACGCCCGCCGACTGGGAACGATAAAGGCCGATCATCTCGTTGTCGAAGTTGGTGACGGCGAGACCCGGCCGGCCCGAGTTGTCGAAATAGGCGGCGTCGACCCCCATGCCCGCGCGCGCCTTGCCGTCCTCGCTCAGCGCCACGCCCGTCTCGAGCGCCACGTCCTTGAAGCGGCCGTTACGCAGGTTGCGATACAGCTTGTTCGGCTGCGTATCGTTGGCGACGAACACGTCAGGCCACCCATCCTGGTCGTAATCGATTAACGTCACGCCGAGCGATTTCGAACTGGAATCGAAGATGCCGCTCGTAGCTGTGACGTCTTCGAACGTGCCGTTGCCGCGGTTGCGGAACAGCCAGCAGGTCTCGCCGCGATAGGCCTCGGGTGTGCAGTACGACTTCTGCTTGCCGTCGAGACTGCAGAAGACATCGTGCTCGGGGGTCCACTTGACGTAGTTGCAGACGAACAGATCGAGCAGGCCATCGCGATCGAAGTCGAACCACATCGCCGACGTGCTGAACGCCTGCCGTCCATCGAGACCGCTGGTCTTCGTGACGTCGACGAACGTCCCCTTGCCGGTATTGCGGAACAGTCGATTCTGTCCGACGCACGTGATCAGCAGATCGGGAAAGCCGTCGTTGTTGAAATCGCCGACCGCGACACCCATACCGTATATCTCGACGTCGAGCCCGGCACTGCGAGTGACGTCGGTGAACGTGCCGTTGCGGTTATTACGATAGAGCTTCAGCGTTGATCGTCCGCCTTCGCCTGCGCGGCGGCGAGACAGGCTTTTCTGTCCCGGCCAGTCCATGCCGTTCACGAGCAGGATGTCCGGCCAGCCATCGGCGTCGTAGTCGATGAATGCGCAACCCGAGCCGAGTGTTTCGGGAAGCAGCTTCCCGCCGTACGCACCGCTCACGTGCCGAAACTGCAGGCCAGCGGCGCCCGTGATGTCAGTGAAACGAAAACCGATTGATGGAGGTGTTTGCGCGAGGAGAGAAGAGGGCAGGGTCGCAATCGCTGCGCTGATGCCGCACTCCTTGAGGAACTCGCGGCGACTCCAACTCACAGTGGATTGACCAACCCGTTCTGCAGCGCGTAGACCACGAGCTCCGCGGTCTTGTGGACTCCGAGCGTGTTCATGATGTTGGCACGATGCACCGCGACGGTGTTGGCGCTCAGCTCCAGTTTCTCGGCGATCTCTTTGTTGGAAAGTCCGTCGCAGATCAACTGCAGCACTTCGAGCTCGCGCGGCGTCAGCCGCTTGTTGCGTTCGCCGGCCAGCGCGGTCGGCTGCGCGAGGGCAGGATCCAAGACCGTCTCACCGGCGGCGATGCGCTTCACGGCTGCTGCGAGATCGAGATCGAGCGCGTTCTTGAGGACGTAGCCGCGTGCACCTGCAGCCATGGCCTGCCGAACCAGCGTCTCTTCGGCGTGCATGCTGAGCATGAGGATCCGCGCCGACGGCGTGCTCGACATGATGGCGCGGGTGGCTGCCAGACCGTTTGTGCCGGGCATCGCCGCATCCATGACGATGACGCTGGGCTTGAGCTCCTTCGTCAGCGTGATGGCCTCGTCGCCGGTGCTGCCTTCACCGACGACGGCGATATCCGAATCATCTTCAAGCAGACGACGGAACCCGCGCCGCACGAGCGCGTGATCGTCGACGAGCAGGACGGTGATTTTCTCGGCCATAGGTTTTCGCGAAGGCTCGAGCCTCCGCTCTACGATGTTCGTGATGCGAGATCAGTCCGCAGAGCAGACGCTTCAGCGTCCGCGGTCGTCAACGGTACCGTGAGCCGAACCAGCGTCCCGCCCGACGTGGGGCGGACAAGCTCCAGCGTGCCTTTCACGATTTCGGCGCGCTCGCGCATTGCCACCAGCCCAAGGCCCTGACGCGGCACGATCGGCGGGAGCCCCTTACCGTGGTCTTCGATCTCCAGCTCCAGTGTACCGGGGTTGACGCGCAGGCGCACCGAGGCGCGGTCGCTCCCGGAGTGTCGAGCCACATTGCTCAAGGCCTCCTGAAGCACCCGGTAGACGTGGATGCCAATCGTCGCATCGATCGGAGAGGGTCCCCCCGATCGCTCGTAGGACACCTGGATGCCGAGTTGCTTTTCGACGGTCGACAGATACCAATCGATGGTGCTCTCGAGCCCGAGCTCCTCGAGGATCGACGGGTGAAGGGTTTGTGACAGGCCGCGGACGCTATCCAGCGCGGTTTGCGCCACCTCGCGGATCTCGCGCAGATCGCTGCGCAGCGGCGACCCTTCAGGCGCCTGATTTCCGGCGCGGCTCAACATCGAACCGATCGCTGTGAGGATCTGCCCAAACTCATCGTGCAGCTCTCGAGACAGCTCGCGCAGCGTCGACTCGCGCGTGGCAATCAGACGCTGCGCCAGCTCGCGCCGCTCGTTCGACAGCGCCGCCAGCTGCGCGAAGAGCCGCCGGTTCGAGTGGATCAAATACAGACTGGTGGCGACGATGGCGGCGAGCGCCGCGGCGAGAAACCAGATCACCTGACGCTGCACGCGGCTGTAAATCTCCTGCACCCGCTGCGCCGTCTGCTCCTCGCTCTCGTTGTTCTGCACGAGCAGACGGGCGACGGCGGTGCCGAGCGCGGCCTGGCGCGCTTGCAGCGACAGGCGGATCTGATCGCGGGCTTCGTCCGCGCGTCCGTTTCTCGCCAGCTCGAAGATGCGATCGGACGCGTCCCAGAACTGCGCCACCGAGTTGGCCAGGAAGCGCCGCTGCTCCGGTGTCTGCTGCGCGACCGCGACCTCGCCCTGGCGCTTCAGCGCGTCATCGAGATCGCCGCGAATCCGCGCGAACTGATCGGACCACGCGGTCAGCGGATACGGTTCGCCGTTGTCGAGCATGTCGCGCATGGCGAGACCGATCTGATTCAGATCGTTCTGGATGCGCAGCAGCTGCAGGGAATCGCGTCGATTGCGATCGGTGAGATCCGTCTGCAGGCTGCGAAGCCCGGAGATTTGTCCGGAGATGTACCACGAGTACGCCACTACCGTAGCGAGCGTGACGATCAGCCCCAACAACAGCGCCGTCGTCGGCGAGCGCTCTACCCTGAGCGAGCGAAGCGAGTCGAACGGGTTTGTCGTCGTCACGGCTGTTGAGGTCTCTGAGCAGCGTTGTGGGCAAGCGCGCGGCGGCGCAGCAGGAGACGCGTCCACAACAGGCCCGCCAGGACGAACGGTCCGAGATACCAGGCAATCATGTACGGCGCGGGGCGAAGATCGTATGTCGCATCGATTCGCGAGTCGACTCCGGCGCGTCCGAGCGGACCGTCGACGTCGACGTGGACGGCGTACGCTCCCTCATGATCGAGCGTGACAACGGCGAATTGATTGGTGACGTCCCCGCGTACCGGTTCGGTCGTCGCGTGCATCGCGACTTCCGAGGCGCGTGGTCCGGCCGGTGGTGTGGAATCGAGTGGGCGAACCGACACGGTTGCGCGCGTGCCTTCCGCCACTGCGACGTCCTTCGTGGCCGGCTCGATGATGATCCAGAACTGTCCCGCCGCGACGCCGTTGTCAGTCGCATCGGGATCGGTCCAGATCGAGATCGAATAGGGGCCGTGCACTTGGGTCGAGACGATCGGAAACGGCGGGCCCGAATGCGCGAGCGCGGCCGATGATGACCACAGGACCCACATCACGATGAGACCGGCACGCAGGGCCGTCATCCGATGAAGCTCACGGCACGCATGTCCATCGGCTGCGAGAGAATCCACAGTGCGGCGGTGGTGAGGAGCGCCACTACGACGAGCCACGGTATCGAGGCGCGCGTCGGAGTGGACGGATGATCTCGCAGCGATGTGGCATGA
>Ga0075423_10004671_pt1 | contig 12723 bp, 12 predicted proteins | sample SoiMethybrSBSTD2_FD_80114 | JGI IMG/M metagenome (GOLD analysis project Ga0075423, IMG submission 80114) | Bulk soil microbial communities from a Populus tree surrounding site in Tennessee, USA - Soil MetaG P. TD hybrid SBSTD2 | ecosystem: Environmental > Terrestrial > Soil > Tree plantation...
ATTTAATATTTGGAACAAGTAACCACTCTTATTATCATTGATATTCGATCGGATAATTGGTAAATTTCAATTAAAGATAAAGGATAGGGAATCTGCAGGAAATATTCTGGGAAACGCATTAAAGGGAATAGTAAGGAAGGAGGACATAAATAGCACAATCGTTCTGGGGATTCCTCGTGGAGGACTAGTTATCGCAGAAATTATTGCAAGAAAATTGAAGTGTGACTTTGATCTACTTATGGTTAAGAGGCTTCGAGCTCCCCATAACGATGAATTGGCCATAGGAGCGGTATCAGAAGACGGTACTACTTACCTAAATGAGTTGATTATCAATAAACTGGAAATATCTCAAGACTATATTGAGAATGAAAAATCATACCAGCTTAACGAGATAAAACGTTTGACCAAATTATTTAATCATGGAAATAAAACATCTTCAAAAAATGTAAATGATTCGGTAATTGATTTGAAGAACAAAACCATCATTGTTGTAGACGACGGGTCGGCTACAGGATCCACGCTTATCGCTGCTGTCAGAATTATAAAAAAAAATATGATGCCAAAAAGACTCATAATAGCCTTACCGATATCACCAAAGGGAACAATTAATAAGCTGAAAAGTGAAAATATTAATCATATAGAAGTTATCACTAGTCCTCAAAACAGAAACTTTGTATCAATAGAGCAATACTATCGAAGTTTTGATCAAATTACAGATAGACAAGTAATTGATATAATGGATAGAAAATTATAATGACAAAAAATTTGGAAAAAAGTTGAATAGGCAATAAACAAAAATTATGATTATTCTGGTATCATGATTATATACTACACCTCTATACACCCTATACAATTGGATTTATTGATCTCGTCAGAGGATCTATACAGGTTAATCAAAAAACGAGATAATATGATAGTGATAGACGCACGGTCTTTTTCAGAGTATAAAGATGGTCATATACCTGGGGCAATAAACATTGATTTATTTCAACTACATTGGTTTGATACTACTAAAAGAGGTATCAGAGACTTTAACAGGCAGAGTAGATTGTTGCTTTCAAATATGGGTATTAGAAAGGATAGCATGGTTATATTCTATGATAATGTTTCGGGTATAATCTCGGCTAGAGGAGTCTGGTTGCTCCTTTATTTCTCCCATACGAATGTATGCATGCTAGATGGGGGATTTCAAAAATGGAAGAATGAAAATCTGCCAATAGAAGTAAAGAGTAATCAATTAACAAATGTACGATTTGTGGGCAAACCAAATTCTAAAGTAATTGCAGATTCCAATCAAGTTAAAAAATCAATAGGCAAAAAAAATGTAAAGATAGTCGATGCTCGTTCGAAAGAAGAATACTCTGGTTCTGAAGTAAGAACTGCAAAGAGAGGACATATTTCATCTGCAATAAATATTGAATGGGCTAGAAATATTGAAAACAGCGTTTTTAAAAGTAAGAAGAAATTGTCAAAAATTTATTCAAAAATTCCAAAGGATACAGAAGTCATAACATACTGTCAAGGAGGATACAGGGCTGCAAACACATTTTTAGTTTTAAAGATGTTAGGTTACAAGAACGTAAAGATGTACCTTGGATCGTGGGGAGAATGGGGAAATAAAGACGAATTTCCTGCAGAACTATAATCTATTAGAGATATCAGAAAAAAATTCGTAATGCATAAATCATTACACGAATAAGTATGGACATGTTTTTCAAAAATTATTTTAATACACGAGTCAGCTCGATAAACAAGCCACGAAATCACGGCAATCAATGCTGCTTTATTATCCCAGAGTACATGAACAAAAATATTGTAAAAAAAGGGACTGAAAAACAGAAAGAAGGTGCATGGAAAAACCTTGTTCTAACAGAGCAATTGAGGGGAAGAAGAAGTGTCACTGGGTTAATGTCTTCAATGTTTTCTGTTTCGGACAAACTCAATCGGACTATATATGATGCAGGAGAAACCGAAACTTTGCCAGGAAAATTAGTAAGATCTGAAGATGGGAAAAGAACAGGTGGAAGGACTGTTTCTGAGGCCTATGATTATTCTGGCGCAACTTACAATTTTTATAAGGATATCTTTAAACGGAACTCAATAGACACTAGAGGAATGAAATTAGATTCTACCGTACATTATGGTGAGGCTTACAATAACGCATTTTGGAATGGTACTCAAATGGTATACGGCGACGGCGATCGAGAAATATTTCAGAGGTTTACTAAATCGATTGATGTAATAGGGCATGAGTTAACTCACGGGGTGACCCAGTACGAAGCAGCACTTGAATATCAAGGTCAAGCCGGAGCATTAAATGAAAGCTTCTCTGATGTGTTTGGAACTCTGATAAAGCAACATGCCCTTAAACAGACGGTCGATAAGGCAGACTGGCTTATTGGTGCTGGTCTGTTCACGAGAAAAGTTAATGGCATCGCGTTACGTTCTATGAAAGAACCAGGTTCTGCATACAACGATCCAACTATTGGTAAGGATCCACAACCTGGTCACATGAAAGACTTTGTGAACACAACAAGTGATAATGGAGGTGTGCATATTAATTCGGGAATTCCAAACCGAGCTTTTTACCTCACAGCTACGGAGCTAGGTGGGAATGCTTGGGAAAAAGCCGGGTATATATGGTATGTTACACTAACCGAAAAATTAAGAGAAAGCTCGAACTTTCAAAAAGCAGCCAACATGACATTTGACGTGGCATCTAGTGTTTATGGCAAAGGAAGTCAAGAACAAAAAGCCGTCCAAAAAGCATGGAACTTAGTTGGTATTAAAATTAAATAGATTTATTGATATCTGTGCCTATATCTGAATCTACGTGATAATTAAGGTTGAACGGAGTGGAGGATTTGCAGGGATACCAGTTTCCAATGAAATTGATGCAAACAATTTGCCCTCTGCGTTGGTAACTAAGCTAAAAAAAATCATGGAAAACACAAATTCATCAACCTTACCAATAAAGGATACACCAAGAGGGGCTGCAGATCATTATACTTATAAGATTTCAATACAAGATGGTGTGAACGTAAAAGTCATAGAATGTAATCAGTTTAATATTGAAGATGATTTGAAGTCACTTGTTAAATATATTGAAAATTCAGGTCGTAAAATTAGTTGAGATGATGCACTCCATTATTTAGCTATATCATGAGGCGAACAGTCATAATCTAAATGAATTAATTATTTTATAGAATTTGTATGGGCACTTATGCAAAATGCTTATTTATGTGTATATAGATTAAACATTATGCGTAGATTGTTGGCGATATTCAGGGAGTTTATTAGGGGAGGAGCTTCAATAGAAACAGTTAGAAAATCTCCCATTTTGAGGACGCCAGGAGACGTCACGCAGATCGGACACAATTAATTAACTAACTGAAATACCAAATTTACAATAATATTGAAGGTATCCATATGGGGCTGGAGTCAATATTATAGTGATTTTGATGCACAAACTTTTCGTTGAATTAGGTGAGATCGTTAATAAGACCAGTATCTTAAAAAAACCAATACTGACGACCAGCGGCATTAAATGAATTTTTGAGTATGATTAGAGCTAAGTCAAGGATTTGAATTATGTAATAATAGTATACCTTAATTTCGTTCAAGTCTAATTAAAGTCCATAAATCTGTTGAAACTGTGCTCTAGCTCTGTTACCGATGTATATTTGGTCACTTGTGAACAGTCTGGCAACTTCAAATGTTTCAAGCCCTGGGACTATCGCTCTTACAACTGGTACACCTACATTTCGCTGAGTTAAATTCACAATGATTGCTCTTCTCAATCCTGCTTTCTTCAAACGTTTTAAAATAAATTTGATATCATCTAAAATATCATTAAAGATGTATGTCTTTATTTCAGAGAACATTAACATTCTATTTTCTTCTTTATTAGAGTGAGATCGGGAATTCATAAAATGCCATTTCCTTTCGTAAATCTTATCATTTTCCTTATACTGTATCTTCTTAAGATCATCTCTTGCACCTTGAATATTAACGGCACGCGTCTGTGAAAGTTCTGTTATGGCACGCATCAATGCGACCCTGGCATCAAGATGTGTTCCGTAGCCTATCGCAAAATACCCGTAGTCACTACTTACCCATTCTACGCTACTTGCAACAAATGAAGGAATCCCGATATCTTTTTGTGTTATATTTTTTATTAGTAACGGTATCCCAGCACGAGCGAATCTTTCTGTCAAAAATTTTATGGGTCTAAAATCCTGTGAAATTTCAGAAATATTGACATCTGAAAAAATGCTAGAATCATCGACAAAATTGTCTGAAGCTATAATGTACTGGAATTTATTACTCTCAATTTTACTTAGTGAACCTATTAATCTTTGCAATAAACTGTAGGGTATAGAAGATGCACATAAATCAGCAATGCTTGCTGCGTCTCTCTCGATAACCTCACATAGTGCTTGACATATAGCTTCTTCAATAACATTACCAGATGCCAATCCGTTTGTGTGAGAGTATGGAAAGGCATTAACACATGGAGGTTTTGCAGAAAATCTGGAAAATACAAGCTTAGCCGGAACTAAAACTTCCTCGTTATTAATTAGATCAAATCCTGGTATGTAGTCTATGATTGATTTCATGTCATCATAACTAGCTTCGACAGGTTCCACCACCTCATCGGGATGGAGCACTTTGTTATATGATTTTGATAGTTGCGCATAATTTCCTTGAATGGAAGCTATAAAGCTAGTTTTAGATAAAGAACAATACCTTTCGATTGATTCCATTAGTGCACTTACTTTCGCTTGCGTTTTTGTAGGTCCTTTTCCCCCATAGACCCAAATCGTGTCCTCCGTTCCCGGGAGTATAACACTATAATTTGGAATATACAATCGATCAAGATAGGTGATATCACATACCCTTGTTACCCCAATCTTAGTACCTATTGGATTAATCGTATTAAGGGTATCTTCAAATGATTTTACCTTTGTAGATATCTCACCATTCCCGAACGAATGCTTTTTTATACTTTTAAGATGGAATGGCTGAGACATCGCTGTTTTAACCATATTGGGATTGATTATTATCAGTTTTGTCGAAATCCCTTTGGACTTAACTAGTTATTTTTGGAATCATTTAAAGATATAATAGGTCGCATGCAAAACTACGATGCAACAACCTAATTGTAGTAGCAAATCAGAGTATTTCAAGTACTGACAAATTTTCCTGACATCATTTAAACTTAGAAATTAGAATCAGGTTGGATGAAAATGTCACACCCCACATGTCATAATTTTGAATTGAATTGATTTGGAATAAGTATGCGTTACTATTATAGTATTCAAAAGAAGAACAATTATGTTATCGATGTCATATCATTTAATTGATTAGAACAATTAATAATGATGATTGAGTAATCTATTTGACAAATTATCATATAATTAGACTATAGATTTCATGAATTGATTTAAGTTTAAGGACTGGAAATAACTTTTGCGTCTTATATTTAGTTCCTATGTTCCCAAAAATCAGTGTACTTTATCTCTGCTGGAGTTTGCCATATATTTTATGTATAAAACTAACAAAGAACTATATCGTGAATACACTTACGAATTCGATAAAAGAAACACATATTTACAATTAGCTGGTTACACTATACCAGAATAGCTAAATGTGGGTGGTTGTCTGTCTTTCGATTATATTATGTTTAGGCATGGTTGGCATTCATTCAGTTTCTGGGACTCCTTCAAATCCAGAGATTTTCCTTAAAGGGTCCGTCCCCTATGGGGTACCTTACGAAGACTGGATAGCCAAATGGTGGCAATGGAATTTGCAAATACCCAAGGAGCAACATCCAATAGTTAACGACAGTCTTACGACGTGCCCAGTGGGGGAATCAAGACCTGTCTCATTCCTAACTCAAAAACTGCAGGGGCAAACGCAATATAGTTGTACTATCCCATCTGGGCATGCCATATTGGCTCCCATTGGGACCGGAGAATGCACAACCGATGAAGCAAAAACTAGCGTACCTGAAGAAATGATCAATTGTGCCACGACGGGCGATAAGTTTCTGACGATCAATACGGTCTCTATTGACGGTGTGCCCTTGAACGATCTGGAACAAAGTTATGTGATTGGTACGCAAATGAACGACCTAGGTAAAAATTATGCGATAACCAAAATTTTCAATATAACAATACCAGAAAACAATTTCTTGGAGCTGAAACCAGGCAAATGGAAGGATGCGGCAGGAGGATATTTTATCTTTCTAAAGCCCCTTTCACCAGGTGACCACGCGATAAGAATTTCTGCGAAAGTTAATAATCCTCTTGATCCAACTTATAATTATAACTACGACACAAAGTTTTTGCTTAAGGTGCAATAGGGATTGGTAACGACCGATGGTCTAACGCATTACTATCAGTTGGTATTTTGACATTGGAGTCACTACTTTACGTTTTTGACTTTGTTTTTAAGCGCTAGGGCCAAGGCCGCTTGCACATATTCTTTGATTTCTTTGTCTGTAAGTGAACTGGAGACCCCGGTTTCTTCTGGCATGATTTCTGAAATTTTTCTTGAAGTCACTAAAACCTTCTCGAAAATTCTGTGATTCATTTCCGCATTTCCTATGCCTTTTAGAAAGCTAACCTCAGTTTCAACTGCTCTACGGATCGTAGAGCGTAGCATGGAGTCTTGAGAAATGGATAAAGCACATGAATATATCCCTACAAAAATCAGGTACGACGACAGCCCAAAATAAGAAGCAGAGAGAAGTCCGAGTGGAGGAAACGGTGTCGTTATCAATGTTTGAGCCTGATAGGACACCAACATTATTAAGAGTCCAATACCTGCTACAATCAAATATCCCTTGACTTGGGGATTTTGTACCTTACGTGCTACCACGATAAAAGCAAAGCCAAATAACACACCACCGATTGGTCTACTGGCATGTACCATTACTATATAAATAATATTGAAAAGTGTGGGATTGTCTACTGCATATGAGAGCAAGAAATTTAGAATAGCTGGTTCGAACTGGCTGAGAAAATATAGGAGTGGGATGGTTATGATGACCCAGTATTTTATATTCCCTATTTTTTTTCTATAGCCATTAAGCAAAAATACTGTGCCTAGCCAAAGAAATACGAATGCAACAACGGAAAAGACGGTATAGTAGTACACGAGTGAAGAATTTCCAGTTGCTACATGTCTTACAAAATCGGCATACTCTTTAGCATGAACAACAGCAGGTTGATCAAGCAACTGATTTAAAAAATATACAACACCAGAAATTGCGCTCATGGAAATAAATAAACTTGCAATCAAATACATCATGATAACACGATTTTTGTGTAATTTAAGCCACATAATGAATTTCCACGACAAGAGAGCCGTAATAAAGGCAGCAGTTAAGAAGCTAAGAGCGAGAATGGCTATTAAAATAACGGTCTGGTATGAATAGGTAAGCATAATTTGGAATAATATCAGGATTATCAGTCCAGTAATACCGAGTTGAACTACTAGTATCAGTTTTTTCATTTTGCTCAAATGTGAGTGAGCAGTAGAAACAAGAGACTTGTTAACTTTATTGCCCACAAATCTCACAATTATTATTTGTGAAATAATGCAGAAGATCGATAAACCAACAAAGAATAAGGTATAGGTGCTAATGCCGGTATTCTCAAAACCTGAAACTCTGATAATGCCAGTCTCTAATGAAACACAGATTATTGTTGCTGAAACAATGACATACACTAACCAATCGGAGGACATCATCCGGATTAGACTGTCCCTAAAAGTGGTCACCTTATAAACTCCTTCAAGATCTGCTCTTTTCGATTAATTGAACTTTTCTTAGGTTAAAAATCCTAATTTCATGGGTATCATCTTCATATTATGATTGTATTAGTGCTCATTAGCAATTTGATTGCATCCAAAGACTATTAGTCAACGAGTGAAATAAACTGTCAACAATAATTTATAATCCTGGTTTGAATGTTAAAAATTTTTCCAATCAAATCAAGATTACGTATTAAAATGCGTTTCTTATTCTTCAGAAATTTAAGATTTTGTATATAGTCACATTGATTTTTTACTGTCATAGTAGTATCTTAATATTTAAATTAATACTTCTTGCTTGAATAATTAATTTTTATTTTCATTATGAAAAAAACAACTAAGAAATCTTTACCTCAATTTTTAAATTGTTTACCAAATACAAGATTTTATTCACTTGAGCAATTTCTTTATAAACATCTTATTATAACTATTATCGATGTCAACTTTCAAAATTCTTCAACCAAATGAAAGATACAGAGGAAGAAGCTATTCTGAATGGATAGAGGAATGGTCCAATTTGCTAGTATCAATTTCACCTGATGATCAAAATGCTTCAGAAATGTTTTTTTTAAGGGGAAACTTAGACTATGAGCCAGATGAAACCGGTTATCGCATTATAAAACCCGGAAAATTCTATAACAGAACAGGAAGTCTAGGTCAAACTATATACAAAAATACAGCATTGTTCATTCCGGTAATGACTGCTATGTATTCTGTGAATGACCAATATTTAACAAGGCAGCTACTAGATGAAGAGGATCTTCGCAATGCAGTAAGAAGGGACTTGTCTGATGGTAGAGAGATGTGGCTTCGATTTAAAGATTCTAAGGACGGATATAAACCCGTTATTCCAAAAAATGAGATCACGAAATATTACTTTGAAACTGCGGTTTTCACGGTAAGTGTCTCAAGCCAAAGCCCTTTAGTAGATAAATTCGAAGCTGCCTTAGCTGCAGGTGAACACGAAACCGTACAGGGAGGTTATTTTGTTATATTGACTGATTTGGAGAAAGGTAAGCATCGATTTCATTTTGGAGGCAACGGTCGAGGATATTATTATACAGATGCTGTCTACGATATTACCGTGCTCCCATATGAATCAAGAAATTTGGCAAACGATGTATCAGACAAAAACTTGACTGAAGGGAAAGGAGAATCAATTATCGAAACGCAGGATAAAGAAAGAAAAAATTATCTACATCTTAAAACCGAGGACACTGTTGAAAACATCTCACCTTTTGCTTGATTGCCAATCTCATTTTGGTTTGTGTTCAGAATATAATTTTAACTTGCAATGTCTTTCGATACTGAATTACTGTGGTCTAAATGCTTCCTGTGCTCTCCGTAGTACTCTAAATTTATACATTCTAAATTAAAAATAAGGATCATCTACACTCGAGACTCTAGAGAAATAAAAATACAAATAAATTGAGAACTTTTGCCAAGATAATAATATCAATGACTTTATATTTTCACTAGTGCCAGACGGATTTGAAAATATAGTATGTTGTCAATAAAAGGATCCAAGATTGTGATATGATCGTCTATCCAGATGTTAAAGGATAGTTGGCACAAGCCGAACATTGATCATGATCGAAAATGGCATAGAAAACATGGCGTACAGAACATTGAATTCAGTAAAGAAATCGAATGTTCCGATTAGGCTTACAGATAATTACAGTCAAGAGCTGCTGTCAGGGTATGTTGAGTTAAACTTTAGAAAGAATTCGAAATCCATTTTATGATATTAACTATTGATGAAAAAATGATATGTTATCTTTTATTTCGGGTTGTAATATGAATGTCCTATCCTGCCCGAATATTTGGATTTGCTTATAGTCCCTGTATAGTGGTCATCCAGAAAAATAGCAGCTCCGGGAAATGGTTCATTTGTTATCAAGGGAGGCACAAGAAAAATCCCTGCGGTCCTAACCGAAATAAAAGCTTCGAATGAAGGAAGTCCTGATAGATCGTTGATATGATCATTATTTCTATAGCTATGTTTTAAGATATTGAACACTCTTTTTGGATTTTTCTGAAAACTTACGAAGTTCAGGCCAACTCTAAATCCTGGGTAGGACTCTATCGGTTCCAAAAACTCAAACCCCTGTCTGTATATTCGGTAGGAATTATATCTGTCAAATAGCTCATCTGTAGGATTAGCTGTTCCTACATGGCTTCTTTTTAGGACTTTATCAGATACTCCTGGCGGCAGGTATCTTTGCTTTCCAAATGGGGCATGTTCCCGAAAAACCTCATTTCCATTTTCCAATACCTCAAAAGTACCCCTTACGGGACATCTATTATCCTTTATAGGTTGGTTATTTTTATCGACTCCAATTAATGGACATCCTGTAATTTTATCTCTGCCAATTATTATCGACTGATCAGTGTCTTTAAATGTTCTCCATTTATCTAGATCAAATTCAATTCTAAGAAATGCCATATATGTTCCATTAACAAACCATCTATCTTTTTCAACAACATCACCTCTCGTAACACCAATAACCTGCAAACGATCCTTGCTAGGCAAATTAGAAACGCCATCGTGGAAGCCAAACCAATTTCTCTTGTCGTCGCGCTGAAAACCTGTAAAAATCTTAGTGATGTACAATGTATCATTTCCTTGACTATTCTTAAATCTCGATAATAGTTTCCAACTTTCGGACACGGCTCTGCTGGTTATGAATTGATTGTCACCTACAAACTGCATTATGATATGTTCAGAGGCTGCGTCATTCTTGACTATGTCTTTGGCATACTTGATATCAGAATCTTGAATAATATATCCCCCTCCTTTGATACTAGGTGCCGCGAAGGTATAGGCATCACCGAGATCTTGAGGTTTTTGTTTTTTTACGTCTTTAATTGAAAATACTTCTGGGCCATAACCTATTAGTACGTATAAATTTCCGGGGTAAAGGTGTCGCCGATTTACACCTTTTAGATCCTCTACTTCTCCTTTTTCTAAATTGTTGAGCATACTCCACAGTTTTACTAAAACATCACCTATTTCAGGGGCGTGTGAACCATCTCCTGCCCGTATCAATACAATATGACAAGAATTTCCTATCTGAGGAGTTTCAAGGTAAAATATGCCATTCTGAATTTTTGCCTGCATCAATATATTCTTGATAATGTTATTTATAAGCACAATGATTTAGCACTTCATTAAATGGGCATATCAAATCATGTAAGGTCTTCCGTCGCAACAACGTAATTTTTCAATCCCTCATAGGGATTAGAGAACTTGATATTAGTACTATCGTATATCTTAAAATCAAATCGGGTTTGAAAACATAGACAAAATCAGAAGAAGCCTAGGAGATCCCGTTTTTAGGACATATTCAAAATATATTTTAAAACTATTCTTGAAAGTAACTAATTTGGTATGTGAAATCTGACTTTGGGAGAAGTTACTACTTGAATTCCATAAACGAGAATCATGAGTTACATCAAATCTTTATTTATGTGTGATGGAAAATATTGACAATTGTTAAAAAATAAATCCCGGGAAAATATGTTATATTATTCCGTAAAAGAAAAACCTTATGGCCATTCATATGGTGAGTGGACGGTTAAATGGTGGCAATGGGCCGTTTCTTCACCAGTTGAAATGAATCCTGTTATTGACGACACTGGCAAGTATGGTGGAGTTAATCAAAAAGGTCCCGTATGGTTTTTGGCAGGAACTCTTGGTGAGAACAAGCTACCTGTCAGAAAATGTGTGATCCCAATTGGTAAGGCATTACTATTTCCAGTAATAAATTATGAAATTAATCAATTAGAAGATCCCAAACTAAAAAATGCTGCAGCATTAGTGAAGAACGTAGTACAGGATATAGATGATATAATCCAGAAAGAGGCAATAGTGGACGGAGTAAGTATTCCGACTTACCGTGTGCAGTCTTCTCCGGAAGTTTTTCCTCTGAATGTTTGTAAGGACAACTGGTTGCATATCTCTCCTGGATTAGTTGACGCTGCAGCGGATGGATATTGGGTTTTCTTGAAGCCACTAGAACCTGGAAGCCACGAGATATATTTCCACGGATCATGTTCTGGTGGGACACGAAATTCCAAGGCTAGGTACTTTCTAGATATTTACTGATCTGTACTTAAATCCCTAAAGGTAATGGATTGATATTTGTTAGTCCCTTAATCCAATAGTATTTGCTTTGACGGAATTATCCCAGTATCCTATTTAACATTAATTACAAATAGAAGCTTAGAACTCCGATTTTAGTGTTAACAATAACAGATAGAACTTAGCTACTGATATTTCCTGTCTAGTGCTAATAATAGTATGAGGATGATTACTATAAAGACGAGCCGAATTTTGTTAAGTAAAGTAGTATCTATAATCCGTCCTCTTGTTCACATATGTTATTTACGAAAATTCATTATCGTTTTGGCTAAGACACTCGTACGTTTTATTGGTTTCAGCTTTACCGAAAACTCATTTAGAAATATAATGTTTCTTGTTACAATGGGCACTAGCATGACAGCGTTCCCCCTATCTAGGAACTTATTCAATGGAGTCTGATGATGTCCCATAAATAGTAATATTTTTTCTGTTAAAACATGGGTGTTGCGTTTAATTCCTATATTTCTTATTTCAGTTTTATTTACTTCAATTTATCCGCTTTACAATGTATATGCCCATTCTTCCAATAATGACGATAGTGATAATGCCGATGTACAAGCTTCCAATACTGACGAAAGTAATAATGCCGATGTACAAGCTTCCAATAAAGACGATGGTCATAATGCCGTCAAAGAGAAAAAAGACCACCATGAGTGTCCTGATGGTAAAAAATGGAATGGTGATGGATGTGAACCCCAATGTCCTGATGGTAAAAAATGGAATGGTGATGGATGTGAACCCCAATGTCCTGATGGTAA
>Ga0075423_10004674_pt1 | contig 12718 bp, 7 predicted proteins | sample SoiMethybrSBSTD2_FD_80114 | JGI IMG/M metagenome (GOLD analysis project Ga0075423, IMG submission 80114) | Bulk soil microbial communities from a Populus tree surrounding site in Tennessee, USA - Soil MetaG P. TD hybrid SBSTD2 | ecosystem: Environmental > Terrestrial > Soil > Tree plantation...
ACGTGCTGCGTGCTACGTGCTACGTGCTACGTGCGGAACGTCGCACATTCCCGGGCTCGCGGCAAGCTGGAGTGGAAAAGCGCGGCGGGGCTGCGTATCATCGCGGATCGGACAACCGCGAGAGGTGCCAGATGCGTTACCGACTCCTGCTCATCACTGCGCTCGTCACACTGGCTGCCTCCGCTACCGGGGCGCAGAACAAGACGATTGCGCCGACCGAGAACCTCGTCGTCGAGGGCATCCCCGCGATCCCGGCGTCGCTGGCCGACGATGTGCGGCGCTACACGGAGTCGCGTCCGGCCAACTTCGCCGACTGGCATCCGGTACGGCGCGAGATGCTGATCGCGACGCGTTTCGCCAATGTTCTGCAGGTCCACCACGTGAAGATGCCGGGCGGCGCCCGCAAGCAGCTGACCTTCTACAACGAGCCGATCGGCGGCGCGTCGTTCGAGCCGACCCAGGGCCGGTATTTCGTGTTCGGCAAGGATGTCGGCGGCAACGAGTTCGCGCAGCTCTATCGCTACGACCTGGCCGACGGCCGCGTGACGATGCTGACCGACGGCGGCCGTTCGCAGAACGGCGACGTGCTCTGGAGCACGAAAGGCGACCGGATCGTCTACGGATCGACCCGCCGGAACGGCGCGGACCGCGACGTCTACGTGATGAACCCGGCCGACCCGAAGAGCGACACCCGCGTGATGCAGGTGACCGGCGGCGGCTGGCAGGCCATCGACTGGTCTCCCGACGACAGCCGGCTGCTGGTGATGGAGTTCGCGTCGATCACCAAGAGCACGCTGTGGCTCGTGGACGTCGCCAACGGCCAGAAGACCGCGCTGACCAATCCCGCCGACGAGGTCGCGTACCTGTCCGGCGCCTTCTCGGGTGACGGCCGCGGCGTCTACGTCACGACCGACAAGGACAACGAATTCCAAAGGCTCGGCTACATCGATCTGGCGACGAAGCAGCTCACGCCGCTGGCGACCGAGCTGAAATGGGATGTCGAGGGATTCGACCTCTCCCACGACGGCAAGACGCTGGCCCTCTCGGTGAACGAGGCGGGAGTCTCGAAGATCTACCTGTTCGACACCGTCACGCGAAAGGCCCGGCCGGTCACTGGCGTGCCGAGCGGCGTGCTCGGCGCGCTGTCGTGGCATCGCAACAATCACGAGCTCGGCTTCTCGATCGCGAGCGCCCGCTCGACGTCGGATGTCTACTCGCTCGACGTCACGACCAACGCGGTCACGCGATGGACCGAGAGCGAGCTCGGCGGCCTGGTCGCGGCGGAGCTGTCGGAACCGGAGCTGATCAAGTGGAAGACCTTCGACGGGCTGGAGATCTCGGGCTTCTACTATCGCGCGCCTTCCCGCTTCACCGGCAAGCGGCCGGTGATCATCAATATCCACGGCGGCCCCGAAGGCCAGTCGCGCCCCAACTTCATCGGCCGCAACAACTACTTCCTGAACGAGCTCGGCGTCTCGATCATCTATCCCAATGTGCGCGGCTCCACGGGATTCGGCAAGACCTTCGTCGGTCTCGACAACGGAATGAAGCGCGAGGACTCGGTGAAGGACATCGGCGCGCTGCTCGATTGGATCGCCACGCGCCCCGAGCTCGATGCCTCCCGGGTCATGGTCACGGGCGGCAGCTACGGCGGCTACATGACCCTCGCGGTCTCGACGATGTACAGCAGCCGTCTGCGGGCCGCGCTCGACGTGGTCGGCATCTCGAACTTCAACACGTTCCTCAAGAACACCGAGAGCTACCGCCGCGACCTGCGGCGCGTCGAGTACGGCGACGAGCGCGATCCGAAGATGTCCGCGTTCTTCGACAAGACCGCGCCCATCAACAACGCCCAGAAGATCGCGCACCCGCTGTTCGTCGTGCAGGGCGGCAACGATCCGCGCGTGCCGTTGAGCGAAGCCGAGCAGATGGTCGAACGCGTCAAGCAGAACCAGAAGCCGGTCTGGTACCTGATGGCCAAAGACGAGGGACACGGGTTCGCCAAGAAGAACAACGCGGACTTCCAGTTCTACGCGACCGTGATGTTCGTGCGGCGCTATCTCCTGGATCAGGAGACCGCTGGATCGAGCCAGCCGAGGTAAGTCACGAGTACGTATCGTTGAGCTGCGAGACGGCGCCACCGAGCCTATGCTCGTCTGTGGCGCCGCCCGGCTGCGAAGGGCGGCCCGAGGTTGCCCATGCCCCGTCCCCGCCGCCCGGTCTGCCTTCTCCTCTTCAGTTCGATCGCCGTGGTCCTGCTGTCGACGCCCGCCCGTGCGCAGGCGATCGACACGATGTGCGATCCCGCGTACCAGGACTGCCGCACGCCCCTCCTGGATTACGTGCGCCACGAGACCCAGAGCATCGACATCGCGATGTGGTTCATGGAGGACCAGGAGCTGGCCGACGCGATCGTCGCGCGCTTCCGCGCCGGCGTCGACGTCCGGGCGCTCGTCGATCCGCGGCGGAACGACGAGACGCCGATGAACGGGACGATCCTCGCGCAGTTCCAGGCCGCGGGGATCCCGATGCGCTACAAGGTGGGCGGCGGGATCATGCATTGGAAGTTCGTGATTTTCAACGGCCAGAACGTGATGGAGTGGAGCGCCGCCAACTACGGCGACTATTACTTCCGGCCGGCCGTGCCCTATCTCGACTACACGGACGAGGGCATCTACTTCACCAACGATCCGCCGGTCATCGACAGCTTCCGGCGGAAATTCGATGACACGTGGGTCGATCCGTCGGTGTTCGCCAACTACGCAAACATTTCAGGCACACTCAGCCGCCGGTATCCGCTCTATCCCATCGACCCGTCGATCAGCTTCGTGCCGGCCGAGAACTTCTCCACCCGCTCGAAGCCGCTCTACGACGCCGAGACGCAGCGCATCGACGTCATCATGTACAAGATCACCGAAGGCACGCACGCCGACGGCTTGATCCGGGCGAGGGGGCGGGGCGTTCCGGTCCGGCTCATTACCGAGCCCGGCGGCTACCGGAACAAGGCGAACGTCTGGCACGCGTACCAGACGGATCGACTGTATATGGCCGGCGTTCAGATCCGGCATCGCGCGCACGCCGGGTTCACACATCAGAAGAGCACGCTCCTCTACAGCCAGGGCATCACCGTGTTCGGCTCGTCCAACTGGAGCATCGAGTCCAACAAGTCACAGTACGAGCACAACTACTTCACGAACAAGGCGTGGTTCTTCACCTGGTTCCGGACCAATTTCGAGCGGAAGTGGGGGAACACGACCGGCAACGCGGAGACGACGCCGTTCGTGCCGCTGCCGCCCGATCCACCGATCTACGTGTCGCCGGCCAACGGGGCTGCCAACGTCTCGACGACAACGGCCGTGACGATCAGCTGGAAACCGGGTCCGTGGGCGCACCTCGCCGACATCCGGTTCGGCACGTCGCCTTCGCCGCCGATCATCGCCACCGATGTCGGGGTCTCACCCAACTCCACGAAGACCTACACGCTGCCCCCGCTGTCGGCTGACACGACCTACTACTGGCAGGTCGTGAGCAAGACGATCGCGAAGCAGCCGGCTGCGGGCCCGGTCTACTCCTTCTCGACCGGCTCGACGCCGCCGCCACCGCCACCGCCGTCCGGTGGGTCGGAGATCGTCCTCTATGGCGCCGACGCGCGGAACATCACCGGCGCGTGGGTCATCGAATCCGACGCCACCGCGGCGGGCGGCAAGCGGATCCGTCACCCGAACGCGGGCGCGGCGAAGGTGACCGCCCCGCAGGCCAGTCCACAGCACTCTTTCGAGCTCGCGTTCAACGCCGAGGCGGGGCGCCCGTACCGGCTGTGGATTCGCGGAAAGGCCGACTCGAACTCGTACGCGAACGATTCGGTGTTCGTGCAGTTCTCGGGGTCGGTCACGAGCGCGGGCGCGGCGACCTACCGGATCGGCTCGACGTCGGCCGCCGAGTTCAATCTGGAAGCGTGCAGCGGCTGCGGCCTGTCGGGATGGGGATGGGAGGACAACGGCTGGGGAACCGGGGTGATGGGCCAGACGATCTTCTTCGCCGCGACCGGCACGCAGACCGTGCGCATCCAGACGCGCGAGGATGGCCTTGCGATCGACCAGGTCGTGCTCTCCCCCAGCGCGTACCTCAACGCCTCGCCCGGAGCGACGAAGGACGACACCAGGATTCTTCCCAGATCCGGCGGCGTCTCGCCGCCGCCACCGCCGCCCGCGGCGGGAGAGATCGTGCTCTATGCCGCCGAGGCGGGCACGGTCACCGGCAGCTGGGTCGTCGAGAACGATGCGTCCGCCGCGGGCGGACGGCGCATCCGGAGTCCGAACGCCGGTGTCGCCAAAATCGTGACGCCGCTTGCCAGCCCCGCGTCTTACTTCGAGCTGACGTTCAGCGCCGACGCGGGCAAACCCTATCGGCTGTGGATTCGCGGCAAGGCCGAGAGCAACAACTACGCGAACGACTCGGTCCACGTGCAGTTCTCGGGATCCGTCAACCAGTCGGGCACCCCGGTCTACCGCATCGGGAGCACGACCTCCACCGAGTTCAACCTCGAGTCGTGCAGCGGCTGCGGGCTCGCCGGGTGGGGATGGGAGGACAACGGCTGGGGAACCGGCGTGCTCGGTCCTCAGATCTTCTTCGCGGCCAGCGGTCCGCAGACGATCCGCATCCAGCCTCGCGAGGATGGCCTCGCGATCGATCAGATCGTGCTCTCGCCGGCGGCCTACCTGTCGACGGCGCCGGGGCTGGCGAAGAACGACACGACAATCGTGCCCAGGTAGAAGTCATCGCTCGCCGGGCCATCAGGGATTGCGGAGCTCCCTGAGCACGTCGACCCGCATGGCGCGGAGCGCGGGCGCGGCACACGCGGCGGCCGCCACGAAGAACAGCGCGGCCGCCACCAGCGCGAAGCCGGCGGGGTCGAAGCGGTCGATACCGAACAGGGCGGCGCGCACGAACGGCAGCATGGGAAGCGACGCCAGCACGCCTGCGGCGAGGCCGGCGGCGACCAGAGCGAGGCCCTGGCGCAGCACCAGGGCGAGCACGCGCCTACGTGGGGCGCCGAGCGCCAGCCGGATCCCGAACTCCTGGCGGCGCTGCTGGACGGAGAACCCGACCACGCCGGCGATGCCGACGGCGGTGATGATCAGCGCCAGCACCGAGAAAAGGCCGACGACCGTGGCCGCCACCCGCGTCGGCAACAGCGACGCCTCGCGGAACGAGTCGAGCGACCGGAAGTTGTCGACCGGCTGATCGGGATCGAGGGAACGAACGATCGCGCGCACCCGGGCCTCGATCTCGTCCGGCTGCAGCGCCGAGCGCACCAGCCATTGCGTCGAGAGCTGGCCGCTCTGCAGCATCGGCAGATAGATCTCTTCGCCTGCCGGTTCTTCGAGCCGCTGCCGCGCGTCCTCGACCACGCCAATCACGGTGGCGATCGCAATGCCGTCCACGCGCAGCTGCCGCCCGACGGCGCTGCCCGCCGGCCAGCGCCGGCGCGCCAGCGCCTGGTTGATCACGACCACGGGCCGATCGCGCGAGTCGTCTGCGCGCGTGAATCCGCGTCCCTCCGCGAGTCGCTGACCGAGGGCGTCGAAATAACCCGGCGAGGCGACTCTCAGATTGGCGCGCGGGGCGAAGGCGTCGGGCGGCCGGCTCGAGTTCACCTCCAGCGTGTAGAGCGTCGACGCCGGCTGCTGGCCGTCGAGCGGCACGGTCCCGGCGCCGCCCGCCGCCAGGACGCCCGGAATCGCGGACAGCCGGGACTCGAGCTCGCGCCAGAACGCGGAGATCACAGGCCCATTTCGATACCTGGTGAAGTTCAGATCGACTCTCATCGTCTGTACGTTCGTGGTCGAGAAGCCGGTATCGATGGCCTGGAGGTGCAGCAGGCTGCGCACGGCCAGCACGGCGGCGATCGAGAGCACGAACGACAGCGCCACCTGCCCGGCGACGAGTCCGCTCCTGATCCGGCGGACCGGCCGGCGTGGCAAGGCGGCGGCGAGGCTGGCGCGGCCGCCGATCAGCGGCACGCCGGCCGACGCGAACAGCAGCAGAATCGAGACCGCTCCGGCGCACACCAGAGCGGCAAGGCTCACTCCCTGATCGATCGGCACGCTGGTCGAGCGCTGCACGTAGGCCGTGAGCAGCCGGAGCGACAGCTGCGCGAGCGCGACGCCGGCGGCCGTGCCGGCCGCAACCGTGAAGATGTTCTCGGTCAGCAGCTGCCGCACCATGCGCGAGCGCGAAGCGCCCAGCGCCGATCGCAGCGACAGCTCCGCGGCACGATGTGTGATTCGGGCCAGCGTGAGGTTGCTGACGCTGACGCAGCCGATGAGCAGCACCAGACCGGCGGTGACCAGCAGAAGGAGCAGCGTCGGCCGCAGCTCACGGCGCATCGCGCCGTCGAGCGACGCGGCCGCCGCGACGTACTGATTTCCGTTCGAGGCGTAGACGGCCGGATGATCGCGCTCGAGCCGCGCCGCGGTGGCGTCGAGGCCCGCCTGCGCCTCCTCCAGCGTCACTCCCGCACGGAGCCGCCCGATCGCCCGCCCCATGCGCGCGTCGCGGTTCTGCACCACCGCCGGGTTGGAGCGGAACGGACACGCCGATGTCGGCATGTAGACGTCCATCGGCTGCGGATGCTGCGGAAACGGCGCCAGCACGCCGACGACCGTATGCGGCCGGTCGTTCATCTCGAAGACCCGCCCGACGACGCGGGGATCGGCGTTGAAGGCACGGCGCCAGTACTCGTCGGTCAGCAGCAGGACCGCCGGCGCGCCCGGACGGTCGTCCTCGGCTGTCAGCGGCCGCCCGTAGGCCGCCGGCACGCCGAGCATCGTGAAGTACTCCGCAGAGACCACGCCGGTCGAGACGCGTTGCGGCGCTGCGCTTCGGCCGTGGTCGCCGGGCCGGCCGAGCAGGATGAACCACATCGTATGCAGCTCGGCGATCGCGTCCAGGCCGGAGGTGCGGCGGTAGTCCTCGAGCTCGAGCGGCGAGAAGGTCCGCCGCATCGACGATGGCGGCGTGCCGTGCTGCAGAACGACGAGATCGGCGGGTGACTCGAAGGGAAGCGGACGGAACAGCAAGGCGTACGACATTCCGAAGATGGCCGTGTTGACCCCGATCGCCAGCGCGATCGTCACGATCATCCCCAGCGCGAACGCGCGCGCCGTCGCGAGCGTGCGCAGGCCGTAGCGGACGTCCTGCAGCGCGGACTCGACCATCCGCACCAGCCACGTATCGCGCACGTCGTCCTTGACGGCGGCCACGGGGCCAAAGGCCTGCAGCGCGGCCCGGCGCGCCGCCGCGGGTGGAAGTCCCGCCCGCACGTGCTGCGCCGTCAGCATGTCGAGATGGAACCGCAGCTCGAGGTCCAGCTCGCGCTCGTGGCGCGATCGCTGGACGAGCGTGCGGAGGCGTTTCCGGATCCGGCCGATCACGTCACGCCTGCGAGAGGACGCGGGCGACCGCGCCGGCGATGCGCTCCCAGTTCTCGGCCTCGGCGGCGAGCTGCTTCCGGCCGGCTCTGGTCAGCTGGTAGAACTTCGCCGGGCGGTTCGCGTCCGAGGTGCCCCACTCCGCCTCGATCCAGTCTTCCTGCTCGAGCCGGTGCAGCGCCGGATACAGCGATCCCTGAGCGATCTGCAGCACGTCACCGGTCACCTGCTGAATCCGCTGGGCGATGCCCCAGCCGTGCATCGGTCCGACCGCGAGGGTCCGGAGAATGAGCAGGTCGAGCGTCCCCTGAAGCAAGTCGGTCTTGCGGTTCACCGCGCCTCCTGTAGATGGGCGACAGGATACACCCGCCTTCGCCTTCGCGGCGACGGCGGGGCAAGCCGTCGCGCGGACGAGGCTAGGGACGGGGACGGAGCGGGGTCAGAGCGAGGTCAGACCGGGGTCAGACCGGGGTCAGACCGGGGTCAGACCGGGGTCAGACCCCGATCTTCCGAACTGCGAACCCCGATTACTTCGTCACAGCCTTGAGCGCGTCGACGATGCCCTTGCCGTAGAAGCTGTTGGCGGCGGGACCGCCGGTGCACTGTTGATCGGGCTGCACGTCGGGCACCGGCGTGTTCGCCGGAAACGGCGGCGAGATCAGGTAGTAATTCACGAGCGAGGGTTCGGGACAGGCCTGGTTGTTCGCGGCCTGCTGGAGCCGGGCCTCGACGGCCTGCGGGGACATGTGCGGCTTCTTGGATCCGTCCTGGGTGAAGTCGCCGTACTGCGACACGATCAGCGCGACCACGCCGGCGGCGTTGGGGGCGGCCATCGACGTGCCGCTGGCGAACACGTAGTTCGCTCCCGGCAGTTCCGTATTGTCCGACGCCCAGGCGCCCAGCGCGCCGCCGAGGCCCGGATACGTCTCCGACGGCGACTGCACGAACGTGTCGCCGCCCGGCGCGCTCACATCGACCTTCCCGACGCCGTAGTTGCTGTACGAAGCCTTCAGGTTGAAGTAGCCCGTCGCCGAGACGCCGATGACGCCGTCCATTTCCGCCGGCACGATCAGGTAGTCGCGGAACAGGCTGCCATCACTCACGTCGAGGCTTTCATTGCCGAGCGCCGCCACCGGCGTGACGCCGTTCGAGCGCGCGAAGTTGACCGCCGTCCGCAGCAGCTCAAGGTAGACGTGCGTGCTGCGATCGCTGCGCGGCAGGTAGGCGCCAAAGCTCATGGAGGCCACGTCGAACTTGTTCACGCCGGCGTAAATCAGCGCGCGCGCGATAGCGAGGAAATTCCCCGTCCCATCGTCGCCGATCACCTTCAACGCCACCAGCGTGACCCGCGGCGCGACGCCGGAGATGCCGATGCCGTTGATCGGCGCGCCGATGGCACTCAGGCACCACGAGCCGTGGCCGTTGCGATCGTCCCAGGCCGTGGGACTGGGATCGCCATTCGGTCCGCTGGTCAGGAAGAAGGAGCGGCTGCGCGCCACGTCGAGGTTCGGCGCGATGTCGGGATGCGGCGTGGGAAGAACCTGTGCGCCGGTGTCGAGCACCGCGACCACGACTTCCCTGCGGCCCTGCTGCACGGAGTACGACCCTTGCGTCGACGCCCGCATCCGCTTCTTGTCCCACTGGAACGGATAGAAGGGCTCGGGACCTGTCTGCGCGTCGCTGCCCGGCGCCTCGACCGGACCCGCGCCGGCCGGCGCGAAGGCCATGACCGCTCCGCGCGGCGGCAGCATCTGGAAGGCGCGGTCCTCGGCGACGTACCGGACCCGCGGATCGAGCATCATCGAGGCCTCGAAATCGGGCGCACTGGAGGACGCGCCGAGCACGCCAATCTCAGGCAGCCGTTCCACCACGCGTCCACCGGCGTCCTCGACGGCGCGATCCGCGTCCGCGGGCAGGCGTCCCTGCTGGTGATACATGACGATCCAGCGCTTCGCCGCCGCCGTCTGCGGTCCCTGTCCCGCCGATGGCATGGTCGCGCCACCCGCGACGACACACACCGCAATCAGTACGCACAACCTGCGCATCAGGTCTTCCCCCGTCCTTGTGTTCGCTGCTTCTGGGGTCGGATCGGGGTCTTCGCTGCTTCTGGGGTCGGATCGGGGTCTGACCCCGGGTTGACCCCGGTCTGACCCCGGGTTGACCCCGGTCTGACCCCGGTCTGACCCCGCTCCGACCCCGGTCTGACCCCGCTCCGACCCCGGTGTGACCCCGCTCCGACCCCGGTCTGACCCCGAGGGATCAAGTTTCCTGCCACGGCCCCGGGATGCCGGTCTACGCTGCGGGCCGGCTGGGGATAGTCGGGGCGGCTCCAAATGACATCTGGTTGGCAGACTAATGTGGCGAGGAGGAGTGACTAGACGAGGCATGGGTGGGTCGCGGCCTTCGAGGACGAGGAACGACCGCTTCGATTCCTGCCGGGACTCTCGCGCATTCTCTGGTTGTACGGTATGGATCTGCCGGGCGACGTAAAGACTGGCGAGGAGCAGACGACCAATGACCGGAGCAAAGGCGTTGACGATCGCAGTGTTACTCGGGACCGCGCTCGCGACCGCGGCGCCCGCATCGGCGCAGACCGAGGGGAAGGTCAGCGTCGGCGGCTCGATCACCTTCAACAGCACGACCGACGACGATGTCGACAACGCGCTGACGATCGGCCCGCTGATCAGGCTGAATCCCCGGCGGGGGTGGCGGGTGGCGACGGCGCTCAACTGGTTCCGCGCCGACCTCAAGCATCCGTCGGGCGTCGACAGCCCGTTCGCGCGGCTGCAGGTGCGGCCCCTCATGGCCGGCATCGGCTACACGTTCGGTCCCGACCGCACGCTCTTCAACGTGTCGGTGGTCGCGGGTCCCTCGTTCAACACGGCGGACTTCGACGACGACTTCAGCGAGGCGAACAGCAGCACGGCGTCGATCGAGGCCGACACCAGTGTCGCGGTGCGGCCCGGCTTCAGCCTCACGCAGACGCTGGCCCCGCGCGTCGGGCTCACGGCATTCGCGGGCTACATGATCAACCGGCCCAAGGTCGTGTACCGGAACGCCGCGAACCAGTCGTTCGAGGATCGCTGGCGCGCTGACGCGATCGTCCTGAGCGTCGGGCTGGTGTACTCGATTTTCTGAGTGCACCGGTCAGACTCTCGCGTCCACCTCCACCAGCAGCCTGCCGTCCTCGCTGGCGATCTGCAGCCGCTCGATCAACGGCACGACATCGCCATAGCCGGCCCGATCGAGCAGCTCGCGCAGGTCCACGAAGAGCCGATCGCCCTGCAGCCGGACGCCGGGCGGCAGTTTGTCGGGCGCGAGGAAGGAGCTCGCAATCGACGTCAACCCGGGAAACGAGCGCACGCGGAGCCCGAGCGGCGTGTCCGGCAGACGCGGCTGCTGATCGATCTCGAGCGTGACGGTCACCGGCGGCAGGAAATCGAGCTTCGGGACCGGGACCTTGAGCTGGATGGTGTTGGCCGGCCGCGGCCGCACAGACACGTCACGCACCGGCAGCGACGGCGGCAGCGAGGCCGCGACGATCTCGTTGAGGAGACGCTCGGCGATGGGAATCGAGAGCGAGAGCCGCGCGCCCTTCACGTCGGCGAACCGCGAGGCGCGCAGCTGTTCGAGGACACGCGTGAGACGGGGATCGGCCACGAGGCGACTACGGCTCGCGCGAGACCTGATTCGATCCGGCCGTCGACGTGGTCTCGGCCGGCCGCAACGCCTCGATGAAGAACTCCATCATGCGATCGTTGTTGATGCCGCTGTGCCCGCGATCGGGCCCGACCTGCACGTCGAAGCTCTTCCCTGCCTGCTGGAGCGCGGCGATGAGCTGCATCATGTTCGACGGATGCACGTTGTTGTCGGCGGTGCCGTAGTACAGCATCAGCCGGCCCTTCAGCGCCGACGCGTAGGTCATCGCGCTTCCCGCGTCGTAGCCGGCCTTGTTCTCCTGCGGAATCCACATGTACCGCTCGGTATAGATGCTGTCGTAGTGGTTCCATGCCGTGACCGGCGATGAGGCGGACGCCGCCGCATAGACGTCGGGATGCCGCAGGATCGACATCAACGACGAGTAGCCGCCGTACGACGTGCCGAAGATGCCGACGCGGCCGGCGAGGACGTACGGCCGCGACGCCAGCGCGCGGACGCCCGCGGCCATGTCGTCGATCTCGACCTGTCCGAGCTTGAGGTAGACCTGATCCAGCGTCCGCTTGCCCCGGCCGGGCGCGCTCCGGGAGTCGAGGTTGGCGACGAGGAATCCGTACTCGGTGATCCCGGTCGGCAGAACGAACGTCTCGCGCGCCGTGTTGCTCGCGGAGGCCGGACCTCCATAGACCTGCACGAGGACCGGATACTTCCGCGCCGGATCGAACTGTGAGGGGAACTGCAGCAACCCGTGCAGCGTGGTCTGGCCGTCGGCGGCCTTGTAGGTGAAGAGCTCCGCCTTGCGCAGGCCGAGCTGTTCGAAGCGGCTCAGATCGCTCGCCGCCACTTCCGCGACCACATGGCCGGCACTGGCGTCCACGATACGGGACGCCGGCGCCAGGTCGTGCGCCTGATAGACGTCCACGAACAGCTTGTTGTCCGGCGAGATCCCGCAGCTCGCCGCACCGCCGCGGCCGCGCCCGCCGGTCCCCGCCACGCAGGAACCCACGGTGTGGTGGTACTTCGGATCGGTGAGCCGTACGTCCCCCTGGCCGTCGAGCCCGACGCGGTGCAGCTGGAGCTTCAGGTGGTTGTCGCCGTCGCGCGCCGTGTAGAACATCACGCCGGCCGCTTCGTCGACCTTCACGAGCGACGCCGCTTCGAAGCCGGTATGAGAAGTCAGCGGCGCGATCAGCTTGCCGCTCAGGTCGTAGAGGTAGAAGTTGCTCCAGCCCGTCCGCTCCGACTGCCAGATGAAACGATGCCCGTCCTTCAGAAACAGCATCGTCGGGCTGTTCTCGACCCAGCCGGTCGGCCATTCTTCGCGCAGGACGACGCGCAGCGCGCCAGTGTCCGGGTTGGCGGCGACGAGCTCCAGGACGTTCTGACGGCGATTGGTGCGATTGAAGATCAGGTCCCGGCCATCGGGCGTCCATCTCACGTTATAGGCGTAATGGCCGACGACGTCGTTGGTGAACGGCCTGCCGTCGCGAACGTCGACCTTCGTGGTTTTTTTCACGGCGACGTCGTAGATCAGCAGGTCGACGATCGGATTGGCCACGCCGGCCTTGGGATAGGCCTCGGTGTCGACGGTGCTCTGGAGCTTGGTCTGATCGAGCTGCAGGTAATAG
>Ga0075423_10004677_pt1 | contig 12717 bp, 9 predicted proteins | sample SoiMethybrSBSTD2_FD_80114 | JGI IMG/M metagenome (GOLD analysis project Ga0075423, IMG submission 80114) | Bulk soil microbial communities from a Populus tree surrounding site in Tennessee, USA - Soil MetaG P. TD hybrid SBSTD2 | ecosystem: Environmental > Terrestrial > Soil > Tree plantation...
CAGGCGGGACTTGCCGACGCCAGGCTCGCCGACGACCCCGACGACCTGTCCGCGACCGCACCGAGCGAGATCGAGCGCTTCCGCGAGTTGAGCCATCTCATTCGTCCTTCCCACGAACTTGGTCAGCCCGCGTGCGGCGTGCGCCTGGAAGCGGGAGCGCGCCGCATTCGCACCGACTAGCTCGTAAACTTCGACGGCATCGCTCAGACCCTTCACCCGCATTAGCCCGAGTGGCTTCACCTGGACGAAGTCCTCCGCGAGGGCGAGGGTGGCCGGCGTGAGAACGGTGGTTCCGGGCTCGGCGAGCTGTTCCATGCGGGCGGCGAGATGCGTGGTCTGGCCGACGGCCGTGTAATCCATGCGCAAATCGCTGCCGATGGCGCGCACGACAACTTCCCCGGAATTTAGCCCGACACGGATCTTGACTACGGCCGCGTGAGAGCGCCGGACCTCGTCTGCGTACCGCTTCACGCTCTCCTGCATCCGTAGCGCCGCGTAGCACGCTCGCACTGCGTGGTCCTCGTGGGCGACGGGCGCGCCGAACAGCGCCATGATCCCGTCGCCCATGACCTGATTCACGGTGCCCTCGTAGCGGTGGACGGCCTCCATCATCCGTTCAAGGACGGGATCGAGAATCTTGCGTGCTTCCTCAGGATCGCGGTCGGCCAGCAATTCCATCGAGCCCTTCAGGTCAGCGAAGAGGACCGTGACCTGTTTGCGCTCGCCCTCGAGGGCGGCCTTCGAGGTCAGGATCTTCTCGGCGAGGTGCTTGGGGGTGTAGGAGTCGGGCGATGTGAATCGCGGTTCGGCTGTTGCCTGGGACGCGACGGGCTCCCCGCACTCTAAGCAGAATTTTGCGCCAGCGGGCAGTTCGCTGCGACACTTCGTGCAGGTGAGCGCGACACGGGCTCCGCACTCCAGGCAGAACTTCGCCTGCGGCGGGTTCTCGCGCTGGCACCGGGGACACTGCATACCGCCCTCCGGAGTCTGAGACCACTCAAGGTCGCGACCGTGGGTCGAGACTAGACTTCGGCTGGCCGTTGGTCAACGGCTGCGGCAGTTAGTTCAACCCCGCTGCCCGCAGCAGATCAGCTAGGCATCCTCCTGAGTGACCCACCGCTCGAAGACCACGATACACGGGCGGGCGACGACCAGCTCAGACGCTCGGCCTCATTCCCATGAATCATTCGTCCTTCCCCGAGTTCAAAGCGGTTCCGGCGGGTTCATCGGTTCGTGGGGAGCCGAAACAGTACTGAGTACGCCGATTCGGTACAGGTCCTTGCTTCGAAGGACTGGCCAGCGTATCTTCACCGCACCTTTAGGGGCAGTCAAGCGCTGGACGCGGGGGGGGCGTAAAGCGTCGTGATTCGCGCCTGGACCTGCTGACTCATATGACCCAGCTCCCACCGCGTCTTTGTCTTCAACAAAGGGCGATCCCAATGATTCGGACGCCGACGAGCTGGAGCGACAAGACTCTGATGTGGCTCTTGGTCTGTTTGGTTGCGATTGCGACATTGGACGATTTTGGGTCGATTGCAATGGCCAGCCCTAGCAGCGAACTATTCATCGTAGCTGAAGACGACGATCCAGACGACAGTGCTGAACGCCCGCCGATCTGCGCCGCAGGTGGTGTCGGCCATACAGACATTCGTTGGTTTGCGCGCAGTGCCACAGAGATCACTGGACCCGCTGAACGCAGAAATGGCCTCGTCTTACGATATGGCCCGCGCGGCCCCCCGCTGACGGATCGGATCAACACGGATGCAAAAGGTCACTTTTGCCTTTGGTCCCACCGTCCTCGATTCATCCATCGAGTCCAGTTTCCGTCGCAGGGACACCGCATCACACATCGTTCGAAGTCCAAACGCTAACTTCTCACGCAATGATGCGGGCGCAAACCGCAGTCCACGATGGATTCTTTGGTACATGCCTTAATCGCACTCTAGCGGCGACGCCCTATCACGGCTTATGGCGTCGCAGAAGGAGAGGCAGGCAATGACTGGTGCTAACGCAATCCGTTGGGTTCTCATAGCGGTGGCCGTCCTTACTGCACTGATGCCCGTGTCGGCAGCCGCGCAACTCTTTTCTCTGGCAATCGATCCCGTGACGCCGACGACGCTGTATGCGGGAACGCAGGGCGTATGGAAGAGCACCGACGGTGGAGCGACTTGGACCATCACCGGGCTCACGGACCGCGAGCAGTATTCTCTTGCGATCGATCCGGTGGCCCCAACGACCCGCTATGCAGGAAGGAACGGAGCCATTGCGAGGAGTACTGATGGCGGAGTGAGCTGGACCTCGGTGGCCATTACCGGCGACCCCTATGGGTTGCTAATCGATCCTGCGTCGCCGACTACCCTCTATGCCAAGCTCAGTAGACCTGGCGGCGATACACTTCTTAAGAGCACCGACAGTGGCTCAAGCTGGATTGAAACGCCTCCGCCCTTCCATCTCACCATCAACGGCGTTGCAATAGATGCTTCGCGGCCGACCAACCTGTATGCGATGGCTTGGGATCCGCGGGTAGCAAGCGCCGAGTGTTGCCTCGTCGTCTACAAGAGCACCGACGGCGGAGCGAGCTGGATGCAGCGTGGCAGCGTCCCGGCGAATCTGTTTCTCGTGACAGACCCTGTTACGCCGGCGATCCTCTATGCTGGAGGTGATTCTGGTATCTTCAAGAGCATAAACGAGGGTAGCAATTGGATACTCACCGGTCCCTCCGCCCATGCCCTCGTGATCGATCCGCTGAACCCCGCGACTCTCTATGCGACGCGCACGGACTATAGCTGCTTCGAGTTCTGGGGCGACTTCCAGTGCCTCGTGACGGGCGTGATCTACAAGAGTACGGACGGTGCAACGAATTGGACTCAGGTGGCCGAATTGGCCGACATTCCCGTCTGCCCTCTCGTCATTGATCCGTTGACTCCCACAACGCTCTACGCCGGCGGTTGGAAGAGCATCGATGGCGGGGCGAGCTGGAGCGCTCGGTAAGTGGCGGACAGCGGGACCAACTGGGCTCGGTGACTTTTGGGACCACTACAGATAACACGGCTGGCTTGGCGACCGACGCCGGCCGAGCTGCCCGCACGGTTGCCGATCGGCGCACGCCCCCCTGCCGGAACCCTCGGGCGAAAGTGGGCGACAGCCTTAGGGAGCGAAGTGTCCGTCCGGTAGATATCCTTCGCGCGACCCCAAGGTCCTCTACGCCAAGCACGGCCTCGACCCCGCCAGGCATCCTCGCCGGCGTCCGCAAGTTCCTCTGCCGCTGACGTCGGGAGGGGGCGAGAGCCCCCTCCGGCGAGTCAGTCCCAGGGCGAGTGCTTCACCGGTGGCGGCAGCCACACCCGCTCGTAGACTTTCTGCAGCTCGCGCTCGCGCACGACTTCCTCGCGCTCGCTCATCCGTGCGTACTTCGCCTCGGTCGGGCTCGAGAAGTTGGCGAGGTTCAGATTGGGCGCCGAGATCAGGCGCGTCACCTCGCCCGCGCAGCGTGGGCACGTCGTGACCGGTGGGTCGCGCAGCGCTTGGCGGACCTCGTAGATCACCCGGCACGGCTCGCACTGGTACTCGTAGATCGGCACGGCGCTAGACCGCCACGACCTTCGGTCGCTCGGCCGGCGGGGCCTGCGCGGTGGACGTCTTGAGGTTCCAGATGCGGGCCGCGTTGAGGCCGAAGACCTTGGCCTTGATCTCGGGCGTGAGCTTGGGATAGCCGTGCCCCTCGACCAGCTGGTCGGGGATCTGGAACTTGCGGAACGCCTCGATCTGCCACTGGGGGTTGCCCCACAGCAGCGAGTCGGTGCCCCACATGACGTTGTCCGCCCCCAGGTCGCGAATGAGCGTGCCCAGCACGTGCGCGCACTCCAGCGGCCGGCTGCTCACGGTGGCCGCGAAGGTCGAGCCCACCTCGCAATAGAGGTTGTTGCGTTGGGGCTTGAAGCCCTTGAGCGCGGCGATCTCGGCGTGGTACGGCCAGGCCGAGTGGTAGGCGATGAAGTTCAGGTCGCGGAAATCGTCGGCCACCGCGTCGAAGTCCTCGGCGTGGGCGTAGCGGGCCATGAACTGGCCGAACGGGATGCCCTTGTGGCAGCCGATGTTCTTGATGCCGAGCTTGCGGCAGCGCTCCCAGATCGGATAGGCCAGCTTGGTGTCGTCGAACCACCAGCCCCGCTTGGGCGTGGCGTCGAACGTGTACAGCTTGAGGCCGGAGATCTGGTACTTCTCCACGAACATCTGCAGCCGCTCCAGGGTGAAGCTGAGGCCCTGGTTGGGCGTGAGGCCGCCGCCCAGCATGAGCGTGCGATCGGGCCAGCGCTGCTTGACCTCGACCTGCTCCTCGATCGGGATCATGTCCTTGCCGCCGTAGTCCTCGCGGAAGCCGAACGGGTTGAAGATGGCGACGCTGGTGTCGCTGCCCTCCAGGATCAGCTTGCCGAAGTTCTCCGGCGTCATGTCCTTGGTGCCGTTGGGCAGCCCCATGGCCTTGCCCAGGTCGTCCAGGAGCTGGACGAACCACATGCCCTTCTCGCTGGTGTTGACGCCGGGGATGTAGCCGTCCTTGCGGGTGCAGATGTGGCTGTGGGCGTCGACGATGAAGTCGGTGCCGGCCTTGCGCGCCACCTTGACCTCGGCGGCCGCCACCAGGTCGTAGGCCTCGGCTTCTCCGACCTCGAAGAACTTCATGCCGGTGATCTGGTTCACCGCGAGCATTGCGGCGGCGAAGCCGGACGCGGTGCCGATGAAGCTGCGCCGCGACAGGCCGGCGCGGGCCGCGTAGGCATCGACGCGCTCGCCGATGCGCTCGCCCAGGGGTCCGCCGAGGAAGAACCGCGTCCCCTGCTCTTCCGGAGTCAGGGGGCCGGGGGAGGTGCGCTGGTACCCCTTGAAGTACTCGAAGACGTTAAACTCCATGGGTCGCCTCCTGAGGGCTGTGCTGCTCCCGTTCGCTTGCTCACTCGCTCGCCGTTCGGACGTTCACCTCCTCTTCGGACACGGACGTGGGTGCTGCGTGATCTCCGACTAACGCCAATCGCCGGTCGATGTCAACGGGGCGCATCGACTCAAAACTTCGGTTACCGAAGCGACCGCCGTAGATCAGAAAGTCACGGTTACCAATTCCTCGGGGGAGGGACGTTAGCGATCTCTTTGGCCAAGTCGGCCTGGCCTGGTTGCGGACGGTGGACCTCCCGCCCGGGGAGCGCCAGCTGCTGGACCGGGAACTGGCGCTCTTCGACGCTCTTCGCGGGCGTATTGCAGAGAGTGACGGCGTAGTCCGCTCCCTGAGCGTCCGCCGAGTCCGCACGATTCCCGGGCTCGGGCGATTCTTCTCGGTGCTTGTGGCCAACGAGATCGGGGATATTCGTCGCTTCGCCATGCCCGAGAAACTCTGCGCGTATGCGAGGCTGGTGCCTTCTGTCTAGCCTCGGGAGGCAAGGTCTTTCACGGGCGGCTGACGAAGCAAGGTAACAAGTGGCTCCGCTGGGCAATGGTCGAGGCGGTCCGACCCGCGGTAAAGAGCCCTCCCGAGCTGCGTGCCTACTACGAGCGCCTGCGTCACCGAAAGGGGTCGAATCCCGCGAAGGTGGCCACCGCTCGACGTCTGCTGACGATCATTCATCGAGTGCTGAGTCAGGAGCGCCCGTACCGTAAGCCGATGAGCGAGAGGATTGGGAATGGACGGCTTCTTCGGACTGCCCTCCGAGCCCCTAACGGCATCGGGATGATCCCGGCGCGCGTTCCGAAAAAAGGATAGGGAGTCCGAGGATCCAACAGCTGCCTGCGGGCCATGAAGGGCCGCGAATAGAAGGGTGATCCTCGAGATCCTGAGGCTGGAAGTCGAGGCGAGAAGGAGAGAAGAAGCGACGATACGCGAAGGGGCTTGACACAAGCTTTCATAGAAGGGGCTCGCGGACGAGTGGAAGAAGCAGCGGCGATGAGACGTGCCGTGAGTCCCGGCACGGGTCGGCGGTATCCGCTGACCCGATCTGCGCGGCCTTGCGCATGCCGCGCTCGACGATGTACCTGGCGATGGCGGCCGCGCCCGGCGCGCCGGTCCGCCCGGCGAAGCGCGGCCCGAAGACGGCGGTCAGTGACCGCGAGCTCATTCCGGCGACTCGGGCGGTGCTCGTCGCGACGCCGTTCCACGGCGAGGGCTGTCGCATGGCTCACCAATGCAGCCGGGGTGAAGTTGTCCGAGCGGTAGCAGAGCGGGTGCCCGGCGAACATGTCGGCCACGGTCGTTTTGCTCGACGCGGGTGGCCCTTCGTAAATTAGGGCTACAGGATTGGTATTGTCGGCGAGGAACAGCGTGGCGCACGTTGCCAATCCGACGTCCACGGCAGGCCACAGCTTGGGGAAGTACTCCTCGACCGTGGAGTGAACAGAGCTGACGTTCACGCCGCTCCCCGTTCCAGCTTCGCCACCGCCGACTCGGGCACACGGAGATTGCGCGTGCCGATACGGAAGTGAGCCAGCTTGCCAGACGCGATGAACCGCCGGACGGTTGCTTGGCTCACGTGGAGACGTGCAGCGGCCTGGCGGATCGTCAGCGCCGCTCCACGAGTCGCGACGGGTGCGGGGGCCGTCGTCACTGGCGCAGGCGGATGCAGCCGGGCCAGGATCCGCACCCGCTGGAGTTCCGTCTCCCCCAGCAGGCGCGTGAGCCCTACCGCGTTCAACTCATAAATGTTCATTCCGCCAATGTCCTCCTCTCAATCGCCCGTTCTCGCCCTCGAAACGTGTGCCGCCAATAGTGGGTTCCACGTAGAAAGACGACGATGCCCGCACCAATGTCCGGTTGCCTGCTCTTCATTCCAGCCTATCGTGCATTCGGTGCTCGTGTGGGCTCCTGTACACCAAATGTCTCTGAGGCATGTTCTGCTGCAACCACGCGGGCGCGCGTGGTCAAGGATGCGCGAGACACCCGGCGTGTCGTCGAGCTCGTGTTTCATCGCCAGGGCCGGCCGATCGTGGACTTTCGCAAGGCGTGGGCGACGGCCTGTGCGAAGGCAGGCCGCGCCCGACCGAAGCTGGACGATGGAGGGGCGCCCGTGCTCGACGCCAAGGGCCGATCGGTGATGGTGCCGACCAAGCTCTTGCACGACTTCCGCCGCACGGCCGCGCGGAATCTCGTTCGCGCCGGCGTGCCCGAGCGCGTGGCGATGGCGGTCACCGGCCACGTGACGCGCAGCATGTTCGATCGCTACAACATCGTGGCCGAGGATGACCTACGATCGGCCATGCAGCGCACGACCGCATACCACCGAGCGGCGCCGCGGACGGCGACGGTCACCGCGCTACCGACTCGGACGGCGAACGCTCGATGAGCTTCGGTTGCGCCTCTCGGAGAGTTGTCGGAGAAGTGAGACACAAAAGGGCTACGGCCTGCGCCGTAACCCTTTGTGTTCGTTGGTTGCGGGGGCTGGATTTGAACCAGCGACCTTTGGGTTATGAGCCCTTTTCAAATTGAGACTGCAGCCGAAGCGCCACTAACAACACCTCGTAGATTAGCGCTTCGCGCGTTGTCGCCTTTGGGGCTCTTTGGCTCTCGTTGGGAGCAACTTCCTGGGTAATTCCTGGGTGAAGTCCGGGTGACGGCAGTTTTCGTCAGTTTCCGAGCTCGACCCGCCACTGCTTGATGAGTGCACGCCGAGACTCGTCCCAGCGCGCGAGCGCGTCCTCACCGACGAGCACGCGCGCCGGCGTCGTCGGATCGTCGACCGCGGCCACGATCGCGTGTGCGACGGCCGCCGGATCCGCACCTTTCGCGATTCCTGATGCGACTCTATCGTCCGCTTGTGCCAGCGCGGCGGCGTAGGGCGACGCCGGGTCGATCGACGCTCGCCTGCGATCGCCGTAGATCTCGGTCGCGAACATTCCGGGTTCGATCGCAACGGCACGCACGCCGGTCCCGACAAGCTCTGCGTTCAACGACTCGCTCATCCGGCTCATCGCCTGCTTCGTGGCGCCGTACATCGCTAGCCAGCCGCCGCCAGGGAAGCGCGTGCCGAACGTCGAAAGGTTCACTATCACGCCGGCGCGCTGCGCGCGCATATACGGCAGCACGGCTTGGAAAGGTGGATCGGGCCCCAGAAGTTCGTCTCCCAAACGAGTCGCGGTCGCGCTTCGTCGGCTTACTCGATCGCTTCGACGAAGCCGATGCCTGCGTTGTTCACGAGCACGTCGATGCCGGCGACGACATCGCGTATCGCGGTGTCATCGGTGACGTCGAGCCCGCGAATGACAACGGGCAACGATTCGCGCGCGACCGCGTCGCGAAGCCGGTCATCGATCGATGGGTCGCGCATCGTCGCATAGACCGTGTCGCCACGGCGGCCGAACGCGAGCGCCGTCTCGTAACCGATGCCGGATCGACATCCGGTGATCAAGATCGTTGCCATTGTCGCCTCTCTGTCAGGCCGGCACGCGCGACGGTTTTCGCCGACTATTTTTTGACTCCAACGTGCCGCTGAGGACGTTGCCGGCACGCGAGAATTGCCGGGCCCTTTTCGGTAGACCGCGGGTTCCAATCCCCAACCTTGAAGACGACCACGCCGCGCCGACGAGAAAGCCCTGCCGCGACTGTGTCCGAAATCGGGTGAGGGACCGTCAGGCCCGCATGCTCATCTCATCGCGCATCGTGGTCGCCATCGTTTGATGCTCTCGTGCCTCGCGTTCTCGGTGATGTTGCCGGTAAAGTAAGCCGAGTCCCTGGTAGCAGCCCGCCTCGAGCGGACGCAGGCCGAGTTCCTGTGAGCGCGCGAGCGCTGCTCGGTAGTACCCCTCGGCCTCCTCGAACTCAGATGACCCGCCTTTTGTCTCGACCTCACCGAGGAGACAAAGCGCGTAGGCTTCCCAGCCAGGCAGGGCCCACTCGCGTGTCAGCGACAGGGCACGAGCGGCGAGGACGCGCGCCTGCTCGATGCGCCCCCCCGCCAGGCAGGCCTGACCTAGTTTAACGACGACGTGTGACTGCGACGACCGTATGCGGCCGAGGCCGAATGTCTCGAGCAACTCGTCGAGCATCGCAAGGCCATCCGTGACGCGTCCGGCCATGGCATATGCGGCGGACAACGATCCCATGACACCCGCCGTCAGGAGAGTGAGCTCCCGCTCTCGTGCGATGGCCAGGCCGCCCTCGAGAATGGGAATAGCGCAGTCGAACTCTCCTCGGATCTCGTGGACGTTGGACAGCTGAGAGCGAGCGATGACGGTATTGATCGGGGAATCGAGGTTCTCGGCGAGGCGGAGTGCCTCACGGCCGTGGATGGCAGCCTCCTCGAAGCGGCCGCATTCGGCCAGGGACCACGCCAAGTGGGACAGCGCACTCAGCGCCGTCACCGCGCGTCCCCGCGGGCGCTCAAGCCGCGTTGCGCCCACTTGGAAGGCCCGCAAGAGCAATTCCTGAGCGCTCCGGTGGTCTCCGGCGAATTGGTGGGCCACCCCGAGCTCGAAATCTGCTTGGATCTTGAGGTCGACGTCTCCGAGCTTCTCGGCGATGACGTATGCACTTCGTGCGAGCGGGAACGCGTCAACAGACCGACGGATCATTCGCGTATAGAAACTCATATAGACCTGCACCCAGCCCAGCCGAGCCTGATCGTCAAGTCTACGAGCCAGGGTCTCCGCCTCGCGAAGGTGGGGGACGAGCTGCTCGAAGTCGCCGAGGGCTGAGAGCGAACGCTGGAGGTCGAGCCGGAGGTCGATGCCGCGCTCGAGTGTGTCCTTACGCTCCGTCAGAAGCGGTAAGGCTGCTAGTGCCGACTCGAAGCGTGAGACTGCCTCGCGGTGCCCGACTCGAGCTACCGCCGCGCGTCCCGCCGCGTGCAGGTAGCTGACGGCCCTATCCCAGACCTCGCCCTCGAGATAGTGCCGACCTAGCGCTGGATAGTGGGACTCCAGGTTCGTGGCGTACCGCTCTTCGATCGCTCGAGCGACCGCCGCGTGAAGCACCGTCCGGAGCGGAGGCTGGAGTCCCTCGTAGGTGACTTGTCGAACCCAGTCATGGGCGATATCGATCTCGCGGGGGAAGACGTGAAGAAGCCGCCGGCGAACCAGATCGTCGACGCCCTCGGCTGCCTCGAGCTCCCCAAGCCCCGATGCCCGCTGGAGAACCGGGAACTCGAAGGGCCGGCCGATGACGGCGGCGACCGCGATCAGGCGACGTCCTCGCTCCGTGAGGTGAGTGAGTCGCCTCGCCACGACCTCGCGAATCCGCGGCGTGACCTGAAGAGCTCCTTCGGGTGACGCGGTCGCGCTGTCGGCGAGTACATGGAAGGCCTCGACGATCATGAACGGATTGCCGCGGCTCATCGCCCAGACCTGCGCGAGAACCGATTTAGCCTCGATCTTCTTTCGATCGGTTCTCACGAGCTCTTGGATCAAGCTCGCGGTGTCCTCGGCAGCGAGCGGGTTCATCCGCAGCTGAACCATCGAACCGGTAGGCGTCAACTCGTCGAGCGCGAGCCGTAGGACACAGCGTGCGTCCAGCTCCTCATCCCTGACGGTGACGACGACGAGTACCGGCCACTGACCGACGCGACGGGCCACGAACGAGAGGAGACGGACGCTCAGCTCATCCGCCCAATGCATGTCCTCTAAGATCAAAACGAGCGGCTGACGGTCAATCATGTGCCTGACGAGCTGGGCCACCGCCTCAAAGAGCCGCCTGGCACTGTCCTGATGCCGGGCATCAGCGCGAGATGGCTCACCCAGCTCCGGGACGAGTCGCGCCAACTCGGCACGCCAGACGGGACTGAACCCGGCGAGCCGTGCACTATCCCGGACGAGTCCACTGGTTCGGATCGCGTCGACCCAGGGACCGAACGTCAGCATCCTGTCGCTTTCGTAGGCACGACCGAGCCACAACTGGGTTCCAGCCGGTCGCGCTTCCCCGGCCAACTCGCTCACGAGTCTGGTCTTGCCGATCCCCGCCTCGCCCATCACCACGATGCATTGTCCGTGTCCAGCGCGCGCCTGTTTGTATGCGTCCCGAAGCCGCGCCATCTCCCCCGCACGCCCAATCTGGGGCACCTTCGCGGTCAGCGACCACGACACCGTCTGCCCAGGGTGACTCACCCCTGGGTCCCCAATGTCGGTGGTGCCCATTCGCAGAATTTCTTCGTAGAGGTGCCGGGTCTCCGCCGCGGGCCCGATCCCGAGATCGCGCTGCAACGTGGCGATACACGCCTGATATTGCCGGCGCGCTGCCCCGAATCGGCGCGATTGCGCGTGGAGTCGCATGACCGTTCGGTGGACGGGCTCGAGCAGTGGATCAAGCGCGAGCAGGCGGAAGGCGGTAGCGAGGGCGGATTCGTCGGCTCCTGCCTGGAGCTGATGAGCGAGGAGCTTCTCGCACGCTCCCTGCGCGACGACCCGCAGTTGCTCACGCTCCGTCGACAGGAATTCTTCGAACGCGGCCTCTCCGACATCGAACCCCTCGAGCAGGTCCCCCCTATAGAGGCTCACCGCCTCGGAGAGTTCTTCGGGGGCGCCGTGCGCGACCAGGCGACGGAAGGCCGCGATGTCGCTGTCGAAGTCATCGGGCGCAAGAGCCACCGTGTCTCCTTCCGCTTGCAGACAGTGAACGCGCGCGGCGAGGAGCGTGGCCCGCAGCGACGACAGGGTGACCCGAAAGCTGTTGCGCGCTTGTGCCAGGGAGAACTCTGGCCAGAGGAGCCCGATCAGGGCCTCACGCGATTTCGCGGCGCCCGGGACCCACGCGAGTGTGGCTAGGATGGCCCGGGCCTTCTTGAGTGTCAGGTGTAGCGGCCGACCCGGAGGATCTGCGCAGGCCTCGAAGCGACCCAACACGTTCACGGTCAAGCGGGCCATGCCGACCCCCAAGCATCCGGCGGATGCCGGGCCGACTGTAGCACCGGCGTCGAGCCAACGCCACGAGGCAATTCTTAACGCTGCCCCTAATGCCCCGTTAATGCGGGAGGTCTAAGCTCTGTATCCACGCGAATGCTGTTCCTCGCATGTCGATGGGGGTCACTATGAGGCGACGTGATTTCACGACACTGGTCGGCGGAGCCCTAGTCGCATCGCCGCTTTCAGCTCTGGCGCAGCTGGCGAAGAAGACTCCCAGGATCGGAGTCCTGTGGCACGCCGGCAGTGCCGAGGAAGAGGGCCCGTATCTCGCAGCCGTGCGTGAAGGTTTCAAGGAGCTCGGCTACGTCGAAGGGCAGACGATCACATTGGAAAATCGGTTCCCCAATGAAGAGCCCGAACGGTTCCGCAGCATGGCCGCTGAACTTGTATCGCTGAAGCCCGATGTGTTACTTGCCGCCGGGGGATCAGCTTCGATCGCCGCAAAGAATGCGACCACGACCATCCCCATCGTGTTCATCGTCGTTCCCGATCCGCTCGGGAGCAAATTAGTAGACAGCTTGGGTCGGCCGGGCGGGAATGTGACAGGGCTGACGAATTTCGCGGTTCAGTTGAGCGCCAAACGCCTGGAATATCTCCGCGAAGCTTTCCCACGCCTTTCCCGCGTCGCGCTGCTGATCAACCCAAATGTTCAAATCACACGGCAATATGTGGAGGAGAGCGAGGCTGCAGCCGTCAAACTCGGATTGACCATTCAGCGGGTCGAAGCGAGATCGCTCGATGATCTCGAAAGAGTCTTCGATGCGATGGTCAAAACTCGCGCGCAAGCGGTGGCCGTGAACGCTGACGGATTGTTTTTCCAGGGGCGCAGCATCGTCGCAAAGCTGG
>Ga0075423_10004678_pt1 | contig 12717 bp, 15 predicted proteins | sample SoiMethybrSBSTD2_FD_80114 | JGI IMG/M metagenome (GOLD analysis project Ga0075423, IMG submission 80114) | Bulk soil microbial communities from a Populus tree surrounding site in Tennessee, USA - Soil MetaG P. TD hybrid SBSTD2 | ecosystem: Environmental > Terrestrial > Soil > Tree plantation...
CCCAAGGAAATGACTCTGAACTGCGGTAACGCTCTCCGACCACCTCCGGGGAGGTCTAGCACAGCGCTCCAACAGCACATAAGTGCGTGGTGCGCTTGGCAGTATGGCAGCCTCTAGCGTAGACCTCCCGACCTCGTTCCAGCGCCACCTGCGCGCCGAGACAAGTCCGTCCACACCGTCGAGACCTACCTGGAGGCCGTCCAGCAACTCGACGCCTTCCTCCACACCCGCGCTCACCGAGGAGCTGCGGCGGCTGCTGGCCACCTGCGCCGGCCGGGACTTCGAGGCTCGCCGCGACGGCGCCTTGATCCTGGCTGCTCCTCGACACCGTCGGCCGACGCGTGGAGATCGGGGGCATGCGCCTGGGCGATGTGGACTTCGAGTACGACGTGGTGCTGGTGGTCGGCAAGGGAGGCCGCGAGCGGGCCCTGCCATTCAGCAACCGGACCGGCGAGGCGATCGACCAGTACCTACGCGCCCGTGCCCGCCACGCCCATGCCGATCTGGAGTGGTTGCGGTTGGCGGGCTGGACGTCTCGGGCGATGCCGCAACGCTACGGCGCCTCGGTCGCGGACGAGCGCGCCCGCGAGGCCCATCGGCGCCCTTCGCCAGCAGACCGGCTGTAGCTGATGAGGGCTCCCCAGTGGGAGCGTGGAAAGGCAGTCTGGTGAGGTCGACGCGCCGCCGGTGGAGGGCGTGCCAGGGGCCGGACCACTCGCTCGAGTCGGCCTATGAGAGGAAGACGCCGTTGCGCTCGGGGCCGAACTGGGCATAGCCGCGGTCGGTGTCGCCCCTGCCCTTGAAGCTGAAGCCGACCTCGGATCCGGAGAACGACCCGGTGGACCGGGCGGTGGCGAAGTGGCCCAGGAACGCCGCCGGGTCGGTGGGTGGGACCGTCGAGCCTTTGCCGCGACGCTCCCGTGGTCCGGTGGCCTCCCACCGGACCTTGAAGCTGACCCTGGCCGGGATCGGGTTCGGCGCGCCGAACTGGAAGCTGTCCAGCACGCAGACATCCTTGGCTTCCAGGGTCGCCCGCCGCCCGTCGTGGCTGACCTTGAAGGCGTCACCGGGCAGCTCCACCGCCCAGAACAGGCCCGAGGGCAGAATGCCGCCGTTGAAGTCGTGGACCTGGGAGCCCGAACCGGGCTCGAACAGGTCAATTCATATCAGGGCGAACAGCCCACGTTTCCGCGAGCCATCCTCGGCGACGTAGCGGCCCTCCATCGCCCGCAGGTCGGTTTCCAGGTTGTACCGCCTGCCGTCGCTGCCGGTGGCGGTGCCGACGTGGAAGGCCAGGGCGGTGACGCCCTTGAAGTCGGTGATGACGCTGGGCTCCACGTCCAGCCCCCCGAGCGGGACCCCGGTGAACGGCAGCGTCAGCCCCTCCGGCCCGGGCGCGAAGGTGTGGATGAACGGCCCGCCGGGGATCTGGATCCCGCCGGGGATCGGCTTGGGCGCCGGCAGCACCCGCGGCAGCCCGTGGGCGTGCGCCACCCCCGTCGTGGCGGGAAGCAGCGGACTGACGGTCGCCGCGGCCCCGGCGGAGGCCCCGTACTTGAAGAGTTGTCGGCGGCTGATCCTGGGACGCTGCGTGGTCGTCTCGGCATCCATCACGCTCTCCCCCTCCCCTGAGGTCACCCTCGGAGCGCTTGTCCACCTCGGGAGAGGCTGCGCCGCTCACCGCAGCATGTCAAGCATGAGGTGGTAGGCGTGCCGACGTCGTGGACGGTGCCGACGGCAGGCGAGGAGCCGCCCGGCTACCGCAAGATCCCGATCAACGCCTCCACCGGGCGGGACCTCTCATGGCCGACGGGACCTGCTGCTGCCCTGTGAAGGCGGTGAGCGGGAGGGGCTCAGGTGATCGACTGGGCGATCTCCTCGAGCTTGGCCTGGGCCTGCTCAGCCGCGGCGGCCGGGTCGAGGGTGCCATTGAGGGCCGCGGCCAGGGCCTTGGGGATGGGCAGGGTGGCAAGCTGGGCCCCGACCAGCCGGCCCTGGCCTTGGGGGAACCCCCACCGGTTCATCGTCTCGGTGCTGGTGGCGAGCTCGTTGAGCACCTCGGGCGGGTAGACCTCTGACAGTGGCTTCCTGCTCTCCACGCCGGTCTTGAGGTGGTGCCAGGCATCGGTGAACTTGTCGGGCTGGTCGGGGGTCCCGGTCCGGACCGGGACCTTGCCTTCGGGGGCCAGGGCCAGCCAGTCGAGGTAGCCGTCGTTCATCATGAACTCGACCAGCTTGGCGGCGTCCTTTTTGGCATTCTTGGTGATGGCAAACGAGGTGAGCTCGCCGAACTGGGAGGGCTGGGCACCGTACGGGCCGGTGATGGCGGTCAGGATGCCGCTGTGGTCGGCCAGGAACGACGGGTCGTTGTGGCATTGGGGGCAGGTCGGGTGGGCGTCGTTGCTGAGGCCGGCCAGCTCGTCGAGGAGGAACGACGACCAGATGACCATGGCCGCCCTGCCCGCCAGGTAAGCGGCCCGGGTGCTGGTGGCGTCCTGGTCGCCCCGGACTGACGCCTCGCGGATCAGGTCGACGTAGAACCGGAAGGTGTCGACGCAGGGCTTCCTGGTCAGGGTGATGGTGCCGGCGTGGTCGACCAACTGGCAGTTGTTGGCTACGGCGAGGTACTCGAAGGTCTGCTGGGTGAAGGTGTCGCCCGGCTTGGTGGCGGCCACGATCCCGGCCATTCCGTCGCGGGCGAGCTTGGTGGCCGCCACCCGGATCGTCTCGAAGGTGGTGGGCGCGGCCAGGCCGGCCTTGTCGAACAGGTCCTTGCGGTAGACCAGCAGCTGGGTCCAGCTGTCGCTGGGGATGGCCACCGGCTTGCCGTGCGCCTCCACCAGGCGGAGGCCCCGCTGCGAAAAGGTCTGGCGCCCAAGGGTGTTGATGACGGTGGCGGCCGCGTCGGGGTCCGTGATGCCGTCGGCCGCAAGCGAGTGCACCATCCCGAGCGACGCGGCGGCGAGGACGTCGGGCTGTGACCCGGCGGCGCTGGCGCCGGTGATCTGGGCCTCCAGCTGGTCTTCACCGACCGGGACCAGCTTGACCTTGATGTTGGTCTGCTGCTCGAACCGGTTGATGATCGCCTGGGTGGCCTTGACCCGGTCGGGGCTGTCCTCAGCGGTCCAGAACGTGAGGGTGGGGCCGCCGGCCCGCTCGGCGCTTCCGCCGCAGCCGACGATCGTCGCCAGGATCACAGCAAGCAGGGCAACGACGAAGCTTCGTGCCCGCATTGCCGCTCCTTCGTGCCTCGCACCGGCTTGGCGCATCACCGGTCACCCGGCGAGGGAAGCTCATCGTAGCCCGAAACGTTCCTGCCCAACGGCCACGGCGTGGCATCAACCCCAGGTCAGCCCCGACCTAGGCGGTATTCGGCCCGCGCCGGGTGATCGCGACCACAGCGGCAGGCGCCGAAGGCCTCCCGGGATTGACCAGCAAGCTTGCTATGCTCGGGTTCATCGTGGGATGGAAGCAGCGGGATCTGGTCATCGAGCGGGAGCGACGCGGCACCCTACGGATGGCCGGTTCGGGCACTGCCGCCACGGTTGGAGGGAGATGGGTCGACGTGGACGGGTGGGACGGCGGCCAGGTGGCCGAGGCGGTGTGGAAGGCGCTGGGGGCGCGCGACTGGGAAGCCGCCAAAGGACTCCTGCACGGCGACTACGTGCAGGAGTGGCCGCAGTCGGGAGAGCGGATCGTTGGCCGCGACAACGCCATCGCTATCAACCAGCAATTCCCGGGTGGCCTGCCCTCGATGCGGTTCCGTCGCACCTTGGCCGGAGGGGATCTGGTGGTGCTCGAGGTCGAGCTCACCTATGGCGACGGCAGTCGCTATCTGGGGGTGAGCGTCATCGAACTGCGCGACGGCAAGGTCGTGCGGGAGACCGACTATTTCGCCCAGCCGTTCCAGGCACCCCAATGGCGGGCCCAGTGGGTCGAGCGAATGTGACCTCCCAGTGAGCGGACCGACGGGGACCGTCCAGGCACCCGCCCTGACGCCGGCGCAGAAGCGCTGGACCCTGGTCGCGGTCATCCTCGGGTCCGGAATCGTCTTTCTCGACACCTCGGTGGTGAACCTGGCCCTGCCCAGGATCGGCGAGGAGTTGTCCTCGGGACTGTTCGGGACCCTGGAGGCCCAGTCGTACGTCGCCAATGGCTACTTCGTCACCCTGAGCGCGCTGCTGATCCTCGGCGGTGCCCTCAGCGACTACTACGGCCGCCGACGCATCTTCGCGATCGGCCTGGCCGGGTTCGCCGGCACCTCGCTGCTGTGCGGGATCGCGCCGACCGTGGAGTTCCTGATCATCTGCCGGACCCTGCAAGGCGCCGCCGGTGCCCTCCTGGTCCCTGGGTCACTGGCCATCCTGACCGCCAGCTTCCAGGGCGAGGAGCAGGGACGGGCGTTCGGCCTGTGGGCCGGTGCTTCGGGCGCGACGACGATCCTGGGCCCGTTCGTCGGGGGCCTGCTGGTCAACACCATCTCCTGGCGGGTGGCGTTCCTCATCAACCTGCCCTTCCTGCTGGTCGCCTACGTCGCCACGGTCCGGTTCGTTCCGGAGTCGCGCGACGAGGAGGCCACCGGCCACTTCGACTGGTTCGGGTCACTGGTGGTCGTCATTGCCGTCGCCGGGCTCGCCTTTGGGACCATCCGAGGTCAGCAGCAGGGCTGGACCGAACCGGCCGTCGTCGTCAGCCTGGCCGCCGGTGCGGTCGCCGCGGTCGCCTTCCCGTTCATGATGACCCGGCGCCGCGACCCGCTGGTACCGCCGAAGCTGTTCCGATCCAGGAACTTCACGGTGACCAACCTCTCGACCTTCCTGGTCTACGGCGCGCTGTATGTGGCCCTCACCTTCCTCGGCATCTTCCTCATCGGCACGTTGGGCTACAACGAGCAGGCCGCCGGGATCGCGCTGATCCCGAGCTTTCTGTTCCTGGTGGTGTTCTCCTCCCGATTCGGGAGGCTGGCGGCGCGCTTCGGTCCACGGCTGTTCATGAGCCTCGGCCCGGCGATCATGGCCCTCGGCCTGGGGTGGCTGGCCCCGTATCCCGGCCGACAGCCGGGCCTGGGTGCTGGGTGGCGGCCAGGCGGCCACCATCGCCCCGCCGGCCGACTACTTCACCGACCTGCTCCCCGGGCTCATGGTCTATGGGATCGGGCTGTCCATCTTGGTGGCCCCGCTGACCACCGCCCTGATGACCTCGGTCCCGACGCACAACTCCGGGGTGGCCTCGGCGATCAACAACGCCATCTCACGGGTCGGCTCCCCACTGGTCAATGCCCTGATCTTTGTGGCCGTGGCGGCAAGCTTCTACGCCTCCATCGGCCAGCAGGTGCCCAGCGTGGACACCAGCTCCCACCAGTTCCGCACCGCCGTGGCTCCGCTCAACCAGCCACCCGAAGACGTCTCCCCCCAGCTCCGCGCGGCCACCACCCAGGCCTCGACCGAGGCCTTCCACCTCGCCATGCTGGTGGCGGCCGGCCTCATGCTGGCCGGCGCCGCGGTCAACGCCCTGGGGATCCGCAATCCCGCACCGGCCGGTCGACACCTCGGACCAGCCGCCGAGCAACCACCTCCCGAGTCCGGAGCGGGCACCCCTAGCGGCCCGGTACAGGCCTCAGCCGAGGCCTTCCACAAGCCACAGCCACAGGCGGCCCAGACCGGCCCCGCCCGATCCAGCTAACAAGCCTCGGAGTCAGCACCTGGCATCACACTTGACGCTTCGCCGCCCGCTCCACCTGTCCATCAGCGATCTCGATTGGCGCACGGCCAGGCTGTGGCCGCAGCCGCTCGACCTCAGCGCCGAGCCGGTCGCCCTCGGCGCGCACCGCCTGGTATCGGGCTTCACCTCTGGACCCGCTCGCGCAGTGCGGCCACCTCGGCATCATCGTTGAGCGCGCTGTCACTGCAGCAGTTCGTCGGCGAGTTCGCGCAGGGCGCGGCGCGCCTCGGCCAGGGCGAGGCGGCCGGCGTCGGTGATGGTGTAGCGGCGGACGCGCCGGCCGGCTTCCAGGTCGTCGCGGCCGGCCAGCAGCCCGGCGGCCTCCAGCCGGTGCAATGTGGGATACAGGGTCCCGGGGCTGATCCGGTAGCCGTGGCGGGCCAGCTCGGCCGCCATCCAGGCACCGTGGATGGGGTGCTCGGCGGCGTGGTGGAGCACGTGCAGCTGCACGGCCCCATGCAGGAACGAGCGCATGCGGCTATCCTATCGGATATCGATATCGGACTCCGTAATCAGCCATGGGAGGCGTGCATGTCCGCCACCACCAGCACGGTCGGCGTCCGCTACATGATCGACGACGTCCCGGCCGCCGTCGCCTTCTACACCACCCACCTGGGCTTCACCGTCGAGCAGGACGCCAGCCCGGCGTTCGCCGCCGTGGCCCGCGACGGCGTGCGGCTGCTGCTCAGCGGGCCGACCAGCTCGGGCCGCCGACCCATGCCCGATGGCACTCTGCCGGTCCCTGGCGGCTGGAACCGCCTGCATCTGCAGGTGGACGACCTGGCCGGCGAAGTCGAGCGGCTGCGCGCCGCCGGCTGCAGCTTCCGCAACGACATCATCAGCGGGCCGGGCGGCTCGCAGATCCTGCTGAAGGATCCCTCCGGCAACGTGGTCGAGCTGTTCCAGCCGGCCCGGTGAGGCCCCCGCCGCTGTCCTGGGGCAGCGGGCCGACGCGATCCGCTACGAGCCCGTCGGGCCCGTGCCGCTCAACGGGCTCACCACCCCGATCACCCTCGACACCGTCCGCGCCGACTGATGCTCGCCTTTAGGGTTCTGTGACGGTGAGGATGCCGCGGTCGGCGAAGGCCTTGGTGACGGCCGCCGCCGCGGCGCTGCCATAGAGCTGCCGGGCGGCCGCGACGGTCCGGTTGGCCAACTCGGTCATGGTCGTGCCGGGGAAGTCGAAGGAGCCCTGGAGGATGATCGTGTCGGCCCGGACGTTGCCGAGGGCCTGGCGAATGTCCCACAGCGCCCGCGACCAGATCTGGCCGTCGTGGTGCACCTCTCCGTTGAGGTCGGTGGGGTAGTGCAGGTTCTGGTCGACCCGGCGCAGGCAGTGCGGAACCGTGCTGGTGTACGACACCGAGTCCCAGTCGGCGACGCACGCCAGCGGCTCCAGCGCCGGGACGCCGAGCGCCCTGGTGACCACGTCGCCGACGGTCACCGCCCAGTAGTCGCCGAAGCCCTCGCTGATCGCCCCTGCCTGCTCGGAGGCGAAGCTGAAGTTCTGCGCGAAATGGATGGCGTGCCCGTACTCGTGCAGGATCACCTCGGCATCCTCGGCGTCGTCGACGCCACCCTTGCCGAAGCGCAGCTCGTTCTTGGGGTGGTCGGTGGCGAAGGAGTTGTCCTGGCCCCACTGGTTGATCCGCAGCGCCTGGGGCCGGTTGTTGATCGCCCGCCGGGTCTCGCCGAAGCCGAGGGTGTGGATGTAGCGTTGCGCCTGGGTGACCCAGTAGTAGGCCATGACCTGCTCGAACTCGTCCTGGTGGCGGGTGTAGCGAAAGGTGTTGGTGGGCGAGTAGGCGGGGTCGCCGGTCTCGCTGACCACGGTGGCGTAGTCGCCGCGCAAGAACCCGCTGCCGTCGAGATTGGTGAGGGTGACGTCGCGGTAGGCCGCCCTCGGAACGGCCGCGTCGGCGTCCTTCTGGTCGACCAGCGTCTCATCGCCCAGCGACTGCACGGGGTTCGGGACGAACACCGACCCGACCCCGGTGCTGGTGCCCGGGCCGGGCTTGGCCGCCGCGGCACTGGTCGCCGATGCGATCAGGAACCCCGCCACCGCCACCACCAGGAGCAGCTTCCGCACGACCCGACCTCCTCGTTGAGCACCGAGACCGGGTCACCATAAGCCCGAGGTGCCAGAAGCGTCCAGGCTTGACCGCCTACCGCCCCATCAGGTCGCCGACGATGTGCGTCGGCATGCCGGCATTTGCCATGCCCTCGGCCGCCTGATGCCAACCTGGCACCGAGATGGGTTGACATGGCATCACTCTTGTGCCAAAGTGGCGCCCATGAACCTGGACCTGTACATCGAGAGCCTCAACCGCCAGCTCGCGGTCGCCGCCGAGGCCGGCGGAGAGGAGGCCCGAGCCCTCGTCGAGCGCCTCGTCGCGCCGCTGGAGGCGGCCATCCGCCTCACCCTGCAGGACGCCCTGGCGGCGGCGGCCGAGGAGATCACCACCGAACTGGCGCCGGGATCGGTCGAGTTGCGCCTGCGCGGACGCGACCCCGAGTTCGTGGTCACACCAGCACCGGCCGACCCGTCCGCCGACGACCGAGCCGAGGTTGCCGATGACCGGCCCCCCGGCTTGCCCGGGGGCGACGAGGGGGCGATGTCGCGGGTCAACCTCCGGATGCCCGATCACCTCAAGGCCCGGATCGAGCAGGCGGCCGGGAGCGAGGGGCTGTCGGTCAACGCCTGGCTCGTGCGAGCGGCCGCCGCCGCGCTGGAACGAACCGGGGGCCTGTCCCGTCGACCCGAACGACGGGCCCCGCAAGGCGCCCAGCACTACACGGGCTGGGTGCGCTGACCAATGCACGGAGGAACTGCAATGCCGACCTTCGATACTCCCGAGCCGATCTCCGTCACCGTCGAGCTCGGCGTCGGTGACCTGCGGATCGTGGCCAGCGACCGCACCGACACCCTGGTCGAGGTGCGGCCGAGCGACCCCGCCAAGAAGGCCGACGTGACCGCCGCCGAGCAGACCCGCGTCGAGTACGCCAGCGGCCGGCTGCTCATCAAGGCACCCAAGAGCTGGAGGCGCTACGCCCCCCACGGGGGCGGCGAGTCGATCGACGTGCAGATCGAGCTGCCGGCCGGGTCCCACCTGCGCGGTGAGACAGGGGTGGCGGCACTGCGCTGCCAGGGCCGCCTCGGCGAATGCCGCTACAAGACCGGCGCCGGCGACATCCAGCTCGACCAGGCGGGTGCGGTGCAACTCCGGACCGGCATCGGCGACATCACCCTGGAGCAGGCCGACGGCGACGCCGAGCTGTCCACCGGTTCCGGCTCCGTGCGGATCGGCCGCATCGACGGCGCGGCGGTGGTCAAGAACTCCAACGGCGACACCTGGATCGGCGAGGTCACCGGGAACCTGCGGGTGAACGCGGCCAACGGCAGGATCTCGGTCGACCGGGCGTGCGAGACGGTCGCCGCGAAGTCCGCCAACGGCGACGTCCGCTTGGGCGAGGTTGCGCATGGCACCGTGCTCGCCGAGACCGCCTTGGGCAAGGTCGAGATCGGGATCCGCGACGGTGTCGCCGCCTGGCTGGACCTCAACACACGCTACGGGAACGTCCACAACGACCTGGACCCCGGCGAGCGCCCCGGACCGGGCGAGGACGCGGTCGAGGTCCGCGCCCGCACCTCCTTCGGGGACATCACCATCAACCGCTCCGTCGCCGCCGACTCCGGAAAGGACCAGACATGACCAGTCCGATCCCTCGGCCCGCGATCGCGGTCGCCGGACTGCGCAAGGCCTTCGGCGACAAGGTCGTCCTCGACGGCATCGATCTCCAGGTCGCCAAGGGGACGATCTTCGCGCTGCTCGGCCCCAACGGGGCCGGCAAGACCACCATCGTGCAGATCCTGTCCACCCTGATCGGCGCCGACGCAGGCGAGATGGCCGTCGGCGGCCACGACCTGGCCCGGGACCCGGACGCAGTGCGCCAGGTCATCGGTGTCACCGGCCAGTTCTCGGCGCTGGACAACCTGCTCACCGGCGAGGAGAACCTGCTGCTGATGGCCGACCTGCGCCACCTGGAACGCGCCCAGGGCCGGCGGCGGTCCGCCGAGCTGCTGGAGCGGTTCGACCTGGCCGAAGCGGCCAGGAAGCCGGCCGGCACCTATTCCGGCGGCATGCGCCGCCGGCTCGACCTGGCCATGACCTTGGTCGGCGACCCGCACATCATCTTCCTGGACGAGCCGACGGCCGGCCTGGACCCGCGCAGCCGCCGCACCATGTGGCAGCTGATCCGCGAGCTCGTGGCCGGCGGGGTGACGATCTTCCTGACCACCCAGTACCTGGAGGAGGCCGACCAGCTGGCCGACCAGGTCGCCGTCCTTGACCACGGGCGGCTGATCGCCGAGGGCACCCCCGACGCCCTCAAGCGCCGCGTCCCCGGCGGGCACGTCCGTCTCCAGTTCGCCGACCCGCAGGTACTGGAGTCTGCGGCCCGCGCCCTGGGGACGTCGGCCCGCGACGAGGACGCGCTCGCCCTTGAGATCCCGAGCGACGGCGACGTCAGGTCGCTGCGCAGCCTGCTCGACCGGCTGGAGGACGCCTCGGTCGAGGTCGGCGGGCTGTCGATCCACACCCCCGACCTCGACGACGTCTTCCTCGCCCTCACCGGCCAGCCCGACAAGGAAAGGGCGACCCTGCCATGAGCACCCTCGCCTACGCGGTGCACGATTCGAGAACGATGCTGCGCCGCAACCTCCGCCACATGTGGCGCTACCCGTCCCTGACCCTGATGGTCGCCGGCCTTCCGGTCATCTTCCTGCTGCTGTTCGTCTACGTCTTCGGCGGCACCCTGGGCGCCGGGCTCGGCGGCGTGGCCGGCGGCCGGGCCGAGTACCTCGCCTACGTCCTGCCCGGGATCCTCCTCATGGCCGTGGCCGGCGTGGCCCAGGGGACGGCGATCTCGGTGGCCATGGACATGACCGAGGGCATCATCGCCCGCTTCCGCACCATGGCCATCTACCGTCCCTCCATCCTGACCGGCCACGTCGTCGGCGCCATGACCCAGACCGCATGCAGCCTGGCCATCGTCCTCGGGGTCGCCCTGCTCATCGGCTTCCGGCCCACCGCCACCCCGGTCGAGTGGACCGCGACGGTCGGGCTCCTGGTGCTGATCACCTTCGCGCTCACCTGGCTGACGGTCGCCTGCGGCCTGGTCAGCAAGAGCGTCGAGGCGGCCAGCAACCTGCCCATGCCCCTGCTGCTCCTGCCCTTCCTGGGCAGCGGGTTCGTCCCCACCGAGTCGATGCCGACGGGGCTGCGCTGGTTCGCCGAGTACCAACCGTTCACGCCCATGATCGAGACGCTGCGGGGGCTGCTGCTGGGCGCCGCCATCGGCAACAGCGCCATCCTCGCGATCGCCTGGTGTGTCGGCATCACCGTGGCCAGCTACCTCTGGGCCCGCGCCGCCTTCAACCGTGATCCCGGGCCCGTGCCAGCCTGACCTCAGTTCCCGGTGATCCCGACTCCACCGATAGGACAGACCCGATGGACCAGCAACCGGGACCCGTCACAGCGGCTAGGAGGGGGAGGCGACCTTCCAGAGGTAGCCGTCGGGGTCGCTGAAGTACCCGAAGTAGCCGCCCCACTGGGAGCCTGCTGCTTCCTTGACCACGCTGCCGCCGCCGGCGGCGGCGTTGGCCATGACCTCGTCAACGGCCTCGCTCGACGGGACGATGTAGTGGAACGAGACGCCCCGGAACCCGGATCCCTCGGGGGAGACGCCGGCGTCCTGGGCGGCGGCCTCGCGTTCGTAGAGGGCGAGGGAGGACGAACCGTCGCCCAGGTTGAACGAGATGAACTGGGGATGGTCCTGGTCGACGGGGCAGCCGAGGCCTTCGGCGTAGAACTTCCTGGAGCGGGCCAGATCCTCGACCCCGAGCATGACGGCGGTCACCTGCAGTGGCACGGCGGCTTCCTTTCCTGGTCGGTTGCACGCATCCACTCGGTATGACCGGACGGAGCGGCAACGTGTGACGGCCTACCTTGCGACGACTCGATCAAGCAGGGTGCTGGCCTCGGCGGCGGAGGGGCGGGCGCCGAGGTCCTTCAGGCGCTGGCGGGCGGCCTGGAGGAGGTCGCCGGCGTCGGGGTGGCCCAGGGCGGCCAGGCAGCGGCCCTGGCCGAGGAGGGCGAGGGCGTGCTCCAGGACCTGGCCGTAGGCGCGCCAGCCTTCGGCGGCCTCGGCGTACAGCCCGGCGGCGGCCGACGGGTCGCCGGTGGACTCGGCCAGGACGGCGCGGGCGGTGGCGGCGGCGAGGCGGTACCTGGTGGCGGTCGGCTCGGTGGCGTCGATCAGGTCCTGGGCCAGGGCGGGGGCTGGGCCGGCGGCGACCCGGACCATGTCGGCCAGGTACTGGCCCAGGAAGCGGCGGCCGCCGGCCCGGTCGGCGGTGAGCTGGGCGGCCTCGGCGACCAGGGCCAGGGCGGCGGCCTTGTCGCCGGTGGCGTGCTCGACCAGGGCGGCGTTGACCAGGGCGGGGACCAGCTGCTGGAGGTCGTCGATCTCCCTGGCCCGGGGCAGGACCCGGGTGGCCAGGTCGCGGGCGGCGATCAGGTCGCCCTGCCAGGCCAGGACCAGGGTGACGTAGCGGCGGCAGCCGATGGCCAGGTAGTCGCCGCCGTGGGCCAGGTCCCAGGCGATCGCCTCGTCGGCGAGGGTCATCGCCTCCTCCCAGCGGCCCTGGTCGAGCAGCGGGCCAACGGTCGAGGAGCGCAGCCACATGGCGGCCTCGCTGAGCCCGCGCCGCTCGGCGAAGTCGATCCCGCTCTCGCACAGGGCCAGGGCGGCGTCCGGGCCCTCGACCAGCCAGACCGGCTCGGCCAGGTTGTTGTAGAGCACGGCGGTGTCGTAGCCCGACCCCAGCTCGAGGCCGAGGGCGAGCCCGGACCGGAGGTCGTCCATGCCGCCGGCGAAGTCGCCCAGGTCGCAGCGGGCCATCCCGCGGGCGTCGAGGGCGCGGGGCCGGATCCG
>Ga0075423_10004679_pt1 | contig 12714 bp, 14 predicted proteins | sample SoiMethybrSBSTD2_FD_80114 | JGI IMG/M metagenome (GOLD analysis project Ga0075423, IMG submission 80114) | Bulk soil microbial communities from a Populus tree surrounding site in Tennessee, USA - Soil MetaG P. TD hybrid SBSTD2 | ecosystem: Environmental > Terrestrial > Soil > Tree plantation...
GCCGGCTGTTACCGGGCGTGCTCCAAGCGTTCGGCATCGGAGCCCTGGTTATCATCTGGCTGCTGACCCTGTCAGCCATGCGGGCCGGGAAGTGGCGCGAAGACGTGGTGTGGCGGCTGGCCGCGTGGTGGGCTATCCCGTTCGTGCTCGGCCCGCCGTTGTTGAGCAGTGATGTGTACAGCTACGCCGCCCAAGGTGAGCTGATTGCCCGCGGCCTCAATCCCTATGTCCTGGGCCCAGCGGGCCTCAATAACGGCGATCTGCTGAATGCGGTCGACCCGGTCTGGCGCAACGCGCCGAGCCCGTACGGACCGCTGACCGGGCTGCTGCAACACGGCGCTGTGGCCATCGGCGGCAGCCCCGTCGGGGCCGTTGTCGCCCTGCGCGTCGTGGCTGTACTCAGCGTTGTGGTAATCGGCCTCTGCGCCGCGACGTTAGCGACAGACCGCATGCGTGCGGCCGCGATCGCATTGACTGTGCTCAATCCGCTGGTGCTGCTGCAGGTGGTATCGGCAGCACATCTGGAAGGCGCGATGTGTGCGCTGCTGATGCTGGCTCTCGTCGCGTGCCGTCGCTCGCCCGCGCTGGCGTTGGTGGCGGCCTGCGCGGCAGCGGCGATCAAGGCACCGGCCGCGGCTGCGATCTTGTTGATCTCTGCCCAGCACTGGCGGATGGCGCGCAGCTGGAGGACTCGATCACCCAACTGGGCCTACTGGCTACAGCCCGTGGTCGTGGTCGGCGCGTGTTGGCTGGCGTTCAGCTTGCTCGTCGCTCACAGCTGGGGTTGGCTGTCCGCACTGACGACGCCGACGGTCGGGTACACGCGCGGATCCCCGACCGCGCTGCTCGGTGATCTACTCAGCGCGATCGTGAGCTGGGCGCCGTCGCCGGACACGACTGCGGCCGCGCGGGCAGTTGGGCTGGTGGCGGCCGGGTGCATCGTTTGCTATCTCGCGGCGACGTCCGATCGTCGGCAACTGAGCCGAAGCGTCGGGTACGCGTTGCTGGCGGTCGCTGCGCTCGGGCCGGTCATCTACCCCTGGTACTTGCTATGGGGACTGGTTTGCCTCGCACCGATAGCCGTCTCCCGCTTCGAACGGCGGCTGGTGGTCACGACGTCCTGCTTTGCCTGCTTCATGGGGCTCACCGGTCTTAACCACACTGGCGTCGTCGTCTCCGAAGTTCTCCTGTTTGCGGCGGCCTTCGCGATCGCTACCGGCTGGTGGGGGCCGGCCCTGGTGCGTATGAGACTCCGCCGTCACGTTGCCGATGTCCCGGACACGTCGCTCGCTCGGACGTAATCCCACGTTGGCATCACAATCCCACCCTCACGATCCGTTCGGCGGCCGCCACCCGACCAGTCATGAACGGCTCACCCGGCTGCCCTGGGATGCGTCATACCAGGACGGCCCTGCGCCGTGGGATATTGGCCAGCCGCAGCCCGCAATAGTGCGATTGGCATCCGAGGACGGATTCACCGGATCGGTGCTCGATGCTGGCTGCGGGACCGGCGAGAACGCGCTATACGTCGCTTCGCTGGGATTGGCGGTTCTGGGCATCGACGTCGCTGACACAGCGCTGGCGATCGCCCGAGCCAAAGCCGACGACCGTGGGATAACCGTCGAGTTCGCCGCAGGGGACGCTCTCCATCTGGAGCGTTTGGGCCGTACGTTTCAGACGGTGCTGGACTGCGGACTCTTCCACACCTTCGACGCCGACGAGCGGCCGGAGTACGTGGCGAGCTTGACGTCGGTGACCCAGCACGATGGGACCCTTCATGTGCTGTGCTTCAGTGACCAAGGTCCCGACACCGGCCCCCACCCGATCAGTCAGAACGAGCTGAGAGCGGCATTCAGCCCCAGTACTGGCTGGAATGTCGCCGCGATCGAACCGAACCGGCTCCAGACGAGATACCACGACGACGGTGCACCGGCGTGGTTAGGCACGATGAAACGGGTCTAGGCCGATTCGAGCCAGGGCAAGGTGAACGACCTAACAACGACCCATAGCCGTATACCCATGGCGGAGCGACATCGCGCACATTTGTGCGCGGCGTTCTCGCTTCACGGCTTACGTTGAATGCGGCTCATCTCTCGATGGATTTGATCCTCATCGAACTCAGCTGGGTGCCAGGCATCCCATGCGTTCATGACCAGGCCGATGCCCCAACCGACGATAGGAAAGACCGGCCAGAAGAATCCGCCGGAATTGGTTGTCGCCCAGATCACGACAATGAACGAGTTCACGAGGATATACACCAGCAGATGTGTCGCGAAGTCGTGGCGTTTCTTCAGTTGCTTGATGGCGCGGTCACGCACCGGATCGGTCAGCGCTTCCAGATCACCAGTCATGCATATTCACCCACCTCTCGCTGCCAGGTTAGGAATGTCGATCAAGGCGGCCCAGAGTCCTTAGTCCCCTGCTAGTCCCGAAAGCTAGCCGAGCCCAGCCTGCCGGCGCCGCATTCGTGGTGCGCGCTCCGAATTTGGGCGTGACGGCAGACCGCGCAAAAACAGATGGGCGGCTAGTGGCTGCCGGTGCACTCGTCGCGACGGAGCAGCATCGCCGCAACCATCGCCGGCAGCATCAGGATGTGGCCGCCGATCATGACCAGGTGCCCCGAAAGTAGGCCCGTCCAGAATGGGACGAACAGGATGATGAATGGGAAATACATCGCGGCACTCATTTCCGCGATGCTTCTCCAGCTATGCCGGCGGAAGCGCATCCATAGCGACATCCCGATCGTCATGTTCGTAGCCATCACCAACGCGCTCAGGACGGGCGGATGAAAGAGTGCAGATCCACCCGGCAGGGCATTGATGACTGTTCCGAGCCCCAGCATTCCGGCGAGCATGGCTATCACCATTTCCGCCAGGTGCCGGAGGAAATTCAGCCAGGGACGGTGGGCGTGGGGTTTGAGCGTTCCGGCCGCGGCCCGACTCGATGAGCACGGGGTCCGCAGCCGGGTGATCGACGATGCTCGTCGTAGTCATTCTGAGCCTCCTGGCTGGTTAAGCGAGCTGTCCCAGTTTCTGGCCGAAAGGGCGCTCCCCATAATGTGGCGGACTCGTGTATTGGGGTGCGGGAAACCGCACCAGCATCGCTGCGGCTATCGCGAGCTGATCACCGTGCTGATGGCATGGGTTGTCCACCAGAGCGCGTCAATTGGATCACGGCGATCCCTAGCACGAGCAGGAGCAGGGCGAGGCCGAGGCTGGCTTCGGGGCTGTGCCGGACGGTCTCGTCGTAGACGAGCACTCCGATGGCAATGCTCGCGAGTGGGTTGACAGTCGCGATGGCCGGCAGGCTGGCGGTCAGCGGGCCGGCTTGAAACGCAAGCTGATTCAGAAGCAGCCCCAGAATCCCGATGACGAGCACGGTGTACAGCTGCCAGCTGGTCAGCAGGGCGCGCGGGCCGTGGACCGCGACGTCGCCCACCGCCTTGAGCAACGCGGCCGCCGCCGCGTAGGTGATGCCAACGGCGACACCGAGCAGCGCCGCGGAGATACCGCCGGGACGCTGGCGATGGGCTACTGCGACGCAACCGGCCGCGAGCACCAACCCGACGATGCCCGCGATGATCGCTGGAACCCGGTCGACACCAGCCGTCGTGGAGGTTCGAGCAACCGTCCCCGCCAGCGCCAGGAACCCGACGAGGGCGACGCTTACTACGAGCGCCCAGCCCAGCTCCCGCTGCCCGATCGGCTGGTGGTGAAGCGGGCGTAGCAGCAGGGCGAACAGCAGCCCGCTGATCAGCAACGGCTGCACTACGGCCAGCGCGCCGTAATGCAGCGCGACGATCTGCAACAGGACGGCGACGGCGTCCGCGGCAATACCGGCCAACCAGAGTCGATGGACGACGGTAGCGCGCACGAACTGGCCAACCGTGGTCGGGCGCAAGTTCTGGGCATCGGGGACTTCACCGGCGCTGCGGTGCTTCAAGGAGGCGGCCACGGCGAAGGCTGCCGCTGAGCCGAGGCTCAGCACCACAACGAGCCACTGGCCCATCCCGCTACCCACCCAGGAAAGCGCATATCCGACTAAAGCCTGCGCTTATCGTGACCGACCACGCCCGACTTTGGCACCGTGGCGATGCTGGTGCGACCCAGCTGTCACTCAGGAGCGAGAGCGTAAATTCGTCGGTCGGACGAAGGGATCCGGTTGGCTCCAACCTCGCCGTTTCTGCTGGCTCTACTGATTCTCGGAGCGGCCGGCTCGATCGGCTACGCAATCTTCCGGTTGCGCCAATGGTGGACACGCGTCGCGGCCGCCGCGCTTGGCGTCGTGTTGGCCATGACATCCGGGGTAGCGATTGTGAACGACTTCTACGGGTACTACCAGACGTGGTCTGCGCTCGGCGTCGACTTCCTCGGCCGGACACCGGAGCTTGGCCGGACCGCGCCCGCGCATCGTTCGGCAGCCGTCGTAGAAACCGGCGGGGTGCAGAAGTTGACCCTTTCCGGAACGGTCAGCCAGATCAGCCGGGTTGGCTACGTCTACCTACCTCCGCAGTACTACCTTCCGGCGTATCGGGCCGTTCGCTTCCCGGTACTGGAGCTTCTCCACGGCACGCCCGGGACACCGGCCAACTGGCTTATCCAGCTTCAGGTCCCGCAACTCATGGACAAGCTGATCGCGGCTCATGAGATGGGTCCGATGGTGTTGGTCATGCCCGCGATCAATCCCTTGACGAACGGCCACTGGCAGGAGTGCATCGACGGCCCCCGAGGGCTGGACGACACCTACCTGTCGACGGACGTCCCAACGATCATCCGGGCCCGCTACCGAGTGAGTACTGACCCAGCGGAATGGGGTTTGCTGGGCTATTCCTCTGGCGGGTACTGCGCCGCGAATCTCGCGCTGCGCCATCGAGCCAAGTTCGGTGCTGCGGCAATCCTGGACGGCTACTTCCGAGCGAAAGACGGTCCGGCCGGAGCGGCGCTCGGTGGCAAACCGGCTCTTGAAGACGCGAACAGCCCACTAACGATCGCGCGCTCACTCCGCCCGGACACCGCGCCGATGCCGGCATTTTGGGTATCCGTCGGAACCGGAGATCGTACGAGCCTGGCGTTTGACAAGGCATTCGTTTCGGCCCTCGAGCGGACGGTCAAGGTCACCTCGATCCTGCAGCCAGGCGGCCGTCACGACTTCTACACGTTTGCCCACGAACTGCCGCCGGCGCTCATCTGGTCGTGGCCGCAACTGGCTGCTCCTGGCCTGCAACGCGCGTTCCCACTCACGGCCTCGCCGCCAGTGATCAATCTTGCGCCCGTACAAGAGCCCCGCACTCGAGTGGCAGCCAAGTGTCCGACGGCCAGCTCCCACCCCAAGACGGCAAAGCGCGCGACCACGCCACCCGCACGATTGACGACCGCCTGTTCGTAAACCCCGGCTGGGCGAGTTCAGTTCCAGACCGTCGGGTTGCCGCGACGTGGAGCAATGCCGTCACACGAGGGACCAGCACCGTCCCGACGGCGACGCAGGATGTCATCGCCGTCGGGCACGGTCGCCCGGTACCTGCCGGACCCGGTGATCAGGCGCTGTCAGCCTTCGCCGGCCGCTTCCGCCTCGGCCTCAGCTTCGGCTTCGGCGACGGCCAGATCGATCACGAAGCCGAGCGCCTGGGTGATGTTTGCGGATGCGGACACAATCTGCGGCGTTCCCACGATGGGCGCGATGGCGACGAGAATCCCCTGTACATCCTCGAGCGTGATCCCGACATCGGAGGCCGTCCCCGCATTCAACACATACGACACTGGGGGCGCGCCGACCGCGACCAACGCGGCGAGACGGGCGAGCATGTGCTCGCGCGCCGGCAACGTGCCGCGTTCGATGGATACCGCAGTCATCTCGGCGAGGGCGGAGAGGACGGGGGTTTCTTCGGTCATCTGGCTTGTCCCTATCGGTCAGGCACCGCGCGGAGCGCGACGACGGTCGTGGCCGGCGGATCGCCGGCCTAGATATCCTTGCGTATGATCACCGGCCGCGCATCATCCAAATCACGTGAACGCGGGGTGTGATCAGTCAGTCGGGCCGACGAGCTTCCAGCCACTCTGCCAGGGCCAGCCGTTGCCGGCGTTGAGCAAGATATTGAGGTAGGCCATGTGCTCGAGAGCACGGGCCGATGGCAATCCGCCGGCGTCGATCGGGCGATAGCCAATAGCGGTCAAGAACTCGGCAACGGTCTGCTTTGCCTCAGTGTCATTGCCGGCGTAGAAACCGTCGAGTGGCGAGCCATCGACCACCGGGGCAGCCTGCCTAGAGGCAAAAACGGTGTTGAATGCTTTGACCACGCGCGCCGACGGCAGGCGCTCCTGGAGCAATTCTGCGGCGGACCGATCGGTGACGGCGAGCCCGGACAGGTCGGGCTTCAGCGCGTTGGTGGCGTCGATGATGATCTTGCCCGACACCGCGTCGGCAATCTCGTCGGCGACGTCGGCGACCGCACTGTATGGCACGGCGAGGACGACCAGGTCGGCCTGTCGAACCGCGTCCGGATTGTTGGCCGCGGCCCTCGCGCCGATGGATGCGGCTACGGTCTGCGCCCGCTCCGGCGTGGTAGCCGTAAGGACGACGTCGTTGCCCGAATTGACTCCTGCCCGGGCCACCGCAGTGCCGACATTGCCTGCTCCGATGACTGCGATCTTCATACCGCCGCCTCCTGCCGGGCGTGTCGTGGTGGCCAGTGGGCGCGCCACGCCGAGCCAGTCGCGCGCATCCGGAGCGCGATTCACCCGATGGATACGTTAGGCCAGTGATCGCCCGACGAGTCAGTGCCCCCACCTCGGACATCCGCGAGGCGCGCCGCCTGTTCCCCGCGACGGCCCACCTGGCGTACTTCAACACCGCCTCGGTGGGACTCGCCAGCCGCCGGCTCGCCGAGACGTACCACCGCTTCGTCGACGAGTGGGCGACCGCGGGCCTCGACTTCCCTCGGGCGGAGCGGTCAGCCGACAGCGCACGATCAGCGGTGGCCCGGCTGATGGGAGCCGATGCATCTGACCTGGCGCTGATTCCTTCGGTTTCATCAGCGGCAGGACTGGTCGCGGCCCAGCTCGGTCAGGCCCGTCCGGGTGACAACGTGGTGATTGGGCAACGGGAGTACGGCTCTAACCACTTCCCGTGGCGTCAGCTGGTCGGGAAGGGATACGACGTTCGGCAAGTCCCGTTCCGTAACGGCGGACTCGAACCCGAGGATGTCGCCGAACGGATCGACAGGAGCACGAAGCTGGTCGCGTTCAGCGCGGTGCAATCGGCGACCGGCCACCGTTCCGACATTTCTGCGATCAGCCAGCTCGCTCGAAGCGTTGGGGCGATTGTGTTCGTTGATGGCTCGCAGCTCGTCGGGGCACTACGGGTCGCCGACGAATTGCCGCGCGTGGACGTGCTAGTGGCTCCAGACCACAAGTTTCTCCTCAATGCAGGCCGTGGCATGGGCTATTGCTATCTGTCGCCCGCGGTACAACGGCGATTCACGCCGATCAACGCCGGCTGGCGGGCCGGCGCTGTGCCGCTGGAGAGCTTCTTCGGTCCGGAGATGAGGCTTTCGACTACTGCGTCACGTTTCGACAGCTCGATCAGTTGGCTTGCCGCAATTGGCAATGAGGCCGCGCTCACGCTCTTCGACGACTTCGGGCCCGACACGATATACGCCCGCAATCACGAGCTCGCGTCCACACTCCGGGCTGCCCTGACCGACGGGGCATGCGTTCCCGCGGACCTGCCGGAAAGCAACCAGAGCACGATCGTCACGATCCCGCTTGGCGACGCCGAACTATCGCGAGTCGTCAGCGCGTTGTCAGAGCAGGGAATCATCGTCGCGGCCCGGGACGGGAACCTCCGCATCTCGATCCACTTTTACAACCACGAGGATGACATTCATCGATTGGCAACGACGCTCGGAGCAGCGGTGCGCGGGTCATGAGATCGATTCTGACCGACCGCCCCATGGGTTCCTGCGGCGCTTGGCCGCAGCTCGCAAGCTGCGCGACGCTCTTGGCGTGACTGCAACCGAGGTTTCGTGGTCAGCGTTCGCCTCCGACGCACCGGAGCTGGCGAGAACTGTTCAGGACGTTTTGGAACGACATGGCTTTGCGTACGCGGGCACCGTCCGCCGCGACGGCAGTCCGCGTATCAATCCGGTTGAGGTGCACGTCTCGGATGGACGGTTATTTGTCGTTCTCATCCCCCGCACGGCTAAAGCGCATGATCTGGATCGCGATCCGCGCATCGCCGTCCAAACACCGATTGCAAGCCCGGCCGCTCCCGGTCTGGAGGTGAAGCTGCGAGCCCGAGCGAGCGATATTCTCGATCCCGGCCTACGCGCCGCAATGGCAGCCTCGGTCGAGGAAGCGAGCGGTTGGCGTCCTGGCGCGCAATGGCGATATTGCGAACTGCTGCTTGCTTCAGTTGCGGTGCTCGACTGGGTCGACGGAGACATGCTGTTGTATCGGTGGACGGCCACGAATGATTTGCGGGCACCAGAACGTCGCCATCTCGAATACGAGCGCGGCGAGTACACCCGGACGGACTGATCTGCCGCACATTCAGATCCTGCGCCAGATAGGACCTGCAGGCCGGCGCCGGGCTCCACAGGATCACCAGTGCGACGAGTCCAAGATCACGATTGAGGATCTCGATGTGATAGGTCCGGCTTCGACCGGCGCCTAGACCGCACGGTCACGACCAAGCGCCTGGTCCCCCGCCGAGATACCGCGGTGGGTCTCGGCGGGGAACAGCGTCGGTCAGCTAGCTACGCCTATCAGGGGGTTATCTGACGCAGCGGGCCGCTCGTGTCGGGGAATTGTTGGGTGCTCAACGCCTGCGGGCCCGCATTGTGCTCCCCGTTGAACGGCGTGACGACATTGGCACAGCCAACCGCGGCCGCGTCTCTGGACGAGTTGAACCACACCCCGACGTGATACTCGTGCACCGGAGCGAACTGCGGGTTCGTCGCCGCGTCGGGGAACGGTCCATCGTGCACAGAGGGGGCCGGCCCCGACCCGGGCGCAACGGTGAAGGTCTCGATGCTGAACCGACCTACGAAGACTCCGTGTGCGTTCCCGGCACCATTGGTTTCCAAGTCTCCCTGATACCAGGAGATACCGAACGGGGCGTTGGGCAATTGGTTGATGAACACGTCGAAATCCGTGTTCCGTGGTAGGCCATGAGCATCGATGGTCATGACCTCAACTGGGCCCTGATTTCTGATCCGGACGAATGCGTTAGCGTTCGTCAGGCATCCGGCCTTGACCGATGCGGCCGACCGAACGAGCGGAAAGACGGCGCGATCGTGCGACGGGCTGGCCGCCGTCGCCGCGGCCGTCACCCCGCCGGTCGCGAGGGCCGCTGCGCCGAACAGGGCACCACCGATCCGCAGGCTCTTCTTGTTCATGCTTACCTCCCTGATGGGTTGGGAACAGGTAGCTGTGGTACGCATCCGCCACCCCGACCGGTTTCCAGACATGTGCGGGAACCGCACCGCCAAAAGCTGCGTATCTAGGGGTGTATGACACTGCGGCCTGCGTTCTTGATCGCGACAGCCGACCACGGGGCTGGCCGGCCGATTCGTCGACCGTGCCGAGGCGTAGCGTCATGCCGGTGGGGGGCGACGCCCAATTGGCCGCACAATTCGCCGCTGGCGATCCGGATGCGGTGCGCGCGGTGTATCAGACTTATGGCCGCTTGGTCTATTCCGTTGCGTTCAAGGTGCTAGGTGACGTCGGCCTTGCGGAAGATGCCACGCAGCAGACGTTCGTCCAGGCCTGGCGCGCGGCTGACAGCTATGACCCGACCCGGGCGCTCGGGCCTTGGCTCGCCTCGATCGCGCGGCGCGCAGCGATCGACGTCTATCGACGGACGCGGCGTCATCAGACGCAGGTCGGCCTAGACTCGGCCGACGCTTTGCTGGTCAGCCCACCACCTTCCGCCGAGCAGATCTACGAGGTGTGGGAAGTCCGGCGCGCGATCGACGCTCTGCCGCCCGATGACCGCGAACTCGTTCGGCTGCAGCACTTCCTCGGCCTGAGCCATGCGGAGATAGCAGACCGCCTGAAAATCCCGGTCGGCACCGTGAAGTCGCGCACGTTCCGAGTGCACCGCCGATTGCTTGGCCGGCTGGGCCACCTTAGGGGCGGCGAGACGGACGATGACGTCGTGGGAATCGACCATTCGCCCGCACGGCAGACTCAAACCAGCGCAAAGGAGGTGATACCTGATGAGTGACGAGGACCCAATCGTCGCCTACCTGGCCGGAGACACCAGCGTCTCCCTGAGTCCCGCCGAGTTGGCCGAGATGGAAAAGATACGAATCGCATTGGCCGACGGGGCCACCTGGGTCGAGCCCGTTGCCAGCTTGGAGCAGCGCATCATCGAGGCCGTCGCCGCAGACGTCGCCTCCACGCCGTCGCGCGCTGCCGAGACCTCGACGCCATCCAGCCAGCCGGCAACCGTGACGCACATTGCTCACCACAGATCACGGCGGGTGCGCTACAGCATCATTGGCATCGCTGCGGCGGTCGTTCTCGCAGTCGGCCTCGCGGTCGGCCTGGCCGTGGCCCTTTCCGGCCCAGGCAGCCGAACCGTGGCCTACTCGGCGTCCCTGACCGGGACACAATTGGAACCGAGTGCATCCGGAACAGCTCAGCTCAACCGAACCCAGAGCGGCTGGCGGATACACGTCAAAGCGACGGGGCTTCCGCGCCGGGACAACGGTGAGTACTACGAAGCATGGCTCAAGAACCCGGCGGGGGTCATCGTGCCAATTGGCACCTTCAACGAGGGCGCGGATGTCACGCTGTGGGCGGGCGTCCCGCCTAGCAGCTTCCCAACCCTGACGATCACGCGGCAAACCGTCGGAGGCGGCCCCGCCTCATCCGGGCAGGTCGTTCTCGTGGGCACCACCCGACCCGACGAGTGATGGGGTCGTTCGCCGGTCGGCTACCGCCGGTTGAGGACTAGCGACACGAGGAACACAACGAACACAACGATGGCGATCCACCACAACACATGAATTGCGAACCCCAGGCCGCCTAGCAGTAACGCGAGCAGCAACAGAATGATCACGAGTGCCATGCCGGTCCCCTTTCGGGCCGCCCCAATTTGTTCGCCGCTCGCTGTCATACCCACTGAAGTCGAACCCAAAACGACCATAGGCGATCACATCAGGTGCCCGGCGCGAACGAGTCACTCGGACCGTCGTGGTTAATCGGATGCGGCAATCCACCGCTGGCTTAGCTCGGCTGTCCACCCGGCCACCAAATGCGGCGCCGGTGGTGGTTCCGCAACTATGACAACCTCTGTCACGCCAAGCGCGGCCAAGGCTGGGAGATCCTTCAGCTCCATCGGCCGGGTGAACGGGGCGATCACGATCTCGAGGTCGGACGGGTCACGACCGTGCTCCGCGCAGAGTCGCCGGAGCACCTGAACCCGCTCAGCGGTTTCCGTCGGAGACAAGTTGAAGCCATACCATCCGTCACCCCACTGCGCGACTCGCGCTAAGGAGGCGTCGCTGTTTCCGCCGACAAGTATCGGTATCTGGCCGGCATCCGGTTTGGGGTAGCAACGAACGCCATCGAAATTGACGAATTCCCCGCTATGGGTGGCCACCTCGTCAGCCCACAGGCGGCGCATGGCGGCTACATACTCGGCAGTGCGATCAGACCTCCGCGCAAACGGCACACCCAACGCCGCGAATTCCTCGGCCGACCAGCCGATTCCGACGCCTAGGACCATTCGGCCGCCCGATAGCCGGTCCAGGGAAGCAGCCTGTTTTGCCACGAGAACCGGATTGTGCTCGGGCAGCAACAAGACGCCGGTCGCGACGCGAATGGTCCGGGTAACCGCCGCCGCAACGCTCAGCGCAATCAGTGGATCCAGCCAGTCGGCATCGCTAGGAACCGCAAGCTGCCCGTCGTCGGCGTAGGGATAGCGAGACGTCGGCCGGTCGACGAGGACGACATGTTCGCCGGCCCACAATGAGGCAAATCCGGCTGCCTCTGCGGACGTGGCGATGGTCCGGAGCACTGCCGGCCGAGCGCCCGGTCCGATCCCGATGGCAGCCAGACCTATTCGCATGGTGGCCCTTCCTATCTGCCGCCCGCCGGCTCGGACGCTCGCTGTCGCAGGGGCATCGACCGGTTGCTCTCTCAGGCTGCGCCCGCCATCCTCGCAGCCGGCGTCCTCGGGACAAACGGGTGACCTCGGGGCAGTGACCCTCCGGGGCTGGCCAGGCCGCGCGTGAATCCCTTACTGCTAGCCTGCGCTGGGGCGTCTGTGGCTCGGGTGGAGGTAGTGATGGTGATGAGATCCAGCCCCGACTCGACCGCGGTAGGCGACCGTTCGAGCGAGGGCTTGTTGCCGGAGCTAGTCGAGCATCTCCGGCAAAATCGCACTGTACTGCGCGAGGAATGGGCGCGCCGCATAACCGACGCGCGGTTACTGACGGCGATGACTCCGGAGGAGATCTTCTCCGAGGCCACATCGGTCTACGACAACTATGTCGAGGTTCTCGAGACGGGGAGCGTCGAGGCGCTGCAGGACTACGCGCGCAACCTGTCTGAACGAATCATTCCCAGGGGCGTGGAGACCGACGAGGTCCTCGGCATCGTGCTACTGCTGCGGGACGTGCTGGCCCGTTCGCTCTTCGAGAAGTATCAGACCGACTTCGATTTGCTCAACCGAGTTCTTGACGCATACGAACCGGCCGCGAACCGC
>Ga0075423_10004681_pt1 | contig 12710 bp, 8 predicted proteins | sample SoiMethybrSBSTD2_FD_80114 | JGI IMG/M metagenome (GOLD analysis project Ga0075423, IMG submission 80114) | Bulk soil microbial communities from a Populus tree surrounding site in Tennessee, USA - Soil MetaG P. TD hybrid SBSTD2 | ecosystem: Environmental > Terrestrial > Soil > Tree plantation...
GGGACCCTGCTGCCAGAGGTTCGCACTCCTGCGTTCACCTGGAAAGCCAGAATTGTCTGCCCCGAGTTGTCGGGAATCACCTTGATGAAGCCCCGACAGCGCGAGGCGACCGGGGCTCGAATTCTCGAGAGTCGATCCTGGTTTGAGACCCGCGGAATCTCATTTCAAGTCCTCCCCAAGGCCGTCAATCGATTGGCGTTCGCTGTCGCAATTTAGAGGGCAGCCGATGCATTTTTCCCTTGCTGCGAGGTACTTTCCGGGGCTACACTGAATTCATATTTCCCCCCTCGATGATTTCCTGAAGGTGCTGAGTTGCCGCTCGAGCCAGGTGTCTGCGCGTTCTGCCATGGGTCGGGACTGTGCCACCGGTGCGGAGGAACCCGGGTCTTCGAGAGGGGGCACCGGTGGCACCGACCCTGCGAGGAATGCGAGGCAACTGGGATGTGCGCCCTGTGCAATGGGGCAGGATCCATTGAAAGAAAGCAGGCACCGTCTCTCCATACGCGAGATTTCCAGTGATCACTGGAGAGGGAACTAGTGGTATAAAGCAGAGTCGCCGGTCGCATTCCTAACCCGGTGAGGCCGGCGATGGGGGTCGCCCGGAACGGCCCCTGAAATAAAAAGACTTTCAAGAGCCCACTACCAGCCAGGCAGCGAGGGGCGTGGTCAAAGGGGGAGATGCTGATCTCTGCCCGGAGCTCCCGACTGCTTTCCTTGGCAATTCTCCCACGTTGCACCCAGGATTCCCCCTCACCTGGTTCGCAATGCGCTAGCTGCCGCTACCCGAAATCAATAACGCCTTCACACTCCAGACGGCAGTTCCTCGTCGGCCGGGAAGTCGATTTCCCATGGCTGGGAACTAGTGCTGCGGACCGAGTATCTCCCCTGAACAGGAGGATCCACAGATGAATGACCGCCAGGTGATGGAAATCCGATCCCAGACCCTTCCCGAACTCCTATTCAAACTCTACCAGCATGCTGAAAGCGGCCGACTCATGGTGTGCCGCATGGGATTCGAGAAGAGCCTGTATCTGCAAGGTGGTACCGTGGTGTTCGCCGCTTCCACCGACCGCGACGATCGCCTCATTCGAAGTCTTCTGCGGCGGGGGAAAGTGCCTCTACCCCAGCTGTTGAAGGGACTGGAAATTTCCCTGCGCACGCATCGCCGTTTGGGCGAGGTGCTGGTGGAGAATGGCCGGCTCACTCGGACGGACCTCGTCCGAGCCATCCAGGATCAAATCACGGACATCGTGTGTGGCGCGTTTCAGTGGACTGACGGAACCTGGGAGTTCGAGAAGGGAGCTCTCCCCGGGCCCGAAAGCGTCACCCTGCGAACTCATGGCCTGGAGCTCCTCATGGAGGGCGTCCGCAGAATCGAGTCCTGGGCCAGGGTCCAGGAGGTCGTTGGGGGCCTGAACACGGAGTACCGGGCGACGAAGGAGGCGAGCAACCTGGCCGAGATGGCGAAGCTGCCGCCAGGCGAGAAGCAAATCCTCGGTTATTGCGAGGAAACGAGGACGCTGGAAGAGATTTGTGACGCAACTCCATTGGACGACTTCTTGATTTGCAAGCTGTTATGGGGGTTCCTGATAATCGGAGCCCTCATGAAGGCGTGAAACATGCTTGCGTTGAATAGACCTGAGAATCCAGGAGCCCACTCAGCTCGATCTCGCCCGATTTCCAGCAGGCCTTCCCTCGGAACCGCTCGGGCAGCTCCTCGTTGGAAGGGTGAGCCTGCACGGTCGTCGTGGACGGTCACAACAGTGAGGGCCGGGATTGCCACGTCTGTGTGCCTGGCTTATCCTGTGCCTGCGCTGCGCCGGGAAGAGTAGAGCGAGGATCATTCCTGCAGCGCCGTCGCGATAGCGCTGGAAGCTGAAGACGTGCTCCGTTCCGAGGAGACTATGGACGAAATCGTGGAATGGATTCGCTCTGCCGCGCGGTTCCCGCTGACGAAGATTTTCGAGACGGAGATCACTCCCGGGCGCATCGCGCTCGCGCTTCTGGTGATCGGCGCCTTTTATTTTGTCTCGTGGGGTCTGAAGCGCCTGATCCGCGGGCGGCTGACCGGTCGTCTGCGCGACCAGCGGGTGCTCTACGCCTTCCTGCAGATCCAGCACTGGCTGCTGGTGTTCGTGGGCTTCTGCCTGGCGCTGCAGGTGCTCGGTTTCAACCTGACGAGTCTGGCCGTGGCGGCCGGATTCCTGGGCGTCGGAATCGGCCTGGGGCTGCAGAACGTCGTGTCGAACTTTGTCGCCGGCATGATCCTCCTATTCGAGCAGTCGATAGGGGTCGGTGACCGGGTAGAGGTGATCGGGCACTATGGCGACGTCCAGAAGATCACGATGCGTGCCACGGAAATCCGCACCCGGGACAATATCGCCATCATCGTGCCCAACTCCCGATTCATCGATTCCGAGGTGATCAATTGGTCGCACGGCGATCCGCGGGTTCGGGAGCACGTCCGGGTGGGCGTCGCTCACGGCTCCAACGTCGGGCTCGTGCGTGACACGCTCCTGAGCGCGGCGGCGGAGCATCCCCGGGTCATGAAGGAACCCCCGCCCCGGGTGTGGTTTCTCGAATTCGGTGAATCCTCGCTCGTCTTCGAGCTTCTCGTATGGATATCCGAGCCTCTGGGCAGGCAGCAGATTCGCAGCGATCTCCACTTCTCCATTGACCGGCTCTTCCGCGAGGCGGGAATCCGGCTTGCCTTTCCCCAGATGGATCTCCACGTTCGTGACTGGAATCCGCCTCCGCCGTCGGAGGGAGGATTCCCTACGACAGGCGAGGCCGGACCGCGCTGAGGCAACGGGATCGGATTGTGGAAATGCGGCTCAAGGGACGGCCAGGTCACGGGACATTTTGGATCACGGCCAGGATATTGCCCTCGCTGTCCTTGAACCACGCCGCCCTCGCCCCCCCGCCGGTATAAATGCTGTTTTCGCTTTTCATTCCTTGCATGTCGTACTCTTCGAACTTCACGCCGCGGCGTTTCAGCTCGGCGACCTCCCGCTCGATGTCTTCGACCTGCCAAAACGCCTGGCTCGCCTGGGAAGTTCCTGCATTCGGTGTCGGATACAGGAAGCACCCCGTGCCCTTGGCGAACTCGTAGATCACTCCGCCGTCGGTCACACGTTTCGGTTCAAGCCCGACCTTCTGCTCGTAGAATTCGCGTGCTCGGGCGACATCTTTCGCGGGGATATAGGCGTACATGGGAAATTTCTGAAGCATGGCGGTTCACCTCCCTTGGACTCTGAGCGCTGATACTGCGGTGCTTCCGCGCGGGATTCACCGGATCCGCTCTTCCGATGGCCCCTTCCATCATAGCCCCTTGGAGGGGGCTCTCCCAGGAGAGGGCGCATCGCAGATTTGAATCATGACTTGCTGAGTCGTATAGTCTGAAGCAACGTTCCCCGGTGACGGAAGATTGGTGTCCCCGATGGGCACAGGTCGCACGCTTCGTCGTTACCTCAATCGCACTCGAAATTGGGTCGTCGGAAGGGTTGCGAGCTCCGCGAGGAGAGCCGCCCGCATTCGATCTCCGCCTTGCGATGCCCGGAAGCTTCCGGGCATTCTCCGATCCGAGGCCGAATTCCAGCCCAGGATTCCGTTCTTCTGAACAAGGAGGAAACTACGATGGTCCCATCCAAGAATTTCGTGAGCGCCATCGCTCCAGCGACTGTGGTGATCTTGCTGTTGCTCGCAGTGAGCGTTCCGGGCTCCGGGGGCGCAGCGTCAACCGGAGGGGTCGTTTCCCAACCTTCGATGGAGGTCCCGTCGCAGGGCCCTGTCAATTGTGGGCAGGATGCGATGACCTCGGAGAGTCCGTTGTTCGCGCTCCCCGAGGGAGGGTCGTGCAAAGCGGATGCGACCCCCGGCATGTTTTTGAGCCTGACGCCGGTTGCCAGGGGGGGCCGCACCTGCCGTTGTAGCTGTGGGTACCCCTGCAAGACGGACGCAGACTGCGGGGGCGCGGTGGGGTCCTGCCGAGCGGGCATCAGCTGCTGTTGAGTCGTGACCTGGGTGAGTATCTTCATATTGCCCGCGACTCGCCATGTTCCGTTCGGTTGTCGGCGGGTAGGCTTCTCCCGACCTACCCGCTTTCTTCTCTCGGCACGCAACCCAGAATCTCGCCATGCTTGGCGTCCAGTTCACCGTAGTCCGGATTGGCTGAAGCGTGAGGCATCAATATTTGCCACGTGCAGGGGCACGAGGCAGCATGGTGGGGGGGAGCTCAAGAAGGGTTCGAGTCCAAGACTCACGTGCTGCGACCGCCGTCCAGGGGAGCCGACTTGCTGACGATGCAGGCTTTTAACGTCGGCCGGGTAGGGAGCGCGACCCGGGGGCCGGTGGGTCCGGCGAGGGTGATTGAATGAGACTGCTTGTTCACTGGATATTGAGCGGGCTGGCGATGCTGCTGGTCGCACATTTCGTTCCTGGATTCGTGGTAAACGGCTTTGTCGCCGCGCTGATCGCGGCCGCTGTCTATGGGCTGGTCAACGCCACGCTCGGCCTGGTGCTGAAGGTGCTGACTCTCCCGCTCTCCCTGGTGACGTTCGGCCTGTTCCTGCTGTTCATCAACGCGCTGATGCTGCAGTTTGCGGCGGCGCTCCTGCCGGGCATCGAGGTACGCGGTTTCTGGCCCGCTTTCTGGGCGGCGCTCCTACTGGCTGTGCTCGGCATGGTGATCCGCGGCGTCATGCGTGACGAGCCGCGCGAGCCCGAGTGAGCTCCGAAGTGATTGCGCTTCGGAGTATGGACCTTCACATGCCCGCCGATTATCTGTCCTCACCCTGCTTCACGGACAACATTCCCGGGCTGGACTTTCGCCTGAACCGCGAAGTGAAAGTTTAGGCCTATCCTAAGGTCCTCCCCCGAGGATTTCGATTGCGACAGCATTGTTGGCCTCCACCTGCTGCTTGAGGGCGGTGAGCTGCGACCTTAAAGTATCGAGCCTGCCGACCGCCTCTCGCTCGTCCTTTTCTTTCGACTCCATTTCCCCGACCAGCGCACGAAGATTGAGCTTTTCGAGCCTGCTCAGCCGGGCCTGCAGCTTTTCAAGCTCGGCAAGCCGTGCGGTACAGAATTGCTGCTGGCTCTCGGGGTCCGACCATAGAGTCTGCCGTTTGCCGCTTGATAGCGGTGAAGGAGGTAGGGATGCCTGGGCCCGGGCTTCCTCAAGCCGGGCCTCGAATTCGGCCAGGGCGACGGGGTCGACCTTTCCATCCGCGGAGAGCCGGCGCAGATCGGCCAGCTTTTCTTCCCTCAGGATCACCACCTTCCGCCACGAGTCGGCACGCAGCAGCTCCTGCGCCTCCTGATCGGGACTTGGACCCGATGCCGGCCGCTGCAGGCAACTTATCTCCGAGATGGATCGATTGGCGATCTCATTGCGCAGGCGGCTTGGCTCCATCCGAAACTCGGCGGATGTTATCAGCGGCATTCCCAGCTCCAGGTCCATCGACCGCAGCGCCTCCCTCACGTTCTGGAGTTCGCGTTCCGTTTGCGCAATCTCCGCGCTCGTCGCCTGAGTCTTCGACTCGAGCTCACGGGACTGCCGGTCCCGCATCTCCAGGACGGCCTCCCGCAGGCCGTTGGCCACGGCGATCAGATATATCCGAAGGGAGTCGGTTAAATCGGTGGGACTCATTTCCTGGCTCACCCGGACGCCGAGCTGCAGGGCCCCTTCGCGAATCTGGCCGTCGATTTGAAAACGTACCTTCTCCCCCCGCGCCTCCGGTGTGATTCCGAGATATTGCTTGGCCGGAAGGTCGGCAATTTCGGAGGACTGCAAGAGAGAGCTGAGTGTCCCCTGGTTGAGCCAGTCCACGTCCTTGGTCCGATGGAACAAAATCAGCAAGGACGCCTCGCGACGAGACGCTTCCCGGACTCCGAGCTGGCTCGCTGCGAGAGATTCAGGGAGCGAGGAAAGGATCAGGATCGAAACCGTCAGCGGCAGGAGGACGCGGCGCCGTCGCCGCCCAGGATGGATGTCACTCATGCGAGGATTCTAGCGCCGCCCGGTGGCGACAATCCATACTGACGCGGTAGGTCCTGGAGCTTCCAGCGGTGCCGTCTCCGCGGCGCGCTGCCGACTTCAATACGCATCAGGCCCGAAAGAATCCGTCGACCACCCCCTTGAATCTTGCGAGCGGGGGGAGTAAATTTACGAATACCGGTCCTAAAATCCTGGCCACGGGAGGCTCGATCATGAAAACTCCGCATCGGGTCCGCACTCGCATCTCCGTCTTGCTTCGGTGGCGTCTGGTTGGTGTGGGAATCGTTCTGGGAGCACTCTGCTCCGCTCCCTCCCTCGCCCAGACCCCCGACACGGCGTCTCGCATCTACAAGCTCGCCAAATCCAGCACCTTCCAGAAGGGGTGTTTTCCGCCCTGCCTGTGCCCGGTCGTGCAGAACGGGACCGAGCAGGGCACGTTCGTGCTCACTGCGGACGGATTCGACGGGTTATTCGACAAATACGTGATCACTGAGGTGAACTGGAACGTAACAACCCCCAATGGAGACCTTCGGGTGACTGGGAGCGGAACCTACCGGGTAGGCGGCGAGTTTGCCGTCCAACAGCAGCTTTCTCTGGACCTGAAGGTGGGGGACGACTCGGTGCAGCACTTCGACAGCGGTCTGGTCGCGGGAGGAGGCGATTTCCCGCGAATCGTGATCACCATCTCCATCCATGGTCAAGTCTGCTTCGACACGGTCTTCAGCCTCGACGCATCACCGGTTCCGCCGAGCGACATCCACGCCTACCGCCTCCTCAACGAAAGCACTTTCCAGCAGGGCTGCACGGGGCCTTGCGCCTGCGCCTCAGGAGCACCTCAGCGACTCCGCGGCACGTTTTCCCTGGTGGAGCTGGATCGGGATCCTCTCTTCACCCACTATGCGGTGGCGAGGGCCAACTGGCGCGCGGGCGGCGACAACGGGACAGGATCGAGCGGCTTACCGGTAACCGGCTCCGGGTTCTACCGGATCGGCGGGGAAGTCGCCATCGAGCAGCAGATGAGCCTGGAGCTGAAGGTCGGCTCCCAGTTTCCCGCGAATTTCGATAGCGGGCTCGTCCCCGGGGGGGGGGCATTTCCCCGAATCGACATCGATGTCACCAGCACGGAAGGAAACTGTGTCACCACAGCCATCGACCTCCACGCGGCTCCGGCGCGGTCCAAATCGACGGAGGTGCCCACTCTGCAGCAGCCTTCTCCCTAAGGAGATTGACCGCCAGGTGGAGTCTCCTCCGAAATTCTCTTCTCAAACCGGCGGGTCTCTGGTCAGCAACGACCCGCCGGCCAATTTCCCCCTCCCGCTTTAGTGATATAGCACCTTGAATCGGCCCGCCTCCAAACCACTTATGGTTACCCTCCTCTAAACAGGTGCCTACCTAGGCCGGACGTGAAATCCCTGTTGTCGTTCCGGCATCACTGACCGCCTCCGGGCGGGTATCGACCGCCGATACCAGGTGAGTCCATTTCCTGGGTCAGAATTCCGTAGGTTCGCGCAAGGAAGGTGACCTGAGCGGCCGCTGAACGAACTCACCGGGTCCAAAGTTTGATCATTTTGTGGAACCGGAAGGCGCTCAAACGCAATATTCAGGAAAGGACCTGGTACAAAGCTCGGCAGGATTCCGCGTGCACCTCATGGAAGGGAGAACGCCGCATGAATCGACATGCTAGACCTCGCGTTGCTCTACTCGCGTTCGTCAGCCTGACCACGCTCTTCATGTCAGGACCGGGAAACCACTTTGTCCTAGGGAGCCCCACCCCGCCGAGTGGCCTCACCTCGACTCGTATCGGTGGGCTCGAGCCGTTCGTGCCGGGAGAAATAATCGTGGAGCTGAAGGAACATGAGGCGACGCTCGCCAGAGGCCGATTGGCGGGCGATTCCGCGTCGTCGAAAGCGGAATTGGGAGTCGCTTCGCTCGACACACTTGGCGCCAGATTCGGCGTGCGCTCCATCCGGCCGGTCACGGCCGTGGCGCCCCCGGGTGCCGCGCGTGTCTCGCCGCTGGCGCGCTTCTTCCACATCACGCTGGGGCCCGGCCAGGATGCACTGCAGGCCGCACGAGCCTACCGCAAGGATTCCTCGGTACAAAGCGCGCAAGTCAACTACATCTATGCGCCCGATCAGAGCCCGCCGCAAAACGTTCCCAACGATACGCTGTTTTCAACCCAGTATTCGCACTCTCTGACCCACGCATCCGAGGGATGGGTGAGCACTACAGGCTCGCCCACAGTCGCCATCGCGATTATCGGCACTGGCGTCCAGCTCAATCATCCTGACCTGGCGGGCAACATCTATACGAATCCAGGTGAGATTCCGGGCAACGGGTTGGACGACGACGTGAACGGTAAGATTGATGACGTCCATGGGTGGGACTATTCGGGAAACGACAATGACCCCAACCCGGCCCTGTTCGATCCCTCGGTCGAGAAGGACGGCCACGAGACAGCGGCAGCGGGCGTGGCCGCCGCCGTGACGAATAATGCCCTGGACATCGCCGGAGTGTGCTGGACCTGCCGCATCCTGCCGATTCGCGTCGCGTACGAAACCACGTCCGTGGCCAATGGAATCGACTACGCCGTGGCAATGGGGGCGAAGGTCGTCAATCTGAGCCTCGGGAGCAGCGAGATCACAAAGTACGGGCCCGATACTCTCGTGCAGACGGCCATCGACAATGCCTTCGCGCACAACATTGTAGTCGTCGCCTCGGCCGGAAACGATGCAACCGACGTGAAACACTACCCCGGGGCGCTCGACAATGCGATCGCCGTCTCGGCGACCCAAACCGATGACTCGCGGGCCGTTTACTCCAACTTCGGCAGTTGGGTCGATGTGGCCGCCCCGGGGCACCACGTGATCACGACCAGTTTCACTGCGTCGGGGAATGAAACTGACTTCGCCAATGGAACCTCGTTCTCCGCTCCGTATGTGGCCGGCCTGGCCGGACTGATTCTTGCGAAAAATCCCGGGCTCTCGGCACAGCAGGTCCGCCTCATAATCGAATACTCGGCGGATCCCATCGACACGGACCACTATATCGGTTCCGGGCGGGTGAACGTGAAGGCGGCGCTCGACTTGAACGACCGGCCGGCCGTCGCGGCGGTCATCAAGTCCCCCGAAAACCGGAGCATCCTGGAAAACGGGCCGGTGACTTTCTTCGGCACGGCCCTGGGAAGCAGCTACCTACTCGAGTACAAGCCGCGGTCCGGGACGGTGTGGACGACGATCCAAGTCGGCACGGAGACGATCGACAATACGCTCGGGTCGCTGGATACGAGTTCATTCCCGATCGGAGCCTACGATGTCCGTCTGACCGCGAGCAGCGGCGGGAGTCAGAAGCAAGCTCAGACCTTCTTCTACCTGCATCCTCCATTCCACCCCGGATGGCCGCAAAACGGAGACGGCACCCCGATCTTGTCCCACCCCGTGACTTCCGACCTCGACGGCGACGGCCGGCAGGAGATCATCATCGGCACTCTCGGCGGGGCCGGCGGGAAAGACAAAGTCTTCGTCTACAAAGAGGACGGCACGCTTTTCCCAGGCACCTGGCCGAAGGAGGCCGCGGATACGTTCAACCTCTTTGGCAGCCCGTCGGTAGGGGACATCAACGGTGACGGTCAGCCCGACATCGTCGTGACGACCTATAACGATGGATACCTCGCGGCGTTCAAGCGGGACGGCACGACGATATGGCCTTCATTTAAAGTCGGGGACACCATCCGTGGAGCCGCCACACTCGCAAATCTTGATGCCGATCCCAGGTTGGAGATCCTGGTGGCGAGCGGCAGCGGGGTTGTGCATGCCTATAAAACCTCGACCGGCTCCCCCGCGGAGCTGACCAACTGGCCCAAGTCGCTCGATATCAACATTCAGACCACTCCTGCCGTGGCGGATATCGACGCCGATGGTCAGCCCGATATCGTGATTCGGCAGTATTCGAACCTCTATGTGCTCAAGCGCGACGGGAGCGCCATATCGCCCTTCCCACTGGCAGTCGGGGCGAACGCCTACATTTCGTCCGTGCTCGGAGACATCGACGGGAATCGCAGCATCGACATCGTCGATCTGGAGGCCGCGGGGGCGGTCACGGCCTACAGCAGCTCCGGCGCGACATTGTTCAGGAGAGTGCTACCGGCGCAATTTGAGCTAGAGTCTCCGGCCCTGGGTGATCTCGACGGCGACGGCAAGATGGAGATTTTCGTCGGTGACGCCACTGGCAAGGTCTGGGGCCTGGACTTCCACGGCGACGACCTTTCGGAATCATGGCCGGTCACGATGGGTGGGGGGGCCGCGGGCGCTCCCGTGATCGCCGACATCGATGGCGATGGAGAGCAGGAAATCACCGTCGCCTCCGCGGACGGCTTCGTCTACTCCTGGAACGCCGATGGAAGCCCCGCACTCGAACCCATTTTCGCCGGGGGCCCGGTGGTCGTGTCGCCGGTCATCGCCGACCTCGATGGCGATGGGACCGTCGAGCTCATCATCGCGACGACTCTGGGCCGCGTCTACGTCTACGATCTCGGCAGCGCATGGGACCCCATGAATGCGAACTGGCCGATGTTTCAAGGCAACGCCCGGCACACGGGGTATCTGGGACTGGATACCGACCGAGACGGAGACCCCAATGTGGCCGATTGCGCCCCGTTCGATCCCGCAATCCACCACGGCGCCGTCGAGGCATGCAATCAGGTTGACGATGATTGCGACACACTGGTGGATGAGATCTTCGACGTGGATGGCGATGGGTATACCACTTGCGGCGGCGATTGCAACGACCTGGCCCCGGAGGTCCGCCCGGGCGTAACGGAGCTGTGCAACAATTATGACGACAACTGTAACGGACAAGTTGATGAAGGGTTTGACGGCGACAGCGACGGCTATACGATATGCTCCATACCCACGCCGGACTGCAACAACGCCAACGCGAGCATCCATCCCGGGGCGGCGGAAACTTGCAACAATTTGGACGACAACTGCAATGGGTACGTGGATGAGGGGAGCCAGTTCGATCAGGATTCCGACGGCTGGACGATCTGCGCATTGCCGACCCCGGACTGCAACGACAACGACGCGCGGATAAACGGGGTTGAGCGCGAGTATGTCAACAGCTCCTGCTTCGACCGTCTCGACAATGATTGCGACGGGGTGGTGGATTGGGACTGTGCGTTGGATGTGATCACGGCCTCGAACGAGCGCGTGCAGCTAGGGTTGGTGTCGCCGAACCAGCCTGCCGCGCTGAACAACATGAAATCCGGATCCGCGGATGATGTCTACGAATCGATCACGGAATCCAATAATGGGAAGCGGGTGGCCGTCTTCTGGACGTTCGCGCTGCCGCCACCCAACGCCTACTCAGGCACGGTGTCGTACCACTTGAGAGTGGAGGGCCTGCGGGTCCCCGGGAACGGCGACGAGTTTAACTTCTCCTATGCCCAGCGCCATGACACCGGCCCCTGCACTGAGACGACAGGTGAGACCTATACCCCCGCCCCTTCTCTGACGGTGAGTTCGACGGTGGACAACGACCTCCTGCAGGTATTCCAGGTCGGCCTACCCAATTTCGACACGGTTTCATTCTGTGTCAAGGTGGTCGACAGCAATACGGGAAGCGATAACAAGGCGGACACGCTCAAGCTGGACAAGCTGTACCTGATGCCGATCATCCTGGACGCCAAGGCCTCGGGCGAACAGACCAATGAAGGAACGCGGTTTCAGGGGTCCTATCTGTCCACGCAGACCGTCTCAAACGGCCAGGAAGGCCTTAGAGAGGCATCGCCCAATAACCGCCTCATCCACACCTTCACTTTCTCGAGTGTGCCCTACGGGTCTTCCCACAAGCTCTACTTTGAAGCGTGGAGGCCGAACAACACGGACACGGACAACTTCAAGTTTTCCTATGCGCTGCCGCTTGCGGACGGCACCCCCGGTGCCTTTACCGATATCCCCGGGGCGTTGATCAGCACTCCAAACGCTCCGGGCTCGGTGCTCAGCGGCACGTTCGGGCTTCCGGGAATGTACGGGAAGGTGTTTATCCGGATTCAGGACACGAATGGCGGAACCAATCTGGACAGTGTCTTCATCGACTACCTGGCGATCAGGACGCCGGAGCCGTAGCGGTGGAAAGCGCACGGTTGGATCGGTTCGCATCACGGTCCGTTTGGCGGGCCAGATCATTCCCGCCCCGAGTCATCCGGGGACCAAGATGATAGAGCCCCGGTCGCCTTGCGCGGCGGTCGGGGCTCTCGTTTCTCAGGACCCGGGCCGGGCGATGACCTTTCTGAGCCCATCGGAGGCCTGGGTTCTAGCTCCAGGTCAAGGCATGGGAAGGTTTGCGCACCGGCTGTTGAAGTTGCATTTGACGAGCTGAACCACCTCTCCGGCATTCTCCACCTCGAGGATGGTGCCGATGCCACGGGCGTAATACTTTCGCGCGAACAACCCGCCCTGACCGGACCGACCGAGACCTCGAAGCTCGTCAGCATCACCGGCCCGTGGCATCCGCAGGATCGCCGATCGCCTCCTGAAAGGGTCGGGCGCTGATGATGGCCAGGATTGTGCTTCCGATCTGCCGGCCGTTCCAAGGGCACCCATCGCACGAGCTCGAATGAATTCGTACCACTGATCCATTTGGGGAAGCAGACGGACTCCGCCCTGAATCGCCAGAGAACCGGATTAGAGAGCCCCGCTCGCCGTGCGCGACC
>Ga0075423_10004682_pt1 | contig 12709 bp, 10 predicted proteins | sample SoiMethybrSBSTD2_FD_80114 | JGI IMG/M metagenome (GOLD analysis project Ga0075423, IMG submission 80114) | Bulk soil microbial communities from a Populus tree surrounding site in Tennessee, USA - Soil MetaG P. TD hybrid SBSTD2 | ecosystem: Environmental > Terrestrial > Soil > Tree plantation...
ATTGATCCGCAGCTTGGCGGTGGCCTCGGGCGACTCGCGCACCATGTCGAAGGTGTACTTCACGTCCTTCGAGGTGAAGGGCTTGCCGTCGTGCCACTTGACGTCTTTCCTCAGGAAGAAGACGAGGTTCTTGTAGTTGTCCTGCCACGACCACTTCTCGGCCAGCTCGCCGATCACCGTGTCCATGCTCTCCGTCTTCTTCGCGGGATCGAAGAAGACGAGGTTGCTGAAGCAGGGCAGCGAGGGGGTGCTGGTGGCGACGGTGGCGGTCTCGTGGGTGGCAAAGCCCTGCGCCAGATCCTCGCGGAGCATGACGTTGAGCACGCCGCCGGTCTTCGGCGCCTGGCCGATGGCGGGGGTGAGGCTCAGCGCGCCCACGACGAGCGCGGCGGCCCCGAGAGCGACGAGGGTCCTTCTCCGCATGTTCACTCCTCCTCGAGTCGATGCGAACCGCTAGTGGGAAAACGAAGGGCGCCCCGCTCGGGGTTCCCGGAATGTTGGGGTGCTACGAGCAGAAAATATACGTGATCGTCGGGAACCCGACAACTGTTCGGGATCTCGAACGACCGCCGTCCGTGTGCGGGGCGGTTGGCGCGGCGCGTTAGCTGGAGGCGAGGGTGAGCGAGCCGCGCTCCCCGGCGAGCTGGGCGTAGGCGGCCGCGCGCGCGGGATCGTCGCCGCGCGCGAAATGGTGCAGGAGGCGATCGATCACCTCATCGAGGCGTCCGGCGTGGAACCCCTCGAGGGCACGGCCCGCGCGGCCGTGCGCAGCGCGACGCTGCCGCTCGAGCAGGCTCCCGTAGATCACGTCCTGCACGAGGGCGTGCTTGAACCCGAACGTGGGTTCGCCCGCGCCGAAGCGCTCCTCGAGGAACTCGAGGCGTCCGAGCTCGCGCAGGTCCTCGTCGAGCTGGCCCTCGGGCCCGTCCCACACCGCGCGAAGCAGCCGGGCGGAGAATTCCCGCCCCAGCACCGCCGCGCACTGGAGCACGCGGCGCGCCGTCTCCGGCAGATGATCCACCCGTGCGCTGAGGACGTCGTGCACGGTGTCGGGAACCGGCACCTCCGAGCCACGGCCACCCGCGCTCGCGGCGGCGCGCGCCAGCTCCTCGAGGAACAGCGGGTTGCCTTCGGCGCGCTCGAGGATGCGGTCGGCCGTCTCGGCGGGCAGCGCGGAGGCGCGCACGATGGCGCGGCTCTCCGCCGGCCCGAGCGGCGTGAGGGCGAGCTGGGTGCCGGAAGAGCGGTCGATCCAGCGCGGCCGGTAGCCGGGGCGATAGGTGAAGACGAGGAGCATGGGCGCGGCCCCCACCCGCTCCACGAGCGAGGCGGCGTACTCCTCGGACATCGCGTCGATCCAGTGCAGATCCTCGATCACGATCACCAGCGGCCGGCCCGGGCTGCCTCCGAGGATCAGACGGCGGAGCACTTCGAAGGTCCGCGCCTGCATCGCCTCCCCGACCTGCGGGCGGCCAGAGGCCGACCCGTCGGCGAGCCTGAACAGGTCGAGCAGCGGGGTCGCGTCGGCGGCGGGATCGAGCCCCGCCTCCCGGAGACAGGCCCGGAGCTTCACGGCGACGATCTCGGGCCGGTCGTCCTCGGCGAGCCCGCAGTGCTGCCGGAGGATTTCGAGGACGGGCAGATAGGGCATGCCATGGCCATACGGCACGCAGTGGCCCTCGAGCCACGTGACCGGGCGCCCGGCGAGGCGCCGGCGGAGCTCGGCGAGCAGTCGCGATTTGCCGACGCCCGGCTCTCCCACCACGCCCAGCACCTGCCCGCGGCCGGCCTCCGCACGCGCCAGCATCGCCGCCAGGTGCGCCATCTCCTCCTCGCGCCCCACGAACTCGGTGAGCGCGCGGCCCGCGGTCGCGTCGAGACGCGAGCGCCGGGGCCCCGGTCCGAGCACGCGGCGCACCGCGACCGGCGTCGTCTTGCCCTTGAGGGCCAGCGTGGACAGGGTCTCCATGCGCACGTAGCCCTGGGCCAGCAGGGCGGTGCTCTCCCCGACGAGGATGTCGCCGGCGCCCGCTTCCTGCGCGAGCCGCCAGGCCACGTTCGTGGTGTCGCCGACGGCGGTGTAGTCCGTGCGCTGCTCGTCGCCGATGGCTCCCACCACGACCCCCCCGGTGTTGATCCCGACGCGCGCGGCCGTCGCGAGCCCGCCGGCGACGTCGCCCTGGCCCAGCTCCCGCGCGGCCCGCTGCAGGCCCAGGGCGGACAGGACGGCGCGGCGCGCGTGGTCCTCGCGCGCGATGGGCGCGCCGAACAGCGCCATGAATCCGTCGTCGAGATACTGGTTGATCGTGCCCTCGTAGCGTTGGATCTCGGCGAGGCCGAGCGCGAAGAAGCGCTCGAGCAGCGAGTGCATACGCTCGGCGCCCAGCGAGGCGGCGAGCCCCGCCGCGCCGGCGAGCCGGCAGAACAGGACGGTGACCTGCTTGCGCTCGCCCTCCCGCGCGCCGGCCGCCCCGAGAATCGTGGAGATCAGATGGGCCGGCGTGTAGTCGAGGGGGGCGCTCCCCTCATCGGAGCGCGGGTGCGCCGGGCCGAGCGACCCGCCGCATCCGCGGCAGAACCTCGCCCCCGCCGCCACCGCCACGCCGCAGCGCGAGCACGCCGCCATCAGCGGCGCGCCGCACGACTCGCAGAAGCGCGAGCCCGGGCCGCTCACCGCCTCGCAGCGCGCGCACGTCATGCGAAGGTCGGCGAGGCCGTGGCTGGTCATGGCGTGATCCCCTGCGGGCGCCGCTGCGCCTCCCGCCGCGTGAGCCGCTCCTCGAGCGCGATCGGGCGCGCACCTCCGCGCCGCCGCAGCTCGGGCCGGCTCACGATGGGCCGGAGCCGGATGCGGTCGGCGAGACCCGTGCGCACCGCGCGCTCCGCATAGACACGAAGGAGGGTCCGCGCCATCAGCGGCCGCCCGCGGTTGTAGCCGAAGCGCGCCTTGTAGTCGGTGGTGGTGATGCGGTGCAGGCGCAAATGCGTGTTGGTGAGCTGGCGCAGCGCACGCCCGCACATGAGGCAGACGATGTGCTCGTCGGCGATGGCGCGACGCGGGTCGGCGTGCAGGAAGCGCAGCGACCCCATGCCGTAGCGGGGACCCGTGGAGGGCTCAGCGGCCGGCATCCCGGGCCTCCTCCCACGTCGGCGCGTCGACCGGCTCCGATCGGTGCGCGAGCATGATCTCGGCGGCGAACGCCCAGGCCACGATGAGCCACAGCGCGGCGATCAGCACGTATCGAAGGCGACCACGACGCATGACATCCTCCTTGCCGATGGTGTTCAGGCTCGCGTCCATGCCGCCCTATAAGGGCAAGGCCGGTGCCAGGACAAATACGCATTAAATCGACTAGTTACGTATCGTGTGCAGCATGGTTGACCAGTCAACTGGTAAATACCTGAGCGGTCAATTCCTGACCCAGTTAGCCTTAGGGGCGCCATGGATCCCCTGGACCAGCTGCTCGGGGAGAGCCCGGCGATGGAGGCCGTGCGGACCCAGATCCGGCGCCTGCTCGCGCGGCCGCAGGGAGGTCGCCGGCTCCCGGCGGTCCTGATCGGGGGCCCCACCGGCTCGGGCAAGGGGCTGGTCGCTCACATCCTTCATCAGTCGAGCCCGCGCGCCCGCGGCCCGTTCGTGGACGTCAACTGCGCGGCCATCCCGGAGCAATTGCTGGAGGCCGAGCTGTTTGGATTCGAGCGCGGAGCATTCACGGACGCCCGGCAGGCCAAGCCCGGTCTCTTTCAGACCGCGCATCACGGGACGCTGTTCCTCGACGAGATCGGGCTCCTCCCCGAGGCCCTGCAGGCCAAGCTCTTGAAGGCGCTCGAGGAGGGAGCGGTGCGCCGCCTCGGCAGCACCCGGAGCGAGGCGGCCGACGTGTGGGTGATCAGCGCCACGAACGCCGACCTCCAGGCAGCGATCCGCGCGCGGCGCTTCCGGGAAGATCTCTATCACCGCCTCGCCGTGATCATGGTGACGCTTCCGTCATTGCGGGAGCGGGGACGCGATGTGCTGCGTCTCGCCGACGCGTTCCTGGCGCGCGCGTGCGGGGACTACGGCCTCCCGCCGCGCACGCTGAACGCGGACGCGCGGGCGCGCCTCCTGGCCCACCCGTGGCCCGGCAACATCCGTGAGCTCTCCAACGTGATGGAGCGCGTGGCCCTGCTCGGCGAGTCGACGGTGGTGACGGGCGCGATGCTCGGGCTTCGCGAGTCGGCCGGGGGCACGCCCACCGCCCCCGCGGGGGGGACGACCGGCCCACGCGCGGCCTCGCTCGACGAGGCGATGGGCGAGCACGTCCAGGCGGTGCTCGAGGAGACCGGCTGGAACATTTCGCGCGCGGCCGCGCAGCTCGGAATCTCGCGTAACACGCTACGGGCGCGCATCGCGCGCTTCGGGCTGCGCCGCCACGAGAGCGGGGCCCCGGCGCGCCGTACGGTGAGCCGCGGGGCCCCGGCGACCGCCGTACCCGCCGAGCCCACCGCCCCCGCCCCGGTCGCCGCGCCCCCCGCGCTGCGCTGGGAGCGCCGGCGCGTCACGATTCTCCGCGCCCGGATCGAGGTGCCGCCCGATACCGACGAGCTGTCGGAGGCCAGCCGGGCGATCGAGGCCCTCGTCGAGAAGGTCGTGAGCTTCGGCGGCCGCGTGGAGGATCTGGGGCGGAACGGCGTCGACGCCTCGTTCGGGCTCGATCCCGTCGAGGACGCGCCCCGACGCGCGGCCAATGCCGCCCTCGCGATCCAGAAGGCGGGCGAGCGCGCCCGCGAGCGCGACTCCCAACAGGCCACCGTTCGGATGGCGCTGGATGCTTCCTTGTACCTCGTGGGCCAGGTGGCAGGTACGCCGCAGATCGATCAGACGGCCAAGCTGCGGACCTCGACGCTGCTCGAGGCCTTGATCGCCGCCGCCGAGCCCGGCGCCATCATCGTCAGCCCGGCCACCGTGCCCTTCCTGGAGCGGCGCTTCGAGCTCGTGGCGGCGGGAACCGTGGCCGGGGTCACCGGCCAGGCATATCGGCTGGCCGGGCGGGACGCGACCGGGCTCGGGCTCTGGGGCCGCCTCGGCAAATTCGTTGGACGCCGGCACGAGCTCGAGCTCCTGAAGGATCGCTGGAGCCTCGCTGCGCGAGGGCGCGGTCAGGTCGTCGGGCTGGTCGGCGAGCCCGGCGTCGGCAAGTCACGCCTCGTCTGGGAGTTCACGCACGCCGAGGCCACGCAGGACTGTCTGGCCCTGGAGGCGGCCGGTGTCTCGATGGGCGCCACCGCGCCGTACCTCACCGCGATCGAGCTGCTCCGCGACTATTTCCGCGTGGAGGCCGGCGACGACGCGCGCCTCATCGAGGACAAGGTGATGGCGAAGCTCGCCGCCCTCGACGAGGCGCTGATCCCCCTCGGCGCCCCGCTCCTCACGCTGCTCGATATCCGGGTGAGCGACCGGCCATGGGAGGCGATGAATGCGGCCGAGCGCCGCCACCGGACCCTGGAGGCGTTCAAGCTCGTGCTCGTGCGGGAGAGCCGCGTGCAGCCGCTGCGCATCGTGCTCGAAGACGCCCACTGGATCGACGGCGAAACCCAGGCGATGCTCGAGGCGCTCGCCGAGGGTGTCGCCACCGCGCGCATCCTGATTCTCATCACGTTCCGGCCCGAGTATGGGCACGCCTGGGGCAGCCGGGGCTTCTACACCCAGCTCCGGGTGGATCCCTTGTCGCCCGAGAACGCCGAGGAGCTGCTCGACGGCCTGCTCGGCCGGCGGCCCGACCTCGGGCCCCTCAAGCCCCTGCTCATCGAGCGCACCGACGGCAATCCGTTCTTCCTCGAGGAAAGCGTGCGGACGCTCGTGGAGACCGGGGCCCTCGCGGGAGAGCGGGGGGCGTACCGCCTCGTGCAGCCGGCGCCGAGCATCCAGGTGCCCGCGAGCGTGGAGGAGGTGCTGGCCGCGCGCATCGACCGGCTGCCGAGCGACGAGAAGGCGCTGCTCCAGCCCGCCGCGGTGATCGGCCGGCACGTCGCTGCCCCCCTGCTCGCGGCGGTGGCCGAGGTACCCGAGGAGACGGTGGCCCGCGCGCTGGCCCATCTGCAGGCCTCCGAGTTCCTGTACGAGGCCAGCCAGTTCCCCGAGCGCGAGTTCACGTTCAAGCACGCCCTCACCCAGGAAGTCGCCTATGCCAGCGTCCTGCCCGACCGGCGGCGCGCGCTCCATGCGCGCGTGCTCACCGCCATGGAGACCCTGTACGCCGAGCGGCTCGGCGAGCACGTGGACCGCCTCGCGTATCACGCCTATCAGGGCCAGGTCTGGGACAAGGCCGCCCTCTATCTCCACCAGGCCGGGGACAAGGCCTTCACGCGCTCCGCCAATCGCGAGGCGGTGACGTTTCTGGACCAGGCCCTCGAGGCGCTCGAGCACCTGCCCCGTACCGCGGAGCGCCAGGCGCTCGCCGTCGATCTGCGCTTCATCCTGCGCAACGCGCATCAGCCCCTCGGCGAGCTGGACGCGCAGCTCCGGCGCCTCGAAGAGGCCGAGACCATCGCCACTGCGCTCGGTGACGAGCGCCGCCTCGCCTGGGTCAACGCCTACAAGATCGACTTCTACCGGCTGACCGGCGATCAGGAGCGCGCGCTGGAAGTGGGCGAGCGCGCGCATGCCCTCGTCCGGGGGATCGACGACTTCGCGCTGCAGATCGGCACCAATACCTGGCTCGGGCAGGTGCGCTACGGGCTCGCCGACTACCCGGGCGCCATCGTGCTGTTCCGCCAGAACGTGGAGCGGCTGGTGGGCCCCCACATGACCGAGCGCTTCGGGCGGCCGCAGGTCCTGGCCATCCACTCGCGCACCATCCTTGTCTGGTGCCTGGCGGAGCTCGGCGAGTTCGAGGAAGGCATCGCCCGCGGCGAGGAGGCCATGGCCATCGCCGAGCGCGTCGAGCAGCCCCTGAGCCTCGCCACCGCGACGGCGGGGCTCGGCTACGTGCTCATGCGCCAGGGCGACACGGCCCGGGCGATTCCCCTCCTCGAGCGCGGTCTCGAGGCCATTCGCGCCGGCAACAGCCCGCTGTGGTTTCCGCGTATCGCCTCGGCGCTGGGCTACGCCCAGGTCCTCAGCGGACGGACCGAGGAGGGCCTGGCGAATCTCGAGCAGGCGGCGGAGCGCTCGGCGGCCATGAAGCTGATCGGGGCCCACGCGCTGCTGCTCGCGTGCCTCGGCGAGGGCTATCTCCGGGCGGGACGGGTCGCGGATGCGCGGCGGGTCGCCGACGACGCCCGCGCGCTGGCGCGCGAGCACCGCGAGCGGGGCAACGAGGCATGGAGTCTCCGCCTGGGCGCGGAGGTCGCGCTGGCCGCGAGCCCGCCCGACGCGCGCGGCGCCCGCGAGCAGGCCGAAGCCGCGCTCGCCCTTGCCGAGAAGCTCGGGATGCGCCCGCTCGCCGCACAGTGCCGCGCCCTCCTCGCGCGGCAGCCGGACGGCGGCGCGGGCTAGCCCGCGGGGGACTCCGCGGGATCCGCGCCGACCCCGCCGGCCTCCACGCGCACGCCCTTCACCTCGATGCCGTGCCGGCGGGCGAGTCGTCGAATCTCCAGCGCCAGCGCCTCCGCGGTGACTCGATCGTCGGGCGCGGGGAGGAAGAGTTTCTCCCCTACCGACGCCGCGCCGTCGCTCTCCCGTCCGTTCATCGGCCTTGCGCCGTCATTCGTCCTCGGAGACCGTTTCGCCCTTGGTCATCTTGGCCTTGAACTTCTTGAGGAGCTTGTTCAGCTCCGCGGTGAAATCGTCCGCCTTGTCCTTCGCGACGGGCCCCTTCAGCTCGATCTCGATATGCCACTTGTCGCCCTTGTCTATCTTCCCGGAACCGGGCATGCGATCTCCTCCTGTGTCGAGATGGGGGTACCCTGCAGGATCTTCGCGAGGCCCTGACGGGCCTTTTTCTGCTCACAGTCGCTGAGGCCGATGCCGTCCGCGAACGCGCTCATCAGCATGCCGCTCGTGCCGGGGTCCGGGCAGTCGGGCAGCCGGGGCTCGTCGGTACGACGGAACGAACACGTGTGCGTCAGCGAGAAGAAGTGGCCCACCTCGTGCGCCATGGTAAGCACCACACTACGGGGATTCGGCGGCTCACCGACCTCGGTATCGGACAGGGTCGGGACATGGAACCAGAGGGCCCCCGGACCGGGAAATGCCCCGTCCGCCCTCGGGGTCGAGCCATACCCGCCAATCGATGAGCCGATCTTGGGCCACTGATAGAGATCGAGACCATGAAAGCCGGGCGTGTTGAAGCGGCGCGCCACCTTTCGCAGCAGCGCGAGGTCGCTGGGCTTCGGCGCCGGCACCGGGACCTTCCCGACATCGGCCCACGTGAACTCGCATCGCTCGGTCCGTACGACCGCGACACGCAGCCCGAACCGATCCCAGACATGATTGACGTTCTGCCGCTTCAGCGTGGCCCCGGGATCGGGTGGCGCGAACAGCGCCTCCAGCGCCTTCCGGTTGGCCGGCTTGAGCACCTCCGACACGTGATTGTCGTCGGCGTCGAAGCGCGTCCCCGGCGGCACGCTGCTCAGGTCCAGCGCCATGTAGTGGATGATCACGGGAACCACCACCGTGCCGGAGGGCGCCGGCATCGCGTCGAACGTCCCATCCAAGATATGGCAGCCGGGCGCGGGCGCGGGCACCGTCTGTCCGCGCGCGGACCACGGCGCCGCCACGAGCAGCGCGCTGAGCGCGCCGGCCAGTCCGACCAGCGCGAAGGCGCGTCTCATGCGTCGTCTCCGCGCGCGTCCTGGAGGCGCTCGAACAGCTCGTCCGCGTGGAACACGCCGGGCGCGGTGTCGAAGTCCCGGAGCGCGTAGTAGTCGTCGGCCGCGTCGTACTCGTCGTCCAGATCCACTGGCTCACCGAGGGCTAGGCGCAGGTAGAGCGCGCTCATCGAGTGCTTGCCGGTGAGGTCGAAGATGGTCGGCCCCGACGAGAACCGGCCCGCGTTGATCTCGGTGACGCACGGCACACCGGCGGCGTTCGCCTTGAGGTCGAGATTGAAGACTCCGGTGGCACGTGGGTCCACCGCGCGCACGGCGGCCACGCACACGGCGGCGACGTCCGGGTGCTGGCCGGTCTTCGACAGCGCGGACACCGAGGACGTCCCGCTGGGCGAGCCCCCGGCCACGAAGTAGGACAGCCGCTCGCAGGTCTTGGTGAGGAGCGGCCGCCCGTCCTGCCACAGGGTGTGGGCGGAGTAGTCGCGTCCCGGCAGGTACTCGGCCAGCGTGAACGACGAGGCGGGCACGTCGCGCATCTCCTCCCAGTACTCGATCCACGCCCGCGCCTGCTCGGCGCGCCGCACCGGAATCGCGCCCACCGAGCCCGAGCCGGCGCGCACACGGCACCACACGGCGTCGTGACGGGCGAGGCGTGCGAAGGCGTCCTCCACGTCGTCCAGCGCGCGCAGCGGCACCGTCTCCGCTACCGGCACGCCCGCGGCGGCAAGGCGGCAATTCAGCGCGTACTTGTCCTGGCAGAGGGCGACGGCGCCGGCGTCGGGCAGGAAGAGGCGGCACGGCAGGCTCTCGCGGCCGTGCGCCATCGCGAGCACCGCGGGATCCGAGGTGGGCATGGCCACGTCCACGCGCTCGCGGGCGATCACGCGGCGGAGACTCGCCAGATAGTCGGGATGCTGCGGTGAATGGACCAGCCAGTTACGGTCGGCGGGCGATTTCGCCAGCGTGAAGCGATCGTCGTGCACGCCCACGACCACGAGCGCCGGCTCCGCCACGCGGAGATCGCGAATGAGGTTGCCGGCCCCGCCGCCGCCGGCGCCCGTGATGAGCACACGCGTAGCCATCGAACGTGCGCTTACTGTGCGTGACGACCTTCGGGTGACGAGGCCATGGCGGCGGTGACCCGGCGCGACTATAGGCACCCCCGACAGAGGCTGTCAAGGCGAGGAGCCGCCGGCCAGCTGCTCAGTTGGCGAAACGCGGAACCCGCGCGAGGACGCGCCCGCTACTTTCCCCGTCGCGGCGCGCCGTGCAGCAGATCGGCGAGCGCACCTTTCCAGAACAGCGCCTGCCCGGTCGTGCCGTGGCCGGCCGTGTCCTCGCTGGCGGGAATGAGCAGGATGCGACCGTTCCGCACCCGCTTGATAGCGCGCTCGAGGAGTCCCAGTTCGGGCGGGTTGCGCTCGTCGTCGGCGGAGTTGACGGCGAGCAGCGTCGCCTCGATGCGCTCCAGCGCCGTGGAGGCGTCGTAGTCGCGCGAGGAGTCCCACTGGTAGAGATGATCGTTGGCGTCGGCGCGGAAGGGGGCGGCGAGCCGCTGATCGAGGAGGCGATCCGCCTGCTCGCGGCTGGGCGCGACCTTCTGGAGCCGCTGATTGCCGCCGCTGGTCGCGAAGCCGTAGAACACCGACGCGAACGCCGCGCTGGGCGGCTGCGTGGTGTACTGGCCGTTCATCCACGCGGGATCTCGCTTGATCGAGTCGATGATCAGGCGGCGCATGATCCAGTTGCGGCCGGACATCTCGGTGGGAAGCGACGCCATCGGCACCGCCACGTCCATCGTGTCGGGATACTTCTGCGCCCACATCCACGTCTGCATCCCGCCCATCGAGTTCCCCAGAACGAGGCGGAAACGCCGCACGCCCAGGTGCTCGGTGGCAAGGCGGTACTGCGCCACCACCATGTCGTCGTAGTTGTAGCGCGGGAACGCCATCCGCAGTCCGTCCGAGGGCTTCGAGGACTTCCCGTGCCCGATGCCGTCCGGCAGGATCACGTAGTAGCGGCTCGCGTCGAGGGGCTGCCCAGGGCCGAACAGCTGGCCGGCGAAGGCCGGCGTCACCATGCCCGAGCCCGAGCCAGTGGTGCCGTGCAGCACCAGCACCGGCTCGCCGCCGGGTGCCCCCACCGTGGTGTAGGCGATCCGGAGCTCGGGCAGCACCTCGCCAGTGTGGAAGCGGAAGTCGCGTATCACCCAGCTGCCTTCCTTCGGAGCGGGATAGTCGGCGGCGCGCGCGGGAGCGGGCGCGAGCAGCACCGCGCTCGCCAGGAGCCACAGCAGGATCCGGGGGAAGGTCATCGCGATCTCCTTTCGCGTCCGGAAGGCTATCTGACGATGACGCCGCACGCGATGCGCCCACCGCTGTTGCCGGTGGGGTCGGTCTTCATGTCGTCGGCGGCCGCATGGATCACCATGGACGTGCCGTTGTCCCCGAACAGCGAGGTGGGGCCGGGCCCGAGGGTCACCGCCTTGGTGACGGTGTCGATGCCGCCCTCGCCGCTGGCCTGCACGTTGAGGTTCGGCAGGTCGCCCGCGTGTGGGCCCTCCGGGTTCTGCGTGCCGTGCTTCTTGCCGGTCGGGTTGAAGTGGGCGCCCGCCGTGGTGAACTCCGGCGGCTGACACTGCCCGACGGCGTGGATATGCAGCCCGTGTACACCCGGCGGCAGGCGGTAACCCGTGACGACGATGCGCACCCCATCCGGCTGCTGGATCAAGGTCGCCGCGCCGACCTGCTTGCCGTCCTTGTCCTTGAGCGTCGCCTCGCCGGAGAGCGGCGCCTTGTCTTCCATGGTCGCGCATCCCGCCAGCATCAGTGCCGCACCCACTACCAGCGCCCGTCTCACCGTTGAGTGCCCTCCGGGGTCATGCGGGTTGAGTGGCCTTCGCGAGCAGCGCCGTTGCGGCCTCGCGATACCGCTTCACGTTGTCGAGTTTCACCTGCTCGTAGCCACGGATCTGGTCGGGCAGCTCCGCCAGCGCCACCGCCGCGTCATGCTTGGTGGGGCCCAGCCGCCACAGCGCCGCGTCGATCTGCTGCATGTACTCGCCGGGTAGCGCTCGCTCCACCCGGCGCACCTCGGCGTGGCCGAAGGGATCGAGCGCGGTGCCCCGCAGGCGCCGGAGCGCGTAGAGCGTCCGGAACGCGGGGCGGAACCAGGTGCCGAGCTTGAGCTTCTTCTCGAGGCCGAGCGCCCGGAGCAGCGGCGGATGCAGGTGCCAGAAGACCTTGATGCGGGGGCCGAAGCGCGCGTGGAGCTCGGCCTCGAGCGCTGCGTCCAGGTGCAGGCGCGCCACCTCGTACTCGTCCTTGTACGCCATCAGCTTGTGGAGATGCCGCGCCACCGTCTCGGCGAGCCCGGTGCGCCCCGGTACTGCCTGAGCCTCGGCCTGCGCGACCTTGTCCACGAACTCCACGTAGCGGCGCGCGTACGCCGTGTCCTGATAGGCGATGAGCTCCGGCACGCGCACCTCGAGCAGTCGCCGCAGCGTCGAGCCGGGCGCCGCCGACTTGACCGCGTCGACGAGCCCGCGCGCCTCCGCGGAGAGCGTCACCGCCTTCGCCTCGCGGCCGGTGGTCGCGCGCACCGCCGACTCGACACGCTTGGCGTCCACCACCGCCATGCGGCCCCAGCGGAAGGCGAGGAGGTTCATGTCCACCGACACGCCGTTGAGCCGGATGGCGCGCTCGATGCTGGCCGCGGAGATGGGCAGCGCGCCCGCCTGATACGCGGCGCCGATCAGGAGCGGGTTCGTTGCCATGTGGTCGTTGAAGAGGCCCTCCGCCATGGCCTGGGCGTCGAGGTAGACGTTCTCGTCCTTCCGGGTGACGCGATCGATGTTGAGGAGGGTGCTGCCGAGCTCGGGGAACTGCACGGTGGTGTCCACCACCATCTGCCCGGTGGGAATCTTGCTCGTGGAGACCACCGCGATGGTCCGGCCCGA
>Ga0075423_10004684_pt1 | contig 12707 bp, 12 predicted proteins | sample SoiMethybrSBSTD2_FD_80114 | JGI IMG/M metagenome (GOLD analysis project Ga0075423, IMG submission 80114) | Bulk soil microbial communities from a Populus tree surrounding site in Tennessee, USA - Soil MetaG P. TD hybrid SBSTD2 | ecosystem: Environmental > Terrestrial > Soil > Tree plantation...
CCGTAGAAGCCGGAGACGAGCCCGATCGTGCCGCCGATGAAGAGCGAGATGGCCACGGCCACGACGCCGACGCGCAGCGAGATGCGCGCGCCATAGAGCACCCGCGAGAGAATGTCGCGGCCGAAGTCGTCGGTGCCGAGCGGATACTCGGCAGACGGCGCTTCGAGCCGCTGCGCCAGGTTCTGCGCCAGCGGGTCCCGCGGGGCCACGAGCGGCGAGGTCGCGGCCATGACCAGGAAGACCCCGATGAGCGCGAGCCCGACGAGCGCGCCGCGATGGCGCAGACCCTTGCGCAGGCCCGGATGCCACTCGGCGAAGCGGATCACGCCTCGTCTCCGGTGAGGCGAATGCGCGGATCGATGACCGCGTACAGGAGATCCACCACCAGGTTCACGACCACGAACACCAGGGCGACGAGCATGACCCCGCCCTGCACGGCGCGGAAGTCGCGCGCCTGCACCGAGAGCAGGAGCCAGCGTCCGAGCCCCGGCCAGGCGAAGATGGTCTCGGTGATGATGGCGCCGCCGAGCAGGTAGCCGAACTGGAGCCCGATCACCGTGAGGATGGGCACGAGCGCGTTCTTGAGCACGTGCTTGGCGAGGACGACGCGCTCCGACAGCCCTTTGGCCCACGCCGTGCGCACGTAGTCGAGCTGCAGCACCTCGAGCACCGACGAGCGCGTGATGCGCGAGATCACGGACAGCGGGATGGTGCCCAGGGCCAGCGCCGGCAGCGCCAGATGACGCAGGGCGTCGAAGAGCGAGTCGAGGCGCCCGGCGAGGAGCGTGTCGACGAGGAGGAACCCGGTCACGGACGGCACGGCGAGCCCGGGATCGATACGCCCCGAGAGCGGAAACCACCCCACCCCCACCGAGAGCCAGAGCAGCAAGAGCAGCCCGAGCCAGAAGATGGGCAGCGACACGCCGACGAGCGAGCCGGTCATGACCGCGGCGTCGACCCAGCCGCCGCGCCGGCGCGCCGCGAGCACGCCGAGCGGCACGCCGAGCCCGACGGCGATGAGCAGCGCGGCCACCGCCAGCTCGAACGTGGCCGGGAAGCGCTGCGTCATCTCCACCGAGACCTTCTCGCGCGTCTTGATCGAGCGCCCGAGATCGCCGGCGAGGGCGGCGCTCAGGAAGCGCCAGTACTGGACCGGGAGCGGCTGATCGAGCCCCATCTCGTGGCGCAGCTCGGCCACGGCGCGAGCGTTGGCGCGCTCGCCCAGCATGACCTGGGCGGGATCGCCGGGCACGAGATGGATGAGCGAGAACGCCAGCACCGACACGCCGAGCAGCGTGGGGACGAGAAGCGCGATGCGGCGTCCGAGATAGCCGACCACGGGGCGGCGCGGCGGCCTGGGTGGTCGCTAGCTGGCGGGCTCGATCCACACCCGCCGGAGCCGGAGCTTCGACGTGGGATGGAGCACGAGCCCGTGCACGTTCTTGCGCGTGGCGGCCAGCAGATCCATGTGGGCGATGGGCACCCACGGCGCGTCCCGGTGGACGATCTCCTGCGCCCGGGCGTAGAGCGCAGCGCGCTCCCCCGGGTCGCTCGTCACCTGGGCATCGATGAGCACCTTGTGGAGCTCGTCGCTCTTGTAGGCCGAGTAGTTCTGCGCCGGGATGCGCGCCGACTCCTTGTCGAGCAGCACGTAGAGGAAGTTGTCGGGATCGCCGTTGTCGCCCTGCCAGCCGATGATGCAGGCCTCGTGCTTGAGCGACTGGATGTAGTTCAGGTACGAGCCCCACTCCATGGTGCGGATCTCGGCCTCGAGCCCGACCGTGTGCAAGTTGGCCTGGATGGCCTCCGCCACCTTGAGCGGCTCGGGCATGTAGGGCCGCGGCGCCGACATGACGTTGAGGATGAACTTGGTCCCCGGCTTCACGCCGGCCTGGGCGAGCAGGGACTTGGCCTTGGCGGCGTCGTAGCCGTAGTCGGCGATCTTCGCGTCGTAGCCCCACATGCTGGGCGGGATGGGATTCACGGCCGGCGTGCCGTAACCCATGTAGAGACCGTCGACCAGGGACTTCTTGTCGACGGCGTAGTTCATGGCCTGGCGCACCTCGAGCTTGTCGAACGGCGGCTTGTCCATGCGCATGGCGAGGTAGGCCACGTTCATGCCCGGGATGCGGTGCAGCTCGAGCTGCGTGTCCTTGGCGATGCGGCGCGCCTCGAGCGGCGAGATGCCCTCCATGCCGGCGATGTCGCCCTGCTGGAGCGCCAGCAGGCGCACCGTGTTCTCGGGGATGGCGCGGAACACGACCTTGTCCAGGTACGGCTTCTCGCCCCAGTAGTCGGGATTGCGCTCGAGCACGATGCGATCGTCCTTCACCCACTCGACGAAGCGGAACGCCCCGGTGCCTGTCGGATGCTTGAAGTAGTCGTCGCGGTACTTGCGCACCGCCGTCGGGCTCACGATGGCGGTGAAGTTCATCGCCAGGTTGGCGACGAACGGCGCGTTGGGGCGCTTGAGCTGGAAGACGACCGTGGAGTCGTCGGCGGCGCGGATGTCCTGGATGATGTCGTCCATCGACATCGACGACCAGTACGTGTACGGCCCGCCCACCGCGTGGAACTCGTGCGCCGGGGTGCGATTGCGCTGGCGATCGAGCGAGAAGACAACGGCGGCGGCGTTGAACGGCGTGCCGTCGTGGAAGCGCACCCCGGCGCGCAGGTGAAACGTGTAGGTCTTGCCGTCGGACGAGATGTCCCACGAGGTCGCGAGCTCGGGCAGCACCTCGGTCGACTTCTGGTCGTAGCCGACGAGGTTCTCGTACAAGTTGTCGCAGACCTTGTAGCTCTCACCGTCGGTCTCGTGCGCGGGATCGAGGCCGACGGCGTCGGAGCCCCGCCCCCACATGAGGGTGCCGCCGGACACGGGCTCGGCGGAGACGCGCGAGCCGCCCTTGCCGCTCGCCGCACCGCCGCAGCCCGCGGCGGCGAGCCCGGCGGCCAGGAGGAGCCACCGCCATCCGTGCGCGCGTCTCATGGTCTACCCCTTCCTTCTAGAGGTGCTGCTCGTCCTGCTCCCTCTCCGCCGCGCGCGAACGCGGCCCGGACGGCCCGCTCTCGGCCACGCGGTAGCGATCGCTGGGCGCGCCGGCGGGCGTCGCACTCTCGCCCTCGACGATGTGCACCTCGGGCGCCGGCAGGTCGCGGCGCATCCAGGCGTCGGCATCACCGATGGGGCCGTGGCGCACCGGCGTGGCCACCGGAACCTCGGCGACCGCCTGGCTCGCCTCGGCCGCCGGAGCGACCACCGTCGGATCACGCCGCATCTGGCGCACGTTCGGCTTGCCCTTGCGCCCGAACGTGGCGCCGGCCGCGGCCGGCTCCGGCTCGCTCGTACGAACGATCACCGGCGCCGGAGGCTCGGACGGACGCGGAGCTCGCTCGCGCTCCACGCGCGGACGCTCCTCACGCGGACGTTCCTCACGCGGACGCTCCTCGCGCGGACGCTCCTCACGGGCGGCCACGCGCTCGCCTTCCGGCCGCTCCCTGCGCTCGCGCTCGCCGCGACCACGGCGTCCGCCGCGGCGGCGCTCCGGGCGCTCCCGACCCTCGCGGCCCTCGCGCTCCTCGCCGCGCGGGCGATCGGCGTGCTCGGCGGCCTCCTCGCGCGGACTCTCCTCGAGCACGGGCTCTTCGCGCGGGCGCTCCTCACGGACGCGCTCCTCGCGAGCGAAGCGCTCAGCGCGCGGACGGTCCTCGCGCACCCGCACGTCGCGCGAACGCTCTTCGCGCGGCTCCCGCGGCTCACGCGCTTCCCGGCCCTCGCGGCCTTCGCGCTCCCGGCCCTCGCGGGGCCTGTCCTCAGCACCGCGATCCTCCCAAGACCGCTCGGCCCGCGTGCGGTCGGGACGCGGACGGTCTTCCCGGCCACGCTCCTCGCGCGGGCGCTCCTCGCGGAAGCGTCCCTCACGTCCTTCGCGTCCCTCGCGGCCTTCGCCTCTCTCTCGACCGCCGAAGCGCTCCCGCTCCCCGCGCGGGCGTCCGCGGTCCTCGCGGCCGCGCTCCTCGCGCCCGCCCTCCTCGCGTCCGCTCGCCAGGGCCGGCGCGCCCTCGCGTCCCGGGCGCCGCCCTTCGCGCTTCGCCGCCGCCTCGGCCACGCGCTCGAGAGCGTCGCGCGCCGCCGACTGCTCGGCCTCCTTCTTGTTCTTGCCGCGCCCGTCGCCCAGCGTGCGGCTCCCGACCATGACCTCGACCGTGAACTGCTTCAGATGGTCGGGGCCGGCCTCGTGCCGGATGCGGTAGACGGGGTGCGTGTGGAAGGCGCTCTGCACGTACTCCTGCAGGAGGCTCTTGTAGTTCGTGTGGCGCTTGTCGGCCACGATGTCGCTGGCCTCGTTGAGCAGCCACGTGGTGATGAAATGCCGCGCCGCCTCGAGTCCCTGGTCGAGGTAGATGGCCCCGATCACGGCCTCGAACGCGTCCGCCAGGATCGACAGGCGCTGCCGGCCCCCGGACTCGATCTCCGAGTGCGAGAGCAGCACGAAGCGCCCGAGGCCCATGGCCAGGGCGCGCCGCGACAGGATAGCCTTCGACACCAGCAGGGACTTGGTCTTGGTGAGCTGGCCCTCGTGCTCGTCGGGCTTGTTGCGGTAGAGCCACTCGGAGCACACGAGGCCGAGTACGGAGTCACCCAGGTACTCCAGGCGCTCGTTCGACTCCAGCGTGCCCTCGACGTCGGTGGCGTGCAGGTAGGAGCGATGGGTGAGCGCGAGCCGCATCAGCTCGGGTCGGTTGATGCGCACGCCCAGATGGCGGCAGAAATCGTCGACCGCCTTCTGCTCCTCGGAGGACAGGCCGCGCGCGGCCGAGGGACGGCCGAACAGGCGGCGGAGCCAGCCCAGGAACCCCTTCTCTTCTGGGGCCTCGATGCGGGTGACGCGCGGCTCCCGCGGCGGTCCCCCCGGTCGCTCGCGGCGTCTACCTCGGCCGCGGCGCCGGTCCCCTCGTTTCAGTTGGCCATGACGCGAAATGCCAGTGTCGCGTTGTGACCCCCGAAGCCCATGCTGTTCGACAGGGCGGCGGTCACGCGGACTTCTCTCGCTCGATTCGGTACGCAATCTAGGTCGCATTCTGGATCCGGGTTCTCGTAGTTGATGGTGGGCGGAACGATCCCGCGCTCGATCACCAGGACGCACACCGCGGCCTCCATCGCGCCGGCCGCGCCCAGCAGGTGGCCGGTCATCGACTTGGTCGAGGCCAGCATCACCTGGGACGCCTGTTCGCCGAAGACCCGCTTCACCGCCTGGGTCTCGGTCCGGTCGTTCGGGGGCGTGGAAGTGCCGTGGGCGTTGATGTACTGGATGTCGGAAGGCCTGAGCTCCGCGTCCACGAGCGCCCTTTCCATGCTGCGCGCCGCGCCGTCCCCTCCGGGGGTGGGCGACGTGATGTGGTAGGCGTCTCCGCTCGCTCCGTAGCCCGCGATCTCGCAAAGGATGGGGGCGCCCCGCCGGCGGGCGTGCTCTTCTCGCTCCACCACCAGCACGGCAGCGCCTTCTCCCATCACGAACCCGTCCCGGTCGCGGTCGAACGGACGGCTGGCCCTCTGGGGATCTTCGTTCCGCGTGGACATCGCTTTCATCGAGCAGAAGCCGGCGAAAGCCATCGGTGTGATGGTCGCCTCGGCCCCTCCCGCGATCACGACGTCAGCGTCGTTGTGTTGCAGGAGCCTCAGTGCCTCGCCCAGCGCATTGGCGGACGAGGTGCAGGCGGAGACCGTCGTGAAGTTCGGTCCCTTGGCTCCGGTGTGGATGGACACCTGCCCCGATGCCATGTTGCTGATCATCATCGGGATGAAGAACGGGCTCACGCGGTCGGCCCCGCGCTCCAGGTAGGTCTTGTGTTGGGCCTCGAAGGTCTCGATGCCGCCGATGCCCGAGCCGATGATCACCCCCACCCGGTTGGGATCGACGACGCCCCAGTCGAGGGCGGCGTGCGCCACCGCTTCTTTGGCGGCGGCGATCCCGAGCTGCACGAAGCGGTCGTTGCGCTTCGCGTCCTTGCGGTCCATGAAGTTCTCGGGGACGAACCCCTTCACTTCGGCCGCGATGCGGGTGGTGAAGCCGCCGGCCTCGAACCGGGTCACGCAACCGACCCCGCTCGCCCCGGCGACCATCTGGGCCCACGTCTCCGACGTGTTGAGGCCCAGGGGTGTGATCATGCCCAAGCCGGTGACGACGATTCGGCCGTCACCGTTTGTCTTCTTGCTCATGCTCCTCGCACTTTCCCTGTCGGAGGCGCGGATCGCGCCGGGGCCGGTCGGAGCATCCCAAGATGCCGCCGGCGGCCCCATTCCGATGCTTTCGCCGCACCCTTGCGGCGGAAGTTACTGCGAGTGACTGCGGAGATACTCGAGCGCATCCCCCACCGTCTTCATCTTGTCCGCGTCCTCGTCGGGGATGTCGAGTCCGAACTCCTCCTCGAGCGCCATCACCAGCTCGACCGTGTCGAGCGAATCGGCGCCGAGATCTTCGATGAACTTGGCGTCCGGCTTGAGCTGGTCTGCCGAGACTTCCAGCTCCTTGGCGATGATCTCCTTCGCACGTTCCTCGCTGAAGGCCACTTGTGGGTCACCTCCTTGTTCGGAAATCCCCTCGCGGGGGCAGCTGACCCGGCTCGCGCTAGGCCATGACCATTCCGCCGTCCACCACCCAAACCTGCCCCGTCACGTACGAGGCGCGAGGCGAGGCAAGAAACGCAACCGTTTCCGCCACGTCCTCCGGAGCGCCGAGGCGCCCCATCGGGATCTGGGCCAGGAGGCTTTCGCGCGCCCGCTCGGGCAGCGCGTCCGTCATCGCCGTCCGGATGAACCCGGGGGCGACCGCGTTCACGGTGATCCCGCGGGGGGCGAGCTCCTTGGCGAGCGCCTTGGTCAGGCCGAGAAGACCGGCCTTGGCCGCGGCGTAGTTCGCCTGACCGGCATTGCCGGTCAGCCCCACGACGGATGAGACGTTCACGATCCGGCCGTAGCGTGCGCGCACCATCGCGCGCGCCGCCGCCCGGCAGCAGAGGAAAGCGCCACGAAGATTGGTATTCAGGACCTCTTCCCATTGCGCGTCGCTCATGCGCAGGAGAAGGCCATCCCGGGCGATGCCGGAGTTGTTGACTAAGATATCCAGGCGTCCCAGGGCCGTAAAGACCCTATCCAGAGCGGCTTCCGGGGCGGCTGGATCGGCGAGATCGGCGGCATAGGCGCTCGCCTGGCCCCCCGCCGACTGGATCTGGGCCACGGCCTGGGCCGCGGTCTCCTGATTTCGGTTGAGAATGGCGACATGGGCCCCCGCGCGGGCCAGAGCCCGGGAGATGGCGAGCCCGATGCCCTGAGCCCCCCCCGTGACCACGGCCGTCTGGCCCTCGAGCGTGCGGCCGGCGGCGGCCGCGAACGTGGTCTCGGCGGTCGGCGCCTCCCCGCGGGCGCGCTTCTCGGTGACCGGCGTGGTTTCGCTCACGATCCCACCTCCGCGCCCTGGGCCGACAGGAACTCGAGCGTCTCGGCGAGGCTCGCCGGGTCCTCGACGTTCGCCGACCGCGCCTCCTTGTCGATGTTCTTGAGCAGGCCGCGCAGCACCTTGCCGGTGCCCACCTCGACGAACACGGTCACGCCCTCGTCGAGCAAGTAGCGCATCGACTCGCCCCAGCGCACGGGCGAGAGCAGCTGGGCTTCGAGCGCGGCGCGAATGTCGGCGGCTCGCGACACGGGCTCGGCCGTGGCGTTGGCGATCACCGGGAAGCGCGCGTCCTCGATCTTCACCGCGGCGAGCGCCTGCTCGAGCCCCTGGGCCGCCGAGCCCATGAGCGGCGAGTGGAACGCCCCCGATACCTCGAGCCGCACGGCGAGCCGCGCGCCCGCGGGCTTGGCGGCGGCGGCCACGCTCTCGACCGCGCCGACCTCGCCCGAGATCACGGTCTGGGTCGGCGAGTTGAGATTGGCGGCCACGACCTCGCCCTGCCCCGCGGCGCGCGCTTCGGCGCACAGGCGCTCGACCTCGGCCACCGGCAAGCCCACGATCGCCGCCATGGCGCCCGGCCGCTCCTCGCCCGCCGCCTGCATCAGCTCGCCGCGGCGGCGCACCAGGCGCAGCGCGTCGGGGAACGCCAGCGATCCGGCGGCCACGTGCGCCGAGTACTCGCCCAGGCTGTGGCCGGCGGCGAACGCCGCGCGCACGCCGCGCGCCTCGAGCACGCGGATCGCGGCCACGGCGTGGACGAGGAGCGCCGGCTGCGTGTGGCGCGTCTGCTTGAGCTCCGATTCGGGTCCTTCCCACATTACGGCGCGGAACGGCTCGCCGAGCAGTGCGGCCGCCTCGTCGAACACGGCCGCGGCCTCGGGGAAAGCCTCGGCCAGCGCGCGCCCCATGCCCACCTTCTGCGCCCCCTGGCCGGGGCAGAGAAACGCGATGCGCGGCGCGCTCATCCGGTGGCGCCCGCCGCGGTCGTGGCCTGCGTGCGCGAAGCGGCGATGGGATGCGCCAGCGCCGGATTCCACTCGAGCACGATCGCTCCCCAGGTCACGCCGCCGCCGAACGCCACCATGCCGATGACGTCGCCGATCTGGACCCGGCCCGAGCGCAGGAGCTCGTCGAGGCTGATGGGAATCGACGCCGCCGAGGTGTTGCCCAGGCGGTCGATGTTGAGCACCAGGCGGTCGGGCCCGATGCCCAGGCGCTCTGCCACGGCGTTGATGATGCGCAGGTTGGCCTGGTGCGGCACCAGGAAGCGCACCTTGTCGAACGGCACGCCCGACTCCTCGATGGCCTGGCGCGTCACCGTCTCCATGGCGCGCACCGAGAACTTGAACAGCTCGTTGCCCTTCATCTTGATGTAGTGGCCGCGCGCGTCGACGGTCTCGTGCGACGCCGGCAGGCGCGAGCCGCCGGCCGGGATCTCGAGCACGTGGCCCTGGCTGCCGTCGGAGCGCAGGCGGCTGGCCAGGATGCCGTGGCCGGGGTCGCAGGGCCGCAGGATAGCCGCCCCGGCGCCGTCGCCGAACAGCACGCAGGTCGAGCGGTCTTCGTAGTCGACGATCTTCGACAGGGTCTCGGCACCGATCACGAGCACGGTGTCGGCCGCGCCCGAGGCGATCAGGCTCGCGCCCACGCCCATGCCGTAGACGAAGCCCGAGCACGCGGCGTTGAGATCGAAGGCGGCGGCGTGCGTCGCCCCCAGGCGCTCCTGCATGGTGCACGAGGCCGAGGGCAGCATGCGGTCGGGCGTCACCGTGGCGACGATGATCTTGTCGAGATCGAGGGCCGAGAGGCCGGCCATCTCGAGCGCCGCCTCCGCCGCCGGGAGCGCGAGGTCGGTGACCGCCTCGCCGACGCCGGAGATGCGCCGCTCGCGGATGCCCGAGCGGCTGACGATCCACTCGTCGGACGTGTCGACCATCTTCTCCAGATCGGCGTTGGTGAGCACGCGGTCGGGCACCTTCGATCCCGTGCCCACGAGCGTGCAGCCGCGCAGCTTGTGCATTAGATGGCCCTCAGGTTCTCGCGAATGTGATCGTTCACGCGCTGCTCGACGAACGTCGCCGACGTGCGCAGCGCGCTGCGCACGGCCCGCGGGCTCGAGCGGCCGTGGCCGATGAAGCATACTCCGTCCACCCCGAGCAGCGGGGCGGCGCCGTACTCGGCGTAGTCGATGGAGTCGCGCATGCGCAGGAAGGCCGGCATGAGCATCCAAGCCCCGAGGCGCGAGCGCAGCCCGGTCGTCATCTCCCGCCGGAAGAGCTGGGCCACGTGCTTGGCCACGCTCTCGGCCAGCTTGAGCACCACGTTGCCGGTGAAGCCGTCGGTCACCACGACGTCCACCGTCCCCTGCAGGATATCGCGTCCCTCGACGTTGCCGATGAAGTTGAGGCCGGGCACTTCGGCGAGCAGCTGGTGCGCCTGCTGCACGAGCTCGTTGCCCTTGCTCGCCTCCTCGCCGATCGACAGCAGGCCGACGCGCGGGTCCGGAAGCCCGAGCACGTGCTGGGCGTAGGCCCGGCCCATCTCGGCGAACTGGGCGAGGTGCTGCGGCTTGCAGTCGGCGGTGGCGCCGACGTCGAGCACCACGGTGCCCTTCTGCTTGCCGGGGAAGACGGCGGCGATGGCGGGGCGCTGCACGCGCTCGAGGCGGCCGAGGCCGAGGAGCGTGATGGCGACCACCGCCCCCGTGTTGCCGGCCGAGAACAGCGCGTCGATCTCGCCCGACTTCTGGAGCTGGGTGCCGACGACGAGCGACGAGTTGGGACGGCGGCGGAACGCGGTGGCCGCGGCGTCGGCCATCTCGATGCGCTCGGGCGCGTGGACGACACGGATGGCTCCGTCTTCCTTGAGGCGCAGGAGCTTGAGCTCGTGGTGGATCTCGTCTTCGTCGCCGAGGAGAACGGCGCGGAAACGCCCCGGGAAATCGGCCAGGGCTTGCGCGGTGCCGCGCACCACGACCGAAGGTCCGAAATCACCGCCCATGGCGTCGACGCCGATGACGGGAACGGATTCTCTGGGCATCCGTGGCAGCGGCCGGCCCGGGAGGACGGCCTCAGTCGCCCTTGGGGGTGGTGACCTCTTCGCCGCGATACTGCCCGCAGCTCGGGCACGCCCGGTGCGGCAACTTGGGCTGCGAGCAATGCGGACAAACCGAAACACCCGTCTTGGCGATCTTCCAATGAGTGCGGCGCTTGCGTCCGCGCGTGGTCGAATGTCGTCGCTTCGGTACCGCCATGATGAAGCTCTCCTCTATCGATCAGGTCGCCCCGCAGGCGCACGGACCGTCGCCGAGCCGGGCGCCGCATCGCGGGCAGAGGCCGCGGCAATCGGGCCGGCACAGGCTCGTCATGGGACGCGCGAGCAACGTTTGCTCGCGCAGCTCCTCGTCCAGCACGAGCGCCCGGCCGTCGTGCATGAGCACGTACTCGCTGAGGGCGTCGTCGTCGCCGTTTCGGGTTCCGGCCGAGCGCTCCGCGAAGGCCTGGAACTCGAAGGTGCGCGGCGCTTCGAAGCGCTCGAGACAGCGCGCGCACTCCTCCCGCGACCGCACCTCGATCGTGCCGCGAAGGGCGAACTGGTCGCCCATGCGGTCCACGTCGAGATCCAGCACCAGGAGCTCGGGCCAGGTTTCGGCGTCGAGTCCGATGCCCGTCGCGGGCGCCTCGAGATGGACGCGGTTCTTTCCCGGCGTCAAATCCGCCAGGCGGAGGGTGAAGACGCTCATGGTTCGGCTCGGTCCGGCCCGAGGTCGGCGTAGCCTAGCACAGGGCCGGGCCTTGCCCCAAGGTAACCGTTTTCTCTCCTAAAAAGTGGTCTATCAAGCGCTTCCGGTCCAAGGACTCGGTGCGCGGCGGCTTCCTATTGGATGCCCCTCAGCCTAAACTGATCGGGCATCCCCCGGACAAGGAGATCGCCTATGACCCGATTGCTTCTCCTGTTCGCTCTTCTCAGCTCGTTCTCCGCTCCCGCCCAGGCCCAAGGCCCGCTTCGCAAGATGGGCTGGGGCGACTCCGCCGACGACTACGATCACCACAATAGCTCGCCCAGCTGCGGCGCCATGCCGGACAAGAGCAAGCTCGTGGTCTCGTTCGTCGCCCCGGCGGGAGTGAACAAGCTCGAGAAGGTCTTTGGCTACGTCGACCTGTGCACCAAGCCGTATCCGGTGCTTCCCTGGTGGACGTTCGGCCCGTTCGTCGGCTGTCGCTCCGACTCGCTCTCGGCCAACGCCGGTTTCTCCGCCGGACCGTTCTCGCGTACGGATCCGTGGGGAGGCCGGGGACAGACCACCTTCACCTACGGCGCCTCGCCCGGCGGCAGCTGGGAGATGGCGCGCATCACGGTGGAGGTGACGGCCACGCCGGGGGCCCCCATCGCTCTGGTCGCGAACCAGGAGTACTACGCGTTCCAGATCGAGTTCGGGAATCCCGACGTCGGTTGCGGCGGCTGCGAGTACCCGGCGTGTTTCGTGCTCAACGGACTGCTGATCTATCACGACGGCGGTCTGATCGAGCCGACCACCATGGACTACTACTCCAACTACTGTCGCTGGCAGGGCGGGCAGAGCGATTGCCCGTTCATCGTGCCGGCGATCAACACGAGCTGGGGCAGGGTGAAGGAGACCTACCGCTAAGCTCGAGCGGCTTCCAGGCGCGCGGGCTCGGATGGTGTCCGAGTCTCGCGCCCCGGCGCCGTCTCCTCGCGTGCGATGGCGTACTGCAGGAACAGCAGGATGCCGAGGTTGATGCCGAGATCCACGAGCGCCGAGAGCTGCTCGCGATAGAAGGTGAAGATCTGGGTGAGGACGATCGAGAGCACGACGGCGCGCTTGAACCACAGATAGGCCGTGAGCCGCGAGCGCGGCAGACACGCGATCCCGATCAAGATGAGCCCGGCGGCGATCAGCGCCGAGCCGATCTCCGCCCAGTCGATGAAACGAAGCCCCGCCGTGCGCGCGGCGAGCCACTCGCCGAGCCGCCCGTCGAGCAGCGCCGCCTGCGCGCGCTCCCCGCCGAACACCGCCGACGCCAGGAGAATGAGCCGCACCCCGATGAGCCCGGCGAAGAACGCGGCCACGAGCCGCGGGAACGCCCCCCACTGCGAGAGCCTGCGGTACTGGGCCCGCGCGCGGCGGCGCCACGAGGCGAGCGCGCCCTCGCGCGGAAGCGGCGCCGGCGTGGCGGCGGCCACGTGCTCGCGCACGAGGAGCACGAGCGGATCGTCCGGGTTCGAGCG
>Ga0075423_10004686_pt1 | contig 12705 bp, 16 predicted proteins | sample SoiMethybrSBSTD2_FD_80114 | JGI IMG/M metagenome (GOLD analysis project Ga0075423, IMG submission 80114) | Bulk soil microbial communities from a Populus tree surrounding site in Tennessee, USA - Soil MetaG P. TD hybrid SBSTD2 | ecosystem: Environmental > Terrestrial > Soil > Tree plantation...
GCCCGACGTGGGTTTGCCCGCCCCTTGGCTGCCTTGCCAATGTTCCCGCTCGGCTCGCGCTTTTTTCCCGCAGGCCACTCGGCTGGTATGAGCCATTAGCCGGCTCTTAGGCACGGCGAAGGGCGGCCCGCGAAGGTGAAGCGGAGATGAGTTCCGGTCAGGAGGTCGTCGATGCCTCAGCTGGGATCGATGTGACCTTCACCAAGATCGGACCGGTGGAGCTGAAGGGCATCTCGGGTGCACGCCTGCACGCTGCGCATCGCGCGGAAGCGCGTTGACCAGAGCTCGCCATCGAGAACGTGAGTGCATGAGACTCAAGAACGGGGAAACTGGAGGTTATTCGAGCTTCCCGCTTGTCAACTACCTACCGGTAGCTCCCCGTGAACGAGCCTGAGTGCCAACTCGTCAATTATGTTGCGCTCGTACAGCTCGATAGTGTCGATACTGAGCCCAGGGATGCCTGCAATGCGCTCACGGCGCCGAGTGAGGGTGCCGGGGATGCGGCGGATTACATAGCCCCGGTGCTGGAGGGCGGCAATGATCTGGGGGAGTGCTGCGACGGTTTGCGAGCGGTTGCCGCCGCCGTCCTGCAGGAGCACGATGCTGCCTTTTTGCACGGTCGGGCCAGTGGCAGCTTTGACTATGCGGGCCGTGCCGGGGCGGCTCCAGTCTCGGGTGTCGATTGTCCACAGCACCTGGCGAAGGCGTTGTTGGGTCAGGATGTGTCGGACGGTCGGATTGGTAGCGCCGTAGGGTGGCCGAACGCAGCTGCTTCGCGGGCCGCGCGCGATTTGTGCACTGATCTTCGCCGCTGTGAGCCTACGCAAATTTGAGTGGCTGTAGGTGTGGTTTGCGATGCTACTGCCCTGCTCATGGAGCGAGTGAAAAGGCGGAACGCCGTTCGTTCCAGCCATGCTGATCACAGCTCAACTGGGAGCATCTCGCGATCGGTTTGAGGCACCAATTAAGAAAGCGCCGCATCGAACCCACGGTTTCGAGTGTGCAGCCGCTATCCAACAAGCGTGCACACTCCATCCGGCATCTGAACGGCACCAAGCTGGCGGCGTATTCATGGTCGGTCGCCGTTGCCGATCGTCAATGAGAACTGTAGAGGGTCGAGTCCGGCCAAAGCATGTCGTCACGCGCTGCGTGGACATGGTCGATCTGGCAAGTCGATGGATCAGACAAGCGACCCAAAGGAGCGCCGCTGTGGCTAGATACTTGATCACATACCATGCAGGCGAAATGCCCGATGGCCCGGAGTCGATGGCCAAGGCGCGTGACGCTTTCATGAGCTGGGCGGAGAAGACCGGTGCTACGCTCGTCGATCCGGGAGCGCCTGTGCGGGAGAGCAGGACAATTTTGGTCGATGGCCGCCCGCAGCTGCACGGCGGAGAATTCGGTCAACGGCTGGTCGGTGATCGAGGCTACGGACGCCGACCCCGCGGCACAGCTGCTGACCGACCACCCGTTCATCAACCGCCGCAGGATCCAGCGGCGACACTGTGATTGGGATCACCGCTGACTCGGCGCCCGTCGGGGTAACGAACGGTCATGGCTTCTGAGACTCGAACAACAACTGATCGCGACGAGATTCGCCAGTGGGTCGAGGACCATGACGACTCGCCGGCCGTCGTACGCGGCACTGAGCGGAAAAATTCACGGGGTGTGCTGCGCTTCGATTTCCCTGGCGGTGCCGGTGAAGACCAGCTGGAGCACCTTAGCTGGGATGAGTGGTTCGGCGCTTTTGATAGCAACGAACTGGCGTTGCTTTATCAGATGCAAAAGAGCAGCGGCGAAGACAGCACATTTTTCAAGCTGGTCAACCGGGAGAATTCCTGACGCCCCGACCCCTGACGAATCGGATATGAGCGGGGAATGAGATCCCGCAAGGGCGAGTGGTAGGCCCGCTACCGTTCGGATGGTGAGCGGCTCAGGGGAGGTCAGTTCGGTTCCCGAAGCCGCCGGGGTTTGCAATGCGACGCCACCTTTAAACCGGCGGTGGCTCTCATTTGGGCTGATACCAGAGCCACCGAGTATCAACCGATTCAAAGAAGGGTAGTTAGAAAATGGCCCAAGCGAAGAAGCCACAGCAAGAGGGGGATCCCGGTCGTCCCACGTCACCAGTACAGTTCGCCGAGCAGGCCCGAGCCCTCAATGAGCAGATCATCGAAAGGCTGACCAAGATTGGTCAGACGGTTCGTTGGCGGTGAGGTCAGCTTCTGGGGCGCCAAGTTCAGCGGCGGCACGGTCAACTTCTACGGCGCCAAGGTCAGCGACGGCATGGTCACCTTCGACGAGCGAGGTTTATGGCGGGCACGTCAACTGGCAGAGGCAACCGGGTAGTGTCGCAGCGTATGCCCTCGGCATGTCGGTGCCGCCTCTGGCGGTGTGCGGCTCCCGCCGAACAACATGATGGGACCTACAGCGGCCTGATTAGAGGCTGATCCGAGTCTGTTGCCTACGTTCGCATGTGCAGGACGCGGACGGAACTTTTATGGCGTATCCGGCACGTAATCAACCGATTCAACCTCCGAGCCAGTTCACGGCGCAGCGCACCGCGCGACTGCATATATGCAGCGACTGATAGATCGTGGCCTCCCGAGTCTTCCGTTGCTGCGTTCTCGATGGCATCACCGGGTTGCTGCCGCCCACGCTGTAGGGAGCGACTTGATCAAGCCCACGTCATCGAAGTGGGTTGACCTGTCTCGTCGACGGCGCTGACATTTGACAGCCGGAGCGGCCGGTGACCCTCCCGCAATCCCACGAAGCCGTTGTAGCCCTGGTCGAGGTGCTAAACGGTGCCTGGACCGCCCCGGAAGCCCAGCCAGAGAGGCAGTCCGGGCGGGTACAACGCGGCGCAGGGCCGCAGACCGACCAATCATCCCTACAAAACGTTCAACCTGCGTCTGAGGAGCGGTTCTCTGGTCGGTCGCTAGGCAGTTTGTTTCGGCACTCATCAAGCAAGGCCTGCCCGACCGGAATTGGTCAACTTAAATGATATATTGGCTGTATATGCGCCTAATTACTTGGAACGTAAATGGATTGCGATCGGTGCAGCGGAATGCTGGTCTCGATGCCGTACTCGCACTCGCGCCTGATGTCTTGCTTCTTCAAGAAACAAAACTTGGCTCAAATACACAGCGGGCTGCGCTTGATGGATATCATGCCTCGTTCAGCACGGCTACCGCTTCCTCTCATTGGGGCGTCGCCACTATCAGTCGGATTCCACCAACTAGCGTCGTGACGTCCGTAGTTCCTAATCGTCGCTTCAACGATGAAGGGCGCACCGTTCTCTCTATTTTCCCTAAGCTTGCCATCCTGAATGTTTATATTCCTCAGGGCGGCAGAGATGGTCGCAACCTGGACTACAAACTAGACTGCCTAACTGCTCTCATTGATTTCGTCAGACAGTGGATGGGCCCTCCACTGCTGTTATGCGGAGATTTCAACATAGCCAGAGGGGAGCGAGACCTGGCTAGGCCGTCAGCAAACATCGGCCACACCATGTTCACCACGCAAGAACGAGCTCTCTTTGAAAAGTTGCTCGCGGTAGGATACGTCGACTGCCTACGGGAACTCTATCCCGAAGAAAACGGCATTTACAGTTGGTGGCCTTATTCCTATTCGGCTCGATCTAGGAATCTCGGATGGCGACTTGACTACATTCTCGTGCCGTCTTATCTTCGAAACGGCATCATCGATATGAAACACAAGGCCGATTATCTCGGATCGGATCACTGTCCCATCGAACTGAACTTAAGCGCCGAATTGGAATAGCAAGCAAACTGGGTTACAACGGTGATGGAAGTAATTACCGGGTGGCTCCGCATGGCAAATATCAATTACCTTGTCGAGGTATATCGGCTCCCGATTTCGAGCAAGAACTAAGGTATGTCCTAATCGACCTTCAGAGCGAACGCCCTCCGATCACCAGGTTCGACGAAATACCCGACGACCTCGGCGGCACGCTGCTCGGATCGCGGACGATTTCTACACGCGTTCACGGCAGCTCCCGTCGCCGCTACCGAACCACTGGACCTCTCGGAGGGATCGAATCGTCTGGTTGACCATTCGATTTGGCACTGTGTAGCTGCCGGGTGCCCACTCCTGGAGAATCTATCCATGGAGGATCTCGACAAGCTTGCAGCAGACGTCGTCGCTGGCGGCTGTGAGCCGGCCGACACTGAACTGGCGGATTCCGAGTCCGCTGATCACGGCGAGGACGGGCCGGCTCGGACCCATGGTCACGGCGACCAGTGAGCCGGACGATCTTCTGCCTAGGTACCGGGTCGATCGGGCCCGCAGGACGCTGCGCGGGATCGACCAGCAGACAGAGAATGCGCGAAGGAAATGACCGGATGCTGACACGGAAGGGTATGGAGGTGAGCGTCAGCAGTGGAGACCAGCCGGCCATCTTTGGTGTCCTGCTTGAGTTGAAGAGCTTCGGAGCCTGGCTGTCCGGCTTGGCTAAACCAAGGGTTAAGGAGTTCAGCATGCGAGTCAAGAAGCGGGTCAAGAGAGGCGTCAAGAAAGGCGTCAAGAGGGCCAAATCGGCACCGCCTGAGGCCTACCTCGCCGGCTCGGGCGTGTTGGTGGGAAGCGCCGCAGTGCTGCTCCTCGCTACCACGAAGAGCGGCCGAGAGCTGCTCAAGCGCACCACTCAGCTAGCCCTCCACCCACAAGCGGACGAACAGGAGTCCGAGGAGCCCCAGGAATCCGACGGGCAGGAAGATGTAGAAAATGAACCGGCCAAGGACGCCGACATCGAGGCGGAACCAGAAGAGGACACCAACGGTGATGAGGAGTCCAGGGTCACAGACCTGAAGCGGCGGGATCAGCGACCGCGCAGCGCAGCCCCAGGAAGGCGACCGCGCAGCCCCAGGAAAGCGGCCACGCCGAGGAAAACCACCAACGCCTAGCCGAGAACCAAGATGCGACTCGCCGGCTTCGCGAATGCGGGCCGGCTGGCGGCTGTAACCTGTCTGACCTCGCGGCGAGCAGCCTGAGCTTCTTGTCGCAATGCCTTGGTGTCGTTGCCTTCACCTTCAGGCACCTCCGTCACTGCCTAGGTCGTAGAGGCGGAACCGGTGACGCCGATGGGTCCGTGAGGCGAAGGGGGCGTCTGACGAGGCTGGCGAAAGAGAAGGACGCGCTCAAGGGGTTGAACTTACAAATGGGGCTGGTCCGTTCTCCCAGGCCCGAGCGGCCGACTCTGCCAGTCGGGCCGATTGTCGGATTCGCCCAGTTCTCGAGGCTCAGAGCCGTGGCGTACTCTCATGGCTTGCACAATCGGAGGAGCGGTCCTCGTTCCAGGGGGGAAGCATGGAAGACGAAACCTTGGGCGCCGCCGAGTTGACGGAGCGACAGGGCTACGGCGGACATGGTGGGGGCGGTGATCCGTCGGCGGAGCCTGATGTCCTTCTCGACGTACCGCAGCTGCGCGTCGAGGAGATCATCCTCGAAGTCGAGGATCTGCGCGCCCATGTCTCGGTACAGGCCGAAGTGCTCAACCTGCTCAGGCTCAGCGTCGGCGCGGACGTGCAGCTCGGCAGTGTCCACCTAGAGATCAAGGGCGTGGAAGCCCAAGCGCTGTTGAAAGTGCGGCTGGACAAGATCGCCGAGATCATCAACAGGGTGCTGTCGACGATCGACCGCAACCCGCAGATCGTCGAGCAGATTGTCGGCCCGCTTGGAGCTGCGGCCAGCGAGCTGGAAGGCACTGTAGGACGTTCTGTCGACGAAGCCGCTGGCGCGGTAGGGAGCGGAGCCCCTGACCTCGACCGTACCGTTGCCGAGGTGACCGGAGAACTCGACGAGAGCGGCGCCACAGCGGAGGAAAGGCCAACGGCGAAGGCACCGCAGCACAAGGCCGAGCCCGCCGGAGCACCGGAAGGGTCGCCGAGTGGTGTGCGGCGCAGACCGAAGCAGGAGCCCACGACCGAGGAAGTGCCCCCCTGAAGGCCGGCGTCGGATCCCGCCTCCCAAGACAGCCCAGATATCGAGTTCACGGCCACGGTTAAGGCTGAACGCCTCCGATTCCAAGAGGTGCCAAGAACGGAGATCCGCTTCAGCGGTACACCAGATTACGAGTCCTCCACAGTGAACATGCGCAGGAATCTTCCCGATCGGGTCTCGGAGGACGTCGACTATCACGACGTGAAAGTCGACTACCTGTTCACAAACCGGCTCAGAATCGGCAACCCGGCTTAGAAACGGAAACGGACCGTCGGTCCCCGGCACATTGCCACGACCTCGATCAGCATCCCGACGTCGGGCCCATCGAGCGAGGCGAAATTGGTCGATATTCGCCTCGCCTCGGGGGCAGCTCGCGGCGACTAGAAGGAGAGCAGGCGGTCGAAGAAGGAGCGATAGCGTCCCAGTGCAAGCCGCAGATCTTCGGTGCTGGTCTGTTCGCTGTCGAGGCCTTGTTCGAGTTCGGAGCGCTGTCGGCGGAACAGCTCCTCCAACTCGTCGAGCACCTGTCCGACCAGCTCATTCGCTCCTCGAACCGCCATACGCGGCTCGTCCACGAACTCACCCTTAAGCTCATTCCAGCGGCTGTTGTACGCCTCCGCGCGCTCCAGTGCAATCAAGGTGGCGCGCTCTCGACCGGCGGCAGCAACTTGATCATCAGCGCCGGCCTCGGCCCTACTGGGCCTGGCCTGCCTCCGCTCACGCTCAGTCGGCCCACCCAACCTCTCGGCTGCGCTGCTGCCGGACTGTCTGTCGCTGACATCGGTTGCGCGAGTGTCTGTTCCCTCGGCGTCGGTAACCTCTATGCTGCGGCCCCCAAGCTCTTCAGTTTCGCCAGTACCGGGTGCGCTAGTAACGGCCTCTCCAGGTCCGGTGGCATGGGTCGTGCGGCCTTCATCAGTTGTCGCCTCAGTGCTGCTCATGCTCTGGTCTCCCGTTCGGTTGTTTGTTGGCTGTCCCGCTCTGTCTGCCTGATCTCGCCGCGGGTATCATCCTGCGGATCGGCTTCACTGTCGCCCGCCAGCAACGCCTGTATTAGCGACCGGTAAGAGGTCACCGCTTGGCGGAGATACTCAGTGTCGACCCTTCCGGCTTCGTTTGCCTGTGCAATGCGCCGAGCCTCTCGATAGCCCTGTGTGACGCGGGCGTGATGTACCGACAGGTCGTCGGCTCGTTGATCGAAGTCGTCGACTGGGTAGCCCCGGGCCGACATCACCTCCACCACTAGCCGATCAGCGTTGCGCACTGCGCTGCTAGGGTCGTCGACGAACTGGGCCTGAACCTCTAACCAGCGCCGTTCGAAGTTCTCGCGTTCAGCGCTCTCGAGTGTCCGCAGCTCGAGGTGCTCATGCCGCTTGGAGCGATCACGCAGCTCCGACTCTGCTTCCCGTTGGCTCTCCGCCTGATCAATGGCGCGGTCGTACTCAGGTCCGTACTGCTCCTGCAAGCGTTCGGTCTGCCTGCGCCGAGCCATCTGATAACCGACGATTACGATCGCCGCAATCACCACAATGGCAATCACAATCACGACGATCAGTGTGATGCTGCTCATAGCTTGGGAATATCCGTCGCTTCGCGAGACAACCTCACCCTTTAGGGTGAAATTTGGCCGAACGAGCCCGCCCACCGGTCAGCAGGCGGCACTCATCATCTCGCGAGCTGCCGCCGAAGCTCACGGATTTACGCGCTGTTGCGCCGCTGGTCCACTCCCAGTCGTATGGCCTTGAGCTGTAGCCGCTACGTGCAACGCGCCGATAGGGCGACTGCTGCGGAATTTCGCAACAGGAGGCCACAAAAGAAGTGGTGGATCCACCTTCCGAGGGGAAGTGAATCCACCACTGTAATGACGGACCTCAGCTGGCGTGTTGCTGCACTGAGTCCTTGGAGTCCTGAGCCTGGTCTTTGAGATCTTGAGCCGCCGCCTGGCCCTCTTGGTTGACGTTCCCGGCGAACGGTCATCCACAGTTATCCTCACCAGATCTATCAGGCGTACCTGGCTGCTAAGGGCGACCTCGATAGCCTCCACTTCCTCAAGTGGAAGATCCAGCTTCGGCGGCCCAGCGATCCACGTACGGCTGCGGTGACCGCCTCGAAGCGTGGCGGCAGGCTGATACTCGAGATCCCCCGAGACGGCGCCGGCCGCGGGTACCAGTCGCTGTCGGAGGTGCGCCTCGCGTTGCGGCTGAAGGCCAGCATGCTGATGCCCGGTGAGATGGTGAGCGTCTATGGGGGGTCAGGCGGCGCGAGCGAACTGCTCATCAGCAGCCCCCGGTGGGGCAGGGCATTCCTCGGCATTATGAAGAGCCAGTCCGCGCTGCAGCCCAGACTGCTTGATGAGAAGGTGAGCGGTGTCGTTCTCGTTGACTGGGCCGCGTGGGCGGCATCGAGGACATTTTCATTCACCGGTCATGCTTTGACAGGCGGGAGGTGGACGGCTTCCGCAACGCCGTTCGCGACATTTCTCGGGGTAAGCGAACCCGCGGTGAGCTCAGAGGACCTGCGCGGCAAGCAGTTCTCAACGCCCCACCTGCTCGGCTATGACAAGACGGAGGTTGAGGCGTTCGTCGAGGCGGCCGGTTTGAGGCTGGCGGCGATGGAGTCGACGGACAGACCGGCAGGAGCGCCGGTTAGCGGTGGCACCCTCGCCGGGTGGGCCGAATGGGTCGAGTCAACGAAATTTCACGTGTCACCGGGCCTGCCTGCAAGGCCAGGCAAGTAGACGCCTTCCAAAAGGCTATTCGCGACACGTTCCTCGAAGTGAGGAAACCCCCGCTGAGATCAGACGAGGTTCTCGGCAAGCAGTTCCCCTCAACCGACGCGGATCACGGTGTTTATGACAAGTGGCAGGTTGCCGCGTTCCTCGATGCGGCCGCCATCAGGCTGGCGGCGATGGAGTCTACTGACAGGCCGGAAGAACCACTGGTTAGCGGTGCCATTCTCGCCGGGTGGGCCGAGTGGGCCGACTCGACGAGATTCGAGACTAGCCGCCGTCTGTGGGAGGGCTACGCGACGCCGGAGGTCGACGCATTCCGGAAAGCGCTTCGTGACACGTTTCTTGGGGTCAAGCCACCCTCTCTGACATGGGATGAGGCCCACGACACGCAGTTCACACCTACCCGTCTGCGGCCTGGCTACAAGGTGGAGCAGGTTGACGCCTTCGTTGATAAGGCTGAACAAAGGCTGGCGGCTATGCGGTCCGACATTGTGCGACGGGCCCTGAAGAGGTACGTCGCAAGGAGCTAGGGAACAAACGAGGGATCTGCAGTGGGTCGGACGCGAACTGGTGGCAGCGACGATGTCTTTCGAGAGGGGAATACATGGACGGTGTTGCAATCCGCGTGTTCAGCCTCTCGATCTCGCCGATGGTCATCGCTGCCAGTCATCAAGGTCTGGTGTCTGTGCCGCACGCACCATGCCGGTTGGGCTGTGAGAGATGACTGCGCTCACCTGATGGTTGGGAATGATCATGAGTCGCCAATGTAGGAGTGTGCCCAACCCAGCGGTAACACCTGCGCAAACCTCACACGACCAGGGCTCGGGATGCATGATCGTCGGGCTATTCGGCGGCCGGCCCCGGTGCGGTTAGCCCGATCGGCTATGGCAGTTGATGGATGGCGAGCGGCAATACCGAGGTTGCTCCAGCATCGGCGAGCAAAGCTGCCGCTACGGTCGCTGTCCATCGCGTACGAATCGTGTCGTCGACCAGCAGCACCGGGCCCGTGAATCTCGCCCCGGGCGCGAGAGCTGTGCGGTAGAGCAGGTCCTTGGCCCGTACGGCCGAGGCGGCGTCGACCGTCGGCGGTGGCCCGCTGATTGTGAGCGCGTGGACCAACGGCAGCCGGCCAACGGCCGCAATGTGTTCGGCCATGGAGCGCACCAGCGTCGGATAGCGCCGCGACGGCATGCCGACCACCGCGACCGGCCGCTCCCAGCTCCGCGACCAGCGGCGCAGCACCTTCACCAGCCCGTCCATGATCGAGGGCGGAGCAGGCCCGTCGCTCTGACCTAGCGCTGCCAGCTCGTCGTCCCAGGCCGGATCGTCGGCGAAGGCCAAGGCGCGTCCTGGCGCCACGAAGCCGATCTTGCCCGTACGGTCCGGCAAGCCCGACGGCCACATCCTGCGCGGCTCCACCACCACGTCTTGACCGCGGAAGTACCGGCGTGCTGCCTCGACGACGTCCCCCGACGCACGTGCACCCGGCGCCGGCAGCGTGCCCGTACAGACCGAACACCGGCCGCAAGGCTGCGGATCGGGATCGTCCAGCGCCTGCTGCAGAAACTGCATGAGGCAGCCGTCTCCGTGTGCGTAGCTGCGCATCAAGCCCGCCTCGGCCGAACGTACGGCCCGCAGCGCGTTCCACTTCTGCTCATCGAAGTACCAGGGCCGGCCCGTCCCGGCCCAACCGCCGGACTCGCGTCGCACCGCGTCGTCGACGGCCAGAATCTTCAGCAGCCCCTCCAGACGGCCGCGCCTGATCCCCGTCACCGCCTCGAGTCCCGCCAGACTCTGCACCGAGTCGCCCAGCGCGGCCAGGATCCGCTCGACCTGCTCCTCGTCGGGAATCCCGGACGTGGCGAAATAGGCCCAAATCCGCTCATCCGACTCCGCCGGCACCAAGATGGCTTGCGCATCCTCCAGCGCCCGTCCCGCCCGGCCAACCTGCTGGTAGTACGCCACCGGCGAGGCCGGCGAACCCAAGTGGATGCAAAACGCCACGTCGGGCTTGTCATAACCCATCCCCAGCGCCGAGGTGGCGACCAGCGCTTTGATCGTGTTGTCGCGCAGCCGATCCTCCAACTCGACACGATTGGGGGTCTGTCCTGAGTAGGCCGCAACCTCGAGGCCCTGCTCGAGCAGGAAGCGAGCCACCCGCTCGGTCTCGGCCACCGTGAGCACATACACGATGCCGGAGCCCGGCAGCGACCGCAACGCTTCGGCAACCCAGGCATATCGCTCTAAGGGACGTAGCTGCGGCACAACGGCGAGTCGGAGCGACGACCGCGCCAAAGAGCCGCGCAAAGTGACGGTGTCCTCGCCCAGCTGACGCGCCACATCGGCGGTGACTCGCTGGTTGGCAGTCGCCGTAGTAGCCAGCACCGGAGTGCCGGGCGCGAGGGCCAGCAGCGTCCGGGTCAACCGCTGATAATCGGGGCGGAAATCGAAGCCCCAATCCGAGACACAGTGCGCCTCGTCAATCACCAGCAGCCCGCATTGGCCGAGTAGCTCCGGTAGCTGGGCGGCGAACGAAGGGTTGGACAGCCGCTCCGGGGAGATGAGCAGCACGTCGATCTGCCCAGATCGCAGGGCCGCCAGCACCACGCCCCACTCCTCGACGTTGGTCGAGTTCACCGTCGCCGCCCGCAGCCCCGTCCGCTCCGCAGCGGCGATCTGATCGCGCATCAAGGCCAGCAGCGGCGAGACAACCAGCGTGGGTCCAGCACTCTTCGCCCTCAGCGCGGCGGTCGCGGCCCAATACACCGCCGACTTCCCCCAACCCGTAGCCTGTACAACCAGCACCCGGCGGCGGCCCTCAACCAAGTGCTCGACTGCGCGCGCCTGATCCGGCCGCGGACGCGCGTCCGGACCAGCCATAGCGGCGATAACACGTTCGAGTGCGAAAGCAGACATGCGCCCTATCCTGTCCCCAACCGCTGACAGCACAACGCATCGTCGACGAATTCCACGTGCCTCCGCACGAAGATCGGCAAGCCTTGACATTCGCTGCGTGACGGATGCGCGCCCTCGGGCCCCTATATAGAGCCCCTGTTCGTTGCCAGGCTGGTTACCGCCGCTCCTCTCGCGCAATCTCGATCAACGACCCACTCGGATCTCGCGCTCGGGGAATTAGTCCGGGAACACCCGGGTACAGGCGGGGCTATGGCTTCTGAAACTCGAACAACGACCGATCACGACGAGATTCGCCGGTGGGTGAAGCAGCATGACGGCTGGCCCGCGAGCCAATCTTGACCAAGCTGAATTGCAGTGCCTCAGCTACAGCCAGGAGCGCGTCGTCTGTGCCACCTTGATCAAGTCTGCGATTGTCATCCCGGCTTCCACTTGCGACAGGATCCCTCTAACCCGCAGGTCGTAGCACCCTGATGCCGCCCTAGTCCCTCCGGTTTCGATCTTGCCCGAGCGGAGCCACCGTGTTATCAGTCCGCCCGGTGCTGGTCCTGGCTCCCCTTGATCTGGACTGAGCCGACCACCCGCTCAGTGATGATCTTCGGTGACAAAGTCGATCAGTTGCTCGACCACGGTAAGCAACGGGCGTTCCAGGTCGTCCCAGGAGCGCACCTTGTTCAAGATCATCCTCCACGCTGCGGCCAGGTCGGCCTGATGCCTGTGCGGCAGCCCCAGGGCGGCGCAGATCCCATGCTTCCATTCGACGGTCCGCGGTACCTCCGGCCAGCCTGCTAGTCCTAGCCTGGCTGGCTTCACCGCCTGCCAAATGTCCACATACGGATGACCCAGCACCAGCACGTGACCGCGGCCAGCCCCGCTCCGGACCCGGTCCGCGATGTGTGACTCCTTGCTACCAGGCACCAGGTGATCGACGAGGACCCCGAGCCGCCGCCCTTCTGACGGCGCGAAGTCGGCCACGACGCCGGGGAGATCGTCGATGCCGCCGAGGTACTCCACGACCACCCCGACGTGGCGCAGGTCATCGCCCCAGATCTTCTCCACCAGCTCGGCGTCGTGGCGCCCCTCGACATAAATCCTGCTGGCCA
>Ga0075423_10004687_pt1 | contig 12704 bp, 9 predicted proteins | sample SoiMethybrSBSTD2_FD_80114 | JGI IMG/M metagenome (GOLD analysis project Ga0075423, IMG submission 80114) | Bulk soil microbial communities from a Populus tree surrounding site in Tennessee, USA - Soil MetaG P. TD hybrid SBSTD2 | ecosystem: Environmental > Terrestrial > Soil > Tree plantation...
GAATACCGTCGCAAGCCGGCGGGGATCCGGACCAACATGCTCATCGGCCTCGGCTCGGCGCTGTTTGCAATCCTGTCGATCGAGCTCGGCACCGCGGCGGGATCACCCGATCGCGTCGCGGCCCAGGTGGTGACCGGCATCGGTTTCCTCGGCGCCGGGGCGATCCTCCGCAGCGGCCAGCACGTGCAAGGCTTGACGACCGCGGCGACGATCTGGGTCAACGCGGCCATCGGGATGGCATGCGGCCTCGGCTCGTACACGGTCGCGGCCGGCGGCGCGACGCTGACGCTCGTGGTCCTGGCGGTGCTGCCATTGATGGAACGCGTCTTCGGCGGCGGAGACGATCAGCTGTGAGCGCGGCTCAGCGGACTCACTGACGAATACGTGATCTTTTCCCGCACTGCCGCGGAAGTTTCACGGTTGCTGCGCGGCGCTCACGCGGATGACGGTGGCCACACCGCGTGGAGCGCGAGGCACACCTCTTGCCACCACATCCGATCACAACGCATCTCTTTCGGATGGCGAACGATGACTGTCTGGACGTCAGAACCGATCGTGCAGCGTGCTCGCGCCGAGTACCTCGAAATGCCGGGCCTCTGCCTGACCGAACCACAGGCGCGGCGACTCTGGCATCTCGATCAGACCGCGTGCCGGACCGTGCTCGCGACGCTCGTCGACGGTGGATTTCTCCGTCAGACGTCGCGGGGAGCATACGTCCGGGCGGACATCGAATCGCCTGCCGACCCGCACGATCGCGGCTCGCGAGTGTTCGATGGCCGTTGAGGAACGGCGAACGCGCCGCGGCGCGGTTGTTGCTCAACCTCCCTGTGAGTCACCACTCGTGCCCCGTTGAGCGCGGGAAGATTCGCGCGGGCGCGGAATTTTTCGGACTCGAGGTCGGTATGAGCGCGCCAACACTGCTGATCGTGGACGACGAGGACCTCGTCCGCTGGTCGTTGCGCAAGGCGCTCGTCCGTGAGGGGTACACCATCATCGAGGCGCGGAACGCGGCCGAGGCGCTCGATCGGATCAACGCGTCGATCGATCTCGTCCTCCTCGACTACCAGCTGCCCGGTGGCGACGGGCTGATGCTGCTTCGCCGGATCAGGGAGCGCACGCCCGACACGCTCGTCATCCTGATGACCGCGTTCCCGGACGTGGAGCACGCGGTCGATGCGATGAAGCTGGGCGCGTGGCACTACATCGACAAGCCGTTGAACCTGGAGGAAGTGTCGATCGCGGTCGAGAAGGCGCTGGAGACCAGCCACCTCCGGCACGAGGTGCGGACGCTCCGCACGTCGGTCGGGCTCGACTACGGGCTGGACGCGATCGTCGGCACGTCGCCCGCGATGCTCGAGATCAAGATGCTGCTCGCGCGCATCGCGTCGAGCCGCGCGTCGACCGTGCTGCTCACCGGGGAGACCGGCACCGGCAAGGACCTGGCGGCAAAGGCGATTCACTACAACAGCGATCGCGCCGGGCGGCCGTTCGTGAACATCAGCTGCTCGGCGCTGCCGGAGCAGCTGCTCGAGAGCGAGTTGTTCGGACACGAGCGCGGCGCGTTTACCGACGCCCGGCAGCAGAAGCGCGGGCTGTTCGAGACGGCGGACGGCGGCACGGTGTTCCTCGACGAAATCGGGGAGGTCACTCCGGGGCTGCAGTCGAAGCTGCTGCGCTTCCTCGAGGAAAAGACCTTCAAGCGCGTCGGCGGGCTGACGGACCTCCGGGTCGATGTGCGCGTGATCGCAGCGACCAACCGCGACCTGGAGCAGGAAGTGAGAGCAGGGACGTTCCGCGAGGATCTGTTCTATCGCCTCCACGTGATGCCGCTGGCGCTCCCGCCGCTCCGCGAACGGCCGGGCGACGTCCGGCTGCTCGTGGACTACTACGTCGACCGGTTCAACCGCGAGTTCCGCAAGCGGGTACGGGGCCTGGACGCCGAGGCGACTGCGCTCGTCGAGCAGTACCGCTGGCCGGGCAACATTCGCGAGCTGCGCAACGCCATCGAGCGCGCGATGCTGCTCGTCGAGCATACGTGGCTGACGCCGCAGGACTTTCCGTCGCTCACCCGGTTCGCCTCCTCGACGTCGCTGTTCCGGCTGCCGCCCGACGGCGTGAATCTCGAGGACGTCGAGCGCCAGCTGCTCGTGCAGGCGCTCGAGCGCTGCGGCTGGAACCAGACGCATGCGGGCCACCTGCTGCGCATGAACCGCGACCAGGTGCGCTACCGGATCGAGAAGTTCGGGCTCCGCGCGCACCACGAGCACGAGGCGCCGCACGACGCGCCGGTGCCCGTGCCGGCATAGTCGCCGGAGTCGGAATCCCTGCTGAGGTTCGCTGTTTCCGGTCGGTATACTGAAGCGTGCCGTCGGCCACCATCCTGATAGTCGACGACGAAGCGCTCGTCCGCTGGTCACTCCGTGAACGGCTCAACGGCGAGGGCTACGACGTCCTCGAGGCGGGTCTCGCGTCCGAGGCGCTCGAGCGGTTGTCGGCCGTCGGCATCGATCTCGTCCTGCTCGATTACAAGCTGCCGGACGGTGACGGGCTCGCGGTCCTCAAGCGGATCAAGGAAGTGTCACCGGAGATTCAGGTCATCCTGGTGACTGCCTTCTCCTCGGTGGACAACGCCGTCGAGGCGATGAAGCTCGGCGCGTACCACTACGTCAACAAGCCGTTCAATCTCGACGAAGTCGTGATGCTGGTCGAGAAGGCGCTCGAGACGAGCCAGCTCCGCCGCGAGGTGCGCGCGCTGCGATCGAGCCAGGGGCGCGAGTACTCCTTCGACGCCATCATCGGGTCCTCGCCAGCCATGCAGACGATCAAGGCGCTGCTCGCGCGCGTGGCCATGAGCCCCGCGTCCACGGTGCTGCTGACCGGCGAGACCGGCACGGGCAAGGACCTCGCGGCAAAGACCATCCATTACAACAGCGATCGCGCCCGGCGCTCGTTCGTCAACATCACGATGTCGGCGCTTCCCGAGCAGCTGCTCGAGAGCGAGCTGTTCGGCCACGAGCGGGGAGCCTTCACCGACGCGCGCCAGCAGAAGCGCGGCCTGCTCGAGACCGCCGACGGCGGAACCGTGTTCCTCGACGAAATCGGCGAGATGACGGCCGGCCTCCAGGCCAAGCTGCTCCGCTTCCTCGAGGAGAAGACCTTCAAGCGCGTCGGTGGCCTGTCGGACGTCCGCGTGGACGCGCGCGTCATCGCGGCGACCAACCGCAATCTCGAGGAGGAGGTGTCGCACGGAACGTTCCGCGAGGACCTCTTCTACCGCCTGCAGGTGATGCCCATCTCGCTGCCGCCGCTGCGCGAGCGGCAGGGTGACATTCCGCTGCTCGCCTCGTACTACACCGACCAGTTCAACCGTGAATTCAAGCGGCATGTCCGTGGCGTGTCACCCGAAGCGCTGAAGATGCTGGAGCAGTATCGGTGGCCGGGGAACATCCGCGAGCTGCGCAACGCCATCGAGCGCGCGATGCTGCTCGTCGAGCACGAATGGCTGCAGGCGGCAGACTTCACGACGCTGACGCGGTCGGTGACGCCGGCCGAATTCAAGCTGCCGGCGGAAGGCATCAGCCTCGACGAGGTCGAGCGGCAGCTGGTCGTGCAGGCGCTCGAGCGGTCGGGCGGCAACCAGACGCAGGCCGGTCAGCTGCTCGGCATCAATCGCGATCAGGTCCGATACCGCATCGAGAAGTTCGGCCTCACCGCGAAGTCGTAGGCTGCGAGTCGGAGTCGCGCACAGCCCGTATCCGACTCCGACTCGCGCACGGCCTGTATCCGACTCCGACTCGCACATGGGCCGTATCCGACTCCGAGTCGGGCGAAAGTCTGGTGTAGGATTTCGACCACGCCGCTGTCATGAAGGAGGCTGCTGCGATGCGAAGACTCTCCGCAACCGTCGCCGTCCTGGGCACCACGTTCTTTCTTGCCGCGCCGGACGTGCAGGCCGCCGAGCTCCGGGTGCTGGCCTCCAACGGGATCAAGGCCGCCGTCGAGGAGCTGAAGCCGCAGCTCGAGAAGGCGAGCGGCAGCACGCTGTCGATCGACTTCAACACGGCGGCGACGCTGCGCGAGCGCATCGAAAAGGGCGAGGCGTTCGACGTCGCCATCCTGACGGACGAAGCGATGGAAGCGCTCGTCAAGGCCGGCCGGCTGTCGCCGATGCTGACGAAGCTGGCGCGCGTCGGCATAGGAGTCGGCTACCGCACCGGCTCGGCGAAGCCCGACATCCACACGGCCGCCGCCATGAAGCAGTCGCTGCTGAACGCGAAGGCCATCGCGTACACGGGCAACGGCGCCAGCCGTCCTGCGATTGACAGGATGATCGAACGGCTCGGCATCGCGAAAGAGCTGCAGGCGAAGTCGCACCTCACCGCCGCAGGCGCCGCGCCCGCGTCGGTGGCGAAGGGCGACTCCGATCTCGTCCTCACCCTCATCAGCGAGATCCTTCCGGAGCCGGGCGTCACGCTCGCCGGGCCGCTGCCGTCCGACTTCCAGACGTATCTCGGCTTCTCCGCCGCGCCGTCGGCGAAGGCGGCGGGCAACACGAGTGCCACGAAGTTGATCGCGTTCCTTCACGGCCCCGCCGCGGCCGCCGGATACACGGCCAAGGGAATGGAAGTCACGCGATAGGACTCGAACGACACCATGAAACGGCGGGCAGCATCGACGGAATTTGGAACGCGCCGACAATCCTGAAAGAGCCCGCTCTCGTTTTTCGTCGGACACACGCGATTTCTGGCGTTTACGGGCTGGCACGCCGATTGGTCATGCGCGCGGCATGGAATCAAACGCCTCGCGTGTACACGGACAGGCGATCTTCAAGGACGGCCTCGGGACGCGTCACCGCCGTGACAACGCCGACGGACCGTTCGAGGTCCTGGTCCTGCGCGACGCCTTCGCGCCGATTCCCTCGTTCGAGTTCCTGGTCAGGGAGCGCGTCAACCGCCTCGCGCACGTCCGCAGCGAGCACTTCGCGCGCATCTACGACGTCGAGCACGTGACGGAGGGCGCGAAGGTCGCGCTCGTCTCGCGCGCGGCCGCCGGCGTCAGGCTGTCGCGCATGCTCGCCATCGCGGAGCAGAACCTCCTGCCGCTCGACGTCGAATCCGCGCTGTGCCTCCTCCACCAGATTCTCACCGCGATGTCGGAGCTGCACGATGATGCGCCCGACGCGTGCCACGGCACGCTCGCGGCCGAACGTGTCGTCGTCACGTCCACCGGACGCGTCGTCGTCGTGGAACATGTGCTCGGTGCCGCGCTCGCGCAGCTGCGGTACGCGCCTGAACGGTACTGGAAGGAGCTGCACGTCGCGCTGCCGATCGCGGTGACCGCGCCGTTGCTCGATCGCCGCGCCGACGTCGCGCAGATCGCGATGATTGCGCTCGCGCTGCTGCTGGGCCGTCCGATCGCGGACGACGAGTATCCGGCCGACGTGGCGTCGCTGGCCAACGGCAGCTTCGGTCTCGGTGGCGGCTTCGAGCCGTTCCCCGACTGGCTGCGCACCTGGTTGTCGCAGGCGCTCTCGCTCGAACCGACCCGCTGGTTCGCGTCCGCCATCGAGGCGCGTGACGCGTTCGAGGTCGGGCTGAAGTCGGGCGGACCTGCGCCGTCGGAGGAACGGCTCCACGCGTTTCTCCGCGAATACTCTCGTTTCGACCCCATCGAGGCGGCTCGACCGGCGCCCGTGGTGTCCGCGCCTGTTGCGGCGGCGCCTGCGCCGGCACCGAAAGCGGCGAAGCCTGCAGCCGCACCTGTGGCCGCGCGTGCGCCATTTGCCGCGCCTGCATCTGTTGCCGCGCCCGCAGCCGTGGCCGTCGCGACCCCCGTCGCTGCGTCCGGACCGGTCGCCGCGCACGCAACGTTTGCCGCGCCGGCATCGGTCGCCACGCCCGCGCCGGTGCCTGCGTCCAAGCCGTTTGCAACGCCCGCGCCGGTGCCTGCGTCCAAACCGGTTGCAACGCCCGCGCCCGCGCCCGCACCAAATCCGTTCACGGCGACACCGGCACCGACCCCTGCGGCCGTCGCGCCAACGCCAACATCAGTCCCCGTCGCGTCGCCCGCACCTGCGGCGATGCGTCCGCCGGTCGCGCCAGCGGTCCCGAAGGATCCGCCGCGTCAGAGCCGCGCGTTCGAAACCGAGATGCCACCGCAGCCGTACGAGCCCGACGAGGACATGCAGACGGGCACGAATCACCGGCCGCGGCTGATTGCCGCTGCGGTCGTTGTGATCGCGCTGACGTCAGGCGGCGTCATGGCCGCACGCCGGTATCTCGCCGCGCCGGTTGCCACGCCGCCCTCGACGGGTACGGTCGCGGTCAACACGGATCCCGCGGGCGCCAGAGTCGTCATCGACGGCCAGGCGCACGGCACGACGCCGACAACTGCGACGTTGAGCGTGGGGCAGCACACGATCGAGTTGTCCAGCGACGGTGTTCGCCGGACGATGACCGTCAACGTCGCCGCCGGCGCGCAGGTCTCGCAGTTCATCGAGATGCCGAAGGCTGTCGCGGGTACTGGCGATCTCCAGGTGCGGACCGATCCCGCCGGCGCGAAGGTCTCCGTCGACGGCCAGCCGCGGGGCGTGTCGCCGCTGACCGTCCCGGGCCTGACGCCCGGAAACCACATGGTCGTGCTCGAGAACGATCTCGGATCGGTGAACGAGGAAGTATCGATCCAGCCGGGCGCGACCGCATCGCTCGTCGTGCCGATGAAGACGCCGCAGGGCGCGCCTGTCTCGGGATGGATTTCGATTACGGCGCCCGCCGAGCTGCAGATCTTCGAGAACCAGCGTCTGCTGGGCAGCAGCCGCACGGATCGCATCATGGTCGCCGCCGGCCGTCACGAAATCGAATTCGGCAACGACGCGCTCGGCTATCACGCGTCACAGACCATTCAGGTCGGGCCGGGCCAGGTGGCGCGGCTGCGTCCCGAGTGGCCGCAGGGAACGATCGCGATCAACGCGACGCCGTGGGCCACCGTCACGCTCGACGGACAGGACCTTGGCGAGACGCCGGTGGGCAACACGTCGGTGCCGATCGGCACGCACGAAGTCGTCTTCCGCCATCCACAGCTTGGTGAACAGCGTCTTACGGCAACGGTTACGGCCACGGCGCCGGCGCGGCTGAGCGTCGACATGAGGAAGAAATGAGGAACACCATCTGCGCCGTCATCCTGCTGATCTCCACGGCATTTGCGGTGTCCGCGCGTGCCGCTGACGGGACGCTTGCCGCCGCGCGGGAGCTCTATGTGTCGGCGTCCTACGACGACGCGCTGTCGATGCTGAGCTCGTTGACGGCGACGTCGCGGAGCTTGGACGAGCAGCAGTCGATCGACCTGTACCGGTCGCTCTGCCTCTTCGCGCTCGGCCGCACCGCCGATGCGGACCGCGTCATCGAAGGGATGCTGATGCGCCAGCCGCTCTACCGCGCGTCGAACGAGGAGCTCGCACCGCGGGTGCAGTCGGCGTTTCAGAACGCACGGAAGAAAATTCTGCCGGGCGTCATCCAGAAGGGGTACGGGGAGGCGAAGAACGCCTTCGACAGGCAGGATTACGTGACCGCGTCCGCCGGCTTCGGCGACGTGCTCAAGAGTCTCGCCGACCCCGACATCACCATGGCCGCCAACGCGCCGCCGCTAGCCGACCTTCGCACGCTGGCGGCGAGCTTCCGCGATCTCAGCGTGAAGCTGACGTCGCCGCCGCCCGCGCCGAAGGAGGAGCCGAAGCCCGTCGCCCGTCCGGTGCGGAGCGTCTACTCGTCCGACGATCGCGACGTCATCGCGCCCGTCGCGCTGCAGCAGCGCGTGCCGAAGTATCCCGCCGCTGTCACGCGGCCGGTGAGTGGTGTCGTCGAATTCGTCGTGGATGAAACGGGCGCGGTGCAGGCGCCGATGATGCTCGTGAGCATCGATTCCACCTACGACCCGATGGTCCTGAACGCCGCGAAGAAGTGGACCTACAGGCCGGCGACGGTCGATGGCAAGCCGGTGAAGTACATCAAGCGGCTGACGATCAGCGTTTCGGTGTCGCCGCCGCAGTAACGACGGGTCCGCGTCGCGCGGTGTCGTGTGGCTCCGCGGGACCCGTCCTACAGGCTGCCTGCTGCCGGCTGCCAGCCGATTAGTTCGTCGTATTCGTCCAGACCGGCTTGACCGGCCTGGCCACCAGGTACGCCGGGTTGACGCCCGGCCGCGGCTTGAACTTCTGCACGCGCCCGCTGTCCACTTCGGCCACGTACAGGTTGCCGTCGGAGTCCACGCTCATGCCGTGGACGCCCCAGAGCCCGCCGGGGAACGCGCCCATGGTGCCCCACGCGTACTTCAGATGTCCCTGCTGGTCGTACTGCACCATCTTGTTCGTGCTGCGATCGAAGGTCCACACCATGTGGTCCTGACCGATGTAGAGCAGGTGCAGGCTCGACGGGTCGGCATCGATGCGCCACTCGGACAGGTACTTGCCGTTTTCGTCGAACACCTGGATGCGGTGGTTGTTCCTGTCGTTGACGAACACGTGGCGGTTGGACGGATCGACCGCGACGCCGTGCACGTTGTTCATGTAGCCCGGGCGCTTCTCGTTCGGCGGCACGCCCTTGATGCCCCACTGCGCGACGAACTTGCCGTTCTTGTCGAACTTCGCGACGCGCGTGCCGGTGTAGCCGTCGGAGACGAAGAAGGTACCGTCGGGCAGCCAGTCGAGATACGTCGGCCGGTTGAAGTGCGTGGCGTCAGCGCCCTCCTTCTCCGGCGTCCCAATCGTCTGCAGCAGCTGCTTGCCGTCGTGGGAGAAGATGTAGATCGCCTGCATGTTGTCGTCCACGATCCAGACGCGCTTCTGCATGTCGTACGGGCTGATGTACACCGAGTGCGGACGGCGGAAGATCTTGTCCCACTGCTTCCACGTCTCGATGATGTTTCCGCCGCCGTCATAGACGACGAGGCAGTTCTCCCACTGCGCGTCCACGCCGAGCTTTCGGTAGGGTGGGCCCTTGATGCCGATCTCGTCGTCTTTGCCTTCCCACGCGGTCAGCCACTTGCGCGTGTCCTGGTCGGTGCCACCGACGCCGGGAAGCGACGCGGTCGTGGCATCGCGCCAGAGGCCGGCCACCGGGAAGCTGATGCTCGGACCCACCTGCGGCAGCAGCACCGCCTTCGGCGGGGGAATGTTCGGCAACTCACCGCGATAGAGGCCGTAAATACGGTTCGGGCTTTCGGCGAACACGCTTTCGCCGGCGCCGTAGGTCCACTTGCTGTTGCCGGGCAGCGTGGAGACGTCCTTCGGCCAGCCCTTGACGACCTCGTAGGGTCCCGTGACATCCTGCGTGCCCACGGCGTTGGCCACGGCGGAGAAGCCGCCGGCTGCCGCGGCTGGTTGTGCCTGTCCCTCAACTGCGTCGCGGCCGTTCAGGAAGAGAACGGCAAAGGCGGCGCCGAGAGCAAAGGTCAGAAGCGTCATGGCGACTTTGCGCATGCGATGCTCCAGGTTGGTGGTTGGTGGGTGGTGTGTCGTGGCGGCCATTATAGCGATCCCGTCTGCCGCTGCCGCGCAGACGAAGCTGCCCGAGACGATACCCATCTTTCCGCTCGAGGACGTGATGCTGTTCCCGGAGATGTCGGTGCCGCTCCACATCTTCGAGCCGCGGTACAAGGCGATGATCGCCGACGCGCTGAAGGGCGACCGCATCATCGGCATGGTGCTGCTGCGGCCCGGGTACGAGAAGGACTACGAGCGGTCGCCGTCGGTCTTCCAGGTCGGCTGTGCGGGCGTGATCAGCGAAGTCGAGGAGCTCCCCAACGGCGAATACAACATCGTCGTCGGCGCGCTCACGAAGTACCGCATCACGCGCGAGGAGGCGAGCCGGCCGTATCGCATCGCGCACGTCACGCCGATTGCCGACGAGACCGTTGACGCAGACCGATCCGCGCTCCACGCGCGCCGGCAGCGGCTCGAAGCGCTGATCCGGGAGTCGGGTGGACGGACGGGCGTGCGCGGGGCGCCTGACGGCATCTCCGACGAGCGGCTGGTGAACGGCATTTCACAGCTCGCGCACATCGACGAGCTGGATCGCGAGCGGCTGCTCGAGGAGCCAACGCCGCTGGCGCGCGCGAATACGCTCATCGCGGTCCTCGAAAAAATGATCATCGACAGCAGAGGCGGACCTTAAGGTCCGCCTCTACGATTGAATCGGGCCTGGCGTGAACGTAGAGGCGGACCTTCAGCTCCGCCTGCCGACCCAACTTAGATCGCGTTGAGCGGCGCCCGAATCGCCTGATTGGCGGCCGCGGACGCGTGATGCGCGAACCGCGTGTTCTTGATTTTCCCTTTCCCGACAATGCGGCCCAGCGTCGAGGCGAGCGTCGCCGCGTCGTCATCGAACGCGCCGTGCGTCTTCGCCGTGGAGGCCTGGAGCGTCGCCGCGAGGTTCGCGTTCGGCGACAGCACCCAGTCGAAGCCGCGCTGCGCCGGCGGCAGCAGCGAGATGAACTTCGCCATGCCGAGAATCGGCTCGCCTTCCCGCTCCCGGAGGAACGGTGCCTTGCCCAGCCCGGCTTCGAACGCGTTCGACACGAGGTACAGCAGCGACTTGTGGTAGAGGTTCGCGCAGTTGTCGTCGCGTTCGGCCTTGTCGGTCAGCGTGAAGAGCGCCAGGTCCTTGATGTGGCCGCTCTTGACCGACGGCAGGTACTGGTTGCGGTACACGTTCATCGTGCACGCCGGCGCCCACAGCGTGCACGTCTGGACGTCCACCGGCTCCGGCGTGCCGCTCGCGAGCCGATCCACCAGGCCGCCAAACACGATCGACCCGGCGCTATGGGCGACCAGGTGGACGCGAAGCGCGGGGAACTGACGCGTGAGCTCGCCGAGCAGATCGGCAACGAGCGCAAGGCCGCCGCCAGGCTGGCTCGCCGCAATCGCGTTCTCCTTCATCTCGTCCCACTCCGATTTCCCGCCGATCACCCGTGCCAGCGGCTCGAGCGCGTCGTCGAGACGATCGAGCATGAAGTCCTTCGACGAGTCGAGGAACCCCTCGGGCCGCCGCTTCGCAATCGCATCCTCCAGGACGCTCTTGAGCGTCGTCCAGAAGTCGGTCTTCCAGATGATCGAGATGGGGTAGACACCGGCGTCCAGCAGCGGGCTGCGCAGGTCGGCGACTTTCTGGATTGCAGAATCTTCCGCCACGAGGCCGCCATGCGCGTAGAGCAGCAGGTGCTGCCGATCGTCTACCTGCTGCGCGACGTGCTGAAAGATCTCCTTCACGTCGTCGGCGGAGGTGCCGTAGGTCCCCTCCGTCCGCAGGAGCCCGTTGTTGCCGAGGCTGATGATGTGCGGCCGCAGGTCGCAGAACATATAGCTCCGCGAGCCGCCGGAGGCGACGCCGACGCCGCGCGCCGCCGAGGTGTGGTCGTGGAACTCGATCGGCGCGCCAAGGCGCGCGACCCACACGTCGCTTCCGTGCGCGAGCCAGTCGTCGTAGTTCAGATGCGCGAAGCCGCGGCGTCCCCAGTCGGATCCCCAGGAGTTCTGAAGCCAGAACCCGTCCTTGTCGTAGGCGACGAGCGCGAACGCGTGTCCTCCCGTGACCTTCGATTTCGACGTGAAGTCGATCGTGCCGTTGCGTCCGACATCGTTCCAGCCGTCGTGCACCGACGCGGTCGCGTACAAAATGCCGACCTCGCTGATGGCCGTGTGCATCGCAATCACGTCCTTGTGGTTGACGCGCAGGTACGCGCCGAGCGGACGTCGAAGCGCGTCGGCGAAGCGGACGCGGTACCGCTCGGGGTCGCGATCCTCCTTCGGCCAGCTCGCCTTCGAGCAGACGCCATGCTTGTGCCACCCCTTCATTGCGCCCCGTGCGCTGGCCCCTTCGTAGTTCTCGCCGGGCCATTCGTCGTAGCGGCGCGCCATGTCGTACAGCATCCAGGGGCTGACCTCGGCGCGATCCGGCACCACCTTGCGCGTGCGCAGGAGGTAATGAATGACGGTGGCAAGGCCGAATCCGGTGCACGCACCCTCCTGCCCCTGGTCGAGGATCGGTACGTGGGCCTTGAGGTAATCGTCGAGCGGACGCTCGGTGGGCACCTCGATGAGCGTCGGCTCGTACATCCGGTCCCTGAAGTCGAGCGTATCGGCTCTTGCATCGAGACGACGGGATGTGCGCTTTCGATGAACGGTCTTTCGTGGTTGCGCCGCTGATGCGCGTCGAGCGCGGGCGCGACGAGACGTGCGTTTCGCCATGGCGTCGTATTATCAACGGATTACCGTCCTTCTAAACGCGCGCGCCGGCAATCAGAATGCAACGGCGGTACAACTGGTCGCAGACGCCTTTCGCGCCGCCGGCGCGGACGTGGACGTCAGGCCAACTGAAGGGGCGTCGATAGCGGGCGAGGCGGCCGCTGCCGTCACGCGCGGATCGAAGGTCGTCGTCGTGGCGGGAGGCGACGGCACCGTGAGCGCGGCGGCCGCGGCGCTGGCAGGGAGCGACGCCGCGCTTGGCATCCTTCCCCTCGGAACCCTCAACCATTTCGCGAAAGACCTCGGCATCCCGCAGGACCTCGGTGAAGCGGCCCGGGTGATCGCCGCGGGCCGGGCGACGAGCGTCGACATGGGCGAGGTCAACGGCCGGTTGTTTATCAACAACGCCAGCGTCGGCATGTACGCGCGGTTGATCTCCGAGCGGACGGCGATGCAGCGTATCGGACGC
>Ga0075423_10004688_pt1 | contig 12702 bp, 14 predicted proteins | sample SoiMethybrSBSTD2_FD_80114 | JGI IMG/M metagenome (GOLD analysis project Ga0075423, IMG submission 80114) | Bulk soil microbial communities from a Populus tree surrounding site in Tennessee, USA - Soil MetaG P. TD hybrid SBSTD2 | ecosystem: Environmental > Terrestrial > Soil > Tree plantation...
CATCGCGTACCTGGTCTCCGACGGCCGGCCGGCTGGCTGGCGCACGAATCGGATGACGAAGATCTACGACCTCGGTGATCCCGCGCATCCGCGCTTCATTCGCGACTTCGGCCTGGCGGGTCAGGAGCCGGGCTCGACCGGTGTGGCGCCCGAGGGCGTTCACGGCCCCATCGCCCGGGGCAATCGCGTGTACTTCGCGTACGGCACGGGCAGCAAAGGCGTGCTGCAGATCGTGGATCGCGCCAAACTGCTCGCGGGTGATCCGAGGTCGACGGCGCCGCTCGAGCTGACGGCGGCAAACCTCACGTACCCGCAAGTCGGCCGCCTGGACATGCCGCCGGACTGGGGCGGTCATACGAGCTTTCCGATCCTCGGAATCCGCGTCGGCGAGTTCGCCGCCAACACGCGGGGCGGCACGCGAGACTTCGTGCTGCTCGTCTCCGAGTCGCTGAAGAACGAATGTCAGGAGGTCCGTCAGCTCGCGTTCCTCGTCGACGTGACGAACGAGAGCACGCCGTTTCCGGTGTCGACGTTCCAGGTGCCCGAGACGCCCGGTGACTTCTGCTCGCGCGGCGGCCGCTTCGGTCCGCACTCGTCCAACGAGTCGTTCGCGCCGGTGCACTACGGCAAGCTGGTGTTCGTGGCGTACTTCAACGCGGGCGTTCGCGCCGTCGACGTGCGCGATCCCTTCCGTCCGCGCGAGGCGGGCTATTTCATTCCGGCCGTCACGGCCAACACCGACAAGCGATGCATCGACGTCGGCGGCACGTCCCGCTGCAAAGTGGCGATTCAGACCAACAACGTCGAGATCGACGACCGCGGTCTCGTCTACCTGGCTGACCGCGCCAACACGGGTCTGCACATCGTGGAGTTCACCGGCGAGCTTCGCTGACCGGGCGCCGGCCGCTGAGGGTCGGTGCGCTGACATCGTTGATGGCACCTCGGTTGCAGCCATCTGCAACATGCACACCCATCACCGTCACTATCAGGTCCCTCTCGTCGGCTCGGTTGTCCTCGCGTTGGTCCTCTCGCTCGCGGCGCCCGCGCACGCCGGCGTGCCGACCGACACGCTCAAGCAGTCCGTTGATCAAGTGGTCAAGATCCTGTCGGATCCAGCCCTTCGTGACAACCCGGAGGCGCGCCACGCTCAGGTCCGAAAGGTAGCCGAGGCGATCTTCGATTACCCCGACACTGCCCGCCGCGCGCTCGGTCCGCACTGGAATGGTCGGACCCCGGAGCAGCAGCAGGAGTTCGTGAAACTCTTCGCGGATATTCTCGACCGTTCCTACGTTTCGAAGATCGATCTGTACCAGGGTGAGCGCGTCCAGTACACGGGCGAAACGACGGATGGCAGCGAGGCGACCGTCAAGACGCTGATCGCGGCGCCCAAGCAAAGTACCGACATTCCGGTCGATTACCGGATGCACCTCAAGAGCGGCCGGTGGGCCGTGTACGACGTCATCATCGAAGGGGTCAGCCTCGTCTCGAACTACCGAACACAGTTCAACAAGATCATCCAGACCGAATCGTACGACGCGCTCGTGCAGCGGCTGCGGGCGAAGGAGTCGACTGCCGAGCCGGCGGCCAGCCCAGCGCGCAAGCGCAGCGAGCGATAAACGCCTACCACGATGGGGAGTCTTCGGACTCCCCGTCGTCGGTCTCGGCCTCGTCTGGACTGTCAGGATTGCGCTCGAGGCCGACGTCACGCCGATAACAGTGTCGGTGCACCGTCAGTCCGAGACCGTTCGGGCGGGTGGTGTCGTCCCCGTCGAAGATGAAGCGCCCGCACAGAAGACAGCGCTCCCGACCCATCAGCCTCAAAACGGGCCGCAATACTGAGGCCATCGACTTCAAAAGCCACGTAGTCTTACGGCGGTACGTTCAGGGACGCGCTCCCGAATCGACGAACCCCATCGCCTTGAAGCGCACTTCGATCGGAAGACCGTAGACACGCACGGTCGATCCCGGTATCACGAGCCGTTCGAGATTGCTGCTGAGGTTCGACATGTCGACGGCGACGCGCCCTTCCGTCGTGCGCAGCACGAGCGTGCGTCCGCTGACGGCTTCGACGACGCCGGTGATCTCGGTCCAGCGCCGATCATCGCGCGCCAGACTCGGCATCGGCGCGGATGTCGGAGCGACGTCGAGAGTCGCTGGCTTCGACGGTGTCGACGCAGGCGGCACCGTTGCCGCGACAGCCGGAGTTGACGACGGCGCGCTGATCACGGCCGGGTACGGACCGACACCGGGCGTCGTCGGCGTCACCGCGGGCGCCGGCGCCGTGACCGTGGGCGCCGGCGAAGCGGTTGTCGGCGCGGCCGTCGCACCGCTCGGTGTCGTTGCAGGCGCGCTCGGCGCTGGCGCCGTCGGCGACGCGGGCGTCGACGTCGCAGGCGCCGCCGCATTGTTGGCGGGCGGCACCACGCGCGCGCCCGGCAGCACGCCGTTTTGCGTCGGCGCGCCCGGCGCCTTGGCGGTCGGCGCGGCGATCGCTGCGGCGCCGCCGTTCGGCGGAGTCACAGGCGCCGCTGCGGTTGGCGCGGGCGTACTCGGTGTCGGCGATGCGACGCTCGGTGTCGGCGCGCCGACGCCCGGCGGCGTAACGACGACCGGCGCAGACGCAGCGGCGGCGGGCTTCGCGCCCTGCAAACTCGCAAGCGCGGACTCGACCGAATCGCCCGCGCCGACGCCAAGCGCGGTGATCTCGTGTGGGGTGCGTCCCTCGAGGCCGAGCACCGCGATGCGTGCGCCGCCCGTCAGTGTGGCGTCGCGCCGCGCCGCCGCGATCGTGACGTAATACAGGACGCTATCGTCACCGCGGACGACGATGAATGGCTCGTTCGTCAACGCGCGCGGCCACTCGAGCACGCCGTTGACGAGCCGTGGATCGCCGGGGCCGGCGATGGCCGCCGCATGCGCGGCGAGGACGACGACGATCACAACGAGGACGATGCGGGAGGACTTCATGGGACACCTCCGGCTGCCGCGCGCACGCAAGGGGGATGCCAGACCGGATTTCGCACGCCACGCGATCACTGAGGTGGCGCGCGTCTCCTCATGTGTCCTCGCGTCTACATTTCGCCGGAAAAAGTTTTCCCATACCGCCTGAAGAGCCGATGGTGTACAACGGTCGCCCATGGAGCTCGAAGGCACCACGGTGCTCGTCGTCGAAGACGATGACGACACGCGCGAGGTGATCCGGGCGATGCTCGAGCTGTGCGGTGCCACGGTTCTCGTCGCAGAATCCGCCAAGCGTGGGCTCGAAACGTTCTTGACGTCGCGGCCCGACGCGATCGTCAGTGACATCGCGATGCCCGGCGAGGACGGTTACTGGCTCGTGCGCGAAGTCGCCCGCACGCTCAACGCCCGCAATGTGCCGGCGGTCGCGGTTACCGCGTTCTCCGGCCAGCATCCACGCTCGAAAGCGCTGGAAGCAGGCTTTCGTGCGCATCTCGCCAAACCGGTCGATCCGGACGTGTTGTGCCGGACCGTCGTGCAGGTGATGACGACGCCGTGAGCGTCAGGCTTTGAGCCGACGCTCGAGCCGCGCAATCAAACGATCGAGCTCACGATGATCGTCGGTGCTCAGAGCCGGGCCGGGCGCGCGCACCGTGGGTGAGGCCAGCGCACCGCGGCGTGCGAGCAGCTCCTTGCGCACGGCGAGACCGATCCCGGGCTGCGCTTCGTAGCGCAGCAGCGGCAGATAGACGTCGAACACGTCCTCAGCGCCGTCGAGATCGCCCGTGACGAAACGCTCGTAGACTTCCACGAGCATCTCCGGATACGAGAATCCCGTCATGGCGCCGTCGGCGCCGCGCGCGAGCTCTTGCGGATAGTAGAGGGCGTTGTTGCCGACGAGCACGCTCACGCGGCGACGGCCGACGCGGGCGGCCTCGGCGCGAATCCGGCTGAGCTTGGTCAGTCCCGGCGAGTCCTCGTGCTTCAGCATGACGAGCAGCGGGAATGCATCGACCATCCGATGGAAGGCCTCGACCGTGAGGATCACGCCGGTCGCCTGCGGATAGTCCTGATACACGATCGGTGTTCCCGGATCGAGCGCGCTGACCACGGACGCCATGTAGGCGACCAGCGCGTCGTCGCCCGCGAGCCCCGATGTCGGCGCCACCATGACACCGGCCGCGCCCGCGGCCATCGAATCGTTCGCCAATGCGGCCAGCGTCGCGAGATTCGGGCTCGACACTCCGACGACGACCGGCACGCGGCCGGCCACGCGTGCCACGGCGCGACGCACGACCCCGCGCGACTCGGCGGCGGTCAGCTTCGACGCTTCGCCCATGATGCCGAGCAGCGTGAGCCCGTGGACGCGACGCGCGAGGTAAAAATCGACGAGGCGATCGAGACTATCGAGATCGAGCGCGCCGTCCGGCGCGAATGGCGTCGCCGAGATCGGAAAGACACCGCGCGCCGTCTCGTCCAGCCGCGGCGCGCTCATCGCGCCGCGCGCGCGGCCAGGCGTGCAGCCAGCGTCGGCACGAGTGCGGCGGTGCGTCGGGGTCCTCCCGACACACTGACCTGATCACACAACCGCCGCAGATCCGCCTCCGTGTCGACGTCGAACCAACGTCCGAGCAGCCTCACGCGCAGCCCGCGCGCCTCGGCGCGCGCCAGAGTCGTATCGAGCACGCGCTCGGTGCTCCACGGAATGTCGTCGAAGAGCGTCGGACATGGCGCGCGCAGCCCGATCCCCCAGTAACCGCCGTCCTCGGCCGGCCCCAGCACGACCTCGGCGTCAGCGGCGGCCAAGGTGGCGAGGCCGGCGGCGACCCACGCCGTCGGCAGCGTAGGGCTATCGGCGTCGAGGACGAGCGCGACCGCGTGCCGGCCGAGGAGATCGTCGAAGAGGTGCGTCAAGCGCTCGCCGAGCCCATCGCCGCGCTGCGGGACGACGCGTACGCCCGGTGGCACGAGCGAGCGAAGCGTCGATTCGGCCTGCGGCGGCGTGAACGCGAGCACGACCGAGGCGCCGACGAGCGACGTCACGCCGTCGAGCCGATCGAGAAGAAAGGCCGTCGCCAGCGCGTCCGCGTCTTCTGCGCTGAGCGGCGGCTGCAGCCGCGACTTGACGGGAGCGAAGCCGGGCACCTTCGCCATCACGGCCACTGCCGGAGACGTCACGTCCGCCGCCTCAGCGAAACACCCAGCCACCGGGAGCCTGGATGCGCTCATACGACCAGACAGTCACGCGATAGTGATCGGCCTTGGGCATGTTCGCGATCTCGAAATACGCGCGACCGTAGCCACCAATGGTCGGCCCGAGCCACACGATCTTCTGACCGACGAGCGCGCCCGTGTTGTCGAGCGCCTGGCCGAGCAGCTGCACCCTCGCCGCGGCCTCGCCATAGGTGTTTTCGACGTAGCCGCGCAGCCGGACGAGATCGCCGCTCTTCTCCGGTGATGCCTCCCAGCTCAGCCTGAACCACCGCTCGCTGTCCGGCATCAGCGTCGTCACGGTCGCCGACGGCGTGGTGTCGGTAGTGGCGCAGCCCGCCGCCGCGGCCAGGACCAGCGCCGCCACGATCGCTCGCATGATCGTCCTCCCTGTCGACGTATCCTACAGCGCCCGCATCCGGTCTCGCCGCGCTATGCTCGGTCGTCGTGAGCGACGTCGAGTCCTTCGAAGAGCGTGACGGCGAGAGCACCGTGCGCGGCGTCCTTCACCGGCCGCGCCTTCCGACGGGCGATGGCGTCGTTCTCGCGCACGGCGCCGGCTCCAATTGCGAGTCGCCGGTGCTGCGCGCCGTGGCGAGCGCGTTCGCCGCGCGCGGGATCGCGGCGCTTCGGATCGACCTGCCCTTCCGTCAGGCGAGGCCCAAGGGACCGCCAGCGCCGGCGTGGGCGGCGCGCGATCGCGACGGCCTGCGCCGTGCGCTCGCTGCGCTCGCACGCCGGTGTCCGGGGCGCTTGATGCTCGGCGGACATTCATATGGCGGGCGGCAGGCGAGCATGCTGCTCGCCGACGCGCCCGATCTCGCGCGCGGGCTGGTGCTACTCGCGTATCCGCTGCATCCGCCCGGTCGGCCCGAGCGTCGACGCACCGAGCATCTGATCACGCTGCGCACGCCCACGGTGTTCGTGCACGGTACGCGCGATCCGTTCGGCCGGCCCGACGAGCTCGACGAAGCGTTGGGGCTCATGCCGGGACCGACGCGACTGATCACCGTGCGCGATGCGGGCCACGATCTCGGCGCGCGCACGGACGGCGGGTTCGCGTCGACCGCGGTCGCCGAACTGCTTGTCCTGATCGGCTGACCTGCGTCACCCGGCCTGCGGTAGAGTCCAGCGCATGGCCTATCCAGCGTTCGATCTGAGCGGCAAGGTGGCGCTCGTCACCGGCGGCAACAGCGGCATCGGGCTCGGCATGGCAGACGCGCTCGCCCAGGCGGGCGCCGCGGTCGCGATCTGGGGAACGAACGCCGAGAAGAATCGCGCGGCCGAGCGCGCGCTCAGCAAGCACGGCGGCCGGGTGCTGGTGCAGGCGTGCGACGTCGCCGATGAGGCGGCGGTCGAGCGCACTTTTGCGGAAACGGTCGCGACGCTCGGACGTGTCGACGCGTGTTTCGCGAACGCGGGTGTCGGCGGCCGCAGTGGCGGACAGGGCTTCGTCGACATGACGACGGCCGAGTGGCGGCGGGTGCTCAGCGTCAATCTCGACGGCGCGTTCTTCACACTGCGGGCGGCGGCACGCCACATGGTGGCGCGTCCGGGCGGCGGATCGCTCGTCGTGACCGCCAGCCTCGCCGCGATCTCAGGCCAGGCGCGCGGCGAGCACTATGCAGCATCGAAGGGCGGGCTCATCTCGATGATGAAAGCGCTCGCCGTCGAGCTCGCGCGGCACGGGGTGCGGGCCAACGCGATCCTACCGGGCTGGATCGAGACGCCGATGACCGAGCGCGCGTTCGCGTGGGACACGTTCGTCGCCAAAGTGCTGCCGCGCGTGCCCGTGCGCCGATGGGGCGTCGGCGGCGACTTCGGCGGTATCGCCGTGTATCTCGCCTCCGAGGCGAGTGCCTATCACTCGGGTGACACGTTCGTCATCGACGGCGCGTACTCGATCTTTTGACTGCTTCGGAACGGTGCCGTTACCGGCCCCGTCCAAACCTCCCCGTTTCACGCGGCATCACGGCACCGTTCGAAACTACCGCCATTTCAAATTGGAGGGGGCTGGACGGCCCCCTCCAAACCTCCCCATTTCAGGCGGCGTAACGGCACCGTTTCGAAAACTACCTGCCTCTAAACACCGGCTCACGCTTCTCGACGAAGGCCTTGGCGGCTTCCTTATGGTCCTCGGTGAAGCCGGTGCGCGTGTGGTGCATGGCCTCGAGATCGAGACACTGCACGAGCGTCTGCGTCTCCGCCGCGTTCATGTTGCGCTTCATGTAGCGCAGCGCGACGCGCGGACCCTGCGCGAGCCGGCGCGCCAGACCGAGCGTCTCATCCTCGAGCCGCTCGTCGGGCACCACGCGGTTGACCATGCCCAGCGCCGCCGCCTGGCGCGCGTCCACGATCTCCGCGGTGTAGTAGAGCTCGCGCGCCTTCGCCGTGCCGACGAGCTGTGTGAGGAACCACGAGCCGCCGAAGTCGCCGGAGTAGCCGACCCGCGCGAACGCCGTCGCGAACTTCGCGCTCTCCCCCGCGACGCGCAGGTCGCACGCTAGCGCCATCGACAGCCCGGCGCCGGCGGCGGCGCCGCGCACCATCGCGATCGTCGGCTTGGGAATCTCGTGCAGCAGCCGCGAGACTTCCATCTTGCTGCGCAAGCCGTGCGTCTTCTCTTCGAGGCCGCTCTCTGCGAATTCGCGTCCCTCAGCCATCGCCTTGACGTCGCCGCCTGCACAGAATCCACGCCCGGCGCCCGTGAGCACGACGACGCCGACGGACGCGTCGGCGGCCAGGCGCGGCAGCGCTTCGAGCAGCGCGTCGAGCATGGGACCCGACAAGGCGTTGAGCCGATCGGGTCGATTGAGAGTGAGTGTGGCGACGCCGTCCTTGATGCTCTCGAGCAGGTCGTTCGTCATGATGGCCTCCGCGAGCGCACATCGTACCCCACGCGAGCGCCGCCGGCGCGTGGGCGCGGTCTGGCACTGCGCGATGTCAGCGCGCCGGCACGCCACCGTCCCGGCCGGGCTTCAACCCTCCGATTTCATTGACGCGGTCCGTGGCACCCTCCTTGCCCCGATACGACTGGTTTTCCAGGAGGACGACTGAATGGTTTGGCTCACCCCGACATCCTGGCGCATGCCGCAGTGGCTCATCGCCATCGGCTCGACCATCGCGCTCGCCATGTATGTCGGTCTCGTGCAACCGCGAGAGATCGCGCTGTATTTCGCCGGCCGCCCGGAAGTCGCCCAGGCGTTCGCCGATCCCAATTTCGGCCGGGCCGACGCCCTCATTCTCGTATTCTCGACGCTCTTCCTCGCGCCGTTCGCGCTCTTCATCGCCCTCGTGCTGCTGATCTTCTCCGTGGCGATGCTGGGCGGCCTCGTGCTGCCAGTCGTGCGGTGGTTCAGCTTGCCCGAGTGGACGGCGACCGCGTTCGTGATCCTCGTCGTCAGCCTCGCCGCGTGGATGCAGAGCGATCAGTGGCTGCCGCGGTCGCTGTGGTTCCTCGGACTGCTGGCGAGAGCCTGGAAGGTCATCCTCGCCTAGTCGCGCTCGCTGCCGGCCTGCGTCGCCTCCCGCTGAAATCCCGGAAGAATCGCCTTGAAGAACGCGTTCTCCACGAGCCGCACGAGGACCTGCCACGTGCTCGTCTGCGGGCTGTCGAGCGGCCCTGAGACATCGGCGACCGTGGCGACTTCCTTGCGCGGCCGGTTCTTCAAGATCTTCGCGGCGACGTCGATCGCCTTCTCTTTGACCTTCGCGCCGAGCGTCTTGTCCGCGTCCTTCTCCTTGCCGTAGACCTTCAGGTCACTGAAGAGCGGCTTGACGTAGCCCTGCATGCGGTTGCCCTGCACGCGGATCTCCGAGAACACCGAGAAGATCCCGGACACCACGTCGAACTTCGCGTGCGCGCGCAGCAGATCGTTCATCCTCCGCATGTCCGTGTTCTCGATCTTGGTGTTCAGCGTGAAGTCCGGCCCTTTCGTCTCCGCCAGGAACGTGGCGTCCACGGTCGTCGCGCCGTTGCCGAGGAACCGCCCGGTCAGCGTCGCGTGACCGTAGCCTTCGTCCTTCTGGTTGCTGAACTTCCTGAGCGTCATGTTCATCTCGTCGATGTACACGCGATACTGCGGCGTGACGCTCCGGTTGACGAAGCCGATGGTGGCGTTGACGACGCGGAGGTCGTCAACGTGCAGAACCACGTCACGCGCGTTGCTGACGTTTGCCGCGGCCCGTGCCCCGGTCTTGACCACCTCTTTGTGCTCGGCGGCGGCCGCCTTCACGTAGTTGTAGTCGGCCACCAGACCGTCCACGCGCAGCGTCTCGAGCCACACCGTGGCGATCTTCGGCGAGTACTCGATGTCGCCGCGCCCCGTGATGACGCCGCGTGTGAGCGCCACGTTGGCCCGCGCGGCCACCGGCGCGAAGTAGTCCAGGGGCATGTCGCGCAGCTCGATGTGCCCCTTGACGCCCGCATACGGCTCGAGGAGAAAATCCGCGTTGCCGTGGATCTGCACCTGTCCGCGGTCGAAGACCACGGCCTCGAGCTTGATCGGCGACGGATACTCACCCTCGGCCGAACGCACGTTGCGGATGTCGTGCACCACCGTGTGGATCTTGGTCACGCGCAGCGGCCGCGCCTTGGTGGTCTCGACGTAGGTCGCCTCGCCGTCGACGATCCGAAATTCGTTGATCTTGAGCGGATACATCGCCTGCAGCGCGTCCTGCCAGCCGTGCTCCTTGACGGGCGTCGGGTCTTTCAGCTCGGTCTCGAAGTGCGATTTGTCGACGTAGATGATCGGCTTGACGAGCTCGAAGTCGGCCACGAGCGCGCGATGGATCAGCGCGCGCCACTGCACGCTCGCGGTGAGGCGCTCGATCCGCATGACCGGCGGGTCGGGATTGGCGTTCTGAATCAGCTGGACGTCGTAGAAGTCGACGGCAAACCCGATCGGATGAAAGTCGAGCTTCCGGATGTGGGCCGTATAGCCCTTCATCCTGCGATTCATCTCGTCCTCGGTCATTCGCCGCAGCGGCTCGTCGATGAAGAACGCGATGACGATCGACAGGACGACGACGAGGGCCACGGGAACCGCGAACCAGACCCAGTGACGTCCGAGCCATCTGCCGAAGGCGCCGAGTGGGTTGCGCAAATGCACCTCCCCCGGCACTGTCCGAGAGCAAAGCGAGTGCCACCGAGCTATCATCGCTGCGTGACGCGTCTTGCGATCGTCGGGGCTGCCGTCATCGCTGCGCTGATGCTGGCTGGTGCGCTGCCGATCGCCGCGCAGATGGCGCGGCAGATCCGCGTCGACGTGCAATTCCGCCAGACCGGATCGCAGAGCCGGGACGCGGCGGGCGGAGGCGGCGTCGTCATCACCGAGCGCGGCAGCGTCCGCCCGCGCGGCGCCGCCGGCGCCGGGGCCACCGAGACTCGCGTGCAGCGCTCCACCGGGATCTTCACGCTCGTGCAGGACGGCGGCGAGTCCACGCTCACGGTGGCGCAGCAGGTGCCCTACGCGCAGATCGCGTTCTATCGCGACTACGCCACGGGGGCGGGCTACGTGGCGTCGGGGATCGCGTTCCGGGACGTCGGCACGGCGCTCAAGGTCCGCGCGAGCGTGCTGCCGGATGACCGGATCCGCGTGCGGCTGACGCCGACGATCAGCTACGTCGCGACCGACGGCTCGGGCATCATCGAGTTCACGGAAGCGACGACGGACGTCATCGTGCCCAACGGCCGGCCGGTGGTGCTCGCCGGCAGCACGACCGACACCAACGCCGTGACCCGCCAGATCCTCGGCATCTCCCGCGAGCAGTCGACCAGCGAAACGACGGTCGTGCTCACCGCGACCGCGCGCTAGTCAGCGCGCGCGCACGCCGCTCGCGCGCGGTCGCCAGCGCGGCGCGCGCGAGCAGCGCGATGCCGACGGTGAGCAGCGCAGCGGCGAGCATCACCGGCAGCACGCGGGCGTGCGGGGCGCCGAGCAGACCGCTCGCGAACGGCCCAAGAAACATGCCGCCGTCGACGACGACGCGAAAGAGCGCCGTGCGCCAGGCGACGTGCGTGGCGGGCGTGGCGGTGCGCAGCAGCCCGACCGGCAGCATCCAGCCCGCCATGCTGAGCCCGAACATGACACAGCCGGCGACGACGACCGGGAGCGAGCCGAGACCGATCATCGCCACTGCGGTCGCGAAGCTCACGAGTACCAGGCCGAGCACCGGCGCAATACCCCGCCGGTCGGCAAGCATTCCGACGGGGAGCAGCGCCGCGGTGTCAGTCAACTGCGAGAGCATCAGCAGTCGCGCGATGCCGGCCCGCTCGAGGCCGAACTCGCGGCTGCCTCGCACCGGAATGACGAACTGCTCGAGCGTCGCATAGCCGAGCGCAACGGCACCGCCCGCCGCGAACGCGAGCGCGGTGGTGCCGCGCGGCGCCGCCGGAGCTATGGCCGCATCCGACGTGACGGCGCTGCGCGCGAACCACGGCCGGCGGCGGCCGTCGTCGGGAAGCAGTGCCAACAGATAGTGCAGGGTCACGAGCACCGCCAGCAGCGGTGAGCACGCGATCACGAACGCGGCTTGCCATGCCAGCGAGCTCGGCAGCGCGCCGATGAGCGTCATGCCGCCGAGCATGCCGAGCATCGCGCTGAACTCGAAGGCGCCGAGCGCCGACGCGAGGCCGCGCTCGGCGCGAGCGCGCAGGAGCGTGGTCAGCATGCTGAGCGTGCCGAGGGTGTGTCCGGCGCCCATCAGCACGCGGCCCAACAGGAGCCAGCCGAACGAGCCGCCGAGCACGAGGCACGCGATGCCCGCCATGACGATGGCGGGACCGGAGACGAGCGCGCGGCGAACCTGGTGCGTCATGAGCAGCCCCGCGGGCACGTCGGTGAGCATCCGCGCGAACCCGAATGCTCCGGCCAGGGCGCCGAGCTGCCAGTCGGAGAGCGCCGCCCCGCGGCCGACCTCGGGCAGCAGCGCAGGAAATGCGCCGATGGAGAACGTCTGCAGACCGCTGGTCAGACACAGCGCGAACAACAGACGATCCGCCAACATCAGGGCGCGATCAGGACGGGACGGCCGCGCGCGCGCGCGCGTGGGCGGGATCGTCGGCGTGGAGCAGATCGGGATTGCACTCGCGCGCCACCGCGACGTGATACGCGAGCAGCTGCAGCGGCACCACACTCACGATCGGCGACAGCGCCTCGTCGATCTCGGGGATCGCGATCGTCTCTCCGACGACCGCGGCGACGTCGCGATCGTCTTCGCGCGCGAGCGCCAGCACCTCGGCGCCGATCGCGCGTGCCGCCCGCGCGACGTCGAGCGCGCGGGCCCGCGCCGGTCCGGGGGGCACGATCAGCACCACCGCATCGTCCGCTGCGAGCGCAGCCGACGGCCCGTGCAGAAACGACTCCGGCTCGAAGGCAATGGCGGGCAGCCATGCCGTCTCCGACAGCTTGAGCGCTCCCTCGCGCGCCGTCGCCGCGTTCGGTCCGCCGCCCACGAACCAGAAGCGGCGCCGCGACGCCAGCCGCGTGCCGAGCTCGTCCCAGGATTCCTGGCCGAGAAGAAAGGCGACCA
>Ga0075423_10004689_pt1 | contig 12702 bp, 10 predicted proteins | sample SoiMethybrSBSTD2_FD_80114 | JGI IMG/M metagenome (GOLD analysis project Ga0075423, IMG submission 80114) | Bulk soil microbial communities from a Populus tree surrounding site in Tennessee, USA - Soil MetaG P. TD hybrid SBSTD2 | ecosystem: Environmental > Terrestrial > Soil > Tree plantation...
CGGCTCCTTGAGCCAGTCGAGGATCTGCAGGCGCCGCTCGCTGGCCAGCGCCGAGGCGATCTCGCTCGCAAGCACTTAGCCAATTAACTAAGTGCCTGAGTGTGTGTCAAGCCCGAGCGCGATCGGACATACTTGGCCCATGTGCCGGAACATCAAGACGCTGCACCACTTCGAGCCGCCCGCCACCCGGGAAGAGGTCCGCGCCTCCGCGCTCCAGTACGTGCGCAAGCTGAGCGGGCTCAAGTCGTTCTCCAAGGCGAACAAGGCCGCCTGCGAGCACGCGGTCGACCACATCACCGAGATCACCCTCGAGCTGTTCAACGAGCTCGAGGTGCACGGGCCGCCGCGCACGCGGGAGGCCGAGCGGCTCAAGGCCGTCGAGCGCGGCAGGAAGCGCGAGAAGCAGCTCCGCGATCGCGTCCTGCGCGAGCTGGGCTGAGCGGGACGCAGCTCGCGCCGCGTTCGGGATGAAGTCGCAGCGGGTCGGGTCGCAGGCGCTGCGGTCCCGCGCAACCCCACAGACGCCCACCTCCCACCTTGCTGCAGCTGCCCGCTGCCGCGAGCAGATCCTCGCGCTTCTCGGCCTTCTGGCAACCCGTTCGCGAGCCCCGTCTCGGACGATCGGTCAGGTACCATTCCGCTCGCGGCAGAGGTGCTTTCCCTCTGCCGCGGGGGGAAGGGATGTCGATCTCGATCTCGCGGCCGGGCGACTGGTCGCTCGCGACGAAGACCACGGCGATGTGCGTCGCGCTCGGCGCCTTGCTCGCCGCCGCCCTCATGCTGCAGGGCTACTCCTTCGCGGCCGAGGGGCTCCGTGAGCAGGCCGAGGCGGCGCTCGGATCCGACGCCCGGCTGGTGCACGACTTCGTCGACGGTTGGAACGCGCAGCGCTTGACGGAGTTGCGGGCGCTCTCGCGCCTTGCGGCGGTACGGAGCGTCGCCGCCGGAAAGGCCAACGCCGCGTCGATGGCGGCCGCTGCGGAGGCGCTCGCCAGCATCGCTGCGTCGAGCAAGGACGTCGACTCGATCGCCATCTGCGACGATCGCGGGAACATCATGCTCAATACCAACGGCGACGACGCGAAGAGCGGGACGAGCAACGTCCGCTTTCGCGACTATTTCCAGCGCGCCGCGCTCGGCGAGGAGTTCATCAGCGGGGTGTCGATCTCGACCCTGAGCGGCAAGCCCGCCATCTTCCACTCCGTGCCCGTGCTCGAGGGCGGTCACGTGGTCGGCGTGCTGCGATCGCGCGCCGGGCTCTCCAGCGTCCAGGCCGCGGTCGCGGCCGCGAAGGACCGCACCGGGGCCGGTGCGCAGGGAATCCTCCTCGACGAGGACGGTCTCGTCATCGCGAACAGCATCGCGGACGACTGGCTCCTCCACCCCATCGTCGCCGTCAGCGCGGAGCGGCTCTCCCAGCTGCTCGAGGCGAAGAGATGGGGAAAAGGGACGAAGGCGTGGGAAGCGATCGGCGAACAGGGCCTCGGAGCCGCCGTCGGCCTCGCGTCGCGAGCCGTGTTGCGCTGGCGGTCCAGCGGCGGAATCGTCCACCACGTGGTCGCGCTCCCCCTCGCCACCACGCGGTGGAGCTATGCCGTCGCCCAGCCCGTCACCACCTTCAGCCGGCGCGCGCTCGAGCTGCGGCGCGCGGCAAGCGCGAGCGCGATCGCGGCGCTCGTCGTCACCGGCGTGCTCGCCTTCCTCCTCTCGCGGCGGCTCACGGCGGGCATCGTCGAGCTGACCGCGGCCGCCTCGCGCATCGTTCGGGACGGTGACCTCACCCAGCACATCGAAGCCCGCTCCGCCGACGAAGTGGGCCGGCTCGCCACCGCGTTCGCGGCGCTGGTGGCGAAGCTGCGCGAGATCCCGCTGACCCTGGACGAGGCAGCGCGGTCGCTCGCGGTTGCGACCTCGCAGCTCAAGGCCAGCGTCGGCGAACAGCAGGAGTTCGTCGGCCACCAGGCGGCCGCGCTGCAGGAGACGCAGGTCACGGCGCAGGAGCTGAAGCAGGTGTCGGAGGTGACCGCGCAGAAGTCGCAGAGCGTCCTGCAGGTGAGCGAACGCGCCGAGTCGATCGGCCGCTCCGGCGAGGAGGCGACCGCGCGGAGCCTCGCGAGCATCGGCGGGATGCGCAATGAAGTCGCTACCATCGCGCGCCACATGCAGGACCTCGACGCGAATACCCGCGCCGTCGAGTCGATCTCGAACACCGTCAAGGACCTCGCCGACCAATCGAACATGCTGGCGCTCAACGCGGCCATCGAGGCGGTGCGCTCGGGCGAGCACGGGAAGGGCTTCGCGGTAGTCGCGAGGGAGATCCGCAGCCTGGCAGACCAGTCGATCCATGCGACCACCAAGGTGCGCGAGATCCTGCAGCAGGCGCGCAGCGCCATCTCGGCCGCGGTGCGTACGAGCGACGAAGGCTCCCGCAAGATGGAAGTCGAGCTCGAGCACGTGAAGACCTTCGGCAGTCACCTGCGCGAGCTGTCCAGCATCGTGCTCTCCAACGCGGCAGCGGCGAGGCAGATCGCGGCGGCGGTTTCGCAGCAAGGAGCGGGCATTTCGCAGATCTTCGGTTCCGTCACCACGCAGACGCGGATGATGGAATCGACCCGGTCGGCGCTCGACCAGACGGCGAAGGCAGTCGATGTGCTGAACCGCGTCTCCGATCGGGTGGTCGCGATCGTGCGGCAGTACCGCGTATAGCCCGCCGCCGCTCAGCGCGACGCACCCGGCGGTCTCATCTCGACGCGGAGGGTTCCGCCGACAACGCCGCCAGCGGCGCGTACTCGGCGACGGTGCCGTGGCCGCCGGCGAAGCGCTCCGGCGTGGAGCTGAGCCGCTTCACCGCGGCGACGAGCGCCGCCTGACCCGGAGTCGGCTTGTCGCCGAGCTTGTCGCGTCCCGGGCTCCACAGGTCGGCCACCCAGCCGAGCTTCGCGTCGGGGATGTACCCGATGAGCATCCCGTCGGCGTGCGGATTGGCGACGTTGAGCACCTCGACGGTGCGCTTCCCGTCGCTGAGCCGCTTCACGTCGGGGACCTCTTCTACCGTCGCCTGCCGCCGCTTCTGCTGGAGCGCGTCGCCGTCGATCTGGTGTTGCGCGGAGAAGACCTTCTCGAAGTGGGCTTGATTTCCGAGACCCACCAGGACCGTCGCCCCCTCCGCGACGTAAGTCCTCGCGCCTCCGGCATGGTCCATGTGGTGGTGCGTCTGGACCAGGTACTTGACCGGCTTGCCCGGGTACTTCGCGCGCGCGGCGTCCAGCGTCCAGCGCGACTGCCACTCGTTGATCGGCGCGTCGAAGACGATCAGGTGATCCGCCATTTCGACGATGAGCGCGTTGTGCGTCCCGCCGACGACCTGCGATACGCCGGGACCGACCTCGCTGAGCCGCAGTCCACCGCCCGCGTCGGAATCGAAGTTGATGCCGTCGGAATCGAGATAGGTCCCGATGAACTGCCGCCGGATGACCCACTGGTAGGGGACGTTGGCCGTCGCGGGCCGGGCTGCGGAGGCGCCCAGGTCCGCGGGCACTTCCAGCTGCGCCGCCTGGCCCGCCGGGTTGAGCTGGACCTCCTCGTACTGGATGCGCACGACCTCGCGGCCGTTCAGCTCGTAGCTCTGGCGATGCGCGATCTTCACACCCGAGACGTCGCGCCAGTCGGAGAGCACGAGGTCGTACGCCGAGTCACCCTCGACGTTGTCGGCGTCCCGCGTCCCGACGCGCGCCGGCAGGCCGGTCGCCGGATCGAACGAAACGAGGAACTCGGCGTTCCCGGGCCGGTAGACGACCCCGGAGCCGCTGGTGCTCACCGCGCTGGGCACCGACTTCATCATCCAGGCCAGGATCGGGGACGTGCGCAAGAGCTCGCGTTGCGCCGCGGCGAGACGCACCCCGGACATCGCGTGCCGAGGACGGCTCGGATCGGCGTCCCGCTTCGGCATCGCGGTGCTGTCGGTCCCCTCGACCGAACCGGCGGCGGGCGTCACCACCTCGGTGAAACGGTACTCGCGCGGGCTGGGGTACACCAGCTTGCGCACCCATTCCACGCGCGCCGTACCCTTGGACAAGTTGCGCGTGAGAACGAAGGTGGAGTCGCCGGCGAGGCGCATCTCTCCCCCTGCCTTCACGGACTGGTGCGGCTCCCAATGCCGGGCGGTCCCCTTCACCGCGATCGTGTCGATTCCGCGAAGCTTCTCCTCGCCTCCCATCGCTGCGACGGCGCGGTCGACGGGGTTGACCTGATCGCTCGTCGGCTTGGTGCGCCCCCCCATGCAGGAAACCGCGGCGAGGGACAGCGCGGCAAAGCCACCTAGACGGCCCATGGATGCTCCTCCTTTCCAGAGCGGGGACTGCCTACCGCATGCTCCAACTCGTGCGCGATCTGCTCCAGCGTCTTGCCCGCAGTGCCGATCCCGAGAGCGGCGACGGCGAGGGCGCCAGCCACCAGGACGATCGTGGTGATGACGAACACGCCGCCGAATCCGATGCGCGCAAAGGTGTAGCCGATCACGATCGGCGCGGAAAGGCCGCCGATGCGGCCGAAGGCGGAAGCGACGCCCATGCCGGTCGTCCGGAAGGCCGTCGGGTACAACTCCGGCGTGTATGCGTAGATGGCCGCGTACGTGCCATTCATGAAGAACGACAGAGAAAAGCCTGCCAGCGTGATCGCGGTATCCGTGCGGGCGTTCGACAAGAGATACGCGGACAGTCCGCCGAGCAGCATGTACACGACGATGGTCCATTTGCGATCGAGCTTCTCGGAGACGAAGGCCGCCGAGTAATACCCGGGAATCTGCGCCAGGTAGATGACGATGCTGTACCCGAAGCTCTTGGTGATCGTCATGCCCTGCTTCACGAGCAGCGTCGGGATCCAGGTGAAGAACCCGTAGTAGGAGAACGTGATCGCGATCCAGAGGATCCAGAGCATCGCGGTCGTGCGCGCCATCCGCGCGCTCCACAGGGCAGCGAGGTTCTTCGCAAAGGTGCCGCCTTGCGACGTTCCTGCGGCGGGTACCTCGACGCGGTCGAGCGGAACCAGGCGCGCCCTCTCGTCTTCCCCGAGCTGCGCCTCGATCCGTTCGACTTCGGCGGCGGCCTGGGCCGATCGGCCGCGTTGGATCAGCCACCGCGGCGACTCGGGCAGCGAGCGGCGCCACCACAGGAGCATCAGGATGGGCAAGGCCGTGACGATCTGGACTGCGCGCCACCCGTCGTGCCAGTGCGGAACGACGAAGTATCCGAGCAGGGCGGCGAAGACGAACCCGAAAGAGAAGAAGCCGGAGAGGCTGCCGACGAAGCGGCCGCGGTACTTCTTCTGCACGAACTCGGAGAGGAACGGCGCGATGATCGCGGCCTCCGCGCCGGTCCCGAAGCTGGCGACGACCCGCCAGCCGAAGAGGAACTGCCAGTTCGGCGCGAACGCCGCGACCAGCGTGGCCAAGGAGTAGATGGCCAGCGCGTACATCATCACGACGCGGCGGCCGATCAGATCGCCGAGCGCGCCGGCGAAGAAGGCGCCGAACAGGTACCCGATGAGCGCCGAGCTGGCCAACAGGCCGGTCTGCTGATTCGTGAGGCCCCAGCGCGCCGACACCACCGGGAGGATGAAGGCGATCATCGCCCCATCCATCGCGTCGAAGGTGTAGCCGAGGCCGCCCATCCACAGCAGGCGCCAGTGGAACCGGCTGAAGGGCAGGCGCTCCATCCGCCGGAGCGCGTCGACCTCGGCGAGCGCGACCTGGTCGGCCATCGCCTTTTCCCTCCGTGGGGGATCCTCTAAGGTCTCGCGCCGGGCGGGACTCTACACGAATGGAGGGGCGATGATCCTCTTCAGGAACTTGCGCATGCTCGATCCCGAGCGAGAGGAGCTGGCCGGCGGGTGCGAGCTTCTCGTCGAGGGCGAGGCCATCCGCGAGGTCTCCGAAAAGCCGATCCGTTCGACGGGCGCGACGGCGATCGATTGCGGCGGCCGCACGCTGATGCCCGGCCTCATCGATTGCCACGCGCACGTGGTGCTCAGCGAGGTGTTCCTGCGCCAGCTCGAAAACGTCCCGCTCACGTTGATGACCGCCCGCGCCGTGGTCGCGCTGCGGGCCATGCTCGACCGCGGATTCACCACCGTCCGCGACACGGGCGGCGCCGACTGGGGCCTCAAGGCCGCCGTCGATCAGGGCCTCGTCGACGGCCCCCGGCTGTTCATCTCCGGGCGCGCCATCGGTCCGACCGGAGGCCACGCCGACGCCCGCCGGCGCACCGATCCGGGTTCGCGCTGCGCCTGCTGCCATGCGCTCGCCTTCGTCATGGCCACGGCCGACGGAGAAGCGGAGGTGCGCAAGACCGTCCGCGAACAGATGCGGCAGGGCTGCGACCAGGTGAAGATCATGATGTCCGGCGGCGTCGCCTCTCCGTACGACCCGCTCGACAGCTTGCAGTTCTCGCCCGGCGAAGTGGCCGCGGCGGTCGAGGAAGCGCACGCATTCGGCCGCTACGTCTGCGCGCATGCCTACACGCCCGAGGCGATCGAGCGCGCCGCCCATGCCGGCGTGCGGACCATCGAGCACGGGAACCTGATCGACGAGCCGCGCGCGCGCCTGATGGCGAGCAAAGGGATGCTGCTGGTCGCGAACCTGGTGACCTATTACGCGATGAAGGAACGCGCGGCGTCGTTCGGGATGCCGCCCGACATGCTCGCGAAGAACGAGTTGGTGATCGACGGCGGGCTTCGCTCGCTCGAGATCTGCAAGCGCGCGGGCGTGCCGGTCGCGTACGGCACCGACCTCCTCGGGCCGCTCCAGTCCGAGCAGAGCCGCGAGTTCGTCTTGCGCGCGCAGGTCCTGTCGCCGATCGAGATCGTCCGCTCGGCCACGACGATAGGAGCGCGCGTGTTGCGCCAGGAAGGGAAGCTCGGCTGCTTGCGGCCAGGCGCGATCGCCGACTTGCTGGTCGTCGACGGCAATCCGCTGAAGGACATCGGCCTGCTGCAAGCGCCGGAGAAATCCATGGTGGCGATCATGAAGGGCGGCCGCTTCCATCGGAACCGGCTGAGCTGACCGGACGACACGCGCCGCGGCGCCTCCTCGCCCCGATGTGACGGGCACGAAACTTTTTCCGGCAAGCGCTCTTTGCGCGTTCCGCGCGTGGGCCCGCGGGGGTCACAAGCGACGAACGACGGACTGCGAGAAGTCGCCAATGTCGAAATTCCCAAGCGTCATCGAGCAGAGGCTTGTCTCACTCAAGTCGAGGCCGCCCGTGGTTTTCGAGGACGGCGGGGAGAAGTCGAGGACGCTGCTGTCCTCCCTCGTCTTCGACGGCCTGAACAGCAGCGTCGACATGCGCTCCCGTGCCCGGTTCGAGCGCTTCTTCGCGCTCAACCAGCGCCACTCGCAGTATTGCGAAGAGCAGGTGCGCAGCCTCCGCGCGCGGAGCGGGTCGTAGCCACCGAGCCGGCAGTCGCACATGTTGCCGGCATGTTTCAGGCTGCACGCAAACGCGCCGCCGTGCGTCTATACACGCAGGAGAAACGCATGGAGAGGCGCTCCGTCGTCGTGGCTCTCGCCGCCGCTGCAGCTCTGCAGTCGGTGAACACCGCTGCATTCGGGCAGCCGATTCCCCCGGGTGGCTACCAGCCCGGCCCAGACTCGCCACCCCCGCCGCCGCCCGACGACGATACGGATCCCGGCACCGCGGCGCCTGCCGCCGAAAACTCCCCGCCGCCTCCGGAAGCGGCGCCGCCCGCGCAGCCGCCCGATCAGGATGCGTTCCGGCAGGAGCTCTCCGCCTATGGCCGATGGGTCCAGACGCCCGACTACGGCCTCGTCTGGATCCCCTCCGGCGTCGGTCCGGATTGGCGGCCGTACACGGACGGCCGCTGGGTCGATACAGAGTGGGGTTGGTCGTTCGTTTCGCCGGCCCCTTGGGGCGCCGTCGTCTTCCACTACGGTCGTTGGGGCTTCCGCGCCGGGGTCGGTTGGTTCTGGTTCCCGGATACGTCTGGGCTCCGGCGTGGGTCGCCTGGCGCTACCAGGCAGGATACGTCTGCTGGTCACCGTACGGCCCTGCCGGCTTCGTCTACCCGCGCACCTGGCCGGGATGGGTCGTCGTTCCTTCGCGCGCCTTCACCCGGCCCATCCGCGCGCACATCGTACCCTGGCCCCACGCGGGGCCTGTCGTTCGCGTTGCGCGTCCCGCTCCGTCCGTCGTGGCCGTGCCGCGGCGGGGCAACTTCTACGGTCCGCCGCGCGAATTCGTGCGGCACGAAGCGACCGTCCGGGCGCCAACCGTCCGCGCCCAGCGCGGCCACGGCAGGCGCTGAGGCACCCGTTTCGTTTGCTATCTTCCGGTTCGTCTCGTCCGTCACTCCTGCATGGACAACCCCGACCGGAACGTCACCGACGTCATCCGCCGCGACGTCGAATCGTCGTGGCACCGCTTCCTCGACGTCTACGAGCCGCTGCGGCCGGAGCTGTACCGGTACTGCCGGCACCTCACCCGCAGTCCGTGGGACGCGGACGACCTCGTGCAGGACGCCCTCTTCCGCGCCTTCGCGAAGCTCGGGTGGATGCACGAGACGCCCCGGAATGCGCGCGCCTGGCTCTTCCGGATCGCGTCGAACCTGTGGATCGACCGCGTCCGCGCCGCGCAAGCCAAGCCTGAGCCGGACGCCGAGCGCTCCTCGAGCCGCGAGCCGCGCGCCGTCCGGGAGGCAGCGGGCACGCTCCTCTCCCGGCTGGCTCCGCAGGAGCGAGCAGCGGTGGTGCTGAAGGAAGCTTTCAACTTCACGCTGGAGGAGATTGCCGAGGCGCTCTCGACGACGCCGGGTACGGTGAAGTCGGCGCTGCATCGCGGACGAGGCAAGCTCGTGGAGCCCGCCGACGAGGAGGCGGCGCCGCCGAAGCCCGCGATCCTCGATGCCTTCTGCGAGGCGTTCAACGCCGGCGACCTCGAGCGGCTCACTTCGCTGCTCCTCGATACGACGGAGATCGAGGTCGTGCGCGTCCACGCGGAGTACGGTCCCGAGGCCGCGAAGCGGAGCGTCTTCCAAGGCATGCTCTTCGGTATGCGTCGCGTCGCCGATCCAGCCCGGATCGTCGGGCTCGACCCGTCGTACTTCGCGACCGTCCTGGCGAAGGTGCTGCCGCGCGTCGAGGCGCGGCTGCACCGCGGCGAGTGGCTCCTCCTGCACTGGTACGCGCACGCCGACGGCGAGGCCGTGCGCGCCATCACCCGCGTCGAGGCCGACGGAGATCGGCTCACGCGCGTCCGGAACTACTTCTACACGCCCGACGTGGTGGCCGAGATTTGCGCCGAGCTCGGCGTCTCCTTCCGCAGCAACGGCTACCGCTACTGGAAGCCGCGCGAGGAGGGATGAGCACGTGCGCACCCTCGCGACGATCTGCTCGATGAGCGCGATGCTCGGTGCCCCGGCCGGCGCCTTCCAGCGCGGCTACGCGCCAGTGAACGGGCTCCGGCTCTACTACGAGGTCCACGGCCGACCGTCCAAGGACGGCGTCCCGCTCGTGCTCCTCCACGGCGGCGGGTCCACCATCGAGACCTCCTTCGGCAAGCTCCTCCCGCTGGTCTCGAAGACACGGCAGGTGATCGCGTTCGAGCAGCAGGGGCACGGCCACACGGCGGACGTCGACCGGCCTTTCTCCTTCGAGCAATCCGCAGAGGACGCGGTCGCGCTACTGCGGTACTTGCACGTCGCAAAGGCGGACTTCCTAGGCTACAGCAACGGCGGTCACATCGTGGTGGAGATCGCCCTCCGGCATCCCGAGGTGGTGCGGTCGCTCGTCCTCGAATCGATCATGGTCAGCCGCGAGGGTGCCGACCCGCAATTCTGGCAGGGATTCGAGGCGGCCCGGCTCGAGGACATGCCGGCGGAGCTGAAGAAGGCGTACCAGGCGACGTCACCGCATCCCGAGCAGCTTCCCTCCTTCTTCGCCAAGAGCGTGCAGCGGATGCGCGAATTCAAGGGTTGGACGCCGGCGCAGCTGCAGACGATCCGCGCCCCCGCGCTGCTGCTCCTCGGCGATCGCGACATCGTCCGCGTCGACCACGCTGCGCAGATGCAACGCCTGCTGCCGGACGCGCGTCTCGCGGTGCTTCCCGCGACCGATCACCTTGCCATGACCGAGCGCGCCGGTTACGTCGCGCAAATGGTCGCCGATTTCCTTGGTGGTGTGGCCACCCGTCGATGACGGCGCGCTTCGAGTTCCGGCCGCTCACGGCCGCCGATCTACCTCTCGTCACCGCTTGGCTGACGCGGCCCCACGTCGCCGAGTGGTGGGAGGGACCGCTTGCGCTCGAACCGGGGCTGCGCCAGTTCGTCGCGCTGCTCGACGGCAAGCCCTTCGGTTACGTCCAGGCGTACCAGGCCGTGGCATGCCACGCCGACGGTTGGTGGGTGGATGTCACCGATCCGGGCGTCCACGGCATCGATCAGTTCCTCGCCGACGAGGCGAGGCTCGGGCGAGGTCTGGGAGCGGAGATGGTGCGCGCGTTCGTCTCGGAGCTGTTCGCGGATCCGCGCGTCACGCGCGTGCAAGTCGATCCGTCGCCGGCGAATTCGCGCGCCATCCGCAGCTACGAAAAGGCCGGGTTCCGGCGGGTGCACGAGATCGTCACGCCGGACGGGCCCGCGCTCCTCATGCACCTCGACCGCCGCGACGTGCGTGCCGGCTGATCTTCAGACGCGTACGCGGATCCAGAGCAGGAGCGCGCGCAGATCGAGATAGCCGGGCGTGGTCCCTCCGGCGCCACCCGACCGGGTCACGTACCCGTCGATGAAGAAGCGGCTCCCGATGTCGAGCGCTGCGAAGGGGCTGACGACGGCTTCCAATCCGACCGGAATGAAGTGCAATGCCGCCGCATCGCCGCCGCCGCTGGGAATCGAGATGTCAACCGAGTATCCCGTTTGCAGAGTGAGAGCGAAATGCGGGTCGGGCTGTAGGAGCAAACCGGCCGGCAAATTGATTCCGATGTTGGTAGGACTGCCATTGTTCCCACCGCTCAGGACGAAGAAGTCGGCCCCGCCCTCGGTGAAAAAACTCGCTCCGAAGTACGTGCCGATGCCCCGGTCGCCGATGTTCATGAAGTTGCCGAGCTGGACGGCGCCCGTCCGGCCGGAAACGAAGGAGAGCATCGGCCCGATGGGCAGCCTGACGCCCGCACCCACGCCGCTGAAGTACCGGTCCGTATGCGTGTCGGCGAGAAAGTTGCCGCCGTTCACGCCGAAGTTCTCGTATCCCGCGTCGAGGCGCACCGCGGAACGTTGGTCCAGGGCGACTGCGACGCTGGCCAGGACCGAGCCGAAGGCAGCGCCTGGCTCGATCGGCATCGCCGTGGCGACGCCGAACTGGACGCGATCGCTGACGCCGAAGTCCACGCCGAGCGCGAGCGTCTCGCCGGAGAAAGAACCGGTCGAGACGGCGAACGCGCTGCCGCTCCAATTCGTATAGATGCCGTTGACGGTCAGCTCGACCGCCCCGCGCCGCAGCGTGATCGGTCGCGTTGCGAGCGGCTCGACGTCGCTTGCTCCAGCAGAGAAGGCGCAGAGCCACAGGGCCATCCACGCGCCGGCGATGCGCATGCGGCCTTCATAGCAGACCCACGTTACCGATCGCCGCGGCCTTCTGGCGGTACTCGACCTCCAGCGTCAGCTCGCGCTCCTTCAGCCTGAACGCACACGGTCCGGAATTTCACCCATCGCGCCATACGTTGTCCACGCCGCCAGCCGTCCCCGCGCCGCGCCCTGTCCGGACACCGCCGTCCGAACCGGCGAAGAAATCCGCCGCTCGCCCGTCGGGCTCGACGCCAACGACGGGACTGTAGCGTTGCGCCGGCTCACCGCCGGCCGACGACCTGCTCGGCGGCCAGGCCCCGCCACTCGAGCAGTGGCTCGATCCGGGGCGGTCCTCCGTAGAACTTCTCGAAGAGCACCCGCGGCTCCTCGGTTCGCGCGCGGGAGAGGATCTTCGCGCGGAAGACGTCGCCGTTTTCGCGCGTCATCCCGCCGTGCTGGTAGAACCACTGCCCGCTGTCGCGCGCCAGCACCTCGCTCCAGATGTAGGCGTAGTACGCGGCCGAATAGCCGCTCGAGAAGATGTGCGAGAAGTAGGCGGTGTGGTAGCGCGGCGGGACGGGCGGGAAGAACACGCCGTCCTTTCGCAGCGCGACGGCGTCGAACGCCGCCACGCCCGAGCCGTCCTTCGGGATCTGCGTCGCGGGCAGCTGGTGCCAGCTCTGATCGAGCAACGCCGCGGCCAGGTACTCGGTGGTCTTGAATCCGGAGTCGAAGTTTTCCGCGCTCTTGACCTTCTCGAGTAGGGCCTTCGGCATCGGCTCGCCAGTCACGTAGTGCCGGGCGATGTTCGCCAGCACCTTCGGCTCGCGCGTCCACGTCTCGTTGAATTGCGAGGGAAACTCCACCCAATCCCGCGGCGCGCTCCCGAGGAGCGGGTATTGCGCCTTGCTGAACAGCCCGTGCAGCGCGTGGCCGAACTCGTGGAAGAGCGTCGTCACCTCCTCGAAGGTGAGCAACGTCGGCTGGCCGGCCTTCGGCTTGACGATGTTCAGGTGATTCGCGACCACCGGCTTTTCGGAGAAGAGTCCCGACTGTGGAACGTACGCGTTCATCCACGCGCCGCCCTGCTTGTTGTCGCGCTTGTAGTAGTCCCCGATGAAGATGCCGAGC
>Ga0075423_10004690_pt1 | contig 12702 bp, 12 predicted proteins | sample SoiMethybrSBSTD2_FD_80114 | JGI IMG/M metagenome (GOLD analysis project Ga0075423, IMG submission 80114) | Bulk soil microbial communities from a Populus tree surrounding site in Tennessee, USA - Soil MetaG P. TD hybrid SBSTD2 | ecosystem: Environmental > Terrestrial > Soil > Tree plantation...
ACCGACACCTGGCTGGCGCTGCCGGCGCTGACCTTCGCGATCTTCCTGGCCGCCATCGTCGGGCCGAGCGAGTGGAACATCGTCATCATCCTGGGCGCCGTCTACTGGACGCGCTACGCGCGGGTGATCCGCGGCGAGGTGCTCTCGCTGAAGGAGCGCGACTACGTCCGGCTGGCCATCGTGGCGGGCTGCTCCAAGCGCAAGATCATGCGCAAGCACATCCTGCCCAACGTGCTGAACTCCGCCATCGTGCTGGGCACGCTCATGCTCGGCGTGGTCATCGTCACCGAGGCTTCGCTCTCGTTCCTCGGCGTCGGCGTGCCGCCGCCCAAGCCGGCGTGGGGGCTCATGCTCTCCGACGGCAAGAAGGGCCTCATGGCGGGCTACTGGTGGCTCACCGTCCTCCCCGGATGTTGCATCATGTTGATGGTCCTCTCCGCCAACCTCCTCGGGGATTGGCTGCGCGTGAAGCTCGACCCCCAGCTCCGGCAGCTCTGATCCCGTGACGAGCGACGTGATGTCTCCTCGGCTGAAGGGTTACCTGGACCTGTTCATCGGTCTCACTATCCTCTTCGCGGCGTACGTCCTCGCGCGTTGAGCCCGCTCCTGGAGGTCCGGAAGCTCGGCGTGCACTACGTCACCGCCCGGGGCACGCGCGTGACCAAGGCGGTGGACGAGGTGTCGTTCACCCTCGAGGCCGGGGAGACGCTCGGCATCGTGGGCGAGTCCGGCTCCGGCAAGACCACCCTCGCGCTCTCGCTGCTGCGCCTGCTCCCCACCGCGGCGCGGATCGTGGGCGGCGAGGTGCGCTTCGAGGGCGAGGACCTGGTTGCCAAGCCCGAGCGGGACATGCGGCACATCCGCGGCAAGCGCATCGCCATGATCCTGCAGGACCCGATGGCCTCGCTGAATCCCCTTTTCACGGTGGGTGACCAGGTGGCGGAGCCGCTGCGCGTCCACGAGCGCGCCACGCGCAGGAACGCATGGGCGCGGGCCAAGGAGCTGCTGCGCTCGGTGCGCATACCCGCCCCGGAGGCGCGCGTGAAGGAGTACCCGCACCAGATGTCGGGCGGGATGCGCCAGCGCATCGTGGGCGCCATCGGGATCTCGTGCGAGCCGCGCCTCCTGATCGCCGACGAGCCCACCACGAGCCTGGACCTGACCATCCAGGCCCAGTACCTCAATCTGCTCCGCGAGCTCCAGCGCGCGCACGGCCTCGCGCTGATCTTCATCACGCATAACCTCGGCATCGTGGCCAAGATGTGCGACCGCGTGGCGGTGATGTACGCGGGCCGCATGGTGGAGTCAGGACCGGTCAAGTCGATCTTCGACCATCCCGCGCATCCCTACACGCGCGCGCTCCTCGAGTCGATCCCGCGCATGGGCAATCCCCGCCAGCGGCTCACCGCCATCGACGGCCAGCCGCCGGATCTCGCCCGCCTGCCTGCGGGCTGCGCGTTCCATCCGCGGTGCCCCGACGCGATCGACCGCTGCCGCGCGGAGGCTCCGCCCGAGAGCCTCGTCGCGGTCACCCACACCGCCCGCTGCTGGGTCGCGGCGTCCCACCAGACCCAGCGCCCGGGCGCGCGCGCGGACGCCGTTCGGCCCTGAGCCCATCCCGCGTGGCCACGCCGGTCATCGAGGCCAAGAACCTCAGCAAGCTCTTCCCCGTGAAGGGCGGCTTCTTCGGCCGCGGCGCGGGGGTGGTTCGCGCGGTGGACGACGTGTCCTTCTCGGTGATGCCGGGCCAGACCCTCGGCCTCGTCGGGGAATCCGGCTGCGGCAAGACCACCACCGCCAAGCTCGTGCTCGGCCTGGAGGAGCCCACCGGCGGCAGCATGCGCTTCGAGGGCCAGGATCTGCAGAGCATGGACGCGGCGGGCCGGCGCCACTACCGGAAGTCGGTGCAGGCCGTCTTCCAGGACCCGTTCGCCTCGCTCAATCCCCGCATGCGCGTGGGCGCGATCATCGCCGAGCCGCTGGTCACCAACGAGGTGCTGCCCGCCACCGAGGTGAAGAAGCGCATCCTGCACCTGCTCGAGCTGGTGGGGCTCCCCGAGCGCGCCGCCGACCTCTTTCCCCACGAGTTCTCCGGGGGCCAGCGCCAGCGCATCGCCATCGCCCGCTCGCTCGCGCTCTCGCCGCGCCTGGTCGTGCTCGACGAGCCGGTGTCCGCTCTCGACGTGTCGATCCGCGCGCAGATCCTGAACCTGCTGCGCGACCTCCAGGCGCAGCTCGGCCTCTCCTACCTCTTCATCGCGCACGACCTCGCCGCGGTGGCCCACATGAGCCACACCATCGCGGTGATGTACCTGGGGAAGATCGCGGAGACGGGCGAGGCGGCCGCGCTCAGCCAGCGGCCCAAGCATCCGTACACCCAGGCGCTGTTCTCGGCGGCGCTGCCCTCGCACCCGGACGAGCGGCGCGAGGAGATCATCCTGCCCGGCGAGGTGCCGAGCCCGCTGCGCCCGCCCGCGGGCTGCCGCTTCCACCCGCGCTGCCCGCACGTGATGCCCCGCTGCGCCACCGAGGTGCCGGTGCTCAAGCCGCAGGAGTCGCGGCTGGTCTCCTGCCACCTGTTCGACTAGCGCGTCACCCGCCAGGCCAGCACGATCGACGCCGCCATCAGGAGTGCGGCGAGCAGGAACGGCGCCCCCGGGAACAGCACGGGCGCCCCGGCTCCTATGAAGTAGGCGAACGTCAGCGTGAACAGCGCGGGCCCGATGAGCCCGCCCACGCCGCTGATGCTCGAGAGGGCGCCCTGGAGACGCCCCTGCTCGGACGGCGCCACCTCTCGCGTCATCAAGGCCTGGGCGGCAGGCCCCGCCAGGCCCCAGAGCCCCATGATCGGCAGCGCGATCAGTGCCGCCGTGCTGGTGGAGCCGAACGCATAGATCGCGAAGCCGGCCGCGCCGGACACGAGCCCGAGGAGAAGCGCGCGGCGCTCGCCGATTTGGCGCACCACGGGCTGCACGAGGCCGCCCGAGACGATCATGGTGGTCACGCCGACGCCGGCGAGGAAGAAGCCCATGGCGCGCTGGTCCCAGCCGTAGCGATAGCCGGCGAAGAGCACGAACGTGCTCGGGAGCACGTCGTGGGCGATGCGCCCGAGGAACACCACGATCGCGAGCCCCAACACGAGCGGCTGCGCGCGCAGGAAGGCCAGCGCCCCCAGCGGATGCGCGCTCCGCCAGGCGAAGGGCGCCCGGCGCTCCGGCGGCAGCGATTCAGGCAGCACGAGCAGCCCGTAGAAGAAGTTCACGAGGCTCAGCGCGGCCGCGACCCAGAAGGGCAGGCGCGGATCCTGCGCGCCGAGCACGCCGCCCACCGCCGGCCCCAGCACGAAGCCGATGCCGAAGGCGGCGCCGATGAGGCCGAAGCCGCCCGCGCGCCGCTCCGGCGGCGTGACGTCGGCGATGTAGGCTCCCGCGGTGGGCACGCTCGCCGCCGTGATGCCGGAGAGCACGCGTCCGACGAAGAGCCACGAGAGGCTCGGCGCCAGCGCCATCACGACGTAGTCAAGCCCGAGGCCGAGATTCGAGAGCAGGACCACCGGACGCCGGCCGTACCGGTCCGAGAGAGCCCCCAGTACCGGGGAGGCGACGAACTGCATGAGCGCCCACACCGTGCCGAAGAGGCCGTAAACGCTCGCCGCCCGCGCGGTATCGCCCCCGAGGAAGGTCGCCACCAGCGGCGCGAGGACCGGCACGATCATGCCGAGGGCCAGCATGTCGAGCATCACCGTGATGAAGATGAAGATCAGCGCGGCGGGACGCGCGGTCGTATGGGAGGCGGGCACGGCCATGGCCATCGAGGCTAGCACACCCTGATGGCCACCACATATGGTGGTGTCGAACGTCCATCTATCGGTTCTGTGGTAGACTGACCTCATGGACGATCTCCAGTTCCGGGAAGCGCGGCTGCGCATCGGACGCTGGATCGAGGACACCGCCGGGGTCTTTGCCTACCTCCCCATCATCCTCAACGAGCATGAGAGCCTGCGCGACCGGCTCGAGGCGACTGAGCGAGCCTCCACGCGGCTGCTGCAGGAAGTGAACGATCTGCGGCGCGAGCTCGAGACCGTCCAGAGCGAGAACGAGCGCCTCCGCCGGGAGCGTGCCGAGACCGCCGCGCTCCTGACCGAGGGGCTGCACCGCATCCTCGAAGACACCGTCCGGCGCCTGCGCGCGCCCGCCGCCCCCGCCGACACCGCGCGCGAGCCGAGCTTCACCTAGCACGACTCGTCCGTGAGCGGCGATCCGCGCGAGATCGCCGAGCGCTATCGGCGCTTCGCCGAGGTGGAGTGCAAGGGCTACTCCGAGGCCTACTATCGGCTGGCCCTCGCCGTGGCCGAGGACGCAGAAGTGCTGAGATTTCTCGGCCTTTTGCCCGTCTGGCAGCCGAATCTCTTCTTCGCGGCGGTGCAGTTCCTCACGGGCCCTCACGACATGCCGGGCCCCGGGCGCGACCTGCGCGCGTGTCTCGCGCGGCGCGGCGGCGAGATCGCCGACCTGATGCGGACGCGCCGGACCCAGACCAACGAGGTGGCGCGCTGCGCGGCGCTGCTCCCCGCCCTCCCCGCGGGGCCGCTCGCCCTCGTCGAGGTGGGCGCGAGCGCCGGCCTCTGCCTGCTGCTCGATCGTTTCTCCTACGACTGGGGCGCCGCGCAGCTCGGCGTGCCCACCGCCACCGTGCGCCTATATTGCCCGGTCGCCGGCCCGGCGCCGCTGCCGTCGGCGATGCCCCGGATCGTCTGGCGGCGCGGCCTCGATCTGGCGCCGGTGGACGTGCACGACGACACGGCGACCCGCTGGCTGCTCGCCTGCGTGTGGGCGGATCAGCCCGAGCGGCGTCGGCGGCTGGAGCGCGCACTCGAGCTCGCCAGAGCGGAGACGCCCGAGGTCCGGGCGGGCGACCTGGTCGATGACCTTCCCGCCCTCTTGACCGAGGTCCCGGAGAGCGCCCAGCTCGTCGTCTTCCACTCCGCGGTGCTCGGCTACGTGGCGCCCGAGCGCCGGCGAGCCTTCGCCGACGTCCTCGCGGCGGCTTCCGCAGGACGGGATCTCGTGTGGATCTCCAATGAAGGGCCGGGGATCGCCCCCGATCTTCCGGACCTGGCCGCATCGCGAGGAGGCATGCGCTTCGTCCTGGGCCGCACACGGTTCACCAGAGGCGAGCGGACCGACCAGGTGGCCCTGGCGCTCGCGCACCCGCACGGCGCGAATCTCCAGTGGCTGGCAAGCGCATGAAGCCCGGACGCGGGGCGGTGTCGCGGGCTCGGAGGCGCGGTGTAGACTCACTGTCGTGAGGAACCAGGGAGACGTGCTGCTGGTCGCCTGCTATGAGCTGGGGCATCAGCCCCTGGCGGTGGCCTGGCCGGCGGCGGTGCTGGAGGCGCGAGGGTTCAAGCCGGCCGTGCTGGACGTCTCCGTCGAGCCGCTCGACCCCGAGAAGGTGCGGCGCGCGCGCCTCGTGGCCATCTCGGTGCCCATGCACACCGCGCTGCGCGTCGGCCTCGGCGTCGCCGAGCGCGTGCTGCGCCTGAACCCCTCGTGCCATCTCACGTTCTACGGGCTCTACGCCACGCTGAACGCGGAGCATCTCCTCGCGCATGTCGCGGACAGCGTGATCGGCGGCGAGGTCGAGGCGCCGCTGGCCGATCTCGTCGAGGCGCTCGATGCCGGACGCTCGGGGCCGGTGCCGGGCGTGCGCCGCGCGCACGAGCCCGCGGGCCCGAACATCTCCCGCCCGACCTTGCCGACGCCGAGCCGCGCCGCGCTGCCCTCGCTCAAGACCTATGCGCGACTCGAGCACGACGGCCGGCAGTCGCTCGTCGGCTACGTGGAAGCGAGCCGTGGCTGCAAGCACCTCTGCCGCCACTGCCCGATCCCCCCGGTCTACGGCGGCCGCTTCTTCGTGGTCCCGGCGGATGTCGTCCTGGCCGACGTGCGCCAGCAGGTGGAGGCAGGGGCGGCCCACGTCACGTTCGGCGATCCCGATTTCCTCAACGGGCCCGGCCATGCCATCGAGGTGGCGCGGCGGCTCCACCGCGAGTTCCCCGCGCTCACGTGGGACTTCACCGCCAAGGTCGAGCACCTCCTCCAGCGACGCGAGCTGCTGGCCGAGATGGCCGAGCTCGGCTGTCTCTTCGTCGTCTCCGCGGTGGAGTCGCTGTCCGACACCGTGCTGGGCCATCTCGACAAGGGGCACACGCGCGGCGACGTCGACGCGGCGCTCGCCGCGCTGCGGGCGGCCGGCATCGCCCTGCGCCCCACGTGGGTCGCGTTCACGCCCTGGACCACCCTCGGCGACTACGTCGAGATGCTCGACTGGGTGGAGGCGAACGCGCTGGTCGATCACGTCGACCCGGTGCAGTACTCGCTGCGCCTGCTCGTGCCCCCCGGCTCGCTCCTCGCCACGCACCCGGGCATGCGGCCCCACCTGGGACAGTTGGTGGAAGCGAGCTTCTCTCATGAATGGACGCATCCCGACCCGCGGATGGACGCGTTGCAGGCGCGCGTGGCGGGGGCGATCGCCGAGGCGGCGCCGCGGGCCGAGGATGCCGCCGTCACCTTCGATCGCGTGCGCGCGCTGGCCGCCGAGGCCGCCGGCGCGACCGCTCCAACCGCCCTGGCGCCCCGCCTGGCCCCCGACCGGGGGCGGCCGCCGCGGCTCACCGAGCCCTGGTTCTGCTGAGCGGAGCCCACCAAGGGCCAGTTGGCCCTTACCGGATATTCAAGTACAGTAGTGATCTAGCCGCGGCGGCCAAGGAGGAGCTAGGGATGAGCGACGAGTCGGCGACGGATCTCAAGACCAAGGTGCAGGAGCTGATCGACAACATGATCAACCCCGCGGTGGCCGGCCACGGCGGGTTCGTGGACCTCATCGACGTCAAGGACAACAAGGTTTACCTGCAGATGGGCGGAGGCTGCCAGGGCTGCGGGGCCGCCGACGTCACGCTGAAGTCCGGCATCGAGCGGCTCATCAAGGAAGAGCTGCCCGAGGTCGAGGAAGTGCTGGACACCACCGACCACGCCTCGGGGACCAACCCCTTCTACGCCCCGAGCAAGTAAGCCTCCTTGCCCTACCCTCTCCCAGAGGGGAGAGCGGAGGGGGGAAACAACGGGCGGAGCCGGCGAAATCTGTCGGCCCCGCCCGATCGCCTTTCTGTTAGCCCCTACTTCCTGAACGCGTCGAAGATCTCGCCAAAGAGCACCCACCGCTCGCCGTCGAACTTCGCGAGCTGCTCCTGCTCGATGGGCGCGTGGTCCGTCGGGCCCGTATTGATCTTCATGCCGGGCAGCAGCAACGGGAGCTCGTAGTCCTTGATGTTGGCCGCCTGCCGCATGATGTTCTCACGGGAGAGATCGTTCCCGCACAGCTTCAGGACATGCGTCATCAGGATCGCCACGTTGTAACCGTAGGCGTTCGACTGGTCGTCGAGGTTCCCCTCGGGATAGTACTTCTTCATGAACGCCACCCAGTCCAGGAAGCCCTTGTCCTTGCTCCACTGCGGATCGGTGACCTCCTTCATGTACAGCGCAGTAATGAGGCCCTTCGAGGCCTCGAGGCCAGCGGGCTTGAGCACGGTGGCGAGCGAGCTCGACACGTTGTTCAGGAAGTGCGTGGGCTTCCAGCCGATGTCATGCGCCTTCTTGATCGCCTGCACCGCGAACTTCGGGATGGTGACATTGAAGAAGACGTTGGCGCCCGCGTTCTTCAGATTGATGATTTGCGAGTCGATCGTCGGATCGGTCACCTCGTGGCTCTGCTTCAGCACGATGAGCTTGGCCGCCGCGGCGCCGAGCCCGTCCTCCATCCCCTTGAGGTAGTCCTTGCCGTAGTCGTCGTTCTGGTACAGGATCCCGACCTTCGCGTCGGGGAAGTTCTTCAGGATATAAGACGCGTAGACCCTCCCTTCCGTCTGGTAGTTGGGCTGGAAGCCCATGGTCCAGGGGAAATTTTTGGGGTCGTTCCACTTGGTGGCGCCGGTAGCCACGAAGAGGTGCGGCACCTTCTGCTGATTGATGTACTTGTGGATGGCGGTGTTGGTCGGGGTCCCGAGGGTCTGGAACACCGCCGCCACCTGGTCCTGCTCGACGAGCTTGCGGACCATCTCCACCGCTTTGGGCGGGCTGTAGCTGTCGTCGTAGGAGATGAAGTTGATCTTCCGGCCGTTGACGCCGCCCTCGTCGTTCACCTTCTTGAAGTAGGCGGCGATGGCCTTGCCGATTGTGCCGTACGCGGACGCGGGGCCGCTGTACGGATTCGTGTTGCCGATCTTGATCTCGGTGGCGGTCACGCCCACCACGGTCTGGGCGGGGGCCGCCGAGGCCAGCCCGAAGGCCACCATGGCCCCGGCCAGCACGGCTGCGGTCAACTTCCGTCCGATCATGTCGTCCTCCTTGGTGTTGGTCAGCGAGATGGGGACTGCGCTTGGTGCTGCGAGGAGACGGCTTCACCTCCTTGCTTCTGGGAAACTCGCGAGACGACCCGGGAGATCCAGAGCCGCTTGATGGCCCCGGCGATCCCGTAAGGCATCGCGTACATGAACCCGATCAGGAAGATGCCGAAGATGGCCCAGGGCGCCGCCTTCGAGATGTCCTGGGCCCAGTTGGGCACGAATTGTATGAACAGGGCGCCCAGCACGTTGCCCCAGACCGAGGCCAGGCCGCCGATGACGATGCCGATCAGGAAGGTCACGGACAGGAACACATTGAAGGAGTCGGGCGCCACGTAGGCGATGGCGACCGCGGACAGCGCCCCCGCCACCCCGGTGTAGGCCGCGCTCACCCCAAAGGTGAGCGACTTGTAGAGCGCGCTGTCCACGCCCATGGTCTCGGCGGCGATATGGTTGTCGCGGATCGCGACCATCGCCCGCCCCACGCGGCTGCGCACGAGATTGGCGGCGAGGATGAACATGATCACGGCCACCGTGAGCGTCACCAGGTAGAGCCACTGGTCCTCGGTGATCTTGAGCCCCCAGGGGGCCTTGGGCTTGGTGAGCACGATGCCCTGGGAGCCGCCCGTCCAGTGCTCGAAGTACTTCAGGATCTGCGGCACCGCGAGGGCCAGGGAGAAGGTGGCCAGCGCGAGATAGAGACCCTCCAACCGGAGCGCGGGCCGGCCGAAGAGGAATCCGATAATCAGGCAGAGCAGCCCGGAAATCGGGATGGTCCAGCCGTAGGCGATCTGCCAGTGGTCCATCATGATCGCGGAGATGTAGGCGCCGATGGCGTAAAACGCGCCGTGCCCTAGCGAGAACTGGCCGTTGTAGCCGGTGAGGAGGTTCAGCCCCATCAGGGCGATGGCGTAGATGCACACCTGGGTGAACTGGAAGAGGCGGAAGCCGCTCATGTAGATGGGCAGCGAGTAGGCGAGCGCGATCACCATCACCGCCAGGATCAAGCTCGCGCGCCGGCTCATGCGCCTAGACCCGCCGCACGTGCGTGCGGCCGAAGAGGCCGCTCGGCTTGACGAGGAGCACCACGATGATCATGGCCAGCGCCACCGTCAGCTTGAGCTCGGTGCCGATGAAGGACACGTAGGTCCCCACGAGGTTCTCCACCACGCCCACCAGGAGGCCGCCGACCACCGCGCCCACCGGGCTCCCGAAGCCGCCCAGGGTGGCCGCGGCGAACGCGTAGATCTGGATGCCGCCCATCATGTTGGGATCGAGCGTGAGGATCGGCGCCACCATGATCCCCGCCACCGCTCCGAAGGTCGCGGCGAGCCCCCAGCCGAGGGCGAGCATCCAGCTCACGCGGATCCCGGCGAGGCGGCTCGACAGCGGGTTCTGCGCGGCCGCCCGCATGGCCAGCCCGAGCGGCGTGAAGCGGAAGAACACGAAGAGGAGGGCCAGGGACACCAGTGTCACGCCGATCTCGCCGAGGTCGTGCGCCCCGAACACCACCGTCCCCACCCGGATGGGCTCGCGGGGGAAGGGCGTGGGGAAGGGCTTCTGCAGATACGTCCACACCCAGCCCGCCACGCTATTGAGGATGACGAGGAGACCGAGGGTGACGATCACGATCGTGAGGATGGGCTTGTTCTCGACGGGACGGATGATGACCCGCTGTATCACCACGCCGCCGACGAAGGCGATGGCGAGGGTGAGCACGAAGGCGACCCAGTAGGACAACCCCGCGTTCATCAGGGTCCACGCGAGGTAGGTGGCGAACATCGCCATCTCGCCCTGGGCGAAGTTCACCACGTCGGTGGCCTGATAGATCATCACGAGGGCCAGGGCCAGGCTCGCGTAGATCCCGCCCGTGGCCAGCCCCGACATCACCTGCTGGATGAAGATGTCCATGACCGGTCAATACCCCAGGTAGGAGCGGCGGATGGCGTCGTCCTTCTTGAGGACGTCCGAGGTGCCCGAGAGCACCACGCGGCCGGTTTCGAGGAGGAACACGTGGTCGGCGAGGTCGAGGGCGAGCGAGGCGTTCTGCTCCACGAGCAGGATGCTCACGCGCGACTCCTGGTTGATCAGCCGGAGGATGCGGAAGATCTCGCGCACCACCAGGGGCGCCAGGCCCAGCGACGGCTCGTCCAGGAGCAGCAGCCGCGGGCCCAGCATGAGCGCGCGCGCCACCGCCAGCATCTGCTGCTCGCCGCCGGACAGCGTGCCCGCGTGCTGCTTCCGGCGCTGGCGCAGGATCGGGAAGAACTCGAACACCCGCTCCATGTCGCGCGCGGCATTGCGCTTGTCGCGCCGCGCGTACATGCCCACGCGGAGGTTCTCCTCCACCGTGAGGTCCACGAAGGTGCCGCGGCCCTCCGGCACGTGCGCGATGCCCATGCCCACGATCTGCTCGGTGGCCTTGGCCTCGATGGGGGCGCCGCCGTAGCGGATGGAGCCGCGCGTCTTGACCATGGCGGAGATCGCGCGGAGAGTCGTGGTCTTTCCCGCGCCGTTGGCGCCGAGCACGGTGGTGATACCGCCCTCCTCCATCGCGAAGCTCACGCCATGGAGCGCCTGGGTGCGCCCGTAGAAGGCTTCGAGCTTCTCGACCTCGAGGATGGCGCCCACGCTACTCTCCCAGATACGCCTTGATGACTTCGGGGTCGCGCTGCACCTCGGCGGGGCTCCCCTCGGCGATGCGCTTGCCGAAGTCGAGCACCACGACCTTGTCCGACACCTCCATGACCAGGCTCATGTGGTGCTCGACGAGGAGAATCGTGATGCCGAGCTGGTCGCGGATGGTGCGGATGAGGCCGGCGAGCGTCCCGACCTCTTCGTGATTGAGCCCGCCCGCCGGCTCGTCCATGAGGAGGAGCTTGGGCTTGGCGGCCAGCGCCCGCGCCGCTTCGACCCGCTTCAGCGTCGCGAAGGGCAGCCCCGCCGCCGGGAGATGCGCCACCGGCTCGAGGCTCATGAAGCGGATGGCCTCGAGCGCGGCCTGGCGCTGCGCCGCCTCCTCGCGGTTCACGCTGGGCAGCCGCAGCGAGCAGGCGAGGAAGCCGCTGGTCGTGCGGCAATGGGCGCCCACCATGACGTTGTCCAGGACGGACATGGTCCCGAACAGCGCCAGGTTCTGAAAGGTGCGCCCGATGCCCATCCCGGCGATGTCGTGGGGTTCCGCGGCGAGCAGATCGCGGTCCTCGAAGGCGATGGTACCGGTCGAGGGCTCGTAGAGCCGGCTCAGGCAATTGAAGAGGGTGGTCTTGCCGGCTCCGTTGGGACCGATCAGGCCCACGATCTGGCGAGGCTCGATGTCGAACGAGACGTCGTCCAGCGCGATGATGCCGCCGAAGCGGACCCCGAGCTGGCGTACCTTCAGAATTGGCAACGTTGCCGCCTCACGTCACGGATCACGCTTGGTCGTGGCTCATGGACCCCGCGCGCCTCAGGCGTGCTGCCGGCGCTCAGGGTTGGGAGAGTATATGCGAAGGCTCCGCCGCCCGGAAGCCCCTGGAAGGCTTGCCAAACCCCTGTCGTCCAATCGAACACGCCGTCACGCCCAGCACACGTCGAGATCGGCCCTCGTGACGTCCGGATCCTGACGAGCGGGGCCCGGCCGGCCCGGCTCGCCCCTGCCATCGCTTCCCATAACCCCTCGATCTACATGGGTTAGGTAGCCTCGGCTGCAGCCCTGGTCCCTGGCACCCCCGTTGCTCCCTTGAGGGGCGTCGTACGCAGCGCCTGACACGCAGGGCCTCCCGACAGGGGATTCGACGGCGGGGGTGGCGGGGCAACCCGGCGCTCCGGCTTTGCTGACGCGGGCCGCCCGATGGGTCGTCCGCCGGATGACGCAGCCAACTCGATCGGGGAGGTCTTTGAATGAGCCGGAACAACATCGCCGCGTTGACCCGGGCCGTTCTCTTCACGCCGCTGTTCACCATGACGCGGCCCGCCAAGGTCGTCCTGGAGATACACCGGGCCCAGCCCGGGGAGCAGATCCAGAAAGCGGTGGAGGAGCTGCTGGGCGACAAGGCCACCAGGGCCCGACGCGAGGGCGCGCCCAAGACCGCGGAGATCGTCCGGGTCACGGAGACGCTGTTCGACGTTCGGGAGATGGCCAAGAGGAGCCTGGGCCGCCACTGGGTGGCGCGGACGCCGCAGGAGCGCGACGAGTTCACCCGCATCTTCACCAGCCTCGTGGGGCGCGCCTGGCTGCGCACCCTCCACACCGGCAAGCGCATCACCTATACCGGCTCCACCGTCACGGCGTCGCGCGCCACCGTGCGCGCCACCGTGGC
>Ga0075423_10004691_pt1 | contig 12702 bp, 12 predicted proteins | sample SoiMethybrSBSTD2_FD_80114 | JGI IMG/M metagenome (GOLD analysis project Ga0075423, IMG submission 80114) | Bulk soil microbial communities from a Populus tree surrounding site in Tennessee, USA - Soil MetaG P. TD hybrid SBSTD2 | ecosystem: Environmental > Terrestrial > Soil > Tree plantation...
CGCGGGTCCTGTCCCGGGGTCGGGGTTACGCGCTCGCCTACCGGTCCGCTTCCGAGCACTTGGCACCGCTGTCCAGCGACGCGGCCGGTCAACGGCTCGCGCGCAACCCGCTCCCCCGTGCCACCCGCGGAGGCCCGCGAAGACCTAGGAGTGCCGCGTCGTGGTCAGAGCGGCAGTTGTGGTCGTGCGGACTCCGCGGCGGAGATTCAGAGCGGGTGGGGCTGTCTGCGTTGGCGATCCGCGCGTGGCAGCGGTCGTCTCGACCGGCGGTTGGAGCGGAGCGGCGGGCTCTTTGACGTTCGCGCGTGCGTAGCCGAATCCGAAGAAGAACACGTTGAGCGCGGTCGCGATCGCAGTCGGTTTCAGCGCCCAAACGGGGACGGTGCCGGACCTGTGGGGCCCGGCACCGTCCGCGGAAGGAGGTAGCCGGTTGGTGCTAGCGGCCACGCCGCTCGGTGGTATCGACGAACTGAGCGATGCGTGTCGCGAGGTTCGACTTGAGCTGGGTCGCCTGATCCGCGGTGATCGTGCCAGCCTTCTGGGCAGCGTCGATCTTGGCGGTGGCGTCGGCGACGAGCGCGCTGACCAGACCGTCACGGCTCTTTCCCGGGGTCGCGTTGGCGATCTGCGCCAGGGTCTGTTCCGCCCGGATCTTGGTTTCGAGATCGGCCTCGGTCGTACCGAGATACGCGGCCGCCGCCGCCTCTGAGTCGCCCGTCACCCTGGCGCCGGGTCCGCGGCGGAAGCCGCCAGGGCCGGGGCCGAAACCGTTCGCGGGATTCGGGCGCGCGCCGATCCCCTTCTGGTCGACGAGCGTCGCGATGTTCTGCTGCTGCGCGGCCACAAGCGCGGCGATGAGCCCGTCGCGGGTCTTGCCGTGGGCGACCGCCACGTCGGCGAGGCTCTTGTCGGTTCCGAGCTCGGTTCGAAGCTGCGCCTCGGTGATCCCGATGTACGTCGCCGCTGCACTGAAGTACGAGCCCTTGGTGCCGAGCCCGTTTCCGAACATCTGGCCGACGGTCTGGTCCCAGATCTGAGCCACGGCCGCGGGAGCGCTGCCGCCGGGAAGGAAGGCGGCTGCCGCGAACCCGCCGGAGAGGCCAAGCCCGATGACTGCCGCGATAAGGAGTGCCTTCGCTGGTTGGATTGCGTTCACGCGATCCCCTTTCCGAGGTCGTACACGACTAGCAAACGGTCGTCGGCCCTTCGTTGCATGAGAGGAATCGAAGAGTTGGGTAAGGACGATGTTCCTTAAGCCGTTCTTACCGGACCCCCTCGTAAACTCGACACAAATGCGCGTCCTTTTGGTCGAAGACGAGCCGGCGGTCCGCGACGCCGTCGAGCGCGCCCTCCGCGGCGCGGGCCACAAGGCCGACCTTGCGCGCGAGGGCCCCGCCGGCCTGGACCTCGCCATGAGCAACCCCTACGACGCGGTCGTCCTCGATCTCGGCCTTCCGGGACTCGATGGCGTCGAGGTCTGCCGCCGCCTGCGAGCGTCGGGAAACCAAGTACCCGTTCTGATGCTCACCGCACGCGCTGCAGTGCGCGATCGGGTCGAAGGGCTCGACGCCGGCGCCGACGATTACCTCGTGAAGCCCTTCGCTCTCGACGAGCTGCTCGCACGCATCCGAGCGCTCGGGCGTCGCGGCGACGATGGAGCAAAGGCCCGCGGCATCCTCCGCTTCCTTGACATCGCGCTCGATCGCGACGCGATGGAGTGCCATCGCGGTGAACGGATGATCCCGCTAACGCGGACCGAGTACTCGTTGCTCGAGCTCTTCATGGCCAATCCGCGCAAGGTCCTTCCGCGCGATGTCATCTTCGATCGTGTGTGGGGATATGACTTTGGTCCCGACTCCAACTCGCTCGACGTGTACGTCGGCTATCTGCGGCGCAAGCTCGAGATCGGCGGCGACCCGCGTGTGATCCAAACAGTCCGTGGCGTCGGCTACGTGATGAAGGAACCGTGAGCTTTCGACTTCGCGTCACTCTCTTTACGGCGGCGGCCGTCGCGATCGCCGCCATCGGCGCCTCCGTCGCGATGTATCTCGTGGTCCAGGACCAGCTCATCTCGCAGGTGGAGCAGAACCTTCAAGCGGCTGCGTCGGGGCCGATCCGTGAGCCAGGTGGTCCATTCCGGCGCGGGCCCGGGGATCAGCAGGTATCGAACCGCCCAGAGGTCTTCGGTCAGATCATCAATGCGAGCGGCACGGTCGTGCAGGGCGACGGCGGCTACTCGATCCCCGCGCTCGTCACTCCGGAGGTCAAGAATGTCGCCGCCGGGAGGGCGCCGGAGTTCTATGCCACGGCCGTCTCCGGCGACATCCGCGTACAGATCTACGTGAAGCCGATCCAGGGTGGGGCGATCGAGGTCGTGCAGCCGCTCGGCCCGATCGACGCGGCGCTCGCGCAAACACGACTTCTCCTCGTCGCCTTCGCCGCTGGAGCGATCCTCCTGGCGGCAGCCCTCGGTGCGCTTATCGGGCGCGCCGCGCTCGCCCCGGTGAAACGGCTCACGGCAACCGTCGAAGAAGTGACGAAGACGCGCGACCTCTCTCGTCGTGTGGCTGCGCAAGGTCGCGACGAGCTCAGCCGGCTCGGCACGAGCTTCGACGCGATGCTCGGGCAGCTCGAGACATCGCTGCGCTCGCAGCGCCAGCTCGTTGCGGACGCATCCCACGAGCTCCGCACGCCGCTCACCAGTCTTCGCACAAATCTCGAGCTCCTCGAGCGGGGTCAGCCGACCGATCCGGTCGAGCGTCAGCAGCTACTCGGGGATCTTGTTAGTCAGATCGAGCGGCTCACGACTCTCGTCGGCGATCTCATCGAGGTCGCGCGCGACGAGGAAACGCCGATGCCATTCGAGGAGTTGCAGCTCGACGAGGTCGTGCACGAGGTCGTCGATGACGTGTCCTTCCGTTACCCCAAGGTTCGCTTCAACGTGACCTCCTCACCGTCCCCGATAAACGGGGTGAAGGTCCGCGTCGCCCGCGCGATCACGAATCTTCTCGACAACGCGGCCAAGTACAGCCCGACCGGTGCGACCGTGGACGTCGCAGTCGCGAACGGCGAGGTGTCGGTACGCGATCGCGGACCCGGCGTGGCCGCGGAAGACGTGTCGCGGATGTTCGACCGCTTCTGGCGGTCGAACGACGCCCGGCACCTTCCAGGTTCCGGCCTCGGCCTCTCGATCGTGAAGGACGTCGCGGAATCCCACGGCGGGTCGGTCACGTTCGAGCGTCCCATCGACGGCGGGGGCGGGGCTCGGTTCCGTCTGCGCCTCAAGGGCGCCTAGCCGGGGATCCGGGCGCGGGTCGCGCTCGTACCATCTCGGCAGTGGAAGGTCTCCTCGTGATGGCGGACATCTCCGGATACACGGCGTTTGTCGCCGGGACCGAGCAAGACCACTCCCAGGAGATCCTCGCCGAGCTGATGGAAGCGATCTCCCGTAGCTTTGGCGGGAAGCTGACGGTCGATCAGGTCGAGGGCGACGCACTCCTCTGCACGACCGAGCGCACCGATGTCGGCGTGATCGATTGGCTCCGCGAGACGTACAGAGTCTTCCACCATCGCCTTCGCGATATCCGCACAGCGACGACGTGTCCCTGCCGAGCATGTGCGACCGTCCAGGACCTTGGCCTGAAATTCGTCGTGCATCGGGGGTCCTTTTCGCGGTACCAGGTCGCTGGCCGGGTTCAGCTCCACGGCAACGATGTCAACCTCGTTCACCGGCTTCTCAAGAACACCGTACCCGGCCGCGAGTACCTCCTCGCGACCGCGACGGCCCTCGCGCCATGGCCGGACAGCCTCCGTGCGGACTTCGTCGCGGCGCCGCAGCGCTACGACATTGGCGACATCGATGCGTCGTACCTCGATCTGCGGCCGCTTCGCGATGCCGTATGGAGCGAGGCGACGCCGACCGTCGATCCCCTGACGGCGAAGATCCGCAGCACGGCGCGCTTCCCGGGAACGCCGGACGAGGTGTTCCGCTTTTTCACCGATCCCAAGCTGCGCCAGATATGGATGGGTGTTCCGCGCGTCGACTTCCAGCCCGGGGCGCGAGGCTCGCTCGTGGGTGCCGAGTATCACTGCATCCACGGACCGAACCAGACGACGGTGTTCAAAGTCCTCGGCTGCAATGCGCCGACGGAGATGACGATGCAGATCGGCTTCCCATTCGTCGGCACGGTGTGGCGCACCGACCGGATCCAGGCGGAAGGGCCGTCCACGACGCGGGTCGACACCGCGATCTCGTGGCAGACGAGCGGGATCAAGGGAGCCGTCCTCGGCTTCATGGCTTCGCGCATGCTTCGCCGGTATGGCGCGCTCTACGACAAGCGCGTCGCGGAGATGATTCAGGAAAACGTGCGCGCGAGCGTGTAAGTGCCCAACCCGAGCAGTAGTGCACCGACCACTCGACGAAAGACCGCTTCGCTCATTCGCCGAAGGGTCCAACCCCCGAGTAGCGTTCCGGCGACCGCACCGACCGCGAGAACCGCGATGAGCGGCCAGTGCCCCGCGAGCTCGTTTCCCTGCGTCGCGACATAGACCGGTATGCGCGCTCCGTCGACGATGAGCGCGACCGCGGTCGCCGTCGCAACGAAGGCATCCCTGGTGACATCGAACCCCAGAAGCGCGGCCGCGCGAATCCCGCCCTGATTTCCGACCAGCCCACCAAGAAGTCCTGAGAGCGCGCCACCGACCAAGGCGGAGCGCCGCCCCGAAAACCGCATGCGTTGCGCAAAGCCCGTCAGACTCCCGATCCCGGCGAAGACCAGGAGCAGGCCAAAGATCACGGCGAGCGCCGAGCTCTGCACGACGGCTTGCAGGGCCGCACCGATGAGACCGCCGACCGCGCTGGCCGCACCGAATCCGAGCAGCACGTCTCTGTCGATCCGCGTTCGGACGATCAGAAAGCGCACGAACGTGCCGGCGAGGTGGGGAAGCGACACCATCGCGATCGCAAGGCGCACATCGAACTGTGTGGATAGGACCGGTGTGAGCACGCTCCCGATGCCGAATCCGGAGATCGACGCGATCGCGCCCGCGATGACAGCTGCAACCGTTGCGATGACGGCGAACGTGTCCACGCGCTTATCCTCCTACCCGGATGACGACGCCGCGCGGGACCGATCTTCTTCATGACCCGCGCCACAACAAATCGACCGCATTCAGCGAGGAAGAGCGCGAGAAGCTTGGGCTTCTGGGTCTCCTTCCCGAGGGGATCGACGATCTCGATACGCAGCTTCGTCGGGCGCTCGCGCAGCTCGACGGCAAGACGACGGATCTCGAGCGCTACATCTATCTCTCACAGCTGCAGGACACGGACGAGACGCTCTTCTATCGCGTCCTCATGTCTGACCCTGCCCGGTTCATGCCGATCGTGTACACGCCGACCGTCGGCGAGGCCTGTCAGAAGTTCGGTCACCTCTTCCGACGACCGCGCGGCCTCTATCTGTCTATCAAGCGAAAGGGCCGCCTTCGCGAGATCCTCCGCAACTGGCCGGAGCGTGACGTCCGCTGCATCGTTGTGACGAGCGGGGAGCGCATCCTCGGGCTCGGCGATCTCGGGGCGAACGGCATGGGCATCCCGATCGGCAAGCTCGCGCTGTACACGGCGGCGGGCGGCGTTCCGCCTCAGTACACCCTTCCGGTGCTGATCGACGCGGGGACGAACAACGAGGTGCTGCTCGCCGATCCGCTGTATCTCGGACTCAAGCAGACCCGCATTCCCGACGATGCGTTGGATGATTTCGTCGACGAGTTTGTCGCGGCGGTGGAGGCCGTGTTCCCCGGTGCGCTCATCCAGTTCGAGGACTGGGCGGGTGCGGATGCGATCCGTCTGCTCGAGCGGTACCGGGAGCGCGTGTGCTGCTTCAACGACGACGTGCAGGGCACCGCGGCGGTCGCTCTTGCGGGTATCCTCGGCGCGCTTCGCATCACCGGCACACCACTCGCGCAGCAGCGGTTCCTCTTCCTCGGCGCGGGCTCGGCCGCCGTCGGGACCGCTGATCTTCTGGCGAAGGCCATCCGCACCGAGGGCGTGCCCGAGGACGATGCGCAGTCGCGGGTCGCGCTCTTCGACCGCAAGGGCCTCGTCACGGCTGATCGCGAGACGCTCCACGACTATCAGCGGCCGTTCGCTCAGCGTCACACCCCTATCGCCGATTTCGTCGAGGCGATCGAAACGCTGCGGCCGACGGGAATCATCGGACTTTCCACGGTCGGCGGTGCTTTCGATCAGCGCGTCATCGAGGCGATGGCCCGGGTCAACGAGCGTCCGATGATCTTCGCGTATTCGAATCCAACGTCACGGTCCGAGTGCACGGCGGAGCAGGCCTACATCTGTTCGTCAGGACGCGCGGTGTTCGCCGGTGGCAGCCCGTTCCCGCCGGTGCGGCTCGGCGGGCGAACCTTCGTACCCGGGCAGGGGAACAACGTCTATGTGTTCCCAGCGGTCGGCATGGCGGTGTTCGCGACGGGCGCTCGACGCGTCACCGACGAGATGTTCATCGCTGCGGCGAGCGGCGTTGCTGAGCAGGTCATGCCGAGCGACATCGCGGTCGGACTCGTGTACCCACCGGTGTCAGGAATACTCGAGACCGAGCTGCGCGTGGCGGCGCGAGTGGCCGACGTGATCTTCGATCGCGGGCTCGCGCGGGTCGAGCGACCCGCGGACATCCTCTCGTTCATCCGCGCGCAGGCGTACGTGCCGCGTTACCGGAGCCTTGTCTAGCGCCTAGAGTTGGGCGGCGTGATCGTCGCCGGCCGCGAGGTCAAGGTCACCAACCTCGAGAAGGTCTTCTTCCCCAAGATGGGTCTGACCAAAGGCGACCTCGTCCAGTACTACGTCGACGTTTCCGAGGCGGTCCTCCATCACGTCGCGCGGCGTCCGATGCAGATGAAGCGGCACCCCAACGGGGTCGAGGGCGACTTCTTCTACCAGAAGCGGGTGCCGGTGCCGCACCCCGACTGGCTCGAGACAGTGCACATCAACTATCCATCAGGCAACGAGGCCGATTTCCCGGTCGTCACGGACGCGGCCGGTCTCGCGTGGATCGCGAACCTTGGCTGCATCGAGCTGCACACCTGGCACTCGCGGGTGCCCGAGGTGAACAAGCCCGACTACCTGCTCATCGACCTCGACCCATCCGAGGGCAACCCGTGGGCGCACGTGCGCGAGATCGCGATGGCCGGCAAGCGCGTCATGGACGACCTCGGCCTGCCGTGCTACCCGAAGACAAGTGGTGTCACCGGTTTGCACATCCTCATCCCGATCATTCCCGAGCTCGAATTTCCTCTCGTCCGCGAGATCGCGCGCGCGATCGCGAAGGCGATCGTGGCGCTCGTCCCCCAGATCGCGACAGTGCAGTGGAAGGTCGCGGGCAGACCTGGTGTGTTCGTCGACTACGGACAGAACGCCTTCGATCGCACGATCGCTTCCGCCTATTCGATCCGTCCGGTGCCGGATGCGCGCGCCTCGGCGCCGCTTCGGTGGGACGAGGTGGCAGCCGTCGAGCCAGGCGATTTCACCTTAGTCACCATGCGTGATCGGATCAAAGCGGTCGGCGATCTCACCGCGGGAATGTGGGACAAAGCGGTGAGTCTGGATCCGCTCTTCGACACCTTGAAGGTGAAACGCACGCTCCCCAAGCGCAGCCCCAGATCAGGTCCACCGCGTGACTGGCGCGCCGAGTACGACGCGAAGAAGGCCGGTGGATCAGGATGGAATCGCGGACAGCAGCGCGGCCCGAGTCATCGCTAACTCGTTGGAATCTCGGCGAGCTGACCCGCTTAGGCTCGGTTGTCGCTGAGCTCTACTGCGGTAGGTGATCAGGGGCCCCCTACCCCTGGTAGTAGGACGTCGGAATTGACCAGTTAGGAGAGACGGCCGGCGAGAAGGTCGTCGAGCTTCGGATCGCCCGGGCGCGGCGTCGGCTTCACCTGTTCCCAGGTGCAGTCCTTTGCATCTTTGTCCGGACGAAACCGCATGAAGCGTGTCCCGTGGCGAAAGCGCTCCTCTTCCATTTTGTCGAAGCGCACCTCGCACACGATCTCGGGACGGATCTCGTGCCACGGAAGGTCCTTCCCTTGCGACCAGCGCGATCCGCCCTCGGGCGTGCGGCCCCACTCTTGCTCGATGCGCTGGTCCTCCTTAAGAAGTGGCGGAAGCATCCTCTGCAGCTGCTCCTGCAGCGGTCCGGCGATCCCCGAGGTGTGACCGACGAAATCGAGCGTGCCGTCGTCGCGATACAAGCCCAGCAATAGCGATGCAATTTTCTTCCCGCTCGTGCGGTATCCGACGATGACGCAGTCGCAGGTGCGGTGGTGCTTGACCTTCGAGACGGCGTCGCGCGCCCCGGGTCTATACGGAAGATCGATGCGCTTCGCGATCACGCCGTCGAGGCCGATCATCTCGAGGCGCTCGAGCCACTGTTGCGCCAGCTTGGGATCCTTCGAGATCGGCGAAAGTGAAAACCCCTTCGCCAGACGCTCGAGCTCTTTGCGGCGCTCAGCGAGGGGCCGTTCGTGGATAGGCTCGCCGTTCCAGAGAAGGATGTCGAACACGATGTAGCGTGCCGGCGTTTCTGCGGCGAGCTTTCTAATGCGCGACTCCGCGGGATGCAGGCGGTTCTGCATCGCATCGAACTCGAGCTTCCCGTTGAGCTCGATGACGATCTCACCATCGAGCGCCGAGTGTGGCGGCAAGAGATCGCCGAGCGTACGCAGCTCGGGGAAGTAGCGGAGCAGCGGCCGCTCGTTCCGACTCCAGAGCGCGAGCTCGCCGCCGTCGTTCTCGAGCACTCCGCGGAACCCGTCCCACTTCGGCTCGTACTGCCAGCGCTCGCCCTCGGGAAGCTTTTCCACGAGGAGCGCCTCCATCGGTGGAAACGGGACGTTTGGGCCGGGCATCTAGTCGACGACCTCTACGGTCGTTCGCGTGATCTCCGCGAGCCATCGCGTCAGCTCGAGCGGCGATCGAAGGTGCACGAGCTTGGCGGAACGCCCAGCCTTCGTGACGAGCTCGACTATGTCCGATCGCATCGCATGCACGCGGCGAAGCGTACGAAAGAGGAGGAGCGATGACGGAGGTGCGCTCTGGCCCGCCCACGCGCGTCGCCTGACGAGCGAGACGGCCTGGCGCTTCGCGGCCCACCAGAGATGCGTGCGGAAGGGGAAATCCACGTACACGATCGTGTCCGCTCGTCCCATGCGCCGATCGATGACCGGCCACGGTCCGAACCCGTCGATGATCCACGAGTCCTCCGCCGCCCATCCTTCCAGGATGTACGCGACCTCGTCGAGCGGCGCGCGATGCCAGCCTGGGAGCCATTGCACCTCGTCCACCTCGTGGACCGGGATGCCGAGATGTTTGCCGAGGGCCCGCGCGAGGATGGACTTGCCCCCGCCTCCGTTTCCGATGACCGCAATACGTCGCACGAGACCATCGTCACACGGAAACGAGAGCGAGGCCCGCCGCCCTCCCGCAGGCGGTGGACCTCGCTAGAACGAGTGCTAGTACCGCGGCGCTGCTGTTACTTCCCGCGCTTCGCGAGCACCGAGTCCTTCGCCTGTTTGGCGATCCGGAACTTGAGCACGCGCTTCGCGGGAATCGAGATCGGCTGACCGGTCGCGGGGTTGCGCCCCATCCGGGCCTTGCGGTCAACGATCACGAGCTTGCCGACGCCCGGGATGGTGAAGCCGCTGCGGGCTTCCTTGTACGCGAGTGAGGCAAGTTCATCGAGGAACTGGCCCACCTGCTTCTTGGTCAGACCGGTCTTTTCCGACAAGCGATTCAGGGTCTCCGACTTTGAGATCCCAGCCACGTATCCCTCCAGTGCGGCCTATGGCCTGTTTGGTTCGCGCCGCATTCTGCACGAACGGGCAAGGGCGCATGATGCGACGGTGCCCCTTTTGGTGGTCGAAGACCCCGCCGACCGTCCCGAATGGCTTCGGGAGACGATCCGCCTCCTCGTAAGCGGGACCAAGATCGAGCGCGACAAGCTCCTCGATCGGGTAGGGAAGGCAACCGACCCGGCCCTCCTGGCAGGGTCAGACGACGACTGGGGGCTCGGTCAAGTGGCGACCCACCTCCTCATCGTCGAGCGTGGGGTTGCCCTGACTGGACTCCGACTGGCCCAGGGCGGCCCTCCTGGCCGGACCGGCCAGCCCCGGCCGGCCGCCGCGGACGTGAGCCGCGCGGGGATCCAGACCCTCGTCGAGAAGGCGCTCGCTACCGCGGAGCGGCTCGTCGCGGAGTTCCCGGCCGAGCCCGACCTGAACGCCACGGCGAAGCATCCCTACTACGGCGATTTGAATTGTTTTGGTTGGCTCCTCATGCTGCCAGAGCACTACCGAGCACATCTCGAGGCGCTCGACCGAGGCCGGCCGAGCGCCCTCTAGGGGAGGCCCGCTCTTGGCCACTGAAACCAAGTCGTCGACGGCGCTCGAGACTTTCGCCCGCGAGGACCGGACGTTCCCGCCGCCGAAGGGGTTCGCCGCCCAGGCGAACGCCAAGGACCCGGCCATCTACGAGCGGGCCGAGAAGGACCTCGAGGGCTTCTGGGCCGAGCAAGCAAGAACCCTCACCTGGCGCAAGCCATTCAACAAGGTGCTCGAGTGGGAGGCGCCGTACGCGAAGTGGTTCCTGGGCGGCGAGCTCAACGTTTCCGAAAACTGCCTCGATCGTCACGTGAGGGCGGGGAAGGGCTCGAAGGTCGCCTACTACTGGGAGGGCGAGCCGGGCGATGCCCGGGCCATCACGTACCAGGACCTTCTCGACATGACGTCGCGCGCCGCGAACGCACTCAAGGAGCTCGGGGTAAAGAAGGGCGACCGCGTCGCGATCTACATGCCGATGATCCCTGAGCTCCCTGCCGCGATGCTGGCCTGCGCGCGCATCGGCGCGCCGTTCACGGTGGTGTTCGGCGGATTTAGCGCCGAGGCGCTCTCCGGTCGCATCAACGACTCCGAGGCGAAGGTCGTCATCACGGCGGACGGCGGCTACCGCAAGGGCGGCGTCGTTCCTCTCAAGAAGAACGCCGACGACGCGATCGCGCAGACCAAGAGCGTCGAGAAGGTGCTCGTCGTCCGACGCACCAAGCAGGACGTGCCGTGGACGGAGGGGCGGGATGTCTGGTGGCACGAGATCGTCGATCGCCAGAAGCCGGAGTCTCCAGCCGAATCGCTCGACAGCGAGCACATGCTGTATCTGCTCTACACGTCCGGGACCACGGCGAAGCCGAAGGGCATCGTGCACACGTCGGCCGGATATCTTGCCGGCGTCGCGACGACCCACAAGCTCATCTTCGACGTAAAGGACGACGACGTGTACTGGTGCGCCGCCGACATCGGCTGGGTCACCGGGCACAGCTACATCGTCTTCGCCCCGCTCGCGAACGGCACCACCGGGGTGATGTACGAAGGCACGCCCGACTTCCCCGACAAGGACCGCTGGTGGTCGATCATCGAGAAGTACAAGGTCTCGATCCTCTACTGCGCACCCACCGCGATCCGCACGTTCATGAAGTGGGGCGCCGAGTACCCCGCGAAGCACGACATGTCCACACTGCGCCTGCTCGGATCGGTCGGCGAGCCGATCAATCCGGAGGCCTGGCTTTGGTACAACGAGACGATCGGCGGTGGGCGGTGTCCCATCGTCGACACGTGGTGGATGACCGAGACGGGGATGATCCTCATCACGCCACTGCCCGGTCTGACGACGACGAAGCCCGGCAGCGCGACCTTCCCATTCCCAGGCGTCAAAGCCGACGTCGTTGACGAGAACGGGAAATCGGTGCCGCTCGGTGGTGCCGGATATCTCGTGCTTTCGCGTCCGTGGCCGGCGATGCTCCGAGGGATCTACAAGGACGACAAGCGTTACCGCGAGACGTACTGGAGCCGCTACCCCGGGAAGTACTTCGCGGGCGACGGCGCGCGCCGCGACAAAGACGGCTACCTCTGGTTGATGGGCCGCGTCGATGACGTGATGAAGATCTCCGGACACCGTCTCTCGACGACCGAGGTCGAGTCGGCGCTGGTGTCCCATCCCAAAGTCGCCGAGGCCGCCGTGATCGGCCGGGAGGATCCGATCACTGGACAGGCGATCTTCGCTTTCGTGACGCTTCGTGGCGGAAATGAGGGAAGCGAAGACCTGTCCAAAGAGCTTCGCGAACATGTCGTGAAAGCCATCGGTTCGATCGCCCGTCCCAAGACGATCATGTTTACTCCCGAGTTACCGAAGACCCGTTCCGGAAAGATCATGCGTCGTCTTCTCCGAGACATAGCGAATGGAGTCGCGCTCGGCGACACCACCACCCTCGCCGATTCAAGCGTCGTGGAGTCCATCCGCGCCGCATCGGCATCGGGTAAAGACGACTAGAAGCAAAAACGCGGCGCGGGTGGCACGGGGGAGCGGGTTGCGCGCGAGCCGTTGGCCGGCCGCGTCAACCGCGGGCGAAACCGAGTGGTGGGGAGCGAACCGGCAGGTGAGCGCGCGACCCCGACCCCGCTACGCGGTCAGGGGCCCCTGCCCCTGGGACAGGACCCGCGCCGCTTTGGAATTCGAGGCGTGAAAACCAGAATTGACGATGCGGAAGGAAAGACGTAGACAAGCGCGCTATCACCTTGTTTTCGAGTTGGTTGGGGGAGGTGACGACCGGGCAAACGACCATCTCGTGAACTGACCTTCCTAATCGCGCC
>Ga0075423_10004692_pt1 | contig 12699 bp, 10 predicted proteins | sample SoiMethybrSBSTD2_FD_80114 | JGI IMG/M metagenome (GOLD analysis project Ga0075423, IMG submission 80114) | Bulk soil microbial communities from a Populus tree surrounding site in Tennessee, USA - Soil MetaG P. TD hybrid SBSTD2 | ecosystem: Environmental > Terrestrial > Soil > Tree plantation...
GATCCCGTACTCGGCCAGGTTGTGCATCTCGGCGGTGCGGATCTGGATCTCCAACGGCTTGCCTTCCGGCCCGATCACCGTCGTGTGCAGCGCCTGGTACATGTTGGCCTTCGGCATCGCGACGAAGTCCTTGAAGCGTCCGGGCAACGGCTTCCAGAGGGAGTGGATGACGCCGATCGCGCCGTAGCAGTCCTTGACCGAGCTGACGATCACCCGCATCGCGGTGAGGTCGAAGATCTCGTTGAACTCGCGGCCCTTCTTGGTCATCTTCGTGTAGATCGAGTAGAAGTGCTTGGCGCGGCCGGAGATCTCGGCCTCGATGCCGACCGCCTTCAGCTCCTCGCCGAGGAACTCGCCGGCCTTGTTGACGTAGACCTCGCGCTCGTCGCGCTGCTGCGCAACCAGCTGTTTGATCTCCCTGTACTTGCGCGGGTGCAAAGTTGCGAAGGCGAGGTCCTCCAGCTCCCACTTGATCGCATGGATCCCGAGCCGATGCGCCAGCGGCGCGTAGATCTCCAGCGTCTCGCGCGACTTCGCCGTCTGCTTCTGCTTCGGCAGCGCGCCGAGCGTGCGCATGTTGTGCAGCCGGTCGGCCAGCTTGATCAGGATCACCCTGACGTCGGTGGCCATCGCCACCATCATCTTGCGGTAGTTCTCCGCCTGACGCTCATCGCGGCTCTCGAAGGTCATCCCGGTCAGCTTGGTGACGCCGTCGACGAGCTGGGCGATCTCCTCGCCGAACTCCTCCTGAATCTCCGCCAGGCTGGCGCTGGTGTCCTCGACCGTGTCATGCAGCAGCGCCGCGCAGAGGGTTTCCGTGTCGAGACGCATCCCGGCGCAGATCTGCGCCACCCCGACCGGGTGCGTGATGAACTCGTCGCCGGAGCGGCGCAGCTGGTCCGCGTGGCGGTCGCAGGCGAACTCGAACGCCCGCGTGACCGCGGTGCGGTCGACCTCGGGCGAGTCGAACTCGCCGACCACGGCGAAGAGGTCGGCGAGGAGCTCTCTCTGCTCTAGGGTCTGTGGCGTCGTTCGAGGTATCGCTGGGCCTCCTGGTGGCGCGCGCCGTAGGCCCGGTAGGCCGCCGAGCGCTCTAGCTCTGTCCCTTCGGAGGATACGACCCCGACCGCTCCCCTACCGCCGGCCGGCGAGCCCTGCACGAGGCCGAGCTCGGCGAGGACCCGGAAGCAGCGGGCGGCCACCTCCGGGCTGCGCGGCCGAGGGGCGGCGCCGCGCAACGCCGCCTGCAGCTCCTCGCCGCTCGCCCCGCCGGCCTCGCGCAGCTCCCGGAAGACGCCGATCAGGGCCGGACGCCGCGCCATCTGCTCTTCCAGGACGCTCAGTGCGGCGGCGACGTCGCCCTCGTCCCAGGTGAGATGCAGATAGCCCGGGTGGCCATCCCCGTTGCTCCAGCCGTCAAGGCTTCGTCCGGCCAACGCCTCCTGGCCTGCCGATGCGGGCGGGTCGACGAGAACGACGTGCGCGAACCGGCCGACGAGGTCGGGGGCCCGTTCGAGCGAGGGGTAGTCGGTCAGGGCGGGCTGCCTCAACCGATCGACGGCGATGCCCCCGCAGCGCTCGCAGGTGGCAGGAGATCGGTCTGTAGCGAAGCGGGCCAGATCGACGAGCCGCGCGCGCCGCGACGAGTCGGCGCAGACGGCCAGCACCTCGCCGCCGGCCGAGAGCAGCTCGGCGACCGTCGCCACGGCGGACCCCGCACCGCGGACCTGCTCGCGCTCGGGGGCATTTTCCACTGGCGGGGTCTCGGCTTTGCCATCGAGCGGCAATCGAAGCTCCTGTTCGAACCGACCCCACCACTCGGGGTCCGGACAGGAGCAGGGCCGATCGAGCACCGGATAGAGCTCGCGCAGCACCACCCTCGGCTCGATCGAGCCGTTCCAGCGGTTCACCTCCAACCGCACAGCGGCGTCTATTGGAGCGTCTTCATCGGCCCCGGGCGTGGACCGGCCGAAGGCCACCCCGAGGGCCCTGTGCCCGCCGCTGTGGAGGCTGAACCGGCAGTGCTTGCCCTCGCCCATCGCCCGTACGTCGCGCACCCGCGCGGCCGGAACCAGCAGGCGAACGCCGGGGTTGCCCATGCCGAACGGCGCAAGCCGTTCGAGGTCTTCGGCCAAATCGATACCCAGATCACTGCCGCCGACCATCGCGTCGATCTGCTCTGTGCGCCGCAAGTCCTCTGGGCTCAGAAGCGACGCAGCATGCGCAGCGAATGCGGCGCGGAACGCCTCGACCTTCTCCGCCTGCAGCTCCAAGCCCGCCGCCGCCCTGTGGCCGCCGAAGCCAACCAGATACTCCGAGCAGGCCTCGAGTCCAGCCAGCAGGTCAAACCCCGGGATGCTGCGGCCCGACCCCCGCCCACCTCCCTCCCTGTCCAGGGAGATCACGACGACGGGGCGGTGGTGTCGCTCGACCAGCCGTGAGGCGACGATCCCGATCACACCCGGATGCCACCCCTCACCCGCTAGAACCAACCCAGGCGCTTCACGCAGCTCCTCCGGCAGCTCCCGTCGCGCCGCCTCAGCCGCCGCATCCACCTCCCGCTCAGTAGCCCGCCGCTCGCTGTTGGCCTTGCTTAGCTCTGCGGCTATCTCGGCTGCGCGTGCCTCGCTATCGGTGAGAAACAGCTCGACCCCGGCATCGGCCCGATACAAGCGCCCAGCAGCATTGATCCGAGGTGCCAACCGAAACGCCAAATCCCCCTCGTCCAGCTGGGTAGGCTCGCACTTCGCCGCTTCCAACAACGCTCGTATCCCCGGCCGCCGCGCCCTCCGCACCTCCTCCAGCCCACGTCGCACCAGCGCCCGGTTCTCCCCGATGAGCGGCACGACATCGGCGACGGTGGCCAGGGCGACGAGATCGAGATCCGCGTTCGCGAAGGAGGGGTCGTGTGCCCCTCCCACGGAGGCTCCAGGAACCACGCCCGAACCCGAGCCGGCGATCAGCTGCGCAACGGCCTCCGGGGGAGGGGCACACGACCCCTCCCGCAACGCACACGCCAACTTCCAAGCAACCCCAGTCCCGCAAAGCTCCTCGAACGGATACCCGTCAACCGCAGGATGAAGAATCGGGCAGTCGGGCAGCTCGGCCCCCGGCTGGTGGTGGTCGGTGACGACAACCTCCATTCCGAGCGATCTGGCAAGCGCCACCTCGTTGACCGCGGTGATCCCGCAATCGACCGTGATCAGCAGCTGGGTACCGCGATCCGCCAGTCGCCGGATGTTCTCCGCGCTGAGCCCGTACCCGTCGGCGATCCGGTCCGGGATCAGCCAGTCGCAGTCTGCTCCCAGCTCGCGCAGCGCGCCGACCAGGATCGCAGTCGCGCAGACCCCGTCGACGTCGAAGTCGCCGTGGACGGTGATCCGCTTTCCCGCCTCGGTCGCAGCAAGGACCGTGTCCACGACAAGCCCCATCGACTCGAAGGAGTCGGGCGGGTGCGACTCGTCAGCCGCGAGAAAGGCCCGCGCCGCTTCCGGAGTTCGGTACCCGCGCCGCACCAGCGTGATCGCCACCGGCTCACTGAGGTCAAGCTCGTCCGAGAGCGCCCGCGCCTCCGCGTAGGAATAGGGCTCTGCCCTGTAAGCGTGGATGGTGTCCGCCACGCCACCAAGCTAGGCGGCGCCCCGGCGGCAAATGCCGCCTCTGAGCAGCGGAAAATGCGGCGACTATCCGTGCTGTCGCTCGGCGCGGACGCCGAGCGCAAAAACCACCGCCAGCCCGATCGCGACACCCGGGATCGCGGTGAGAGCGGTGCCGACGTCGGTCGTGCCGAGGCCTCGCCCGGTCGCGATCTCGACGATTCCGCCGAAGGCGACGGCGCCGATCACAGAGCCGAGGAAGGCGCCGACGATCCCCTGCCAGAAGCGGTCGGGCAGGAAGACGGTGAAGTGCCAGAGGGCAATCCCCATCGTGAACCAGACGAGCAAGGCCATCTACCTGTTCCTCCCGTGCTTGCGGCGTTGCTTGCGGCGTTCGCGCCGGCGCGCGTTGCGCTCCGCCCGTTCGGCCGCGGCCGGGTCGACCGGCGCCGCGGACGGCTCCTCCGGCGAGGTCGGGTCGCCCCCGTTGCCCTTGGGGGGATCGGCCACCGCGACCGCGGCGAGCTGCTCCTCGATCTCGGCGTCGGTCTCGGCGTCCTCGCTGAGCTTTGCCAGGGCGACGTCGTCGGCGAAGGCGGGTACGCGGCCGCCCGCCTCGGCGATCCGCTCGCGCCGCCGCGCGAAGCCCGGCTCGCGTTCCTTCCAGGCGGTCAGCACCGGCGAGGCGATGAAGATCGAGGAGTAGGTCCCGGAGACGATCCCGACCAGCATCGCGAAGGCGAAGTCCTGCAGGGTCGCGCCGCCGAAGACGAGCAGTGAGGTGACCGCCAGCAGGGTCGAGAAGCTGGTCGCCAGCGATCGGGTCAGGACCTCGCTCATCGAGCGGTTGACGATCTGTGAGAAGGCTGCGCGCGGCATCCGCGGCAGGTTCTCGCGGATGCGGTCGAAGACGATGATCGTGTCGTACAGCGAGTAGCCCAGGATCGTGAGGAAGGCGGCGACCGTCCCGCTCGTCACCTCTTTCCCGGTCAGCGAGTAGACGCCCGCCGTGATCAGGATGTCGTGGAAGATCGCGATCAGCACCGGCACGGCGAACTTCGGGTCGAAGCGAAAAGCGACGTAGGCGCAGATCACCAGCAGCGAGAAGACCAGCGCCTTCAGCGCGGTGTTGGCGACCTGCTGGCCGAAGGTCGGCCCGACGCTGGTGCTGTCGAAGCCGTTTTCGGCGACGCCGAATCCGGAGTCGAGCGCTCCCTGCGCCTTTGCAACCTGGGCCGGGCCCAGCTCGCGGGCCGAGATCTGGAAGACGTTTTCGCCCAGTTCGGGGTCCGATACCTGCTGGATCTCCTCGCTGGGGATCCCCGCCCCGTCGAGCGTTTCGCGCACCCCTTCCTCGTCGGTCGGCTTGACCAGAGCGACCTTGATCCGGGTGCCCGACTCGAAGTCGATGCCGAAGTTGAGCTGCTGGGTGGCAAGGGCCAGGGCGCCGACGATCAGGATCGTCCCCGACAGGGAGAAGAACCAGCGGCTCGCGCCCATGAAGTCGAAGTGCCAGCGCATCCGCTGCCGACCGGCCCCGAGCACGTTCGGCGAGCGCAGGATGCGCGAGCGGCTCATGCTGAGCAGCAGCGCCTGGGTGAAGACGACCGCGGTCAGCAGCGAGACGATCGTGCCGACCCCGAGGGTGAAGGCGAACCCCTTGACACCGGCCGTGGCGAGGACGAAGAGGATGAACGCGGTCAGCAGGGTCACCACGTTGGCGTCGACGATCGTCGCGATCCCTCGCCGGTAGCCCGCGGCGATCGCCGGGGCCATCGGCCTGCCGGCGCGCACCTCCTCCTTGATCCGCTCGAAGATGACGATGTTGGAGTCGGCCGCAACCCCGATCGTCAGCACCAAGCCGGCGATGCCGGGCAGGGTCAGGGTGATCGGGATCAGCTTGATCAGGGCAAAGAAGATCACCCCGTAGGCACCCAGGGCAATCGTCGCGATCAGGCCGAGGAAGCGGTAGTAGAGGAGCAGGAAGATGACGACGAGGGCGAGGCCGATGATGCCAGCCTTGATCCCGGCGTGCAGCGCCTGGCTGCCCAGGGTGGCCGAGACCTGCGTCTGGCTGATCAGCTTGAGGTTGATCGGCAGCGCCCCGATCTGCAGGAAGGTCGCGATGTCCTGCGCTTCCTGTTCGCTGCTGAAGCCGCCGGAGATTTCCGCGCCGGTGCGCCCGTCGATCCCGTCCGGGTTCTGGGTGAAGTCGATGATCGGCCGCGTCTTGACTTCGTTGTCGAGGACGACGGCGAAGCGCCCGGACAGCGCCTGGGCCTGTTCTTCGGAGGCCGGGCCGATCGCCCTCGCCTGGCCGCGCTGGGCGATCCGGCGGGTGACCTCATGGAACGCTTCGCGCCCCTGGTCGGTGAAGCCGAAGGCGACGTTCGGTTCCCCGAGCTGGTTCCTTTCCTGCTTCGGGTTGGTGATGTCGTTGCCGGAGAGCGCCGGTTTGTCCTTAAGTGCGTACCAGCCGGCGTTCTCGATCCCTTCAACCGGCTTTCCACTCGGATCAGACGGCTGTTCGGAGACGACGATCGTGCCTGCGGGCACCTTCAAGACAATCTGGCACTCGCCGATCTCTCCGCCTTTGCATTCCTTCTTGTGCGGTCGTTTCGTCCCGGTCGCGCTGATGAAGAGGTCTTCCCTGGAGAACTCGGGCCCGGCGATCAGCTTGTGCTGCGGCGTACCGTCGAAGAGGTAGTAGCGCGGTTTGGTCGTCGAGCAGGAGGTGCAGTCGGCGACCGGTTCCTGTTCGGAGGCGAGCTTGACCGCGCCGTAAGCGCTCGGATAGGCCCCCGAGAGGATCAGCTGCACATTTTCCTGCTTTTTCACGCTACGGCCGGCAGCTTCCCATTCTTTGTCGGCTTCTTTGGTCGCGGGTTCGGGCGGTTCGGGGCGGCCCGGAATCCCGCCGATCACCTTCTCGCGGCCGATCAGGTTCGGTTCCCAGTCGTAGAACTGCAGCTGCGCGGTGGTGCCGACCTGTTCGGTCGCCCGCGCGGCGTTGGTCACGTCCGGCAGGCTGACCGAGATCTCCGTCGTGCCGAGGCGGGAAACCTCGGGCTCCGAGACGCCCAGCTTGTCGATCCTCTCGCGGACGATTTCGATCGAGCGTTCGATGTCCCCGCCGCTGACTTCCGTCGCCTCGCCGGTCGGGATCCCCTGGTAGACGAGCTGCACGCCGCCCTTCAGGTCGAGGCCCAGCTTGGTCGACTTGTCGGCGATCACCAGCGCGGAGAGGACGATCAGCGCCAGGACGAAGAGCAGCACGAATAGATTCCGGCGGCGGCTCATCTGCTCAGCTCTCCGGCGTGAGCACGATCAGCAGGCCGCCGTCGTCGTCGTAGGCGGGGAAGACGTCGGCCACCGCCTCGGCGGGCAGGTCGCCCTCGGCGTTGACCGAGACCTTCTTCCCGAGCGAGCGCACGCCCCACTCGAGCGAGGTCTCGATCGGATCGGCGACTCCGTCGCGGTCGAGGTCGGCGCTCTCGCCGCCGTCGCCGGGCTGCAGCCACTGCAGGCCAAGGACTTCTTTCACGGGGCGCCCGATCACGTCCTCGTCGGTCAGCCCGGTCAGCTCGAAGCTGCCGCGCCCCGCGTCGATCACACGCGCCTGCCGATCGCAGACGAAGAATGCCGCGTTCGGCGCCGGGTAGTAGTCGTCGAGCAGCTCGAAGACGAAGCCGAAGCCGCATTTGGAGCAGCCCTTGGGACGGGTGCTGAAACCGGCTGTCCGGTCCGCGCTCAGCTCCCGGTTCCCGCAGTTGGGGCAGATGAAGAAGGGCATCCCAGCACAGGCTACTGAGAGTCCGCTCAGAACAGGCTGTGCGCTCCGTCGGGGAGCGGCAGGCCGAGGTGCTCGTAGGCCCGCTCGGTCAAGACGCGGCCCCGGGGGGTCCGCTTCAGCAGGCCCTGCTGGAGCAGGTAGGGCTCGAACACGTCCTCGATGGTGTCCTGCTCCTCGCCGATCGCGACCGCCAGCGTCGAGAGCCCAACCGGCCCGCCGGCGAACTTCCTCGCCACCGTGTCGAGCAGGTTGCGATCGCTGCGGTCGAGCCCGCCGGCGTCGACCTCGAGCATCTCCAGCCCGGCCGCGGCGACCTCGGCGTCGACGCTGCCGCTCTCCTTCACCTGGGCGAAGTCGCGCACGCGTTTGAGTAGCCTGTTGGCGACCCGGGGCGTCCCCCTCGACCGAGCGGCGATCGTCCGCGCCCCCTCGGGGTCGATCTCGACCTCGAGGATGCCGGCCGATCGCTCGACGATCTCGGCCAGGTGCTCCGAGCTGTAGTGCTCGAGCCGGTGGCAGACGCCGAAGCGGTCGCGCAAGGGCGTCGTCAGCAATCCGGCTCGGGTGGTGGCGCCGACCAGCGTGAACGGCGGCAGCGGCAGGGTCACCGTGCGCGCGCCCGCGCCCTGGCCCAGCACGACCGGCAGCTCGCCGTCCTCCATCGCCGGATAGAGCGTCTCCTCCACCGCCCGGCCCAGCCGGTGGATCTCGTCGACGAAGAAGACGCTGCCGGGCTCGAGCGCGGTGAGGAAGGAGGCGACGTCGGCCTTGCGCTCCAGCGCCGGGCCGGCGGTCTGGACCAGCGGCACTTCCATCTCGGCGGCGACGATGTGCGCCAGCGACGTCTTGCCGAGGCCCGGGGGCCCGGCGAGGAGGACGTGGTCGAGCGGCTCGCCGCGCCGCCGCGCCGCCTCGATGAAGATCGCGAGCTGCTCGGTGACCTGCTTCTGATTGACGAAGTCCGAGAGAGTCGGCGGCCGCAGCGAGCGGTCGAGGTCCTCGTCGGGGGCGTCCGCCCGCGCGTCATGGATCCGCACCTCTTCCTCGGCGTCGATCCCGGGAGTGCGTATCCCCTTCTCCTTCATGCCGCCTTCCTACCGGTCCCCGCCTTGCGCAGCGCGCTCGCCAGCAGCTCCTCGGCGTCGCCGCCATCGAGGCCGTCGAGCAGCTGCTCGGCTTCGAGCTGAGCGTAGCCGAGGTTGACCAGGCCGTCGCGGGCAAGGGCACGCGGGTCGCGGTCCTCGCCCGCCGCCAGGGCCACCTCTTCCTCCAGCGCCCCGGCGACCTTCTCGCGCAGCTCGACGATGATCCGCTCCGCCGTGCGCTTGCCGATCCCCGGCGCCGCCTGGAAGCGCTTCGCGTCGCCGGCGGCGATCGCCCGCAGCAGCTCGCGGGCGGGCCCACCGGAGAGCACCGCGATCGCCACCTTCGGCCCAACCCCGCTGACCGAGACGAGCTGGCCGAAGAGGTCGCGCTCCTCCTCGGAGGCGAAGCCGAACAGTGCCAGCGAGTCCTCTCGCGAAATCAGCTCGGCGTGCAGGAAGGCCTCGCGGCCGGTGGCCGGCACCGCCTTCAGGGTCTCGGCCGAGACGGTCAGCCGGTAGCCGACCCCGCCGGCGTCGATGACGACGTGATCGGGACGCCGCACCATCACCTCGCCGCGCACCGCGGCGATCATCCGCGTCCCGTCGCGGCCGTCGCGGCCAGCTCCGCAGCTTCGCGGCGACCAGCGCCGCCGCCGTGGCAGATCGCCACCGCAAGGGCGTCCGCCGCATGGTCGGGCCGCGGCATCTCGATCAGGCCGAGCAGCGTCCCGACCATCCGCTGCACCTGCTTCTTGCCGGCTGCACCGCTGCCGCAGACCGCCATCTTGATCGCCTGCGGCGTATAGGAGAAGCACTCGACCCCGGCCTGCGCGGCGGCCAGCATCGCCACCCCGCTGGCCCGGCCGACGGTCATCGCGGTCTGCACGTTCTTGCCGAAGAAGACCTCCTCGAGCGCCATCGCCCTCGGCTCATGCCAGGCGATCAGCTCGGAGAGCTCGCTGTGGATGCGCTCAAGCCGACGCTCCATCGGCAGCTCCGCCGTCGTTTCGACGACGCCGCCGTCGAGCGCGACCATGCGATTGCCCTCGACCCGGACGATGCCGAAGCCGAGGTTGGCGGCGCCGGGGTCGATCCCCATCACGACTTCCATGGGGAGTGATTCTCGGCGGTGTGTCGGATGCCTTCCTGACGCCGCCTGACCAACCCAGAGCGTGCACGCCGACGAGCGAATAGCCGGAGCTATTTGTGAGGAGGTGGGTGCGCTATGGCGCCGCGTCAGACGGCGTCAGGCGGCTAGTTTCTGCAGCACCTCGTCCGGGATGTCAAAGTTGGCGTGGACCTCGTTGACGTCGTCGTCGTCGTCGAGCGCCTCGATCAGCGCCAGCAGGGACTTGGCGTCGTTGCCCTTGACCTCGACCGTGCTCTTCGGCTCCATCGTCAGGTCGGTCGACTGGATCTCGACCCCGCCGGCCTCCAGCGCCTCGCGCACGGCGTTCAGGCTCGACGGCTCGCAGAGCACGCGCAGCAGGTCGCCTTCCTCGCTGACGTCGTCGGCGCCCGCGTCGATCGCGCCGATCAGGTCATCCTCGCTGTAGCGACCGCCGTCGACCGCGACCACCCCGCGTTTCTCGAAGATCCAGGCGACCGAGCCCGGCTCGCCGAGGCTGCCGTTGTGTTTGCTGAAGGCGTGCCGAACTTCGGCGCTGGTGCGGTTGCGGTTGTCGGTAAGCGCCTCGACCAGGACCGCGGCGCCGCCCGGTCCGTAGCCCTCGAAGACGACCCGCTCGATCGTCTCGGCGTCGCCGCCCACCCCAGAGCCGCGGTCGATCGCCCGCTGGATGTTGTCCTTCGGCATCGAGGCGTCACGCGCCTTCTGGATCGCGGTCGCCAGCGCCGCGTTTCCCTCGGGCTCGGGGCCGCCGTCGCGGGCGGCGACCGTGATCGCTCGCGCCAGCTTGGTGAAGAGCTTGCCGCGTTTGGCGTCGGCGGCACCCTTCTTGTGTTTGATCGACGACCACTTCGAATGCCCGGACATCGTTTGCCATTCTATGGACCGGATGGGCCAAGAGACCGCCACCTATTCCCATGGGACGAGCCCCATACGGGGCATGGCGGCAAGTGGCATCTTCGTCGTCATGCTGCTGGCGGCGCTGGCCCTGTGGACGGCGATCCCGGTCGGCTGGATCTGGATCGGCTCGCAGGTTTCGACGACCCAGTTCCCCGCTGAGGGCCCCTATGCCGTGGTCGCGGTCGGGATCGTCGTCACGATCCTGCTCGATGCCTGGCTGATCGGCCGCCTCAACGCCCTCTACGTACGGATCACCGGCACCAACCGTCTGGCGCCGATGCGGCCGAGCTGGTTGAAGAGCATGCGCGACACCGGCAGCGCCCCCGGCGCCACCACCGTGGTCGAGGCGGTGTTGATGGGCTCGGTGCTGCTCGCCGGCTTCGCCTTCCTCGCCTGGTTCTTCCTGCTGGCCGGCTCGCCCTTACCAAGCCAATGAAGAACCAATTAGCGAGCGTCACGATCTGATTCTTCGCGAGCGGCGCCGATACGGCGCATGGACGCCACCCCCGGACGCGAAGCGGAGGAGGTGGCGTTATACGACGAACTTCCCGTCTTCCTGCATCACGGTGCCGTCGACTTCGAGCTTGCCGCCGAGGCGCAGGTCGCAGACCAGGTCGGTGTGGACCGCCGACTCGTTGACCCCGCCGGACTCGGGGTAGCTCTTGCCGACGGCCATGTGGACGGTGCCGCCGAGCTTCTCGTCGAGCAGCACCTCGCGCGTGCCGCGGTCGATCGCGTAGTTGGTGCCGATGCCGAGCTCGCCGAGCCGTCGCGCTCCCGCGTCGGTGTCGAGCAGCTCGACCAGGAACCCCTCGCCGCGCTCGGCGTCGGCGTCGACGACCTTGCCCGCCTCGAAGCGCAGGCGCACGCCCGCGACCTCGCGCCCGCCGATTGTCGCCGGCAGGTGGAAGCTGACCTCGCCCTCGACCGAATCCTCGATCGGGCCGGTGAAGAACTCGCCGTCGGGCATGTTGTGGCGGCCGTCACAGGGGATGAACCTGCGCCCGGCGATGCCCAGACTGATGTCCGTCCCCGGTGCCGTGACCCGCACCTCCTCGTGGCCTTCGATCCACTCCGCCAGCCGCGTCGTCTCCGCCGAGGCCCGCTGCCAGGCCGTGAGCGGGTCGCCGTCGTCGGCGAGGCAGGCGGCGTAGTAGAAGTCCTCGTAGTCGGCCAGGCTCATCTCGGCCTCCGAGGCGTAGGCGTTGGTCGGGAAGAGCGTGTAGCACCAGCGGAACTCGCCCCGGGCGCTGCGCTCCATCGCCCGTCCCAGCATCTCGCCGGTGGCGAGCTGGCGGCGCGACTGGCGCTGCGGCGGCACGCCCGAGAGCTCGCGGGTGTTGCTGCTGGCGCCGACCGCAATTCGCACGTCGACGTTGTCGAGCAGCCATTCGGCGGTCGGCGCGACCCAGTCGAGCTGGGCGTCCGAGGCGTGCTTGTAGTAGACCGCGCTCTGGCCGTCGAGGGAGACGTTGAGGATCGGGTGGGCGCCCGCTGTCAGCACCTCCTCGTATATGGCCAGCAGCAGGGGCTCGGCGGCGCTCTCGCCGTCGATCGACACCACCTCCCCCTCCTTCACCTCGGTCGAGTAGCCGACCAGGATCTTCGCCAGCCGTTCCGCTCTCGGGTCCCTCACTGCCTCGCCTCCTCGCCCGCACGTCGCCGTGCTGCCGTCGTCATTGCCATGAAGAACGCGTGCAGCCGCGAATCGTCAGTCAGCTCCGGATGGAAGGCGCAGGCGAGCACGCCGTCGGCGCGCACCGCCACCGGGTGGTCAGCGTAGGAGGCGAGCACGTCGACCCCCGGGCCGTGGCGCTCGATCCAAGGCGCGCGGATGAAGACCGCGCGCAACGGCTCCTCGCCGATCCCGTCCACCGCCAGGTCCGCCTCGAAGCTCTGCAGCTGGCGGCCGAAGGCGTTGCGCTTGGCGGTCACGTCGATCAACCCAAGGTGCGAGTCGTCGCAGACGATCATCCCGGCGCAGGTGCCGAACACCGGACGCCCTGCCTCGTGGTGCGCGCGGATCGGCTCCACCAGTCCCGACGACTCGATCCCCTTGGCGATCGTCGTGCTCTCCCCACCCGGGATCACCAGCCCGTCGAGGGCCTCAAGGTCGGTCGGGGCGCGAACCTGGCTCGCCCGGGCGCCCAGCTCGCGCAGCTTCGCCAGGTGGGCTTCGAAGCCGCCCTGGATCGC
>Ga0075423_10004693_pt1 | contig 12697 bp, 11 predicted proteins | sample SoiMethybrSBSTD2_FD_80114 | JGI IMG/M metagenome (GOLD analysis project Ga0075423, IMG submission 80114) | Bulk soil microbial communities from a Populus tree surrounding site in Tennessee, USA - Soil MetaG P. TD hybrid SBSTD2 | ecosystem: Environmental > Terrestrial > Soil > Tree plantation...
GTAATGTCGCCGGCGGCTAGTCGCTCTCGCCAATGGGAAACCGTCCGTCAACCTGCAAGGTCAGGCCGAGGACGAGCCGATTGTCGCCGTTTGGTGTCTGCAGCACGAACCCGTCGTCCCAGCCGGCCGTCACCGGCGGCGCGGGAGCCTGCGTGGTTTGCGCGCCCGCCGTTGCCGGAATCGCCGCCATCATCAGGACAGTCCTCAGCCATCGCATCCAACCACTCCGCTGGCGGGGTCTAACCAGAACTGGTTTCAAAACCCCTTTACGACTTGTAGCGCAGGGCTTCAGCCCTGCCAATGCGGCAGCCCTAACCAGCCTCCGCCAGGGCTACGGCGGTCCGCCGTAGCGCTTCGCGCGAAGGCGGAAGGGCTGCGCTACACGTTTTGAAACTTCAGACCGCGGCGCAACCAGGCACAAAAAAAGGCCCGGAAGCAGGTGTCTTCCGGGCCTTCGAACTGAGTTAAGCCTATCCGGTCTAAAGCTATTGGGTCACATGGACAGGCGTACAGCGCGAGGACCGGTATTTCTCCGGACAACAACACGCGCACGACTGCACCAGGACCATCACAGTTCTTATGTCACACGGCCGCCTTAGCGGTCAAGCCCGGCCCGCGGGGGGCGCCGCGGCGTTCCCACTCAGTCTCTCTGCGGAGTACACTTGTTTTCGTGATCGCGAGCGTCCGCCGCCTCACAATTCCCGTCCTGTTCGCTACGGCGATCGGCATTGCGGTGCTCTCCGCCCAGGCGCCGCCGATCCAGCGCTCTCCTCGCCTGCTTCGGTCGAGCGTCGAAGTCACGGTCGTCACGGCGACGGTTCGCGACGAGAACGGCCGTCTTGTTCCGGATCTGCCGGCCGAGGTGTTTACGATCTACGAGGATGGTGAGCCGCAGGTCATCACCCAATTCACACACGACCGGGTTCCGATCGGGCTCGGCATGCTGCTCGATGTCAGCGACAGCATGTTCGGTCAGCGTATTCTCGATGCGCGTGCCGCGGTCGAGCGGTTTCTTCTCGAGCTACTGGCACCAGAAGACGCGGCCTTCGTGATGACGTTCAATCACACGCCGAACCTCCTGACGACATGGATTACGCCGAGCCAGACCGCAACCGTGCGGAACGCGCTGGATACGTTGCGGCCGTCGGGCGGCACCGCCATCTACGACACGGTTCTGACCGCATTGTCGGTCATCGATCAACGGCCTCGCGACCGTGCGGCGCTCGTCCTGATTTCGGATGGCGCCGACACCGCCAGCGACACCTCGCTGCGCGATCTGCGATCGGCGTTGCTCCGCACCGATGCCTTCATCTTTGCCGTCGCCGTCGACTCACCGGTCCGTCAAGCGATTAACACGCGCGTGAACCCGGAGGCACTCGGAGAAGTCACGAACCAGACAGGTGGACACACCGAGGTCGTCCACGACACGACCGAGATTGCCGGCGCCACCGCGCGCATCGCCGAGGAACTCAACACACAGTACGTGATCGGCTACTCCTCGCCGCATCCGGGGGATGGGAAGTACCACAGCATCCGGGTGCGGGTTAATAGAGACGGATACAAGGTGCGGGCGCGGAATGGGTATGTCTCTGTGCCCAGCAGAAAGTGATCCTGAAATTGCTGATTGTTAATTGCTGATTGCTGATTGAGTGCTCAATGCTTTTCAATCAGCAATCGAAAATCGTCAATCAGCACTTTCAGTAAGACTCAGCTGAGGTGCTTTATCAACAACACCTCATTCCCCGTTTCGCTGTACATCACCTCGTCGACCAGCTTCCGCACGAGCAGCATTCCGAAGCCCCCCGGGCGCAACCCTTGTGACGCTCGGCGTTCGAGATGCGCAATCGGGTCGTGCGCCGGGTTCCCAATGGCCGCGTGCGCCAGCATTTCAGTGTCGAAGCCGGGCCCGGGATCCCGGAAATGGTAGACAACGGCTCGCTCCGTTCGTACTGCGGTGACGTCGATCACTTTTTCGGAATCGAAGCCGGCGCCATGCTCCATGGCATTCAGCAGAACCTCGCGAAATGCCGTGAGCAGATCTTCGCGCGCCTGCTGGTTGACGTCGCCGCGGAGCGCAGTCATGAAGCTCGTCAACCGATCCGCCGTGACGAGGTTGCACGTCACACGAAGCGAAATCCACTCGGGCCGTGCGGACAATACTTGAATGGCGTCACTCGACTCGATCGAGTCCGCAGCCGCACGAATCAGATCGGCAATCTCCCCGGCATCGAACGGCGGGACGAGACAGGCGAATACGCGGGCACGCAACGCCGCGATGACGTCAGGAGGCGTGACCGCGGGCGCCAGCAGAATCGCTCTCAGCGCGGGGCGAAATCTGCGCGACTCTTCGAAGAGCGCGAGATCTTCATCGACGTGGGTCCGGCTGCTTGTCACGAGCACGTCGTACGCGCGCTGGCGCAGGCGGCGCAGCGCATCGACGGAACCGCACGCCCTGTCGATTTCGTAGTCTCTGGTCAGCGACTCCGGTAAGGGACTGATCGCCCCGGGCTCGTCGATCGCCAAGACACGTTTCATGTCGTCTGTGGGAACGTTGCACTGCACGTGCCACTCCGCTCGGTTGACGGCGGTGAAATCCGGCCGGAAACATGCAGAGCCAGAGTCGCGAGATCGGAAACTCATAGTAAAGAGAGGCGGGGCCGGGACGTCGTCACCAAATATGGTGAGCACGCGGACGACCGGCCGTCATTGATCGACCGCCATTCTCGATTCAGGAGAATTGCTCATGTCGTTGCTTGTGTCGTCGTCCACCGTTGCGTTGATAGCTCTCACTTTCCTGACGCCTCAGAAGCCCGGGGCGGCGCGGCGGCCGACGGCCCCGGAAACCTTTCGCGCCTCGGCACGGGTGACCAACCAGGCCGGGCTGTCCGGGGCCGCTTACGTCGACATCCACATCGACAAATACTCGGCCGACAAGGATCGGGATGCGATGGTCACCACGTTCAAGAACGGTGGATACCCGGCGCTGGTGGACGCGTTGAGGAAGGCACCACAGGTCGGCACGGTGAAGGTCGGCGCCGACACGTTCGTGGTACGGTGGGCGAGAGCACAACGTTCAGGCGAGAACAAACGGACGATCTCTGTTGTGACCGATAAACCGATGCTCTTCGTCGGTGGTGGAAATGTGAACGCCAAGCCCAGAGAGGGCTACGAGCTTGCGATCATCCAGTTCGATATCGACGACGCCGGGGTCGGATCGGGGACGATGGCCGCGGCTGCCAAAATCAAGCCCGGTGGACCGAATGGCTTGCAGGTCGACGACTATGCGGATCAACCAGTAAAACTGGTGAATATCAGCCGGTCGTTGTCGTAATCGTCCCGATGCAACCCCTCGGGGCGACGATCGCCGCATTCGGTTTCGCACTGGCCAGCCAGGCGACGCCTCCAGCGGATCCGGCACAGGTTCTGAGCGAGCGTTTCCAGTTCACACCGGTCGAAGTGACGCAGGCGACCCAGGGACAGCCGGTGGCGAAGCTGTTGAGCGGCAACGCGCGTGACGAACTTGCCGTCGTCGGCGCGCTGCGAATCGATGGCGACATGCATCGGCTGGTGAACTGGGTTCGCGATATCGCCGCATTTCGAAAAGCCGCCGAACTCGGCCACGCCACTGTAATCACCCAACCCGTGACCGACGCCGCCTTCGCGGGTTTTGTGCCGGACCCACAGGATCTCGCGGCCCTTCGGGCCTGCCACGCTGGCGCCTGCGACATTCGGGTATCCGAAAGCGCCCTTCAACAGTTCGAAAACGTGCAGTGGAAGGATTCGAAGGCGAGTGAGCAGGCCGCACAGGTCCTACGGGAGATGCTCGCGAATTACGCAAAGGCATACATGACCGGCGGGGATGCGGCGCTCGGTACCTATCACAATCAAAAAGAACCACGCGCCGCAGCCGACGACTTTCGAACGCTGCTCGCCGGCGCCAGCAACCTGAAGATTCTCGTCCCTGAATTGTCTGACTATCTCGAGAAGTTTCCGCAGGCGACATTGAAGGGCGTCGATCAGCTGCTCTACTGGACGGCAGTCAACGAGGGCGCCGATCCGGTCTTCACGATTCACCATCTCGTCGTCTATCCAAAGAACGCGAACGAGATCCTGATCGCCGACAAGACCATCTATTCCAGTCGTTCCTTCGAAGCCGCTGCGCTGGTGTTGTCGGTGCAGGCGTCGACAGACGGCCGCGGGTTCTATGCGATCGGGGCGGCGCGCGTCAAATCTTCAAAGCTGTCAGGGCTGGCGGCGCGAGTGCTGCGCTCGCGAATCGAAAAAGAAACCCTGGAAGGCATCAAGGTATATCTCGGCTGGATTCGTGACAGCCTGGCGATGACAGGTTAGGCCGCGGGCGCCGGACGTCTGGCCGCCTCAGACCGCACGCCATATTGGCGCCCGACCTGCCACGCAATCATGAGCCAGCCGACGACAATGATCGCGTTGACGAGTGCGAACTGCCGCGGGCTAAGCGTCAGCACCGCCGTCCCGACAAACACGAGGACGGCCGACAATACGTCCCCCATTCTGACGAAGAACGAATCGATTGCCTGCTTGGCGCTGAACTTTTCTTCGTAGGTACACGGCAGGAACAGCATGTTCCGGACCGTATTGTTCACTGAATAGTCGGTTGAATTCTCCGCGACCTTTGCCGCCATCACGGCCCTCAGCATCGGATAGAAGACCAGAATGTTGTAGGCAACCAGCGAAATCACCGGCAGGATCAACACCGCCTTTGACACACCGAGATACTTGACGACTCGCGACACGACGAAGAGTTGAAGCAGAAGGCCGAGCGCGTTCACGTAAGTAAAATACGTTGAATAGAAATCACCAATCAGCTGTTCCTCGCTGAGTCCGGCCGCCTTTCCCGATGCAATCGTCTGCGTGACGGTATCTTTGACAATGCTCCCCAGGATGTACTCGCCCGTCGTGTTGACCCAGTTGAGGAGCATCAGCATCAGCCCCATCAACAACAGGTAACGCGTCTGCAGCACGAGCGAGAAGGCATTCGTTCCCGACGTCTTCGGCGGCCCGGAGGCAACCGGCGAGGCGGAAGATTTCGCTTTGCCACCGACCCGACGATTCACGAAGTTGGTGATGATCAACTGCGCGACGAGAATGGCCGCGCCGACGAGCATCATCTGGTACACGCCAATCGCAATGAGTTGGTTCGCCACGCGCGAGCCGGCGACCGCCCCCAGCGACGCACCGAACCCGACGATGGCGAACAACCGTTCGCCTTGATCCTTCGTGTAGATATCGTTCGCGAATGACCAGAACTGCGCCACGATCATCAGGTTGAAGATTCCGATCCAAATGAAAAAGATGATTCCCAGCCGGACGTGAAGCGTCGCAAGCACATAAAAAAGCACCGGACACGCGGCAAAGAACAACGTGACGACGTTGATCAGCCGCATCCGCTGGAATCGGGCGACGAGACGGCCGTAAAGAGGAACGGCGACAGCAAGCACCGCCACCTGGGCTGCTGAGAGATAGGACTTCAGCTCGGGCGACCCCTCGCCGAGCACAAGGGCTTCGCGCACCGTTTTGAGGACGTAGTACGCCATCAGAATCAGGAAGACGTTGAGCGCGAGAAGCACCGCCGTGCCGCCCTCGCCCGCGTGCACATCGGCGAAGACGCCAAGCATGCGGTCCAGCAGTGAGCGCGTTGAAGTTTTGTCCATACCGCCCATACTGTGCCTTCCACCTTAGGTGGAAGTTTTGTCCAGAGTGGTGGCTTCCACCCTTAGGTGGGAGTTTGATCCAGACTCGTGGCTTCCACCTTCAGGTGGAAGTTTTGTCCAGACTGTGGCTTCCACCTTCAGGTGGAAGTTTTGTCCAGACTGTGGCTTCCACCTTTAGGTGGAAGAAACCGCAATCAAGCAAGATCGTCGCCGCACGGACGGATGAATGTTTGTGCCTGTCTACGTGATCCGCGTCGATTGTCACGGTGGATTGTCAGCAGGCCTCACCGGATATCGTGCGGGGCGGCGGGTGGCTGCGGCCGTTTGAACCACGTGTACTGGGCTCCAATCGCGAACGAGTCGAAATCTGCCCCAAAACGTGTGGACAAGCCGGTGGTGAAGACGGCGCGCATGGCAACCCAACGGGTGATTGGGACCAGCCATGTCGTTCCCAGCCGATCGTTTGTCTGCAGGGAGTTGGTCTCGACTCCGTTGACGCGCGTCCGTCCTCCCGTCGCGCGCCCGTAACTGAGCGCCCCCCAGATACCGCGTCGAAAGGTCATGATCGCATTGCCTTTCACGAAGTACAGCGGTGATTGCTCCTGGATGCGGCCGACATAATTTCCGTTGTGCGTAAAGAGCCAGGCGCCTGCGGCGCCTTCAAGGATGAATCGGCCGTGCCCCCACGAAGCGCCAGTCTCCGGGCGAAAAGACCACCGGTTGGACCCGAGGTTGACGTATCGATCATCGTCGTACTGCCCCAGCGGTGGCATGACCTGGAGGCTGATGCCGAGTATGGCGCGCTGTCTGTACTTGGCGAATTCGGGAATCGTCAGGGCTGGCGAACCGAGGATGTTGACCGAGAGTCGAAATCGAGGATCGGCCAGACCGCGCGGTGACCGGGTGCGCTCCTCGCCGGCGACGATCCCCGAAAAGTTCGCCCATGTCACGGGAATCTGTGCATCGAACTTCGCCGCGCGCCCGAGCACACCGAGCGTGCGCACGTACGCGAGACCCAGGACCTCGACCTCGGCCCGGGCTCCTTCGATCGGCAGCGATGCATCCGTGAGCACGTTGCCCCGCGATATCACGATTGAACCTGCCGCGACGTTCACGCCGGTGGGCGCGTTCTGGTAAGAGCCGGGCTCGAGTTCCTGCGCTGCGCTCCGGTTGTGGGCCACGAGCAGAAGCGGGATTGCCAGAATCGTCCTGAAAACGGCGCGCGGCACGTGCTCGGCAATTCGCAAGAACGACGCCACGAAGGACACGTCGGATCGGAGACGTTGTCGAACGGTTTTCACGCCCTTGGTCGGGCCGCTCCGGGAATTCACGGTTGACGGTGATGGCCTGTCACAACATGCGGTGAATGTCCTGCGAAGATAGAAGAGCCACAGCTGCACCGTCAAGGTAAACACGGTGAAAACACAGTGACTTGCGAGTGGCAGCCGCACGGCCTGACCGTCGGCGCACATCTTGCGCTGGCAGGCAGGTAAAAGGAGTTGAAGAGTGTCCCAGCGCCTCCGCTTGATCTCCGCCATCATTGCCGTCGGTCTGGTTACGGCCGGCCAGTCAGCATGCGGCCAGTCGACGCCCGAACAGTCGAAGCCAGCCAACGCCACGGCTGCTCCGGCAACACAGGCGCCCGCCTCGTCAAGTCCGGAGAGTGCAGCCACGCCGGCGGCTGCCGCCGATCAACTGCCGTCCGATGGCGCGATCGCGAAAATGCTGGAGCCGTCGAAGGGAGACCTCGACGAGATGATTGAGCGGCGCTACATCCGTATGCTCGTCACGTTCAGCAAGACGAACTACTTCCTCGACGGCCCGGAGCAACATGGCGCGACGCATGACGCCGGCAAACTTTTCGAAGATTTTTTGAACAAGCGTCTCCAGTCGAGGCACATTCGGGTGCAGGTCGCATTCATTCCGGTGAGCCGCGACAAGCTGCTCTCGGCACTGGCCGAAGGACGCGGCGACATTGCCGCCGCAAACCTCACGATTACTCCCGCGCGTCAGAAGCTCGTTGACTTCTCGCTACCCGCGGCCAGCGACGTTCGCGAACTCGTGGTCACCGCGGCGAATGAGCCTGCCGTGAATTCACCTGAAGATCTTTCCGGCCGGAAGGTTCACGTGCGGAAATCGAGCAGCTATTACGAGAGCCTGACGATGCTGAACGCGTCACTCCGTAAGGCAGGGAAGCCGCCGGTCGAGATCGTTCCGGCGAACGAACCGCTCGAAGACGAAGATCTGCTGGAGATGGTCAACGCGGGTCTGATTCCCGTCACGATCGTCGATGAACATCTGGCAACGTTCTGGAAACAGATTTTCGACCAAATCAAGGTGACCGACGTTGCGGTTCGCACCGGCGGTGAGATTGCCTGGGCCCTCCGTCGTAACACTCCGAAGCTTGCTGAAGCCGTCAACAGCTTCATCAAGGCGAATCCGAAGGGCTCACTCAGCTACAACATGCTGATGAAAAAGTATTTTCAGAGTACGCAGTGGGTCAAGAATGCGGGAAGCGATTCAGAACGGAAGAAGTTCCAGGACATGGCGACTCTGTTCCGCCGTTATGGCGATCGCTACAACTTCCCCTGGCTGCTGCTCGCAGCGCAGGCGTACCAGGAATCGACGATCGATCAGAACAAGAAGAGTCCGGTCGGGGCGGTTGGGGTCATGCAGATCAAGCCCTCGACTGCGGAAGGCAATCCGATCAACATCAAAGGGGTGGATAAGAGCGCGGACCGAAATGTCGAAGCGGGCGCCAAATATCTGCGCTTCATGATCGATCGCTATTACAAGAACGAGCCGATGGAGCGCATCGACAAAGGGTTGTTTGCCATCGCGTCATACAACGCCGGGCCCGCACGTGTCGCGGGGCTGCGCCGGAAAGCCGCGGCCATGCGGCTCGATCCCAACAAGTGGTTTGGTAATGTCGAAGTGGTGGCCGCCCGTGATATCGGGCGCGAGACGGTTCAATACGTCAGCAACATCTACAAGTACTACGTGAGCTACACGCTCATTGCCAACCAGCGACAGCAGAAGGCGCGCGCGCGCGGAGAGCCCTGAACTTCCGCCTAAAGGCGGAAGCTACAAATTGAGGGCGGAAGCTACAAACTGAGGGCGGAAGCTACAAACTGAGGGCGGAAGCTACAAACTGAGGTCGGAAGCTACGAGAGCGGGTGGCGGTTCATGCCCGGCCGGCTTCGAGTTCGCGCTTGGCGCGAGCGATCAATCGCGCTTGCTCGGGACTCACCGTCGGGCGCTTGAGGCCAAGCTGCTGGATGCTGTGAGTGATGATTCCACCGACCAGCGCCCGCGAGATCCATTTGTGGTCGGCTGGAATCACCCACCACGGCGCCCACGGCGTGCTCGTGTGGCGGAGTACATCGTCAACCGCCTCCTGGTATTGCTGCCAATACCCGCGCTCTTTCAAATCCGCCGGCGAGAACTTCCACTGCTTCATCGGATCGTTCAAACGATCCAGAAATCGCCGCTTCTGTTCTTTCCTGGACACGTTGAGGAAGAACTTCAGAATCACCGTGCCATTGCGGGTCAGGTGTTGTTCGAAGCGGTTGATGTCGTCGTAACGATGTTGCCAGATCTTTTTACCCTTGCTGTCTTTTGGTAGCCGCTGGCTGGAAAGAATTTCCGGGTGGACGCGGACAACCAGCACGTCCTCGTAGTACGAGCGATTGAAAATCCCAATCCGGCCGCGCTCAGGGAGACAGCGCATATACCGCCACAGGAAGTTGTGATCCAGCTCTTCGTCGCTGGGTTTCTTGAAGGAGAAGACCTGGCATCCCTGGGGATTCACGCCCGCCATGACGTGTTTGATGATTCCGTCTTTGCCGGCCGCGTCCATGGCTTGCAGGACGACGAGCACCGAATACATGTCTGTCGCCCAGAGCCGATCCTGCGCCTCGGCAAGCGCTGAGCGGTTTTCTTCGAGAAATGTCGTCGCGCGTGCCTTCAGTTCGGACTTGCTCAACTCCTGGAACACGCCCTTCCCAGCCCACGCCGGATCGTGGCGTTTCAATTTCGCCTGACTCGGACGGTTGACCTGAAATCGGGTCTTGAGCGTTTTGAACTTCAGCACCGCGCGCGGCTCCTTTTCGAGTGGGCGCTCGGTTACGCCCTCGATGGACGGGACTTGCGTGAGATCGAATCGAGTCTGAGCTGGATGTAGGTCGGCGCGCCGGTGATCATCGCGCCCTGGTCGCGGATGCGCGAGAGCGCTTCCAGCCCCGCGGTGTCGGTCGACACAAGTTCGGTCAGGTCCAGGCTGATCGGCCCGTCCACGGCGCACACCTGCATCAATTCAGGGACCTGCGCTTCGGCGAACCGTCCCGCGAGCCGGACGACGCGACGATTCCCCTCTTGCCCGACTCCGATCCAGCACTCCACGGTGGCCGTCGAGGTCGCAAGAAAAGCGCCATATGCTTCGCAGCGCGCCTTTTGCCCTTTTTCCTTTTACCCCTTTCCTTTTCCCTTGTCCTTTCTCCCTTTTCCCTTTCCCGAGTGACAGCAGGCTGTCGGTTCGATCACCACCTGTTGGCAATGCTCCACGTTTTCATGAACGTTACGAGCGGCGTCCTCGCCAAGCCACACGTTTCGGCACTGATCGACACGCGTACCGGATCGTGCAATGGGCACGCGCGTTGCCTGACGAGACGGATCGTCGTGCAGCCGGAGGATTGATGAGAGGGGTACCTAAAACGTCCATGCGCCCTGCGTTCACACGAATCAGCGCCGTCGTCGTGTTCGTGTTGTGGACGATATTCGGTGGTTCAGCCGTGGCGCAGACGCCCGTCGACAACCAGCCACAGGCAGCCACGACGCCGGACCTGCGTGTGCGTCGCGACGCGCCAGCGGCGGTGCTGAAATACCACAACCGCCCAATTACCACGTTCCGAGCTACGGTCCTCTCGAGGACCCCTGAGGAACGGGTCGCCTCCATCGTGCGCCGCCTCGATCTGCTGCTCGAGAACGCGGCGGGGGGTATGTCAGTGACGACGCGGACCCTGAGCGGCGCGACCGCGATCGTCATCGACGGCCGTGACGTCTTTGCCATCGTGAGCGAGGATGTCGACACGCTGGCGGGAGAAACGGAAAGTCAGAGGGCCGCCGATGCGGCGCAGCGGCTCCAGCAGGCAATCGAAGAAACAGTCGAAGCGCGAACCCCCGCGCGGATCCTGCGGGGCGTCGAACAGTCGGTCGGCGCCACGCTTCTGTTTTTCGTCCTGATGATGCTCGTGTTTCGCGCCTACAAGATTCTGGCCGTGCGCCTGCCCACCAGGGCAGAACAGCAGGTGCAGAAGATGACCGGGGACACGGCGCAGCTCATAACAGCATCACGCGCCACCGACTTGCTTCGGCACATCATCGCGGTCCTGGCTTTCACCGTGGCCGTGCTGCTGACGTATAACTGGCTCACATTCGTCTTCCGAAGTTTTCCCTATACCCGTCCATGGGGAGAGTCGCTGCGCTGGTTTCTTACCGGTCGCTTTACCTTGTTCGGCGAAAAAATCGTCGATTCGATCCCGGATCTCTTTACGGCCGGACTCATCCTCCTGATCACCCGGTTCTTCGTCCGAATTTCGAACACTTTCTTTCTCGCGGCAGAACGTGGAACGGTCGACGTTCCTTGGCTCAGTCAGGAAATTGCGCAGCCGACACGGCGGATTGCGGCGACCATGCTCTGGCTCGGCGGGATAGTCGTGGCATATCCGTACTTGCCAGGAAGCGACTCGGAAGCGTTCAAGGGCGCGAGCGTATTCATCGGCCTGGTGATCTCGCTGGGTTCGAGCAGCGTCGTCAATCAGATGATGAGCGGCCTCACGATCACATACTCACGCTCTCTCCGCCGTGGTGATTTTGTCCGCATCGGTGAGACGGAGGGGACGGTTCTGTCGGTCGGTCCGCTTTCGGCCAAGATCAAAACGTCGCGGGGAGAAGAGGTGACAATTCCTAACGCAGTCGTCGTGTCGCATGTCACGACCAACTACTCGCGGTTCGACAAAACTGAAGGCGTTTTCTTCGGAACGGCGATCACGATCGGGTACGACGTTCCGTGGCGGCAAGTGCGGGCTCTCCTGCTTCTCGCGGCGGAACGCACCGAGGGTGTGCGGTCCCAACCGACGCCAAAGGTGCGGCAGGTGGCACTCCATGACTCCTACGTGGAATACCTGCTGCTCGTCGCCCTTGAACAACCGAGCGATCGCATCGTCGTGATGGATCGCTTGCACGCCAGCATCCTTGATGCGTTCAACGAATACGATGTGCAAATCACATCGCCGAACTACGAAGGTGATCCGGAGGCGCCCAAGACCGTGCCCCGATCCCGGTGGTTCGCGGCGCCCGCGGTCGGCGACGTCAAGTCCTCTGACACGGCTGGGATCTCGGGTTGATTCTGAAATTGCTGATTGCTGAGCCGTCGAACGCGAAACGTTCGGGCAATTCAGTGTTCAGAAATTTCCGCAGGCAGCGAGGTTCCGCTGGATGCGGTGAGAATCCGTGCGAAGGGTTGCGGATCGACGTTCGCACCAGTAAGAACGATGGCGGCGGTCTGCCCTCGAAGCGTTGCCCGCTCTTTGAGCAGCGCGGCCAGCGATGCCGCGCCTGCGCCTTCGACGACGTTGTGCGTGTCACGGAACAATGCGCGCATCGACTCCTCAACCTCATCGTCCGTGACTTCGACGACGTGATCGATGCCCGCACGGATGATCTCGAGGGCGCCAGGATCCGGTGTGCGACACGCCATCCCATCGGCGACGCGCGTGCTGGATTCGTGCGAAACCGGGCGGCCAAGCGCCAGCGATCGCGCGTAAGCCGGTGCAGCGGCGGAGACGACACCGACAATCCGCGTCTGCAGATTCAGTCCATCACGAACAGCAATTGCGCCACAGATGCCCGATCCCAATCCGATCGGAACGTACAACACGTCGATCGGCGCCGCGCGAAGGAGCTCCAGCGAATACGACGCCACTCCCAGTGTGAGAAGGGGATGAAAC
>Ga0075423_10004694_pt1 | contig 12693 bp, 11 predicted proteins | sample SoiMethybrSBSTD2_FD_80114 | JGI IMG/M metagenome (GOLD analysis project Ga0075423, IMG submission 80114) | Bulk soil microbial communities from a Populus tree surrounding site in Tennessee, USA - Soil MetaG P. TD hybrid SBSTD2 | ecosystem: Environmental > Terrestrial > Soil > Tree plantation...
CAGCTCGCGCCTCCGGCAATACCAGGCATCTCAATCGTTGGCTTCTCTAGAGATGGCGGCGTGAAAAGCGGACCGTAATTGTATTTTTCCAAAACGGCCATCGCTTGCTTGTGCAGCTCCGGCGTGAAGTCAATGACATCGTTCTCTGTGACCCCTTGTCGATCAAACGGCGCAGGCTTGGTTGGAAAGGGCTGAGTCGAGGACGTTTTCTCCCCGGGCACCATCGACTGGGGAACGGATCTCTCTTCGATGGGCCACATCGGCTTGCCCGTGACGCGGTCAAAGACGTAGCAGAAGCCCTGTTTACTCACCTGCGCCACAGCCTTCACACGCTTTCGGTCCACTTGAATGTCGATCAGGTTGGGTGCCGAAGGAAGGTCGTAGTCCCACAGCCCGTGATGAGCCATCTGAAAATGCCAGACGCGATTGCCGGTCCGCGCATCCAGACAGACCAAACTGTCACCGAATAGGCCGTCCCCGGGACGGTGAACCCCGTAGAAATCGTCCGAAGGCGTGCTAACGGGCAGGTAGACGTAGCCCAATTCTTCGTCCGCACTCATCATCGTCCAAACGTTGGCCGAGCCCGTCGTTTGCCAGGAACCATTCTTCCAGGTCTCGTTCCCGAACTCTCCCGATCTTGGGATGGAATGGAAAATCCACCGCTGCTTGCCGGTAAGAACGTCGAAGCCTCGCACGTCGCCGGGTGGCATCTCCGCAGCAAGTGGAATGTCATTGACCTTTGAACCCATGACCACGACGTTGCGACAGATGACGGGTGGGGAGGAGACCCCGTACAGGTGGCGATCGACACTTCGACCAAGCCCTCGTGTCAGATCGATACGTCCCCCGTCTCCGAAGGTGGAAATGGGCTTTCCCGTCGCGGCGTTCAGGCATATCAGGTAGCCGTCGCCGGTGCCGAACAGAATGCGTCGGTCGTTTGCTTCCGCCCAGTATGTGACACCGCGATGCACGAAGCCGTTGTTCGAAGGTGTTCCGTTCTTCCATGTCTCAGGGTCGTGCACCCAAAGGGTCTGGCCTGTCGCGGCGTCGACGGCCGCCACTTGGGAGAGCGAAGTGCTGATGTAAAGCACACCTCCTACCATCAGTGGTGTGGATTCCCACGCCCAGGTTTTCAGATGATTTGCTTTCGTGACTTCTTCTTCGACGGACTGCCATGTCCACGCAGTCTTCAAGCGATCAAAGTTGTCGCCGGTTATCTGCGCGAGCGGCGAGTACTTCGAGCTCGCGTTGTCGCCGCCGTAGCTCAACCATTCCGTCGCGGTATCCCGGACGTTGCCCGGCGAAGCACTCTCGGCACGAGCCGCCTGCACGGTGGTGGCTACTCCTGCCAAGAAAGGCGTTGCGAGCAGAACCGCCCCGCCTTTCAGAACGTCTCGCCGTGTCAGCATAGGATTCCCATGCTGTTCATCGAAATCTTTACATTGATTGCGCATGGAAGAGTTCCCTGTAGCTAGGAATTGCGCAGGCTAACGAGACACCGGTACAGCGCCACAAATCCGCTATCGACCGCCAGCGTGTTCCCAGTGAGCAGCGTGCGTATAAATGCGGCGCCTGTGTTTTACGCAGTCTCCGGCACACAACAATACTCTCAATTGGCGTACTATCGCCATCTCACCAATAACCCCGTTACACTTATTTCCGAACGGAAAAACCGAATGCAACCTTGCCCCAATGCTAAAGGGCCACGGGCCTTGTCTCGGATGGTTGATTCCAGTGACGAAGTACCGAATTCCCGTCAGACCTCGGTACGCTGAATGGGTGCACCTCGGTCACAATCCCAAATTAGCTTTGGTTGTGTTGACGTGAACCTCTACTCTCGCGGTACCACGCAAACATCCGGCAGATTGCGGTACTTCTCGGCGTAGTCGAGCCCGTAACCGACGACGAATTCATCCGGGATCTTAAAGCCGACATAGTCGCCTTCGATTGGCATCTTGCGACGGGATGGCTTGTCGAGCAGGGCCGCGATTTTGAAGGACTTAGGCTTGTGAGTGAGAAAGATCTTTCTCAGGAAGGTCAGGGTAAGTCCGGTATCAAGAATGTCTTCAACCAGAATGATGTTTTTGCCGTCCATCGACTGATCGACATCTTTGGTAAGGCGCACTTCACCCGTGGAATCCCAGCCGTGGCGCAATTCGTGGGTCGGTGAAGGCCGATTGCCATAGCTAGACACGCCGATGAAATCGAACGTGCACTCCAACGAAATCTCGCGGGCTAGGTCGGCCAGGAAGACTGCCGCTCCCTTGAGAACACCTACCAAGATGACGGATTGGCCGGCGTAGTCCCGCGTGATCTGCGCACCCAGTTCTTTCACCTTCTGGGCGATCTGCTGGCGGGTGAGAAGGACTTTCAGTTCTGACACGGCAGACATATGTAGCAGAATTCCGCACGTCGAAACAGTAAATTCTGGTAGTAAAAGAGAGTTTTCCGCAACTGCAACAGGTTGCGGCATAGAGCTCGGCATCTTGCTATTGCAGACAAACAGCAGGTTCCTCGTCGCTGCGCTCCTCGGAATGACAAAGCAACCCAAAGCACGGAAATCCACAGGCTCCTCTACACGTCCGCCGTTGCGCCGCCACTTCCCATCCAACTAGAATGCTGCACAGTCTCATCCACCTGCTATGAATCTCAAAGGCGTCAAACTCACTTGGCTTGGACATGCGACGTTTCGGATTGAGACCCCGGGCGGAAAAGTCATCATCATTGATCCGTGGATCATGGGGAATCCCTTGTGCCCGGAGAAAGACAAATCGGTCAAACATGTGGACGTGATGCTGTGCACACACGCCCATGGAGATCATATTGGCGATGCTGTCGAAATCGGCAAAAAGCACCAGCCTACGGTTGTTGCAATCCCGGAACTCGGCGGATGGCTCGATAAAAAGGGTCTGAAGAACGTTATAGATATGAACAAGGGAGGTACGGTGAAGCTCGGCGATGTCAAAGCAACGATGGTGCACGCCGATCATTCCTGCGGGATTCAGGATGGCGACCAGCTTTTATATGGGGGCGAAGCGGTTGGATTTGTCATTGAATTTGAAAATGGCGTAAAGATTTATCACGCAGGCGATACGAACGTGTTTGGCGACATGAAGATCATTCACGATCTTTATGCGCCTGAGATTGCGATGCTTCCGATTGGCGATCATTACACGATGTCGCCCCGCGAGGCGGCTTACGCGTGTAACCTGCTGCAGGCGAAAACCGTGATCCCCATGCACTTTGGTACCTTTCCCGTGCTCACCGGCAGGCCGGGGGAATTGCAGAAGTTGGTTACTGGTGTGGAAGTAATCGAACTGGAGCCGGGCGTGACCGTATCCTAGCGTCTCCAACCTCAAACACATTTTCTTCCGCGCCTGGTCGCGGGTTCCGGAGGCAGACAGTGGCAACTCAACCAAAAGCTCCCAGCTGGCGACATCACGGCTACGTCACCGAACCGGCTGTGGACAACTACCTGTACTCGCTTCTTCCACCTCGCGATGAAGTTCTCGTCGAGATGGAAGGAGAAGCGACCAAGAAGAGTATTCCGATCGTTGGCCCGGCCGTGGGTAACTTCTTTCATCAACTGGCACTGATCAGCGGCGCCAGGAAGATATTTGAGCTGGGATCGGCCATCGGCTACTCGACAATCTGGTGGGCACGTGCCGTGGGTGAAGGTGGCCAAGTGCATTACACCGACAGCAATGCCAAAAACGCCGAACAGGCGAAGCGATACTTTCAGCGCGCAGGGGTCGCGGAACGAGTCAAAATTCACGTCGGCGATGCGATTGAAGTACTCTCCGAGCAGAAGGATCAGTTCGATATCGTCTTCAACGACATCGACAAGGAAGACTATCCGCGTGTGTTGCGTCTGGTAGGGCCGCGCCTGAAAAAGGGCGGCTTGTTCGTCACGGACAATGTGCTGTGGAGCGCGAAGGTCACGGAAACCAAGCCCAAAGAGGCGAGCACCAAGGCGATTCAGGAGTTCAATCGGCAGCTGTACAAGTCAACAGAGTACGAGACGACCATTCTTCCGATTCGGGACGGAGTGGCGGTGGCGAGGAAGAAATAGGCAAGCACCTTGGTCGGTCGGCGTAGCGTTTTGTTCTTGGTGAATTCCAAACTTCAAGACTTTCATCCTGAGCATAGAGAGGCGCAGCCGAACGAAGTCGAAGGATCCCACGTCGGTCCGCGGTACTGGCGGCGTTGCGGAGCTTTTTTGATCTTCCTTTCGAGCCGGCATGCATGACGTGAGTCCGCTTCTCCATTTTTTCCGGCGCTCGTTTGTGCACACAGTTTGCATCGAGGAACAAACAGTCGAGGCCTGAGGTGCGGCACAGGAACGCGGGGTCCCTCGACTTCCGCTTCGGCGCGTAGCGCGCCTCCAGCATCGCTCGGGATGACAGTTTCGATTTATCTGTAGACCCTCGGGAGAAGCTTGACCAACAACCAAGGACCCAAGGACCAAGGACCGTTTTCACATCGACTTCACCGGAATCATCATCAAATCGTCCACCAGGCCCACTTCCTTCTGCACAAACGGCTCGGCGTACTCTACGCCGCCAAGCATCCCGTAGAAGTGGGCCATCGCTGCGATTCGCGAGCGAATTTCTTTATGGGCAGGGAAGAGGTCTTTGCCGGCTTCCTGATCGGAGAATTGCGTTTCGTAGGCCATGAGCGACCGGAAGCGTGCCTCGAACTGGTCGCTGATGTCGACCACAAACGTGGGACGCACGTCGTAATACAGCGAGGCGTAGATGATTTTGAAGGGACGATGAGGAGGAAGGCTAGTAGCGCCGGCATCCTGCCGGCTGTCTTGAGGGCGTCCCGCCCTCGGGGTTGCGGGCGAGACGCCCGTGACGACAGCGGCCGGGACGGCTAGGCTACAGTCGAGTTTGGCAAGGCCCGCCAAAAAACAGGCTTCGTATCCCAATGTTGACGCCGTGTAGTGATCTGGGTGCCGGCCTTTCCAATAGGGAAGTATCACCACTCGCGGTTTTTGCTCGCGCAGGACGCGCGCTACCTTCAGTTTATTTTCCCAGGTGTTTTCAACGCGACCGTCAGGAATGTCGAGGGTGCCGCGCCAGCAAACCTGCAGAATACGTGCGGCGTCAGCTGCCTCGCGTTCACGATCTGCTGCAGAGCCGCGTGTGCCCATCTCGCCGCGTGTCAGGTCCAGAATGCCGGTGCGATAGCCGCGCTGCGCCATCTTCAGCAGCGTGCCGCCGCAGGTTTGCTCCACGTCGTCGCGATGAGCGGCGATGGCGAGGATGTCTAGAGCGCCTTGCGTGGACGACCCCGTAGGCGAACTCAATCCAGATTCCCCTGTTCGAGGACGACGGTCTCGCGCACGATCAGGCGTTGCGAGGCCATCTCCTTCAAAGTGGGGAGCACGCGGTTCACGTGCTCATCAGTATCAACAAAGATGAGAACGACCGGAAGCTTACCGCCCGCGTCCACGAGATGTGTGGTCTCGACTTTGTGACGGCCGAGGAAGCCGGCGACGGCATGCAAGGCGGTTGCTGCGTAGACGCCTTCCTTGCGCAGATAGTTGAGAATCTCGAGATGGAGCGGCCGGTGGTGCCACTGGTCGGCTTCGTTTAAGTAGATCGTGACCTGTACTGCCATTGCGCGGGTCATTCTACAGCACCCGAGCAAGGGCCATTCCGGCCAGGGCTGCAGCACAGGCGAGAAGGTTGTTGGCGAGAAAGTTCGTCGCCATTAAGGCCCATTGTCCGGTTTGAAAGTAGGACATGGTCTCGAATGCATAACTGGAAAACGTCGTGTAGCCGCCGCAGAATCCGACCACCACCAGCAGACGCCAGCGCGGATCGACCATCACCCGCTCGGTGGTCCAGATCACGAAAAAGCCGACGATGAAACTGCCCAACACGTTGATGACGAGCGTGCCATACGGAAACACCGGTCCCAACACGCGGAGCGCATAACGACTCGTCCAGTAACGGAGGTTGGCGCCAGCGACGGCGCCCAGGGATATCGCGAAGAAGTCGAGCAATGGAGTTCTCCTGATCAGTTCTGGTAGGAGTTATCAGCCTTGCGGGCGGTTATGGCGAACTCCATCGCCGTGTTGAATTTTTATCACACCAGATTGTAGGTGTCAGGTGTTAGGTGTTGGGTCTTAGGTTTTGGGTTCAGGTAAGTTTTTCGGAACCATTAAGTGCAAGAATCGCAGGAGTTCCGTGCCCAAGACCTAACCCCCAAGACTTAAGGCTTGCGACGTTCACGATATAATCTGCATCTCGCATGCCGCTCTCTGCCGGCACCAAATTCGGACCATACGAGATCGTCGCACCGCTGGGGGCTGGCGGGATGGGCGAAGTGTACCGGGCGCTCGACACTCGGATCGATCGCACTGTCGCCATCAAGATTCTTCCGGCGCATCTTCCCGAAAAGGCCGACGCCCGCGAGCGCTTCGAGCGAGAAGCCCGGGCAATCTCGCAACTGAGCCACGCCAACATCTGCCAACTCTACGATCTGGGCCAGCAGGATGGGACTCATTACATCGTGATGGAGTTTCTCGAGGGCGACACGCTGGCCTCGCGTCTCGCCAAAGGACGCCTTCCGCTTGAACAGGTTCTTCGATACGGGGCCGAGATCGCGGAGGGACTCGATCAGGCGCATCGCACGGGTGTCGTCCATCGCGACCTGAAGCCCGGCAATATCATGCTGACCCGCTCTGGGGCCAAGTTGATGGACTTCGGGTTGGCGAAGACGGTGGCCTCCGTCGCGCCACAATCATCTGGTCTTTCGGTCACGCTCACGACACCGAACGCCAGCCAGCCGCTTACAGCGGAGGGCACGATCATCGGAACGTTTCAGTACATGTCTCCCGAACAGATCGAAGGCAAGGAGGCGGACTCACGCAGCGATATTTTCAGTTTTGGCGCGGTCCTTTACGAAATGGCCTGCGGCCGTCGCGCCTTCGACGGCAAGAGCCAGCTTTCGGTAGCGTCTGCCATCCTGGAACGAGACCCGGAACCGATCTCCGGGGCACAGCCTGCGGCACCGCCTGCCCTGCAACACTTGGTTGAGGGCGCGCTCATGAAGGACCCGGAGGCTCGGTGGCAAAGCGCAGCGGATATCGCGCGGCAGTTGCGATGGATTCGCTCACCCGAATCGTCGGCGAGCGCGACGCGGCCCAGCCTTCCGTACCGGCGGTCATGGGAGAGATGGATTTGGGCGGCTGCTACCTTGGCACTACTAGCCCTGCTTCTCTGGTTTGCGGTTTTCAACCGGCCACAGAGACGCGTTGTGCGAGCGTACATCACGCCTCCATCCGATGTTGCCTTCGATTTCATGGGAGATTTCTCGGCACCTCCTGTGGCGTCTCCCGACGGTACTCGCGTAGCCTTCGCCGCACGAGGACCCAAGGAAGGAAACTCGATCTGGGTGCGCCGGCTCGACACAGCGAATGCTGAGAAACTCGCGGGTACGGAGAATGCCTACGCAATCTTTTGGTCGGCAGACGGGAAATTTCTTGGTTTTTTCGCCGACGAGAAGCTGAAGAAGATTTCTGCAAGTGGAGGACCGGTAACGTTTCTTGCCGACGCCCCGAACGCTCGTGGGGGCGCCTGGAACCAGGACAACGTCATCCTATACACGCCCGATTATCGCGATGCCTTGTGGAAGGTAAACGCCAATGGCGGCACGGCCGTCCAAGTGACCAAGATTGATCCCAGCAAGCACAGCACGCATCGCTGGCCATCATTTCTGCCCGACGGAAAACATTTCCTGTTCTATGCCACGAACCATGCAGGCGGAAGGCCGGCGGACAACGGGATTTACATGGGCGCTCTCGACAGCATTGAGAGCAAAATGATCCTGGCCACGGATTCTGCCGGATTGTACGCGTCGGGTTACCTGCTGTTTCACCAGCAAACCGCGCTGGTCGCGCAGAAGTTCGATGCTTCAGGCGGGATACTCTCCAGCGACCCCGTCACACTGGTCAATGATGTGCAACATGACGGAGGCACTTTTCACACGGTATTCAGCGTTGCCGGCGATAACGTGCTTCTCTACCAACCCGGTGCGAATACAGTAGGTGACACTGATCTGCTTTGGATGGATCGCAGCGGCAAGGTACTGGGACGAGTTGCCGAGCGCGGCAGTTACAAGGGCGGTCGGCTATCCCGGGATGGCAAACGGCTGGCGGTTTCCCTGGGAGATCCATCGACCAACATCTGGATACTTGACGTGGAACGTGGCACTCGGACACGCCTTACGTTCGATGGCGCTTCCCACCGCATGGCATCGTGGTCGGGCGATGGGCAATCCGTGGTTTTCAACTCGCAAGTCGGAGCCACCGTCATGTCGGGTTCTACCCTTCACAGTAAACCCGCGAATGGAGGAGGTCAGGACCAACTGCTGCTTGCGCGCAAGGATTCGCAAGGCGCGCCTGCCATCCTTTTTTGGCCACAATGGTGGCCTGACGGACGCTATCTGGTATACCTCGAACAATCGGGACCGACAGGTGCGTCCATCTGGGCCATGCCCACGTTCGGGGATACAAAACCATTCCCGGTTGTTAAGCCGGAGTCTCCCACGGGAAAAGTCGTGCATGTTCGGCTCTCGCCCGACGGATACTGGCTCGCCTACAGCGCGATCGACGGAAATCGCGAGGAGGTGTACGTGACTTCGTTTCCCGAAGGGAACGGACGCTGGCAAATTTCTCGCGAGGGGGGGACCTTCCCGGTATGGCGGGGAGACGGGAAAGAGATCTATTACCTCGCCATGACCGACGCCAACCTCTACGCTGCGCGGCTGAATGCGGAGGGAAGCAGGTTTGAAGTTGGAGAGTCGCAACCTTTGTTCCCATTGCGCAGTGTTTTTTCGATGGGCGAGCCATACGACGTGATGCCCGATGGCAAACGCTTCGTGGTGTTTAATCAGCCCGAGGGCTCGTCGTCACCCATGATGCTGGTGTTGAATTGGACGGCGGAGTTGAACAAGTAGATCAATCTTGGAGTGGTCTAAATTTCTTCTGTAATATCTCCACCCTTAAAATTTTGTCACCCGGAGCGCACCGAAGAGGTCTGCTTTCCTCGAGAAACAGCAGGTCCTTCGGCTTCGCCTCAGGATGACAATACGGGAATTTGAAAAACACGAAGAGTGAAGATGCTGTAGAGCGTTCGGCGTTTACTTCTTGCGTTCCACCAGGTAACGGGCGAGATCTTTCAGCACATCGGCGCGAGCGCCAAAGACATCGAGATCGGCAAAGGCGCCGCGGATGAGCGCGTCGGCTCTCTTCATCGACTCATCAATGCCAAACATCGCCGGATAGGTCGCTTTCTCGGCGGCGGTGTCCTTGCCTGCGGTTTTGCCCAGTTGCTCAGAGGTCTGGGTTACATCCAGCACGTCGTCGATGATCTGAAAAGCCAGTCCGATCTGCCTGCCGAAGGAGCGCAATGCGCCGATGTCGCCTTCTTTGCCGCCTGCGTACAAACCGCCGCTGACGAGGCTGGCCGTGATCAACGCCGCCGTTTTTGCCTGGTGAATGTATTCCAGCATCTTGACGTCGGGCTTGGAATGTTCGGCTTCGAGGTCGACGACCTGTCCGCCAATCATGCCTTCAATCGTCCCGGTGCCGTGCGCAATTTCTTCGATAATGCGCACACGAGCTTCGGCGGGACAACGCAGGCGGGCCAGCACCTCGTAGGCCCGCGTCTGTAATGCGTCACCGGCCAGGATGGCCATCGCCTCGCCGAAGGCAACGTGGCAAGTGGGACGTCCACGACGCAGGTCGTCATTGTCGAGGGCGGGCAAATCGTCGTGAATGAGCGAATAAGTGTGAAGCATTTCGAGCGCAGCGCCCAGATCGTCGATGCCCTCGGGCAGGGAACCGGCTACCATGCGGCCCGCTTCGCGGGACAAAATCGGACGTAATCTTTTTCCCCCGGCGAAAACGCTGTGCCGCATGGCCTTGTGGATAGAAACGGGATGCTGCTCTTCCACGGGAATCAGGCGTTCCAGCGCGTGATCGGCCGCGATGCGGCCTTGCTCGAGGGTGTCTTGCAGCATGAGGGTTGAGTATAGCAAGGCGAGGAGCAGCCGCTAGCTGCTGGCTATGAGCTACTAGCTAACTGTTACGAGAAGTTCATATCGATTGGGATCGATTGACGGTGATTGAGTGCGATATCTCATCCTGGGTCATGGCACGACTGGATATCTCAGTAGCAAGAAAGGCGGGACGCCCTTAGGCGTCCCGTTATGAAATTACACCTCGCTCACGCAGCTGCGTGCGTCAACATTGCGTTGCGTTCAGCTGACATCAAGATGCCCTCGGTATCGAAGGCGGGACACATATCGCTAGCGCCAGCGTTCAGCGCCGCGGCCCACATCTCTTCATCAGCAACGCGGTGGGTACACAGGATGGACACGCTCGGGAATTGGCGATGCAGCTTTGCCACTTCCTCCAGGCAAGAGTGTTCGATGTCGAGAATCGCGACATCGGCACGACGCTGGGGAATGGCGATCCACAATTCGTCGAGCGAGTTCGCCACGTGCACGGAATGATAGTGATGGCTGAGGGTTGCGGCCAGCGCCTGGGATAAGCGCGGATCGCTCTGCAATACGATAATAGTCAGGGCTTGCATGCGCTCCCCCGAAATTCAACCGTTGTCTCACGGTGGAGGAGGCTGCAGCTTCCGTCCCGCCGGGCTGGGGGAGTGACGGAGACCGCAGACATTTCTACTTACGAGCAACGACGAAATCCGGGCAGGCTCGGCCGGCTATCGAGAAGCCGGAGCCCGTTCGGTCTGAGGCTCGAACGCAACCGCCTGGAGTTTCCCATTCTGCTTGAGAAGGAGTTCCACCTTCCCCTCGGCTTGTTCGAGTTCTTTGCGACACGCTGCGGAAAGTTGCATGCCTTCCTCGAAGAGAGTAAGCGACTTTTCCAAAGGTGCATCGCCCTTCTCCAACTCTTGCACAATCTTCTCAAGACGCTGGAGACAATCTTCAAATTTTGCCAAGTGGGATTTGCTCCTGCATTTATTTTAATGCAAGTTAGTTGTCAGCGAGCGTGTAAATTTCACGTAAATGCTATTTCAAGTAACGTTTCTTGGTCACCCTAAACGTGTGTGATTGAGAAAACGATTTCAGCGCACTGAAAACGGTTTCAACGCCGTGATGAGCACGATGACTTACTAAAATTCCACGGCAAGATGACTGAAGACGAGCTCACATAATCGATTCGGCAATCGAAGTAACTGTTCAATCTATCTCACGCAGGCGCGGTTGGACGAGCATTCACGCCGAGCGCTTCCAACACATCCACCGCAGCAGAGTATTTGCCCATGGGTGCGCTGATCTGAGCGCCCTGCACGATCTCGCGCACTGCGATCAACATTTCGCGCGCGATGGTCACACCTTCCTGTCGAGCATGCTCCGGAGTGGCTGCCTTGGCCATACGATCGAGAATCGCGTCAGGAACGGACACGCGCAGTTCGTTCTTCATGAACTCGGCATTGCGCACGCTCACGAGCGGCCAGATGCCCGCTACAACGGGGATGCGGCAATGCTCGATGCGCCGAAGGAATTTTTCGAGCAGAGCGAGATCGAAGACTGGTTGCGTGACGGCGTATTCTGCACCCGCTTCCACTTTGTACTCGAAGCGGCGGATCTCTTCATCGAGATTGGGCAAGCCCGGATTCGCACCCACGCCAATCACGAAGCCGGTTCCCGCACCAATCGGATTGCCACCGATATCGAGGCCGCGATTGAGGTTGTGAACGATGTTCACCAGGCCGATCGCGTCCACATCGAAGACGGCGGTCGCGTCCGGATAGTTGCCCATCTTCGGCGGATCGCCAGTGATGCAGATCAGGTTGCGGATCCCGGTGGCAGAGGCGCCTAGCAGGTCTGATTGAATGCACAGCACATTACGGTCGCGGCAGGTATAGTGCAGAATCGCTTCGATGCCGACATCGCGCTGCACAATCAGTGAGAGTGCCTGGTTGGAAATGCGCGCGGAGGCGCGCGGACTGTCAGGAATGTTGATGCCATCGACACCAACCGATTTCAGAAAGCGTGCCCCTTCCACTTCCTTTCTGATATCAGTTCCCTTGGGCGGAACGATTTCCACCATCGTGACAAATTCGCCGGTTACAATCTTCCTTCCCAGAGAGGAGCGGTTCTCGATCGGTTCGGTCGCAAAGGCCTGTGGCGAAATGGGAAGTGCAGCAACCTGCACCCTGGCCGATCTAGCTTCGCCTGCGCGCAGGGCTGACTTCATCGAGCGAATATGATCGGGGGTGGTTCCGCAACAGCCGCCAACTAAGCGGACGCCCGCTGCCACAAATTTGCGGGCATAGCTGGCCATGTATTCCGGCGAGCAAAGGTAGATATTCCTGCCTTCGACGGATCTTGGCATCCCTGCGTTCGGTTGCGCGGCGAGGGGAAGGGAAGTCACGGCACGCACGCGCTCGATGGCGTCGAGCATGGCAACGGGACCAATGCTGCAGTTGCAACCGATCACGTCTGCGCCCCAGTCGACCAGTTTGGCGGCAAAGGTTTCTGGATCGGAGCCGTCGAGACAGTTGGATTCTTCGTCGACCGTCACCGAAGCGACGACTGGCAGTTTCGGATTCACATCGCGGGCGGCCAGCATCGCCTGGTGTAGCTCTTCGACGTAGCCGAAAGTCTCAAGGATTAGCAGATCGATGCCGCCTTCACTCA
>Ga0075423_10004695_pt1 | contig 12692 bp, 9 predicted proteins | sample SoiMethybrSBSTD2_FD_80114 | JGI IMG/M metagenome (GOLD analysis project Ga0075423, IMG submission 80114) | Bulk soil microbial communities from a Populus tree surrounding site in Tennessee, USA - Soil MetaG P. TD hybrid SBSTD2 | ecosystem: Environmental > Terrestrial > Soil > Tree plantation...
AGGTAGCGTCGCCCATGAAGCAGGGCAGATCGCCCGCGCCCCAACCCAGCGACACGGCCTCGAGCACGGTCGCGATGCTGTTGGTCCGAAGCGCGACGCGACCTTCGGGAAGGCGATCCTCGACGTTCCGCAGCGGCAAGCGGATGCCGTCGGCATAGCCGACGGCGGCGAGCTGGCTGCGCTTGGAGCGGCTGCGCCGGACATAGGGCGCCACCGCCATGCGCGCCAGCTTGCGCGCGACCAGCGCAGGCTCCGTCGGCCGCACGGTGCGGATCGCCACGTCTGCCTCTCGCCGCGTGACGTCGAGGCGGACGATGGTGCTGATCAGCTCGATGGCGATGCCGGGGTGGCGCGCGTGCACCGCGTGGAGCGCGGGCAGTACGAAGTACCTGCCGAGGATCTCGGGAGCGGTGACGCGCACCCGACCCGACAGATGGCGGTCGGCGCCCAGAGCCCGGCGCTCGGCTGCGAGGGCGGCGGCCTCCATCTGCTCGACGGCAGAGCGTACTCCTTCGCCCGCCGCCGTCAGAACGAGTACTCCCGCTGCGCGCTCGAACAACGACGTACCCATCTGCCGTTCGAGGCGAGCCAGGCGGCGCGCGACCGTGGTCTCGTCGACGCCTAGCTTTCGCGCCGCCGCGGCGAGAGTGCGTGCGCGGCTCAAGGCGAGGAAGATCCGCAGCCCGTCCCAGTCCGGCATTCTTGCAGTGTCCTCGATTCGTCGCCCGGCATCCATGCAGGACGGACCTGCGCAGGAATGGGGTGGCCGTCCGCAGCGACGGCTGCTACTTCCCAGCGCCGTGCCGACGGACTCCTCTGCCCAGGTTGGATTCATCGGGCTCGGGATCATGGGCCAGCCGATGGCGCTCAACCTGGCGCGCGCTGGAACGCCGCTCGTCGTCTGGAACCGCTCTCGCGCGAAATGCGACGTCCTCGCCCGGGCAGGTGCCGCCGTCGCGCAGGAGCCTGGCGAGGTCTTTGCTCGGTGCGAAACCGTGATCCTCATGTTGAGAGACGCAGCCGCCGTCGACGCCGTGCTCGGTCGCGGCGGAGCCGCGTTCCACGGTCGCGTCCACCAGCGCACGCTGATCGACATGGGGACGCCCTCGCCGGCCTACTCGAAATCGCTCGAGGCAGACGTCCGCGCCGCCGGGGGACGCTTCGTCGAGGCCCCGGTATCGGGATCGCGCAAGCCCGCCGAGACTGGACAACTCGTCGCGATGCTGGCTGGCGAGGGAGGCGTGGTGGAATCCGTCCGGCCGTTGCTCGCGCCGATGTGCCGGGCGGCAATCGTGTGCGGCGGCGTGCCCGACGCGCTGCTCATGAAGCTCGCAGTGAACCTGTTCATGATCGCCATGGTGACGGGGCTGGCGGAGGCGGTGCACTTCGCCGAGCGGCGAGGACTGGACCTCGCGCGCCTCGTCGCCGTCCTCGAGCAAAGTCCCATGGCGAGCGACGTCTCGCGGACCAAGGCGGCGAAGCTCGTCGCCAAGGACTTCTCCGCTCAAGCTTCCATCGCCAACGTGCTCGAGAATGTCCACCTCATCGCGGATGCCGCCCGCGAGACGGGCGTCGCATCGCCGCTGCTCGACGTCTGCCTCGCCCTGTATGGCGAGACCGATGCCCTCCGATTGGGCAGCGAGGATATGGTCGCGGTGATCCGCGCGATGGAACGGCGCACTGCCCGCGCGCGTCAAGGAAAATAGGCGGCAACTAGCGGCGGCAACTGATCGAGCCGCTCGATCGTCGGGACGACGATGCCCGAAGGCGTAGGCGCCTTTTTCCAGTTGAACCAGACGGACGCGATGCCGGCGCGGCGCGGCGCCAAGACGTCGTTCTCGAGGTCGTCCCCGATCATGAGCAGCTCCGCACGTGGGACCGCGAGCCGCGCGACCACGGCGTCCCAGAACCGGGCATCGGTCTTCCTCACGCCGAGGTCCCGGAAGCAGAAGATCTCGCTGACATAGGAGTCGAGCGCGACTCGGACGAGGGCGTCTCGGATCGACTTTCGATCGGAGACGGTCGCGTTGCTGGCAACGGCAATGCGGTGGCGTGAAGCCAGCGCTGCGAGCACGGCTGGGGCACCGTCGATGGCGCGAACCTCAGGCAGTAGCGCCAAGGGCGTCTCCGCGGCACCACCATCCTCCGCCATGAGCGTGTCGCCCCAGTCGAACAAGATCCAGGCGAGCGGCATCGTTCGAAGATACCTCGCCAGCGCTCGGGGTGCGGCGATCGCGGCGGCTCATTGCTCTTCGCCCGGTGCACGGGGCCGGATGCCTCGTGCCGCGCAGACCCGCTGGACTTCGGCGGCGATGAGCGCGGCGACCGACGACTCGTCGTGGCGCGTGGTGTCGACCTGGACGAGCTCGAACGGGGACAATCTGCGGGCGGTGGTCAGGGCGTCGTCGAAACGACTCGCGAGCTCCCGCAGGATCGGCTCCTGTTCGTGGAGGTGGAGCCAATGCTCGCGCGCGGGAGGTGTCGCAGCGGGGAGCTTCGCGAGCCTCGCCTGGATGCGAGCCATCGCCACGTCCGCGGGCGTTCGCAGGACCACGTACAAGTCGCGGAAGGGGAGTCCCGAGTAGCGGCGGAAGAGCCGCAGCCGCCGCTCGAGCGAAAGCCGGGCCAGGGACGGCGCATAGATCTCGCTGTAGATCGCCGGGTCGATGATCATGCACCGCGTACCCACGACCAACTGGGGCCGGAAGCGCGTCACCAGGTGCGGCTCCAGCCAGCCCTGATATCGGATGAACGCGAGCCGCGTCGCGCCAATGATCCCTCGGCGGCGCGTCGCATCGGCCCGCTTGAAGGTGCTCTCCACCCAGCGGGAAGCTGCCGGGAGACAATGGTGCCTCCCGCCGCTGCCGGTGACGAAAGGCTCGCGGCCGGGTTTCATCACGGTGAACCGCGCGGAAAGCGTGTCGATCGCCCGCAGCGTCGTCGAGCTCTTTCCCGCGCCATCCAAGCCGATGACGGACACCCGGAGAGGAATCACAGAGCGGCGTACTACCAGTCCCTGAGACGCCGCGCTCTCTGGCGTCCGGTACCGAGTGGAGGTACTCATGACGCCGATCGGAGGCCCCATGACCGTGAACCGCCGTGCGTTCGCAATGCTTTGCGCCGCAACGCTCGCCGTGCCGACGTTCGGCTGTGCCTCGTCGGCGCCAGCGGCAAAGACCAGGAGCTGGGAAACGATGGATCGCGCTACGCTCGACCGGGCGTACAACAATTCGGCCGCGGTGCCCGAGAGCGGCGCGATGTTCAAGGAGTGGCTCGGCCGCAGCGAGAAGTTGCGCGCGCAGCACCCGGAGCGCCTGAACCTCGCCTACGGGCCGCGTCCCCGCGACCGCATCGACTACTTCTCCGCCGGGAACGGCACGCCCGTCCTGGTCTTCATCCACGGCGGCTTCTGGCAGATGCGCTCGAAGGACGATTTCGCCTTCCTGGCGGAGAGCTTTCTCGACTCGGGCGTCAGCGTCGCGATGGTCGGATACCCGCTCGCGCCGGACGCGACGATGGACGAGATCGTGGCGGATGCGCACGAAGCGATCCGGTTTCTGGCGAAGGAGTTGCCCGGCCTCGGCGGAGACCCGCGGCGCGTCGTCGTCTCCGGATGGTCCTCGGGCGGCCACCTCGCCACCATGGTGCTCGACGAACCTTCGTTGCGCGGCGGCGTGGCCATCAGCGGGCTCTTCGAGCTCGAGCCGCTGCTCAAGTCCTACGTGAACGACAAGCTGCGTATGGACGAGGCAATGGCGAAGCGGAATTCGCCGATCCTGGCGTTGCCGAAGACCTCGAAGCAGCTCGATCTGTTCGCGGGCGCTGCCGAGTTGCCCGAGATGCGCAGGCAGACCGCGGATTACGCGCGGGCGCGGCGCGACGCCGGGCTGCCGGTGCGCTACGTGGAGATCCCCGACGCAAATCACTACACGATCCTGAACAGCATGATGGACCGCGACGGCGCCATCCACCGGTCCATCATGACGATGCTGGGGACGACGGCGACGAGCCAGGTGGCCGCGCCTCGCTGAAGGGCGTCCGCCGCTACCAGTCTTCCTTCTCGAATCGCATTCCCACCTGCGAAGCGATCCAGGCGATGTCCGCCATCGCGTTCGGGTTTCCGCAGGTGAGCGCGACGGTGCGCCGCGGGTCGATACGTTCCCGCAGCATCGCGGCGCTTCGCTCGCGCGGGAACCTGGGCGGCACGGCACCGGGCTCCCTCGGCGGCAGGTCGAATACGCGCCGGAGCAGGTTGTTCGCCCGGCCCGAGCCGAGCTGAAGGTCCGCGAGGACGCGCGCGGTCGGGCGGCTGACGGTCGGCACGTAGACGAAGTCGAATCTCTTCGCCTTCTCGATTTCGAGGAGCTCGCGGTGGTAGGCCAGCTCCTCGAGAGTGCGGTTCGCGTGCAGGAGCGTGTACCGTGCGCGATGGGTGGCTCCCTCTCGCGCCTCGAAGTCGAGCTGCTTGATCATCGAGGCGAACGGCGCAAGCCCCGTTCCGGTGCCCACCATCAGCACGTGCTCGAAGCCAGCCGCTCGCTTGGCGAGCGTGAAGTCGCCGACGATGCGCTCCAGGTAGGCGAGACGCTCGTTGGTCTGCTCCTCCATGCCGCGGAAGAGCGACTCGGTGAACCGGCCCAGGACCCCGTCCACGCCGCGCTCGAGCACCACGTAGAACTCGAGGTGATTGCCCTGCGAGGTCTCGAAGGGCGCCGAAGAGATCGAGTATGAGTGCGTCACCGGCCCGCGCTTCTGGTTCCCGTTCTCGTCGAGATCGGGGACGTAGCGCACCTCGTTCCCTTCCTTCACTTTCCGCGTGAGCCGGCAGTCGTCGCGCCGCAGGGCGATGTACTGGCCCGCCTCGTACGTCGGGAACGGCGACCCGTCGAGGGCAACCAGGCGGAAGAGCGACAACTCGGGCGACAGCCGGTTCCACTCGACGATCCGTCCGGATCTGGTCTCTGCCATGGTCCCCGGCCTCCCGGTACTAGCGGATCACGCATTTACGTCTTCGGGATAGACGCCGCAACGCCTCGGAAGGTGCGGCGTCGCCGGGCGGACGCGCCAGGAGTCAGACCGTGAGCGCTGTTTCGCCAAGAATTACTCTTGACCGGCAGCGCCTTCTACCGCGGCGCCGAGGGCGAGAAGCTGCTGCGCTTCTGCTTCGCGAAGGATGACGATGTGCTCGAGGAGGCATCAGCAGATTGGCCACGCTGCGACGAGACTGCCGGTCATTCCGCAGAGGTGAGCCCTCGCGTCCGGTGGAACGAGCCAGCGCGGCTTGCTAGATTGCCCGAGATGCGGCGGGGACCGCCGCATACCAAGCTGCGAACCGCCGTTCCAGTCGAGACCAGGAGGAGCGATGAGCAAGAAGCTCTGGTTCGGGGGCCTTTCGCTTGCCGTCGGCATCGCCTATGTGGGCGACGCGCTTGCGCAGGCGAAAGCCGATGTGCTGATCAAACAGCGCCAGGCGGCGATGACTCTGCAGGGCAAATACTTCGGTCCGCTCGCCGCGATGGCGCAGGGCAAGGCGCCGTACAACAAGGACACCGTCGTGCGAAACGCCGAGTATCTGGCGGTGCTCGACAAGATGCCCTGGGACGGCTTCGCCGAAAGCACCAAGGACGAGAAGACCGTCAAGACCGCGGCCCTGCCCGCGATCTGGAAGGATGCCGACAAGTTCAAGCAGGCCCAGGCGAATCTCCAGGACGAAGTTTCGAAGCTGGTCCAGGTCAGCAAGAGCGGCGACGAAGCGGCCGTCAAGGCGCAGATTGGCGCGGTCGGGAAGTCTTGCGCCGCCTGCCACGGGGACTTCCGCGAAAAGCAGCAATAACGAGCAGTCAGCCTGAAGAAGCCCCGCTCCGGCGGGGCTTCCATTTCTGATCGCGCCATGATCGACGAGCGGATCTCGTGCGCCGTCATTCTGCTGGCCTGCGCGGCCGGCGCGAACGCGCAGGACGCCCGGCGCGGCGCCTACCTCGCGAAGGCGGCCGACTGCATAGGCTGCCACACCGAGGAAAAGCCCGGCGCGATGCCGTTCGCCGGCGGCCGGGCGCTGACCACGCCGTTCGGGACGTTCTACGGGTCGAACATCACGCCAGATGAGAAGAACGGTATCGGCCGCTGGACCGAGGCTGATTTCTTCCGCGCGATGCACGAGGGGACGTCCCCTGACGGGCGGCCCTACTACCCCGCCTTCCCCTATCCGTCGTTCACGAAGATCACGGACGACGACCTGCGCGATCTGTGGGCCTATCTGCGCTCGCTGCCGCCGAGCGCGCGCGAGAACCATCCGCACGACCTGCGCTTTCCCTTCCGCTGGCGCTCCCTCGTGTTCGTCTGGAAGCGGCTCTTCTTCACGCCTGGGCGGTTCGCCGGCGCGCCGGCTGCAACGCCGGTCCTCGATCGCGGCGCCTACCTCGTGCAAGCGCTCGGACATTGCGGTGAGTGCCATACACCGCGCAACGTCTTCGGCGCGCCGAAGAAGGATCGCTATCTCGCTGGCGGCACGGGTCCGGACGGCAAGAAGGTCCCGAACCTGACGCCGACGCGGCTCGCGAAGATCAGCGACGAGGGCTTGAGGGACCTGCTGACCTCGGGCACCTACCCCGATGGCGACCAGCCGGCCGAGGCGATGGCGGAGGTCATCCGCAACACCACGAGCCAGCTGACGCCGCACGATCTGGACGCGATGATCGCTTACTTGAGGTCGCTGCCGCCGCTTGCCGAGGAGCCGAAAGGGCCTCGTCGGAACCTCGTCGTCGCGGTGGTCCTCATTGTCCTCGCGGGTGCGCTGCTCGGGGCGCGGCTGCTGCCTCGGATTCGGAGCCGGGTGCTCCGGCTCGTCTTGCTGGCGGTCATCGCGCTGGTCGTGCTGGCCGTGCTGGGATTCAGTCTCCTCGGACGGGGCCCGTAGCGGTGATCAGCGGGGGGCCTGCAGCGGCTTTGCCGACACGGGCCGGATCCTGCTCCAACTGCGATGCCCCCCGATAGGCCCAGACCAGCTCCGGCTGCTCAGGGTTGCGGCATTCCAACGCCACGCGGTACCAGGCTGCTGCATCGCGCACGCGGGATTCGGCCCTGGCGCGAATGGCGAAGTAATAGGGCGCCTCGCACGGACGCGAACCCTCTGCCGCGTCGTCGGCAATGTCGTCCTCGCTACCCTCGCCGAGCACGTACCGGGCGAGACGCACTTCCCAGCTTGCGTAAGCCCCAGAAAGCCCGACGTACCGAGCGAGACGGGCTTTCCAGGCTGCAAGCGGATCGGAAAGCTCTTGTAGCAGTGCGTCGCGTTGTGCGCTCGCGTCGCCACGACGAACGATCGAGGCGGCGCGCAGAAGGAGCAGGCGGTCGGCGAATGCGGGCTCCGGCGGCTTGAAAGCGAAGATCTCCCACAGGGCCTCGTCCACGCCTTCGCCGTACGCGGACGTGGCGAGCTCGCTGTCGACGAAGGTCGAGGAACGCTCGGGGCCGAGCTGGTTCCGCAACCACAGCTCGGCCGCCGATGATCCCTTTGCGACGCGCAACGCGCTCCATGCGCTGAACTGGACGCGCGCTTTCTTCTCCGAGGCCACCTTCTGACTGACCAAGGCGTACACCTCGAAAGCGTGCGCGGCTGCGCCCGCTTTGGCGAGAGGAGGTCCGAGCTCCCCGATCGATTGTGGAGCGACCCCCGCCTGGAGCATCGCCTCGATCGCCGGTTTCACGTCGGGGGCCGGGCGGCCGCGGAACACCTCGGCGAATCGCTCGCCGACTTCACGGAAGTCCCTCCGCGTGAGGGCCGCCGGCGGGTGCGCGAGGATGTCCGCTGCACCCGCGTCATTGCGACTGCGCCATCGCACCTCAGCGATGGTCGCGGCGGTCTCCGCATTCGGACGGCGGGCGAAGAGAGCGAGCAGCAGGCCTTCCGCTTCTTCTTTTCTACCGACCTCCGCGAGCTGCGTCGTTGCGATCCGGTAGGCGCACGGGGCCTCCGTCGGAAGGGCCCGCTCGACGATCGTGAGCGCGTCCTCGTGCTTCCCCATCGCGTCGAGCTGGCGGGCGGCGGCGCACCTCGCGCTCGCCGCGCTGAACGAATCGTCGTCTCCATGCCTCCGCACCAGATCTTGCGCCGCGGCGAGGGCGTCCTGGGGTCGTCCCGCCTCGCGCAGGAATCGGATGAGCCGTTCCTGCGTCTCGGGGTCCGCAGGGCGCTCGCGGGCGAGCTGTCGCAGCGCGCGCTCCGCCGGCGCCTTCGGTCCGCGATCGGCGAGCGCCCTCGCCGCCTCGAGCCGCGCGGGGAAGGGAAGTCTCTCGTCGAGTGCGAGCCGCTCCAGCCGGTCGATCTGACCCAGCTGCTTCGCCAGAGCGACTTCGTCGATGGGATGAGCGCCCGGCGCCTGGTCGACGACGCTCGCCGCGAGGCGCGCAGCCCGGTCCAGGTCCCGCTGGTGCCGCCGGAGCAACCCTGCCCAGAGGAGGCGGCTGGTCGGTCGCGAATCGAAATGGCGCCCGGCAACACGGGCGGCCTCGATCATCCTTGGGTCCGGCGGCTCGGACTGCATTGCCATCGCATCGAGCAGGTCCGCAGCAGCGCCGGGACCCGGCAGCCTCGACGTGACCAAGGCCTCGTACGCCTCGTCGATGTTTCCCCGATCCGTGGCGATCCGGGCCTTGAGCCAGCGCTGCGGATAAGCCGCGGCTGGGAGAGGCCAGGTGCCGAGCACGTCGGCGAGGCTCGCGGCATCGTCGCGCAGAACGTATCCGGACCGCGCCTCGCTCCAGAGGGCGGCCGCGACCGCCGCGGCGTACCAGGCGCTGGTATCCGCCCCCCGCCAGAGGGGGCCCTCGTAGGCCGTGTCCGCCTGGCGGAGATCGGCGGCAAGGCGCGCCCGCACGTCTTCGCCGTTCGCGAGGTTCTGCAGCGCCGATCTCTGCGCGCTCGTCAATGCGATGAGCAGATCGGTATCGGTCGGGGCTGTCGCCCGCACGCCTTCCAGCTCGGCCACGGCGAGGTCCGGCAACGTCTCGCTGGCGGCGGCCACGACCTGCAGGTCCCCGTCGAGCAAGAGCTGGCCGACGGCAGGGATGGACACGTGCTCGTCGTCGCGCGCAGCGGCGATCCAGCCGCGGACAGCCTGTTCGTTCGCGTCCTGCATCAGCCAGCGCAGGAGTAGATGACGATCGCCTGCGCCGGCACCCCGACGCCCGGATGCATCCGCGAGCCGGCGCCGATCGGACGTCAGGAATGCATGCAGCGCCGGCTCCTCCTGGACAGGGACGAGAGCACGCGCGGCGCCCGCGTAACCGAGCGCGAGCGCGAGCACGGCTTGCTGGCCGCGCACCTCCGCTCCCGCCGCGGCGTCGGCAGCGCAGAGCGCAATCGCGTGCGCGTCGAGGCGATCGTCCGCGTCGAACGTTCGCGGCAGCTGGAGCACGAGGGCTGCAGCAGCCGAAGCGGCGTCGTGGAGGACGGCCGCCTCGTGGTCGCCGCGAGACCAGCGCGCTTGCGCTTCGCGGACCGCGCCGAACGCTTCCTGATGCCCGCGCAGCGCGCGAACCCGCGTCGCCTTTCCGCTGACCTTCGCCGCGGCGACCCACTCCTTGGCGAGCGGAGCGAGGGCCTTGAGCAACTCGGGAAAATCCGGCAGCTCGGCGACGCGGGCGACGTCGCGATTGCCGAGCGATACGATCCATTGACCCTCCGAGAAGCGAGCGGCGACGTCTCCTCCTGCCAGCTCCTGCGCTGCGAGCAGAAACCTGCGATCGGGTCTCAGCCGGAGCGCATCGTCGAGGGCGCGGCGCCGGTCGAGGGGATGCGGCGGCAGCGAGTCGGTCTTGAGTTTGAGTCTGGCCTCTGCGTCCACCGCCGCGGTCTTTTGCTCGGCGACTCGCGCGTCCTCCTTGAGCTTTCGCTCCCGCCACCGCCACACCTGGCTGCCCGCCGCCGCGGCGGCAGCGAAGACGCACAGGCCGATGACGAGCGCGACGTATTTCATGGACGCGTCCTCTCGCGAGAGGGCTCACGGTAGCGCGAGCTTTCCGCTCGTTGAAATTCGCATCCATCGCGCGGGGACACTCAAGGCTCGCGCATGAGCACAGCGGCTGGCAGGTGGGGACAACACCCCGCCTCGCACACCCCTTTGCCTCTCGCGGGGACGAACTTTCCGATTCGCCATGATGCGGCGACACTGCACTCGTAGCGCTGCCATTCTTCGAGGCTGTCGTGACAGACACCGTCGCGTTCCTCCTCCTCGCCATCATCGAGTTGGCGGGCCTCCTGATGGTGCCGCTGGGACTGCCCGGCCTGTGGGTCATGATGCTGGGCCTTCTGGGATACGGCTGGTTCACCGACTTCCAGACCGTGGGGCTCTGGACCACGATGCTCGTCGTCGCGCTTGCACTACTGGGCGAGCTCATCGAGACGTGGCTGGGGTTCCGGTTCGCGCGGAAATATGGCGCCTCGAAGCGCGCGGCTTGGGGCGCGCTGATCGGCGGATTGGTCGGCGCGGTGGTAGGCGTTCCCGTGCCCGTGATCGGGTCGGTGATCGGCGCGTTCGTCGGGTCGTTCGCCGGCGCCGCCGTGTTCGAGTACACGATGTCGGCGCACACCGGAACCGCCGTGGCGGCCGGCTGGGGCGCTGTGCTCGGCCGCGCAGCCGCGGCCGCGGCCAAGATCGCCCTCGGGATCGTGATCGGCGTAATCAGCATCGTCGCCGTCTTGCGCCGCATCGCGGAGACCGCTTAGCCCGCCGGCTCAGCGCAGGGGAAGCTCGACCACGAAGCACGCGCCTTCGCCTTTCGCATCGTCGACGCCGATCCGGCCGCCGTGTGCCTCGATGATCTGCCGCGAGATGAACAGTCCGAGACCGAGACCGCTGCTCTCCCTCACGTTGGCAGCTCGCTCGAACCGCCGGAATATCCGTTCGCGGTCCGCGGGACGGACGCCGCGGCCATGGTCGCGCACGGTGAGCACGCACCTGGTGTCCTCGCGCGCTACGCTGACCTCGATCGGTCTGCCCGCCGCGTACTTGAGCGCGTTCGTGACGAGATTCGTGATCACCTGCTCCAGACGATAGGCGTCCCATTCGCCGGTGACGCCCTGGGCGAGGTCGCGGACGATTTTGCAACCTGCCGCCGTGAGCTGCGGCTCGAATCGATCGAGAACGTCTGCGGCCACGGTCGCCAAATCGGTGGTAGCGCGCTCGATTTGCAGCCTTCCAGCATCGATGCGCGAGATGTCGAGCATGTCCTCGATGAGCCGCAGGAGGCGGTCGGCCTGCTTGCGCAGCTGCGCCGGGTCCAGCGAATGGGTCCCTCGCTCCGCCATCTGGATCTGCAAGCGCAGCGAGGTGAGTGGCGTCTTCAGCTCGTGCGACGCGATTCCCAGAAACTCGTCGCGCGCGCGCACGGCAGCTTGAAGCTCGGTGGCCAGCGACTCCGAGCGCCGGCGAGCGCTCGTCTCCGGCGTCACGTCGTAGTGGAAGGCCAGGATGCCTTTCACGGCGCCATCGCTAGAGCGCAATGGCACGTAGCTCAGGTTGATGATCATGTCCGGCAGGCCAGCGAGGTGAAGGGGCAGCTCGCGACCGACGTATGGCTTGCCGGTGCGATACACATCGTCGAGGAGTGCGATGAACGAGTCGACAGTGCCGGCCTCGAACGCGTCGTAGACGTCCTTGCCGACCACGTCACGGCCGCCGACGAACTCGATGTACGAACGGTTTGCGAGGAAAAAACGGTGTTTGGGACCCAGCAGCACCGCGATTGGCGCGGGCGTCTGCATGAGGAAGTCGTTCAGATTCTGGCGCTCGCGTTCGGCAGCCCGCAGCGCGGCTCGCTCCTGTTCGGCGGCGAGCCCGGCGGAGATCTCGCGCGCCACCGCCTCGAAGAACGCCTTGTAGGAGTCGTCGAATCTCAGATGAGGGCTGATTCCCAGCACGATCACTCCCCGCGGCGACTCGTTCGCTGTGCGGCGCACGGGGAGGGCGACGGCTTTATCCGGAAGCGCGTGATCGATCGGCTGCACTACGTTCTGCGTGAATGCCATGCGGACTTCGGGCGGCGGCTCCCGAGGCCCCTCGACGTGCGACTGCCCGGAAAGGAGGAGCCGCTCCTCCCGTTGGCTCCACAGATAGAACCACGAGAACGGAATGTCCTGTGGATTGGTTGCGAGCACGTCCGGCACAGATCGCGCGGCGCCCCGTTCGGGCGCCAGCGCGCTCAGCATGGCGGCGCGCCGGGCGGCCAGCACTTCGCCCGTCTTCTCCACTACGATCTGCAGGAATCCACCGATCGCACCCGAGTCGTCGACGAGAGGGCTGAACGAGAAGGTAAAGTAGGTCTCTTCGCTGAAGCCGTGCCGCGTCAGCGTGAACGGCGCGTTCTCCACCTCGACCACTTCGCCACCCAGCACGCGATCCATCCACGGGTGGATGGTCGGGTATGTGTCCGGCCAGCACTCGGCATAGGTGGCGCCCAGATATTCGGGATGCCGCGGCCCCATGATGACGGCGTATCCGGCGTTGTAGATCTGGAGGTGATCGGCGCCCCAGAAGATGATCGCTGGCGTCGGCAGCTTCAGGATGAAACTCGTGTAGCGCTGGAGCGTCAGCGGCCAGGCATTCATCGGCCCCAGTCGGGTCCGGTCCCATCGGTGCGTTTGGAACAGTCGTTCGAACGCGTAGTCACCCTTGGAGAAGCGCGGCGCGGGC
>Ga0075423_10004696_pt1 | contig 12691 bp, 9 predicted proteins | sample SoiMethybrSBSTD2_FD_80114 | JGI IMG/M metagenome (GOLD analysis project Ga0075423, IMG submission 80114) | Bulk soil microbial communities from a Populus tree surrounding site in Tennessee, USA - Soil MetaG P. TD hybrid SBSTD2 | ecosystem: Environmental > Terrestrial > Soil > Tree plantation...
CGGGCTGCAGCGCAAAGGGCGACTTGCCGGCGCTGCAGGCGATGTTCGAGCAGAAGCTCACGCTCGCGATCGAGAAGGCCTCCGGGCTCAGGGCCCCGGCCTCAAGGCTGGGTCAGGCGTAAGGCGAACCGCGTGGATGGAGTCCTCGTTGTCGACAAGCCGCAAGGTCTCACGTCGCACGACGTGGTGGCGGTGGCTCGTCGCTGCACGCGCGAGTCGCACATCGGGCATACCGGGACGCTCGATCCGCTCGCGACCGGAGTACTGCCGCTCGCCTGCGGCCGCGCCACGCGGCTGATTCGCTTCCTCACATCGTCGGACAAGAACTACGACGCCGACATCAGATTCGGACTCACGACCGATACGTTCGACGTGACGGGCACCGAGACCAGTCGATCGGGATCGATTCCATCGCGGGCCGACATCGAGCGCGCGATCGAGTCGCTGCGCGGCGAGTACTTGCAGGTGCCGCCGCCGTTTTCCGCAAAGAAGATCGCGGGCGAGCGCGCTTATGCGATGGCCCGACGGCGCGAGAACGTCACGCTGGCGCCAGTACCGGTTCGCGTGACCCGTGCGAACCTGCTCAGCATCGACGGCGCTACCGCGCGAATCGAACTGACCTGCTCCGCGGGGTTCTATGTGCGCGCGTTCGCGCACAGGCTCGGCGAGATCACCGGCACGGGTGCGTGCCTCGATGCACTCAGGCGCACTCGCAGCGGCGACTACGATCTCCGCCATGCGGTCACGATCGAACAGCTGCAGCATTGGGGCGAATGGCGGGACGCGCTCATCCCTCTCGAGCGACTACTGCCGGCGTTTCCAGCGACGACGCTCACCCCCGAGGGACGACAACGCGTGTCTCACGGTCAGGATGTACTCGACATGCACGTGCAGGCTGACTCCGCTCTGGCGCTGGGCGAGGGATCGCGACCAGAATGGGTTCGGCTGCTCGATCCCGACGGTAACCTGCTGGCGCTTGCGACAACGGGAAAGAGCGGCGATTCTTTGCACCCGACGGTCGTCCTGATTTAGAATCAATCGTTTAAGGGAATCAGAGTTTCAACAGATACGGCGGCTTGGTGGGTCGGGCAGGCGCGGGAACCGGCCTGGTCGATCAGATCTGAGCCGTGCGTGAAGGAGCCACAGTGGCGCTGACCAGGGACCGCAAAAGCGGCATCATCGGGACCTACAAAACTCACGACGGCGATACCGGATCGCCAGAAGTACAAGTGGCGCTCCTTAGCGAGCGCATCAACTACCTGACTGAACACTTCAAAGTTCACGCAAAGGATCACCACTCACGGCGCGGATTGTTGAAGCTGGTGGGTCAGCGCCGCCGACTGCTCGACTACCTCAAGAGCAAAGACACGGATCGATACGCGGAACTCATCCAGCGTCTCGGGATCCGGAAGTAGGCGACGCCCATGCACAACGTCAATCTGCACACACGCGAGGTCCAGATCGGATCCCGCCGCATCTCCATCGAGACGGGCAAGCTGGCCAAGCAGGCCGACGGCTCGGTGATCGTTCGATCTGGCGACACCATCGTCCTCGTCACGGCGTGTCACGCCGCCAACCCACGAGAGGGGATCGACTTTCTCCCACTCACAGTGGACTATCGCGAATACACCTACGCGTCGGGACGCATTCCCGGAGGCTTCTTCAAACGCGAGGGGAAGCCGCCCGAGAAGGAAGTGCTGACCAGCCGCCTGATCGATCGTCCCATCCGCCCGCTGTTCGCGCCGGGCTGGAATTACGAAACGCAGATCATTGCCCTGCTGATGTCGGCGGACACCGAGAACGATGCCGACGTGCTGGCAATCACCGGCGCGTCTGCGGCGCTGGCGCTGTCGGAGATTCCATTCGAGAAGACGATCGCCGGCGTGCGCGTCGGTATCGTCGGCGGCAAGGTGGTCATCAACCCCACGTACGCAGAGCGCAAGCAGAGCACGCTCGACCTGATCGTCGCCGGCAGCAACGACGGGATCCTCATGGTCGAAGCCGGCGCCCAGGAAGTCAGCGAGGCCGACGTCGTCGGCGCGCTCGAAGCTGCACACGCGGCAATCAAACAGCTCGTCGCGGCCATCGACGAAATCAAGAAGGCCGCCGGCAAGAAGAAGGTGACGGCCAAGGCCAGAGAGGTGGACGCCACGTTTCATCAGACCGTCCACGACAAATCGTTCGGCCCGCTCGGCGATGCGATGCGCATCCTCAACAAGCTCGAGAGCTACAGCCAGGTCGACACCGTGCTGGAGGAACTGCTCGAGGCGCTCGATGAGGAGCAGCATGCGCAGGCGAAGCACATCTTCCACGAGATGCAGGAGAAGGTGCTGCGGGACGAGGTGCTGAACAAGGGCCATCGCCTCGACGGCCGCAAGTTCGACGAGATCCGACCGATCTGGACCGAAGCCGGAGTGCTGCCACGAGTGCACGGGTCAGTGGTGTTCACGCGCGGCGAGACTCAGGCGCTGGTGACGTGCACGCTCGGCACCGCGGACGACGAGCAGAAGGTCGAGCATGTGAGCGGCGAGTTCTACAAGCGCTTCATGCTGCACTACAACTTCCCACCGTTCTCGGTCGGCGAGACCGGACGCTTCACGGGACCCGGACGCCGCGAGATCGGTCACGGCGCTCTCGCGGAACGCGCGCTGGCACCGGTCGTACCGGGCGAGGACAAGTTCGCCTACACGATCCGCCTCGTCTCCGACATTCTCGAGTCCAACGGCTCATCGTCGATGGCGACGGTGTGCGGCGGATCGATGGCGATGATGGATGCCGGCGTGCCGATCAAGTCGCCGGTCGCCGGTATTGCCATGGGACTCATCATGGACGAGACGAGCGGCAAGTGGGCCGTGCTCTCGGACATCGCCGGTGCGGAAGATCACTACGGCGACATGGACTTCAAGGTCGCCGGCACGGCGCAGGGCATCACCGCTCTGCAGATGGACATCAAGGTCACCGGCATCACCTCGGAGATCATGTCCAAGGCGCTCGAACAGGCGAGGGCCGGCCGCCTCCACATCCTCGGCGAGATGGCCAAGACGCTGTCGACGACGCGGACCGCGATGTCCATGTTTGCGCCGCGGATCATCACCATCAAGATCCCTGTCGACAAGATCCGCGACGTCATCGGTCCGGGCGGCAAGATGATCCGCAGCATCATCGAACGCACGGGCGTGAAGATTGACGTCGAAGACGATGGCCGCGTGAACGTCGCCTCAGCCGACGGCGAGTCGGCGCAGAAAGCGATCGGTATCATTCAAGAGCTCACCGCCACACCAGAGCTCAATAAGACCTACATGGGCAAGGTGCAGCGGATCACCGATTTCGGCGCGTTCGTCGAGATCATGCCGGGCACCGACGGGCTGTTGCACGTCTCGGAAATCGCGACACATCGCGTGAAGGACGTCCGCGACGAGCTCAAGGAAGGCCAGCAGATTCTGGTGAAGGTCATCAACATCGATCCCACCGGCAAGATTCGGCTGAGCCGCAAAGCTCTGCTGCAGGAAGAGGCGCAAAAAGCGGGGGCTCCGGCGCCCGCCGCCAAGGAATAGCCGAGCTCGCAACCGCCGCCTGGTCGGGGTCGTCTAAAATAGGTAGATGACACCGACGCGGCGGATACTCGGACTGCTCGTCGGAGGCTTGGGCCTCATACTTGGCGCGTCACTGCACGCTCGTGCGCAGTCCGCTACAGTTCGGCTCACCGCTGAACAGGATCAGGCTCCCAATCGACGCGAGTTCACCGTGACGGCTCGCGACTTCCACTTTTCCCCTGATCGCCTCGAGGTGGGTCAGGACGACCTGGTCAAGCTGACGGTGCAGAGCGCCGACGTCGCATACAGCCTGACCATCAAGGAATATCGCGTCTCACGCCGTGTCCCGGCCGGCGGCTCGACCACAATCGAGTTCCGGGCCGATCAGCCGGGCACGTTCGCGTTTTATTCCGATATGACCAGCGATCCGCGCCATGCGCAGATGCGTGGTCAGCTGGTGGTTCGCGCAAGATAACTCAAGACTCAAGAATCAATTTGAGTTTTGAGTTGCCACGCGCGGGCAGCCTCGATCCGCGCCGACGTTGGCGGATGCGTCGAAAACACCAATCGCACCAGGAGTGAGGGCCTCTCTTCCGCAAGATTCTGCGCCGCCAGCCGCTTCATCGCTGAGATGAACGCCGTGGGGTTGCCGGTGAGATCGAGCGCATATCGATCGGCACGGCGCTCATGCGCGCGCGAGAGGGCGTTGGCGACAGGGAGCAGCAGCAGCGACACCGCGCCCGCGGCAAGGACCACGAGGGGCAACCCCGCCACATCGGCCCTTCCCTGCAGCTCGAGCCACGATCCGAAACGGACCAGCGCGGCGTTGGCGATGTAGAAGCCCAGCGACACCAGCACGGCCTCGACGACGATTGCGGTCCAGATATCGTGATGAACGTGATGCGCGAGCTCGTGGGCGAGAATCACCTCGATCTCATCGTCGCTGTGATCGGCAAGTAATGTGTCGGACACGAGAATGCGGCGTGTCCGGCCCACACCGGCCAATGCGGCATTGGCCTTGCGCGTTCTCTCGCTGAGTCGCCATTCGAATACACCGAGGATCTGCGCGCCGGCCCGCTCCGCGAGCGCGAGCAGGCGGTCGCGCAGCGATTCACGCGTCAGCGGCCTGACCTCGTAGAAGATCGGCAGCAGGACGACCGGCGCGAGCTGCGCCAGCAGCACGAGAATCAGCATGAAAACGACCGCCGCCGCCATCCACCAGCGCTGCGGACTCCACCGTGCGAGCGATACCACGATCAGAGCCGCGACAACTGAGAAGACGAGGGCAATCGCGGTCGACTTCAGATGGTTCAGCCACCAGCGCGCCGTCGATTCGGTGGACAGTCCGTAGCGGCGTTCGAGCGTGACGCCCGCGTAGAAGGCCCATGGCAACGTGACGACGTCGAGAATCAGCGCGACGACGCCGACGTAGCAGGCCACGAGTGGAATGAGTCCACGACCGACGGCCGCGATGGCGCTATCGCGCAGCAGCGCCGATGCGCCGGACACGAGCAGGAGCAGGAGACAGACCGCCTGCGTCAGCGTGCCGAGCACGGAGGCTCGGCGCCTGAGTCTGTGATATCGGGTGGCCTTGTCTTCGTTGACCATCAGGATGGCGGAGGCGCACCTCGCCGGCCGCGGCGCCCACTCTCGTACAGATCGAGCTTGCCGGACTTCACGCGCACCGCACCGTTGGTCGTGTTGGCTGTGATCGTTGGCCCACCGCGATTGATCGTGCCGGCGACATGCTGCGGGCTTCTATCGGTCGCCGTCAGCGGAAACCCATCGGCGATGAGCACGGGACCGTTCACGACGCTGGCCTCGAGCGTGGCGTTCACATCGGGCGCAAGAGCCAATTCGACTGCGCCATTGACGCCCGTAATCCGCGAGTCTCCGGTGAGCTTGGCGATCTCGATGCGAATGCCGCCGTTGACCGTCGACGCGGTCACCGAGCCAGACAGCTCACGGCCGACGATCGGGCCGTTTGTCGACTGGGCCGTGAACGTACCGTCCACACGCTCGAGTTGGACGCCGCCATTCTGCGTTTTCGCCGACACGATGAGCCCGGCTGGAACCCGTGCTGTGATTTGCACGTTCACGCTGTGACCGAGGCCATTGCGGTTCTCGAGCCGCGACTCGATCATCACGCGATCGGGAGAGACCTGCTCCACCATCTCGGCCCTCTTCAGCAGTTCCTGCGCATTCTCGTCGGTCGAGGCTCTGGCTTCGCGGCTGGCGACGACCTCGACCTCTCCCGCGGCCGAGGGCAACACAATGATTTGTCCGCTGACGTTCACGATCTCGAGGCGTCCGCCCGGTTTCAGAGAGTAGGTCCGCTTCCAGTCATCGGTGGCCTTGCCGTGGGCGACGTCAACCGACACGCCCTCTTTGCCGACCTTCACGTCGCAGGCGATCACGAGACACAACGTACCGAGGAGACTGGCGATTCCGGCAAGGCGACTCATCATGGTCGTCAATACGTTGGGCTTCTTCGCGGTGTTCGCCCCGCGGCCATGCCGGTCAGTGCAGCTGAACGGAGATCAGCTTGGACACACCCGGTTCCTCCATTGTCACGCCGTACAGCCGGTTTGCGATCTCCATCGTCTGCCGGTTGTGGGTGATGAGGATGAACTGCGTGCGGTCGAGCATGCCCTTGAGCATCTCGACGAAGCGATGCACGTTGGCGTCGTCGAGTGGCGCGTCGATCTCGTCGAGCAGGCAGAACGGGCTCGGCTTATAGCGGAAGATGGCGAACATCAGGGCGATCGCCGTGAGCGCCTTCTCGCCACCCGACAGCAGCATCACGCTTTGCAAACGCTTCCCCGGCGGCGACGCCACGATGTCGATGCCGCTCTCGAGCGGATCGTTCTCATCGAGCAGCGTCAACCCGGCGCGTCCTCCACCAAACAGGGTCGAGAACGTGACCTGAAAATTCGCCTGGATCGCCGAGAACGCCTCGGTGAAGCGGGCCTTGGTCGTTTCGTCGATGCGGGCAATGGCCTGTGACGTCTGCGCGATCGAATCGACCAGATCGCGCCGCTGCGTGCTGAGGAACACGTGCCGCTGTTCGAGCTCGTCGAACTGCTCGATCGCCATCATGTTGACCGGGCCGAGCCGATCGATCTTCGCCTTGAGGCGGGTGATTGCCTCCTCCGCGGTCATCGATGCGGGAACATCCGCGGGCGCGGTATCGACTGCAGGCATATCGGTCTGGACGGCACTGCCCTCTTCATCGATCTCGGGGTCGGGCTCTTCGGACGCGATCGCACGTGCGTCCGGAGTGGTCTCGCCGGCCAGCTCCATCTGCTCCACTTCGGCGAGCACCTCGTCGAGCGAGTTCTGCACGGTTTCGACGCAGGTCTGGGCGACGTGCGTCAGATCGCTCTCTGCCGATACACGCGACAGCTCGAGATCGCCTGCCTCATTGCGAACCGCGTCGAGCGCCGAGCGCGCCTCGCGAATCACCGAGTCCTGCGCGTCGACACGGGCACGCAACGACGCCGCAGCCTCGTCGGCCGCACGCAGTTCGTCGCGCTTCTCTCCGAGCAGCCGTATGTCGTCATCGAGCGCGTGCTCGCTGTCGGCGATTGATGCGAGCAGCGACGTGCGGCGTGCATCGGTCTGCTGCCGCTCGGCGCGGCGGGTCTCAATCCGAATCTCGAGATCGCGCGCGCTCTCCTCGAGACGCTGGACCTCGGCCTCGAGCGCGGCGGCGCGTTCAACCAGACCGGCGTGCATCGCACGAGCCTCGGCCGCCTGCGCGCCGATGGCTCCGGCAGCGTCGCGTGCCTCCGACAACGTACGTTGCGCGCGTCCCAGCCGCTCGTCGTGCTCGCGCTGCTCGGCCTCGAGTCTCACGATCGACACTTCGGCCTCGAGCCGCCGCGCGTCGAGGCTGGCGCGTTCCTCTTCCGCACGCCGGCGCTCCAACGCGATCACGTCAGCCTTGCGTTCGAGACGAGTGGTGTCATCGTCGCTGCGTGCGAGCTGCGCGTCGTAAGCGACGATGGCCTTTTCCTGTTCGTGCTCCTCGTCCTGCATCGAGGCAATGGCGCCGGTTGCCTGCGCGATGACGAGCTCCAGCTGCGCCACTTCAGCCGCCAGCCGTATGACTGTCTCGCGCTCGCGCGCCACTCGCTCGCGCAGCTCTTTGATCTCGCGGCGGGTGGCCAGGATGCCGCGCGATTCGACTTTCGTGCCGCCGGTGACGAGATGCGGCCCTCGAAACACATCGCCGTCGAGGGTGGCGATGATCGCCGGCGTTTCACGAGAGAAGGCCACGGCCTGCGTAAACGACTCGGCGACGTAGGCTTCAGGAAGAACTTTGCTGATCGTGATTGCGTGCGGGCCTTGCACGCGCAGCACGTCGGATACCGGCACGATGCCGGGCGCGCGCAGCATCTCGCGGGGGTGGTATCCGTTCGAGCCCGGATCGACGACGACGAATCCGCATCGGCCGGCGTCCTGTTCACGCACGAGCGACAGGCCGGCCTCGGCCTGATCGTGGCGATCGACGATCACGTACTGCAGCAGCTCGCCGAGGCACGCCTCGACGGCGCGCTCGTAGCGGCTGTCGACTTCGAGATAGTCGGCCACGGCTCCCTGCTGACCGACGTGGCCGTTCGCCTGCACGAGAACCGTGCGTGCGGCATCGCTGAAGTCGGCTCGACTCGCCGCCAGCTCCTCGAGCGAGGCGAGGCGCGCTTCGAGCGCGGCCACGTCCTGCTCGCGCGCGCGTACATCGCGCGTGAGGCCCTCGTGCTCGCCGCGCGCGGTGCCAAGCTCCGACTTCCGCGTCGCAAGATTCAGCCTGACCGCTTCGAGGGCGCCGCGAGCGCGAGTCAGCGCATCGACGGCCGCCGCGCGATCCGCGCTCACACGCTCGTGCTCGCGACGATGATCGTCCTGCTCGACATCGAGCTTGCCGAGCGTTTCGCCGACCCGCTCCTGCTGCGCGGACGTGTGCTCCATCACGTGCCGCACCGCCATGACCGAATTGCCCGCCGTGAACAGGACTGAACGAGCGCTGTCGACGTCCGATTCGAGGCCTTCGATGCGCTGCAGCGCGGCGACGTGCTCGGCGTTGGCCGTGGCCATCACCCTGGCCGCTTCATCGCGCGATCGCTCCGCATCCACCGCCGCCTGCCGACGCGATTCGATGGCGATGCGCGCCGGCTCGCGGCGCTCGTCGAGTTCGCGGATCTCGACATCGATCTCGAGGCCGCGCGCGCGCAGGCCGTCGGCTTGCTGGCGATTGAACTCCTGCTGCTGCTGACGGCGAGCGATGTGGAGCTCGCGCGTGTGCGCGTCTTCGCGAATCGAGGTGGCGCTGTTATCGGCCTCAGCCTGTTCGATTCGCAGTCGCCCGAGATCGGCCTCAACCTCGGCGACGCGGGCCGCCGCCGCCGCTTCGCGCTCGCGCGCCACCCCGAGACGCGCCCTCGCACCCTCGATGCTGGCGGCCAGCTCGCGATACCGTCGTGCGAAGAGCACCTTCTCCCAACGCCGCAGCTCGTCGCGCAATCGACGGAAGCGGCGCGCTTTGGCCGCCTGCCGCTTCAGGGCGCCGCGCTGCTTTTCTACTTCGAAGACGATGTCGTCGATGCGGACGAGATTCTGCTGCGCCGCTTCGAGCTTCAATTCCGCCGTGCGTCTCCGCGATCGGTACTTCGTGATCCCCGCGGCCTCTTCGATCAGCTGGCGACGATCGGTCGGCCGCGAGCTGAGAATCATACCGATCTTGCCCTGCTCGATGATCGCGTAGGCCTTTGCTCCCAGTCCCGTGTCCATCAGCAGTTCATGGACGTCGCGAAGACGGCAGACCTCGCCGTCGATCAGGTACTCGCTCTCGCCCGATCGATACAGCCGCCTGGTGACTTCGACATCGCGCGTGAGCGACGGCTCGAGCTCGTCGAGTTCGGCCTGCGTCTGCGCGGCACTCCCGATCCCCGCGTCGTCGTGACCATGGCCATGGCCATTGCCATTTCCGTTGGGTGGATGGAATTCCTTGAGACTCTCGACGTCAGACGCAGGAGTGATGAGGCGCGGCACCGGGAGGCCAGCGAGACGAAGGCGAACTTCAGCCGCTCCGCCCGGCTTGCGGGCGTCGCTGCCGTTGAAGATCACGTCTTCCATCTTGTCGCCGCGGAGGCTCTTGACGCTCTGCTCGCCAAGCACCCACGTGATGGCATCGGCCACATTGCTCTTGCCGCAGCCATTGGGTCCGACAATCGCGGTGACGCCCTGATCGAAGGCCAGCTCGGACCGGTCGGAAAACGACTTGAACCCTGATATCTCGAGACGTTCGAGGCGCATTACAGTCCCCTTGCCGTCGGTAGTAGTGGCGCGCCGAGCGGACGGCCTCCTCTGAGTACACCGCGTCCGTCAACGCATCGAGCGACCGAGACTGCGGCGATGATAGGGAGGGCCGGCTCGAAGAGCCGGGCAAAACGGGCACAGTCTAGCAAGGGCTAGCCATTGTGGCAAGGTGAAAGTCACACCACAATATTTTGGGCTAGCCACCCCAACAGCTGTTCTGACTTTCGCCTCGTCGCACGGGTCCGCCTGAAGCGCGACACGGGTCCCGCTCAAGCGGACGCTCTGCTCGATTCAGCGCGACGCGCGGCTCGTACGTGACCGGCGGCTCGACTCCAGCAGCTGTTGGGCGTCCGGAAACAGCGTCAGCGCGAACTGCAGCTGCGGGTCGTACCGAGCGATGTTCTGATACGCGGCGGCGACGCCAAAGAGATCGACGTCGATCTCTCGATGGATCATCGCCTTGATGAACGGCAGGTCCTTCTGCCACGAGGCTTCGTCAAACGGAATCGGCGACTTCTGCACGACCGCCTTGAACTCGGTGAGCATCGCGTCGGTCACGTCGAAATCGGACGTCAGCTCGCGCGTCTTCGCGTCGCGCAGCGTCAGCCGCGCATCGCCCTTTCGCGTGAACTGTTGTGAGTATGTGTCGAAGAGATTTCTCGCCGCGATCGCGCGGCCGAATCGCGTCGGATTGAAGCCCTCCGATGGACCGTCGTATCGACGATCGGGCTCGATGCCGCCACCGCCATACACCTTGCGACCTGAATCCGTGTACTTCAGCTCCTCGGCCTTGTGCGCGCGATTGGGATCCTGATCGCGATAGACGTACATCAAGTAGTCGTCGAACGCGCCGTCCCATGGCCGCTGAATCATGCGACCGCTCGGGGTGTAGTAGCGTGCGGTCGTGATCGCGGCGCCCGCATTTTCGGAGAGCCGATACACCGACTGCACGAGCGCTTTGCCAAACGTCGTCTCACCGACGATGAGCGAGCGATCATGATCCTGCAGTGCACCCGACACGATCTCCGAGGCGCTCGCGCTGCTGCGATTGACGAGCGTGATCATCGGCACATTGAGATAGTCGCTGGTCTCGGTGCCGCGGTAATCCTGATCGGAGTTCGGCACGCGGCCACGCGTGTAGACGATCAAATCGCCCTTCGGCAGGAAGCGGTTCGACACCCGGATCGCCTGATCGAGCGCGCCGCCGGGATTGGCGCGCAGATCGAAGACCAGACGCTTCATCCCTTTCTGCGTGAGGTCGTGCAGCGCCTTCCCGAGCTCCTGATCCGTGTTCTCACCGAAGTCGAGCAGCTTGATGTACCCCGTCGTGGCGTCGAGCATGATCGCCGCGGGCACGGTGGGAATGTGCACTTCGTCACGGTTGACGGCGAGATCGATCGGCCCCGGATACCCGACGCGTCTGAGGGTCACGTTGACCGACGACCCTTTTGGACCGCGCAGTTTTCGCACCGCCTGCTCGGTCGTCCATCCCTTGGCCTCTTCACCCTCGATCTTCGCGATCACGTCGCCGCGGCGCAGGCCCTTCTGATACGCGGGCGATCCTTCGAACACGTTGAAGACGGTGACATCGCCGTCGACGACGTTGATCGAGATGCCCAGCCCGTAATAGCGACCTTCCTGCCGCTCGCGCATCTGGGCAAAGCTGCGCGGATCCATGAAGCTCGAATGGGGATCGAGGGTCTGCAGCATGCCGGTGATGGCGCTGTAGACCAACTTGTCGGATTGGAAGTCGCCAACGTAGTTGGCTTCAACAGCTGCAAGGGCCGACGTGAAGATCTTGTATTGCTCGGGAACTTGGTCCTGGGCGACCAGCGCCGCGCGGCCAAACAAGCCGCCAACGAGAGCGCAGACGGCAATCACGAATACCCCGGCCGATAACGAGCGATAGCTGCGCATGATTTTGAATGTACACCCTTGCCTTGACCCCGTCCAGATCCCATTTCTATAATGCCATGAAGGACTTGCGGGAAAGCCACCCCCACCACGCGGCAGTGCGCGGCGGGGACCGGAATTACGCGGCCCTAGCGCCGGTGGTGGCCGGCTGGAGTAACTCATATGTTTGGTTCTGTCGGCATGCCAGAGTTGTTGATCATCCTGGTGATCGCGCTCATCATCTTTGGACCCCGCAAACTCCCCGAGCTCGGCCGCTCACTGGGGAAGAGCCTTGGCGAATTCAAGCGAGCTTCCAACGAGCTGCGCAACACGCTCGAAGAGGAAGTGCGGATCGAGGAGCAGAAGGATCAGCGCGCGAAGATCGAGGCCGAACAAACCTCGGCGATTGAAGCGGCGAAGCCTGCTCCAGCTGCATCGACCTCACCGACGCACACCGAGGACGATCGGACGGTTAGCCGCACCAGCACCGGCACCTCGGCGTAGGGCGCGATATGGCCCTGGTGCCGTTTCCGAACAAGGCACAAAACACGTCTCCCGACGACGATCGCGATTGGGAGGACGAAGAGGCATCTGCCGGCGGAAAGATGTCGTTTCTGGAGCATCTCGATGAGCTCCGGAAGCGCATCGTCTGGTCGCTCGTGGCCATCGTCGGCGGGTTCGCGATTGCGTGTCTGTTCCTGACTCCGCTGTTCAACTTCATCATGGGTCCGATGACGGCGGCGCTGCCCAAAGGGCAGACGCTCATCTACACCGAGCCGACTGAAGCCTTGATGCTCTATCTGAAGATGGCGCTGCTGGCGGGGATTCTCATTGCCACGCCAGGCGTCATGAGTCAGGTGTGGCTCTTCGTCGCGCCGGGCCTGTACGCGCACGAGAAGAAGATGGCGGTGCCGTTCGTGCTGATGTCATCGTTTTTCTTCATCCTC
>Ga0075423_10004697_pt1 | contig 12687 bp, 7 predicted proteins | sample SoiMethybrSBSTD2_FD_80114 | JGI IMG/M metagenome (GOLD analysis project Ga0075423, IMG submission 80114) | Bulk soil microbial communities from a Populus tree surrounding site in Tennessee, USA - Soil MetaG P. TD hybrid SBSTD2 | ecosystem: Environmental > Terrestrial > Soil > Tree plantation...
AAGTATTCGTATCGCCGGCGCCGTTGTGGTTGTAGTCGCTCCGGTGATGCGCGAACCGCCACACGCGCGTCTCGACGCCGTCGGTGCGGATGGCGATGACCTCCTCGTCCCACTCGCGCCACGGGCTGGTGTTGCCGCCGTAGCGGAACATCGCCGCGATCATCGGCATCAGCTTGTCCGGCTGCGCATTGGCCCAGTTCGCATGGCTGCCGGCGTAGAAATCGAGCGGCGTCGGGTACGGCAGCACCAGCTCGCGCACCGTGTTCGGCGCATCGAGCGTACGCGCCACCCACTCCATTGAGTCGGCGTCGTCCGGGTTGTTGATCGTCATGGCGTAGCCCATTGCGCCGTGGCCGCCCGCGTGGACGCGGATTTCGGAGAACGTATCGGTGAGCGTGTCCCAGATGTAGTTCGGCGCCTTGCCGGCGGCAATCGCCGTGGCCGTCGCACCGAGGATCACGTAGCGGCCGGAGAGATCGATCGTGACGGCGTGCACGTAGAACCCGAGCAGGATGTTCGTCGGCCGGCCGTCGATCGTCGAGGCAAGCGTGTCGACCAGCTTCCGCGCGCCGAGGTTGCCGACCGGGAACCAGATCGCATAGCGATCCCAGTCCTGGCTGCCGCCCCCGAAGATGAACGTCATGTACTCAGTCCCGCTCGTCGCGCCTGTCTGCACGCCGCGAAGGTACGTGCGGCCGGCGTTGTCGACGCCGGGAACGATGTTGCGCGTGTCGGTGATCACCGAGTACAGGTCGGTCGCGAAGTTGTACTGCGTGACGACGGCGTGATCGTACTGAGTCGACGCGCCGTAGATGACGTCGGGATCGATGGAGCTGAACTGCGCCTCGCTGGCGAACGCCAGAATGCGGCCGCCGTCACCGGTACCAGGAATGCGCGATGCCGTCATGGCCGCCGGATCGAACGAGAACGGGATGACGGTGCCATCCGTGGCGGTGAGGCAGAATCGCGTCGAGGTCATGTTCCATGATCTGGGCGACGACAGCGTACGAAACGACGTGCCGGGTGCTGCAGGCCGCGTGTTGACGTCCGTGACGCGGAGCATCATCGATCCGAACGTCGGATCGCTGAACTTGTAGCCGGCCGCTCCGAGCGCGGGGAGCGGTGGTTTCACGCGCACGATGCGATCGGAGATCGCGGCGTACGCGGTTGGCGCGTCGCCGCTGGACGGCGCGGGGCCGGGCGGCGGTGGTGAAACGATGGGCGGCGGCGGGTTGTTCGATTTCGTCAGCTTGACGCGCTGCGGGCTGCTCGGCGCGTCGTTGAACTGCATGTAGTCGAAATTGCCGACGGCCACGACGCCGCGCGTGTCCATCACGAGCCGCGCGACCTGCGTGCCGGCGGCGAGCGTCACCGTCTTGCTGACAGTCACCCAGCTTTGCCAGCCGCCGGTGTCGGGCACGGTGAGTATTCCCGTGACGTTGACGCCGTTCATTTCCAGATGAAACGTGCCGCCCTGTCCGGCGGACGCGACGCGGAAGTCGATACGGTACTTACCCTGTTTGATGACAGTGACGGTGTAGCGCAGCCACTCGCCGGCGGAGACCCATCCGATGTTGTAGCCAGCGCTGTTCGCCTCGATGTCGACGTCCGTCGACCGGTACTGGCCGCCTGCGTTGCCCGGTGAGTCATCGTGATAGGCGTCACCCTCGGCGCCGTTGTCGAAATCCTCGTTCTGGATCGTTCCCGGAATCGCCATCGGAACGCCCGAGTACGGCGTCGATGCGCCGGCGGTCGTCGCGATCGCGAGAAAGACACAGGTCGTCCCGAGACCTGTGAAGACCGTCTTCACCATGGTTCGTCGTCTCCGGTTGTCGTGGATTGCGTAAGGCTTGGGGGCAGACCTTACGAACGGAGCAGGGGCAATGCGAATGCCACAGCGGAGCTAGCTGCGGACGGTCGAATCAGCCGCGTTTCTTCGGACCGTTTTCAGTCGCTGCGCGATTTTGCACGCGGCTCGAACGCCGATGTGCGCAACGATTCTGTGATCTCGCCCTCAGTATGGGCGGCTCTCAGTTCTGCCGTTTTGCGGGTGTCATCATGCCTGTTGCGCCGCGGCGGGTCCCGCGTCGCGAGACGCCGCGACCTCGCGTCCCGAGAGGAACAGGTTCGCGACGCCTTCGTACGAGACCGATTCGACGACCTGGAAGTGGCAGATCCCGCGAGTGAGCGCGACCCAGCGATGCGCCGCGGCGTCGATGACGTTGATCTCAATCGCGTACAGGCCGCGCGTCAGGTTGGCGTTGAAGGTGAAGGCGAACGTTCGCTTCTCGCCGGCACTCGCGCGGACGCCGGGCATGCCCACCGCGTCCGAGCTCGCGCCGTACACGTACAGGTCCTTCGTCAGATCCCAAATGACGACGCCGATTCTGGCGTCGTCGACGTCGGCGCGGAACGCGAGCATCACGTCGAGATGGAGGGTCGTGCCCGGTTCGACGTCGAACGCGCCCGCGTTGCCGATGGTTCCGAATTGACCGCGGCGCCTCAACGTCGCCGAGATCGTGACCTCGTCCTCTTCGCTCGTGCTCCGCAGACCGCCGCAGTAGGCGCCGATCACGTCGGCCGGCGGACCGATCCGCGCCGCCTGGCCGCCCTCGAGCAGCAGCACCGAGTTGCACAACTGGGCGACCGCCGGCAGATGATGCGACACGAACACGATCGACACGCCTTCCGATCGAAAGCGTTTCATCCGCGCGTGGCATTTTTCCTGGAACGCCAGGTCGCCGACCGACAGGACTTCGTCGATGAGCAGCACGTCGGGACTCAGGTGCGCGGCAATCGAGAAGCCGAGCCGCGCGTTCATCCCGCTCGAGTAGCGTTTGACGGGCGTGTCGATGAAGCGCTCGACTTCGGCGAAGGCGACGATCTCGTCGAAGCGCGCGGCGATCTCCGCGCGGCGCATCCCCATGATCGCGCCCTGCAGGTACACGTTCTCGCGGCCCGTCAGGTCCGGATGAAACCCGGCGGCGACTTCGATGAGGACGCCCGGCCGGCCGCGGACGGCGCACGCGCCGCGCGTCGGCTTTAGAATACGGTTGAGCAGCTTGAGGACCGTCGATTTGCCGGCGCCGTTGCGGCCGATGATGCCGAGCGCCTCGCCGGGGCGCACCTCGAAACTGACGTCCTGGAGAGCCCAGAACTCGCGGTCGGGGAGATCGAGCGTCGGCCGCGGCGCGCGGCCGCCGACCATGCGGCGGACCATCGCCGGAATGAAATCCCGCAGGCTGTCGTGACGTTCGCCGCGCGTGAACTTTTTCCAGACTCGATCGAAGACCACGCGCGACGACATGGGGCGTTCGGCTGGGGTGCAAGCGGTGAGCCACCGCGCGAACTGTTGTGTACGCCATCAATACAAGATGAAGCTGAACGGCCTACCACAACCGTGAAGCTGGTCAAAATGTCCGTGATCACAACTCAACAGTGATCGCCGATCCAACAGCGATCGAAGGATTTGGCTTATTTCCCGGTCGTTAGAAATTGATGGGGTGTAAAAGTTACTAAATGGATGAGTTGTGTTTCACAACGCTTACACATCACTTATCCACTCTTCAGTTGCTAACGCAAGTAAATTCAACACGTTAACTGATCTGGCTCCGGCTTTGCCCTAGGTCGCACGACGGTCGGGTCGCTCCCGACCGAGCCTTCCCCAAGGTCTTCAAACGCGGTCCTGTCGCCGAAGCGTGGCGCCCGTGAGTGCGCCGCCCCCCGGCGGAGTTCACCCGCTCCGTGAGCGACAGGTGTGTCCGCACTCCGACGGAGGAGAGATGGAAAAGCGTTCGGCGATCGGCCCCACCCTCAACGACCACACCAGACGCACGCACATGCGTCGGATTGCCACGACCTGGGCTTGCGCAGCGATGATCGCTGCCGTGTTCGGTTCGTCCCGCGCGATCCACGCCGCGCCATACGGTGGGTCACCTTACAGCGGATCGCCGATTACGGTCCCAGGGAGAATTCAGGCCGCGGATTTCGACAACGGCGGTGAAGGGGTCGCGTATCACGACAGCGGTCCAAATACCAACGCGGGCGGCGCGTACCGCTCGACAGGCGTCGATATCACGACGAGCAGCGAAGGCGGCTACACGATCGGCTGGATTGCCCCGGGCGAGTGGGTCAATTACACCGTCAACGTCGCGAGCAGCGGGACGTACAAGGTTCAGCTGCGCATCGCCGCGGCAGTCGCCGGCGGCGTTCTGCACGTCGGCTTCAACGGCAGCCCCGGATCGTGGACGGCGGTGAACATCCCGCTCACCGGCGGGTGGCAGACCTGGACGAGCGTCGAGGTGCCGTTGACGCTCACCGCCGGCGTCCAGCAGATGACACTGCTGTTCGACATCGGCGGCTACAACATCAGCTACGTCGACGTCCTCTCGAGCGGCAGCGTCACGCCGGCCCCCGCGCCAGCGCCATCCGGTTCGACGCCATACAGCGGCAGCCCCGCGGCGATTCCTGGAACCATTCAGGCCGCCGACTACGACAACGGCGGCGAGGGCATCGCGTATCACGACAGCGGCCCGGACAACGCCGGCGGCGCCTACCGCGCAGGCGGGGTCGACCTCGCCGCGAGCACGGAAGGCGGCTACACGATCGGCTGGATCGTCGCCGGTGAGTGGACCAGATACACCGTCAACGTCGCGGCCGCTGGGTCGTATACAGCGCAGATTCGGGTGGCCGGCATGTCCGACGGCGGTCTGCACATCGGTCTGAGCGGCTCCGGGGCGTCGACGGCGGTCAGCATTCCCGCGACCGGCGGATGGCAAAGCTGGATGACCGTCAGCGTGCCGATGACGCTCGCGGCCGGCCAGCAGGTGATGACGCTGCAGTTCGACACCGGCGGATACAACGTCAGCTACGTGAGGTTCCTCACGGCGTCGACGTCAACGCCTCCGCCGACACCGGCACCCGCTCCGTCCGGCTCCGGGCCGGCGGCGCCGAACAGTCCCAACCCGCCGCCTGGCGTCCTGGGCGTGACGGTGAAGCCGAACCTGTCGTGGCAGGCGGGCGGCGCGACGTCGTACGACGTTTACCTCAGCACGTCGAATCCGCCGTCGCTGTACGTCTCGAACATCTCCGACTGGTGGTTCGGACCGCCCGGCTCGCTGTCGACCGGCACGACGTACTACTGGCAGATCGTCGCGAAGAACGGCGGCGGGTCGACGCCTGGTCCGGTCTGGTACTTCACGACCGAGGGCACATCGTCCACGCCGGCTCCGGCGCCCGCGCCCGCTCCGTCTCCGTCCGGGCCCGCAGCGCCGGCCAATCCGAATCCGCCCCCGGGCATCGCCGGTGTGACGGTGAAGCCGAACCTGACGTGGCAGGCGTCCGGCGCGACGTCATATGACGTCTACATCGGCACGACGAATCCACCGGCGCTGTCGGTCTCGAACATCACCGACTCCTGGTATGGACCGCCCGGGTCGCTGTCGAACGGCACCACGTACTACTGGCAGGTCGTCGCGAAGAACAGCGGCGGCTCGACCCAGGGTCCGATCTGGAACTTCAAGACCGAAGGGACGTCGTCAACCCCGGCACCCGCACCGGCGCCCGCACCGACGCCCCCACCATCGACGGGGAACAGGTTCCGGATGGCGACGTGGAACATCAACGCGGGCTTCGACGTGAACCACACCTACAACCTGCCGCAGCAGATGTCGTTCATCGCGGGGCAGGGCATCGACGTGCTGGTGCTGCAGGAGGTGCAGACCTGGGATGAGTACCAGCCGACGATCATTCCGGCGTTGCTGCAGCAGTACACCGGACAGACCTGGTACAACCTCTGGATCCCGACGCCCGGCTGCGCGACCGCAGGGTGTCTCGGCGAGATGATCCTGAGCCGCATTCCGATCTCCGCGACCAGCACCACGTTTCTTGCGCCCTCGAGTGCGGGACGCGCCCTGATCTACGTTGGCGGCGTGCCGATCAACGTCCTGACCACGCACCTCGAGTTTTACAACACGAGCCTCCGCACGCAGCAGCTGTACGACTTCATGTCGTTCGCGCGGAACTTCGGCGGACCGCGGCTCGCCGGCGGAGACTTCAACTCGTGGTGGGGCGAGTGGTGGATCCTGCAGATGGAGTCCAAGTACCACGACACGTGGTTCGACGTGACGCACGTGCAGGACGGCGCCTATACGACGGGCGCGGTGCGATTCGACTACATCTTCCGTTCGTTCGACGGCGACTGGCGCGTGACGCCGACCAATGCCTTCGTGATCGGAACGTCGCTGTCGGATCACCGGCCGTTCGTGGGCGATTTCACAGTTCAGTAACAGCGGGACACACGGGGCAGGCGCTCTCCTGGGCGCCTGCCCATCCCATCCTCGACAGATCACCCATCTCGATCTCAAGCATGGCGATTGCATGAGCTCGACTCGTGCTCGAGCGTGTTCTTCGTCGCGCCGTCGGTCCGGATCGGATGAGTCAGCTCAAGGCGTTCGCCGCCGGCACGCGAGCGCACCCGCGCCTGGCCATGGGGTTCGCGCGCGCATCGGCGACCAGCGCGCTGCGGCAGATCGATCCGACCGATCCGCGGACGTGGGAGTTCTGCGGGTTCAGCCAGAACGGCGAGGACGGCATCATCGACTACCTCTGCAGCCGGTTGATGAACGCGAATCGCTACTTCGTCGAGATTGGCGCCGGCGACGGCCTCGAGAACAACACCACGTGGCTCGCGCTCGCGAAACGGTACGGCGGCCTGATGATCGACGGCCAGCCCGGCAAGGTCGCCGAGTGTGCGCAAGCGTTGAACCGTCTCAACTGGGCGCTCGACTTCGCGTGCATGCTGGTGAACCGTCAGAACATCGGTGAAGTCGAGCGGCGTGCGATTCTTCGAAATCCCGACGTGTTCTCGCTCGACATCGACAGCATCGATTACCACGTCGCCCACGCGCTGCTCGAGCGCGGCTTCCGGCCGAAGATTCTCGTCGTCGAGTACAACTCGGTGTTCGGACCGGATCGCGGCGTGACCGTGCCCTACAAGGACGAATTCAACCGTCACAGCGAGCATCCGAGCGGCTATTACTACGGCGCGTCGGTGACGGCATGGCGCCGGCTGCTCGAGCCGGCCGGGTATCAGTTCGTCACGGTGGAGCAGAATGGCCTGAACGCGTTCTTCGTCGATCGATCCGAGTTCTCACCGGCGTTCCTGAACGGCATCCGCGGCGAGGCGTATCGGGAGAACATCGTTCACCGGCAGGAATCGCGCAGCGGCTGGCGCGGGCAGTTCGAGCAGATCCAGCACCTGCCCCTCGTGGAAGTCGAAGCCGAAGTCTTGCGTGCGCTATAGGTCGCCGCGTCGAATCGAGTCGATCAGGTAGTCGCACGATCTCGCCGCAATTGCCATCATCGTCAGCGTCGGATTCTGCACGCCCTGCGAGACGAAGCAGGAGCCGTCCATCACGAACAGATTCCTGGCGTCCCAGCTCTGACAGAAGCCGTTGAGGACCGACGACTTCGAATCGCCGCCCATCCGCGCGGTGCCGACTTCGTGGCTCGCGAGGCCCGGCGCGCACAGCTCGCTCGTCGTCCGGGTCGTTTCGAATCCGGCGGCGCGGAACATCTCACGGCACGCTTCGACCTCGTCGCGCGCCATCGCGAGCTCGTTGTCACGATGCGCGCATGCGATGCGGGCGATCGGCATGCCCCAGGTGTCAGTACGATTGGGGTCGAGCGTCACGCGATTGTCGGCGTGCGGGAGCATCTCGCCGAACGCCGTCAGCGCGCACGTCCGCCAGCACGTGAATACCTGGATGCCGTAGCCGCGCACGAACCGGCGATCGGCTGTGCTGACGTTCCGGAAGCGCGGCACGTACGCCCAGGTCGCGGTCGCGCTGAGCTCGTCGTCTCGGAGCGGCATCGTCGCGACCATTCCGGTCAGCAGCGTGTGGTCCATCAGATAGCGTCCAAGCGTCCCCGACGAATTGGCGAGACCGTCGGGATGCTGGCGCGTCGCTGAGGCGAGGAGCAGCCGCGCGGATTCGATCGAGGACGCGCAGAGGACGACGACTCTGGCGCGGACGTCGCGCGATCGGCGGGTCAGTCGATCGACGAACGAGACGCCGCAGACGTTTGCGGTGTTCGGATCGACGAGCAAGCGTGTGACGATGGCGTTCGAGCGCAGCGTGCAGGTCCGCGTCGCGAGGGCGTCGGCGATCGCCATGCGATTGTTCGCGGTGCGTCCGGGGATCACGCGCCGGTCTTTCCACGTCCGGGCAACCGCTGCTTCGAGCCTGCGCGCGCCGGGACTCATCTGAGCCGCGCCCGCCATGATCGAATCAGGCAGATGCGCGATGCCGTTCGGTTCGCCCTGCACGCCGATCCAGCGTTCTATGCGCTCGTAGTACGGCTCCAGATCCGCGCACGAGATCGGCCACGCCGCGCTCGCGCCATCGCGATCGCCGGCCGTGAAGTCCAGCTCGGACATCCGGTAGAACTGACGCGCGTGGCCGCGCACGACCATCCGGCCACCGACGTGCCGACTCCGAATCCACGCAAACGGCCGCTCTCCTTCGGTCGCGTACGGATGATCTACGTCGTCGACGAAGGCGTGTGGATCCGTCGGCCATGACGAGCAGCTCGATTGCACGGGCTGCCGGATGATGGCGCGCGGGTCGTGCTCGATCCGATAGCCGAGCCTCCGGCGCACATCGTCGTACTGCCGGAGCGTCTCCCGACGACGCCGGCCGGGTCCTGCCTCGAGGACCAGCACGCGAAGTCCGGCTTCGCTCAGCGCTTTCGCCGCGTAGCCACCGGTCGGTCCCGAGCCGACTATCGCGACGTCGTAGATGTCATGCCGTCCTGGCATCGTCATGCGTTCACCGCAACGCGCTCACGAGCGTCCGGCGCGGGTCGGCCGTACTGCTGCTGAAGCCACACGGCACTTCGCCGCACTCCCTCCGCGAACGAGACGGGCGGCACGTATCCGAGCAGCCGGCGTGCCTTGTCATTCGGCAGCTTCCACTCGCACCGATGCAACTCGACGATCTCGGTCGTGACGGCCGGCCCTTCCAGATGCGGGCCGGGTCCTACCGCCTCCGCTCTCTCGACAACCTCGCCGGAGGCGCGAAGGCGGTCGGACCCGGCGACGCTGCGACGCGCTCGGAGAGCGAGTCGATACGTGCCCTTCAGCGCGCGCTTCAGATGAACGGGCACTCGCGGAATGATCGACTGCCCGACCTCGGACGTGCGAATCGGCTCGACGTAGAGCTGCCGGAACGTCGGCGCGACGGCGGGCGGACTGAAGCTCGGCACGCGCTGAAAATCGAACGCGAGCGCGGCCGCCATCGGCTGCCACAGGTCGCGCCACGTGACCGTCTCGTCGTCGCCGACCAGGAACGCTTCGCCATCGACGTTCGGCGCGACGAGCGCGAGCCGGATTGCGTGCGCCAGGTTGTCGACGTAGATCGTGTTGCAGATGCCGCGTCCGCCGTCGACGACGTAGGCGCTGCCGTCGTGCAGCGCGGACGCGAATCCATCGACCCACCGGGATCGCGGTCCGAACACGATCGTCGGCCGGAGCATGACGACTTCGACCGTGCCCCGCGCGCGCAGACGGAGCAGCTTGCGCTCGGCCCGAACTTTGGCGTTGTTGTATGGAAACGCGTGTCGAACGTGGAGCGGACTACTCTCGACGGTCCCGGCCCGGGGCGCCTGGCCGTGCACGACGCCGGTGCTGATGTAGGCGATGCGACGAATACCGACGGCCTGTGCCGCGGCATAGACGGGTGCAAGCGTGCCGAGAATGACCTCCTGCGTTCCGAGCACCGACAGGACGACGCACTCGCAGCCCGCGAGCGCATCGCGCAGCGCGTAGACATCGAGCGCGTCGGCGATGCGGCAGTTCTCGTCGGTCGCCGCGAATCGCGGATTCCGCACGACGGCCCGCGCATCGTCGCCGCCCGCGCGCAGCACGCGCAGCACGTGGCTGCCGACGAACCCGCTCGAACCGATGACCGCGACCTTCATGGACACACCGGGCGTCAGGCCGCGCGCAGCCGCCGCTTTCGGCGATACGCGTCGACGAACGTTCTGAGCGCGGCCGCCGATGCGCGCGGACCTCGTGCGGCCTCGAGCTTCCACCGCGTACGGATATAGCTCAGGATGTGCCGCAGCTTGTTCGCGTAGAAGAACGCATCCTCGCGGACGAAGACGGCGTGCAGCCATCGCCGTCCGAACACGAGCAGATCGCGATACACGAAGCCCGGTGAGCCGAACAGAAAGACGATGTCGCGCGGCTCGGACATCGGACCCATGTCGGCCGGCACCAGCTCGCGCAGGCGCATCTCGGCGCAGTGCCGCCCGTGCCCGTGATGCCAGCGCCGGTGATAGGCCTTCACCATCCGGTCCGGCGTCACGTCCGCGATCGCGACGACGCTCGGCGTGTACAGCCCACGCATCCCGGCGCGCCAGATTCGAAGCTGCATGTCGTGATCTTCGGTGGAGCCGATGCCGTCCTTGATTCGACCGAGCTCGGGCGTGAAGCCGCCGAGGCGATCGAAGACGCGCCGCCGGAAGGCGAGGTTGGCGCCGACCAGGCAGATCGCGAGCTCGCGGCTGGTCACGAACGGCTCGGCTCCGTAGTCCTGCAGCGCGAGCGGCGACCAGTGTGCGGCCGTCAGCCATCGTGGCGGCGGCTGCATCCAGCGCGGAAGGACCCGCCCGCCGATGTAGTCGATGTCGCGGTTTGCCGCGAACGCCAGCAGGATCTGCTCCGCCCAGCGATGCGCCACACGGACGTCATCGTCCGTGAACGCGATAATCGGTGCGCGCGCGACCGCGATTCCCCGATTGCGCGCATTGGAGAGTCCCTGTTTGGCTTCGAACTCGTAGCGGATCCGTGCGTCCTGTTCGGCGAGCCCGCGAACGAGCGCCGCGGTGCCGTCCCGCGAGTTGTTGTCGACGACCACGACCTCGTAACTGACGTTGCCGATTTGCGACAGCAGCGCGTCGAGCGCCGCCGGGAGCTGGTCCGCGCGGTTGTAGGTGCAGAGGACGACCGACAAGTCACAGCGATCGATCACCGCGACACCCCAACCGTCGTCTCGATGACGGACGACCCGCGTTCGCTCCCCGCAAATCCCGCGGAGCCACCGCGGGCAGGCGAGACGACGAGACGACGAGCCTCGACTCCGCACGCTTCCGACAGCCGTGCGATGAATCGCTCCCGCGCGAACATCTTCGAACGCTCGCGCGCGGCCGCCGACATGCGTCGCCACAGCGCGTCGTCCGTCGCGAGGCGCTCGGTGTACATGACGAGCTCGTCGAGCGTGTTCCAGAGGAAACCCGTCTCTCCATGCACGACGATTTCACGCTGGCCGCCGTTGTTGATCACGACCGGTACGCATCCGGCGGCCATCGCCTCGACGGTGGCGATGCCGAAGTGCTCCGCGAGCTCCGGCCGCGACTCGACGTCGTCGTTGAATCCCGTCGCGAGCCAGAAGATGCGCGCGCGCTCGAACAGACCGCGCGTCGTGTTCCGATCGACGTTCGCTTCGACGATCGCCGGGCAGCCGTCGGCGGCCGCACGGACGCGTTCGAAGAACCGGTGGTTCTCTTCGCGTGTGTTCAGTCCGCCGACGCACGCGTACGTCCAGCCTGCGGCGGCAGAGCCCTGCAGCCGGCGAAACGCGTCCATCATTTCGAGCTGTTTCTTTGTGTGGGCCATCGTCGAAAAGCGGCCCACGCTGAGAATCAGCGGCTCCTTGGGACGATCGGTGAATCTGATGTCGACGGGTGGATAGACGAGTTCGCAGTCGATGCCCCAGCGGCGGCGCGTCCAGTCACGGGCGAACCCGGAGATCGCAAAACGATGCTGATACGTCGCCAGGCGGCGCCGCCACTCGAAGTCGTAGTACGCCGCGTGCCGCGTGCGCTTCCACGCGGGCAGGCGCCTGATGTCCGGACTGTCGCCCGGCCGCACGTAAAACGGAAAGAGGATCAGCAGCGCACCCGCGCGTGCATGACAAAACGCCGGCATCCAGTGCGCGGATGCGACGAAGAGATCGTACGGCTCGCTGGCGGCGCGGTGCCAGTCGCGCGCGGCCGCGTACCGGGCGAACGGACTGCGATGCGCCGGCGGCTCGTCCTCGCGCGGCACGTAGCGGAACGTCACGCGATCGAAGTCGTCGTCTGAAAACAGCGCGAGCCGGTCGGGTGTCAGCGGCGGCCGATGGTGAACGAGGTCGACGGCGTGGTCGCGCGACCAGACGCTCGCGAGGTGGGCCATCGCCAGCTCGGCGCCGCCGACGCCGTTGCCCACGCCGTGCTCGATGTAGACGCCGATCTTCAATGCCGCAGCTCTTTCGTTCCGTTGCCGGACGAGCCCTGCGCGAGCGCCCTGAGATCAGGCCGGCCGCGCGAGACGCACAGGAAGTTCGAGAAGCGGAAGCTCTCCATCCGCCAGTCGTAATCGCGGAATTCCACCGTCGCCGGGAATATCTTGCCGATCCAGTACCGCGACGCGAGCATCTCGTAGTAGTCGGCGAGCAGGACGTGCGTATCGATGGAGAACGCGCCGTACTCGAACTGAATGCAGCGAACCCGATCCGCGGCCAGCGCGCGTGAGAGACCGTGCAGGACCAGGTGTTCGGCGCCTTCGACGTCGATCTTCAGAAAGTCGATCGGCCCGAGGTCGTGCTGCCGCAGGTACGAATCGCCCTCGACGAGCTGCGC
>Ga0075423_10004698_pt1 | contig 12687 bp, 13 predicted proteins | sample SoiMethybrSBSTD2_FD_80114 | JGI IMG/M metagenome (GOLD analysis project Ga0075423, IMG submission 80114) | Bulk soil microbial communities from a Populus tree surrounding site in Tennessee, USA - Soil MetaG P. TD hybrid SBSTD2 | ecosystem: Environmental > Terrestrial > Soil > Tree plantation...
AACCTCGAGACGGTCGAGCGGCTGACGCCGCGGGTGCGCGACCGCCGCGCCACGTACTCGCAGTCGCTAGGCGTCCTCGCGCACTACAAGCGCGGCGGCATGCGGACCAAGTCCTCGATCATGCTCGGCCTGGGCGAGACGCGCGACGAGGTGCTGGAAGCGATGCGCGATCTGCGCTCGGTCGGCTGCGACATCCTCACGCTCGGCCAGTACCTTCGCCCGACGGCGAAGCACCTGCCCGTCGAGGAGTGGGTCCGGCCGGAGGTGTTCCGCGAGCTCGAGCAGGAGGGGCTCTCGCTCGGGTTCAAGTTCGTCGCCGCCGGCCCGCTGGTACGCAGCTCGTACAAGGCCGGCGAGTTCTTCGTCCAGCGCTGGGTGGAGCAGGAACGGAAGGTCGCGTCGCAATAACCTCGAAGCGGCTGAAGCCGGAAGGTTCGAGCTCGAGCGATGCCAGATTGGAACATCATCCAGGCGGTGAACGATGCGCTGCGCGTCGAGATGCGCCGCGACCCGCGCGTCGTCGTCCTGGGCGAGGACGTCGGCAAGTTCGGCGGCGTCTTCCGCGCGACGGCCGGTCTGATCGAGGAGTTCGGGCCGGACCGCGTCATCGACACGCCGCTCGCCGAGGCGGGAATCGTCGGCGCCGCCATCGGGATGGCGATGTACGGCCTGCGACCCGTCCCGGAGATCCAGTTCAGCGACTTCATCTATCCGGCGTTCGACCAGATCGTGAACGAGCTGGCCAAGCTCCGGTACCGCTCCGGCGGACAGTACGCCGCGCCAGTCGTGATCCGCACGCCGGTGGGCGGCGGGATCAAAGGCGGGCACTACCACTCGCAGTCGCCGGAAGCGCTGTTCATCCACGCCGGCGGTCTCCAGGTTCTCTGCCCGAGCAATCCCGTCGACGCGAAGGGGCTGCTCATCTCGGCGATCCGCGGTGAGGACCCGGTGCTCTTCATGGAGCCGAAGCGCGTCTACCGCGCTGCGCGCGGCGAAGTCCCCGAAGGCGACTACACCGTCCGCATCGGCGAGGCGCGGACGGTGCGCGAGGGCCGCGGCATGACCGTGCTCTCCTGGGGTGCGATGCTCCACGAAGCGGAAGCCGCGTGCGCGCAGGCGGCGGAGCAGGGAATCGACCCCGAGCTGATCGACCTGCGCACGCTCTGGCCGCTGGACGTCGAGGCGGTGACGCGCAGCGTGCGCAAGACGGGCCGCTGCGCGATCGTGCACGAGGCGCCACGGACGGGCGGCTTCGCCGCGGAGATCGCGGCGCTCGTCCAGGAGCGCTGCTTCACTTCGCTCGAGGCCCCCATCCTGCGCATCACCGGCTGGGACACGCCCTTTCCGTACACGCTCGAGAACGACTACCTGCCGCTCGCGCCGCGCGTCCTGAAAGGGCTGCGCGGCCTTGCGGCCTACCTGCCCTGAGGAGGCGCGCGATGGCGCAGTTCGAGTTCAAGCTGCCGGACATCGGCGAGGGGGTCGTCGAGGGAGAGATCGTCAAGTGGCTCGTCAAGGCGGGCGACGAGGTCTCGGAGGACCAGCCGCTCGTCGAGGTCATGACGGACAAGGCCACGGTGACCATCCCCAGCCCGCGCAAGGGGAAGGTGCTGCAGACGCTCGGCAACGAGGGCGACGTCGCCAAGGTGCACCAGACGCTGGTGGTGCTCGAGGTCGAGGGCGGCGGTGCCGACGTCGCCCAGCCGCATGCGCCCCCCACCGCGCAGTCCGCGCCCCCCTTGCCGCCGCAGCGGGCGGGCAGTCCCGCGCCGCTGTCCACCGCGCCGGGTCCGGGCCGCGTGGAGCAGGTGCCGGCCCCGCGGCCGCAGCCCGGGCGCACGACTCGCGTCGAGGTCCCGCAGCCGATGGCGAGCGGGGCTCCGTCCTACGGCCAGGCGCCGAGCGCGCCGGGCGGATCCGGGAACGGCGAACAGCGCGACAAGGTCCTGGCCACGCCCGTGACGCGGCGGATGGCGCGCGAGATGGGCGTCGATCTCGGGAGCGTGCGCGGCAGCGGGCCGCTCGGGCGGGTGACGAAGACCGACGTGCTCGCCTACGTCGAGCAGCAGCGGTCGCCGCAGCCGGAGCGGAACGAAGCACCGGCGCGCCCGCAGCCGCGCGCGCCCGGCGCCGAGGAGCGCATCCTGTTGCGCGGCCTGCGCAAGCGCATCGCCGAGTCGATGGTGCGCAGCAAGTCCACCGCGCCGCACTTCACCTTCGTCGAGGAGACGGACACCAAGGCGCTCACCGCGCTGCGCGCGCGCATGAACCAGGCGCTCGCGGCGCGCGGCGAGCCCAAGCTCACGTATCTGCCCTTCATCGCGAAGGCGCTGGTCGCCGCCTTCCGCAAGTACCCGCACCTCAACGCCGTGATGGACGAGGCGCGGCAGGAGCTGGTCGTCAAGAGCGACGTGAACCTGGGATTCGGCGCCGCGACCGATCAGGGACTGACCGTCTTCGTGGTGAAGAACGTCGAGAGCATGGGCCTGCGCGAGATCGGCAGCGAGATCGACCGGCTCGCCAGGGCCGCGCGCGAGCAGAAGCTGGCCATCCACGAGCTGCAGGGCGGCACCTTCACGGTGACGTCGCTCGGCAAGGACGGCGGCATGCTGGCGACGCCCATCATCCACCACCCCGAAGTGGCCATCCTCGGGGTGCACAAGATCAAGCAGATGCCCGTCGTCGTGACTGGCGAGGACGGCGACCAGCGCATCGAGATCGGCGAGCGCATGAACCTGTCCTGCTCGTTCGACCACCGCGTCATCGACGGGCACGTGGGCGCTGCGTTCCTGTACGAAGTGATCCGCGGCCTCGAAGCGCCCGAGCTGCTCCTGGTGGACGTCTGATGCGGCAGCGCGCGGAAACTCCGAGCGAGACCGGGGCGCGGCCGTCGCCGGAGCTGCTTTTGCGCCTGTACCGCGAGATGGTGCGGCTGCGCACGCTCGACGAGCGCATGATGACGCTGCAGCGCCAGGGCCGGGTCGGCTTCTACGGCGCCTGCACCGGGCAGGAGGCGGCGACGCTCGCCTCCGCCATTGCGCTCGAGCCGTCGGACTGGATCTTCCCCGCCCTGCGCGAGGGCGGCGCGATGCTGCTGCGCGGATTCCCGCTGGTCCCCTACCTGTCGCAGGTATTCGGCAACTCGGGCGACGAGACCAAGGGGCGGCAGATGCCCAGCCACATGGCCTCGCGCAGCGTCAACCAGGTGAGCTGGTCGAGCTGCATCGGCACGCAGCTGCCGCAAGCGGTCGGTGCGGCGATGGCGGCGCGTATCCGCGGCGACCGCACCGTCGTCGCGGCGTACCTGGGCGACGGCGCGACCTCCGAAGGCGACTTCCACGTCGCGATGAACTTCGCCGGCGTGTTCAAGCCGCCGGTGGTGTTCGTCTGCCAGAACAACCACTGGGCGATCAGCGTGCCCACCTCGAAGCAGACGGCTTCGGAGAGCATCGCCGTGAAGGCGGTCGCGTACGGTTTCCCCGGCGTGAAGGCGGACGGGAACGACGCGATCGCGGTGTACGGCGCCGTGAAGGAGGCCGTCGACCGGGCCCGCGCGGGCGGGGGACCGACGCTGGTCGAGTGCGAGACGTACCGCATCGGCGCGCACAGCTCGTCCGACGATCCGACCCGCTATCGGGACGAGCGCGAGGTCGAGGTCTGGCGCAAGCGCGACCCGATCGAGCGGCTGCGGATGCGCCTCGCGGCGGACGGGCTGTGGACGGATCGCCAGGAAGAGGAGCTGCGCGCTCGCGTGCTCGAAGAGGTGAACGCCGCCATCTCCGAGGCGGAGCAGAAGCCCGACCCGCCGCGCGAGAGCCTCTTCGACGACGTGTACTCGACGCTCCCCTGGTTCCTGCGCGAGGAGCGCGACGAGATGCTCGCCGCGCCGGCGGTGCCGCGGCCCGACGCAAAGAAGATCGGCGGACGTTAGAGTTCGGAGCGATGCGCGAGCTGCACGTCCGGCGTCTGGGGCTGGTCGAGTACGAGGACGGCCTCGCTGCGCAGCGGCTGCTCGTCGAGGCGCGCGCCGCCGGCCTCGTGCCGGACACTCTGCTGCTGCTCCAACATCCGCGCGTGGTGACGCTCGGGCGCGGCGCGAAGCGGCACAACGTGCTGTGGACTCCGGAGCAGCTCCGCGCGCGCGGATTCGAGCTCTTCGAGACCGACCGCGGCGGCGACGTGACCTACCACGGGCCCGGGCAGCTCGTCGGGTACCCGGTCCTCGATCTGAAGCCGGACCGCAAGGACGTGCGCAAGTACGTCGCGAGCGTGGAGGAAGTGCTCATCCGCACCGCCGCCGATTTCGGCGTCCGCGCGGAGCGGGTCGCGGGCCGCGTGGGCATCTGGACCTCCCCAGGCAAGGTGGCGGCAATCGGCGTGCACATCTCGCGCTGGATCACCTCGCACGGGTTCGCGCTCAACGTGGCGACCGATCTGCGCGACTTCGCCGCCATCGTGCCCTGCGGCATCGCCGACGCGGGCGTGACTTCGCTGCAGACGCTGCTCGGCGAGCGCGCGCCGCGCCTCGCGCAGGTGGAGGAGCGAACCGCGGTGAACGCGGGCGCCGTTTGGGAGAGCGAAGTTTCGGAGGTTCCCGTAGAGCTCGAGACCATCTCCGTCGCCATCGTGCGCGGCGACTCCGAGGTGCTGCTGCTGCGCCGAATCCCGCAGCGCGGCGGCTTCTGGCAGATCCTCACCGGCCGCCGCGAGCGCGGCGAGTCGCCGCTCGCCGCCGCGGCGCGCGAGATCTACGAAGAGACGGGCCTTTCGCCCACCCTGACGGATCTCGTAGACCTGCAGTACGACCACTCGTTCGCGCTCGACCCGTCCCGCATTCCAGGGTCTCCGCCGGGGCCGCATGCGCCGCGGTTTGCGCACGAAACGGCGTTCGCCCTCCGCGTTCCCGAAGGCACCGAAGTGCGGCTCGACCCGACCGAGCACGATGCCCACCGCTGGGCGCCTGTTGCCGAAGCGCTGCAGACCCTGCCGTTCGCCGGTCTCCGCCGCGCCGTCCGTCTCGCTCTGGGCGAGCCCGCTCCTCAGGCGCTGTCTTCGTCCGCGAACAGCTCGATGAGGTGACCGGTGCGGTCCCGCTTGGTGCGCAGGTAGCCCGCGTTGTGTGGATTCAGCGGGGCGACCGAAGGGATGCGGCCGCGGACCGGGATGCCCTCCTGCTCGAGGCCGAGGATCTTGAGCGGGTTGTTGGTGATGAGATTCACGGAGCGGACGCCGAGCTGCTTCAGGATCGACGCGGCGACGTCGTAGCGGCGCAGGTCATCGGCGAAGCCGAGCGCGCGGTTCGCCTCGTACGTGTCCGCGCCGCGTGACTGCAGCGCGTAGGCGCGGATCTTGTTGCCCAGGCCGATGCCGCGGCCCTCCTGCCGCAGGTACAGCACGGCTCCGCAGGGCGCCGCGCCGATGAGGGCGAGCGCGTGCTCGAGTTGATCGCGGCAGTCGCACTTGAGGCTGCCCAGGATCTCGCTGGTGAGGCATTCGCTGTGCACGCGCACCGGCACGCCGTCACGGCCGCGGACGTCGCCCTTCACCGCCGCGACGTGTTCCTTCCCGGTGTCCCGCTCGCGGAAGACGTACACGCGAAGCTGGCCGTGCCGCGTCGGCAGCGGCGCCTCCGAGTACAGCTCGACGGGCGAATCCGAGTTGGCGACTGCGTGGAGCTGCGCCCGGCCCTGATCGTTGCGCAAGGCGATCCTCCTTCGCACCGATCAGACGCGCCAGTCCGTCGAACGATTCCAAAAACGCTCGAATCGACCACGCGCTGGCGACGCAAGTGCGCGAAGCGACTCGCCGTCCCGCGCATCCAAGGAAGACCGTGCTAACGAGGTAGTCCATGCACGAGATCCAGGCCGAGTTCACCTTCGCCGCCGCGCACCGGCTGCCCCGGTACGAGGGCAAGTGCGTCAACCTGCACGGCCACAACTACAAGCTGGCCGTGACGCTGCGTGGCGAGCCCGATCCGTACACCGGGATCTTCGTCGACCTGGGCGACGTGGAGAAGGCCGTCAAGGAGCAGATCCTCTCCCGCTGCGACCACGCCAACCTGAACGACTTGATCGAGAACCCCACCGCGGAGACGGTCGCGACCTGGTGCTGGAGCCGTCTGCAGGGAAAGCTCCCTGGACTCTACGAAGTGCGCATCTGGGAGATCCCCGGCTTCTCCGTGTCGTACCGCGGCCCGGAGGGGTATCGCTGATGTTGCCCGACCGCCCGGCGCGCACCCCTGATCGCGAAGCGCTGACGCGCGCGATCGCGGACCTCCTGCTCGCGTCGGGCGCGGAGCTCGATGCCGAGACGCGCGGCACGCCCGAGCGCGTCGCCAAGGCGTGGGTCGAGGACCTCCTCGACGGTTACGGCAAGGATCCCGTCGCGGCGTTGCGCAGCTCGCTCGTTCCGGCGCCGAAGAAGGGCGAGCTGGTCATCGTCTCGCAGCTCGATTTCCACTCGATGTGTCCGCACCACCTGCTTCCGTACAAGGGGAGCGCAACGGTGGGGTACGTGGCCGACCGGCACCTGGTCGGCTTCGGAAAGATCGCCGAGGCCGTCGACGCCCTCTCGCACCGGCTCATCCTTCAAGAAAACCTGGTGCAGCGCCTGTGTGCCTCGGTCATGGAGGCGCTGCAGCCTCTCGGCGCGGGTGTCGTGATGGCCGCCGAGCACGCGTGCATGCAGGTGCGCGGTCCGCGGCGGCGGCAGAGCCGCGTCAGCGTCGAGGCGTGGGCCGGCTCGTTCGAGAAGGATCCCGAGCTGCGGGCCAGCCTGGCGCGCCGCGCGGAGGGGTAGTGCCCGGCGGCGGCAAGGTCTGCGTGGTGACCGGCGCATCGCGCGGTATCGGGCGCGCGTGCGCGGACGCGCTGCGCGACGCCGGAGCGCGCCTCGCGGTGTGCGCATCGACCGCTGCGCCCGACGCGCCGGCCGGGGTGTTCAGCAGGAAGTGCGACGTCTCGAGCGCCGCCGACGTGGCCCGCTTCTTCCGCGAGGTGGAGCGGCAGGTCGGGCAGCCCGACGTCGTCGTACTGAACGCCGGCGTGCTCGAGCGCGGTCCCATCGAGGAATTCACCGAGGCACAGTGGGATCGCGTCCTGGACGTCAACCTCAAGGGAGCGTTCCTCTGCGCGAAGGCCGCCTGGCCCGCGCTGCGGCGAACGCGAGGGCGCATCGTGGCCATCGGCTCGATCTCGGGGACGCTGGGCACTCCGCACGCCGCGGCGTACAACGCGAGCAAGTGGGGAATGACCGGCCTCACCAAGTCGCTTGCCGAGGAAGGCCGGGATCAAGGAGTGTTCTGTGCCATCGTCCTCCCCGGCAGCGTGGACACGCAGATGCTGAAGAAGACGCCGTTCCCGCCGCAGATCGAGCCGCGCGAAGTCGCGCAGGTCGTGCGCTTCCTCGCCTTCGAGGCGCCGTTCGCGATGACGGGCAGCGCGGTGGAGGTCTTCGGATGAGCCTCTTCGAGGAGCTCTCCGCGCTGCTTCCCGGAGCGACGGTCCTGCCGGCCGGCGAGCGGGCCGCCGCGTACGAGCGCGACGAGAGCGGCCTCGGTCGCTATCCGCCCCAAGCGGTGGTGCTGGCGCGCGGCGTGGAAGATGTCGCCGCCGTGCTGCGATACTCGCGCGAAAAACGGCTGCCGGTCGTTCCCCGGGGCGCCGGTACCGGCAAGAGCGGCGGCGCGCTGGCGGAGCGCGGCGGGATCGTCCTGTCGCTGGAGAAGCTCGACCGCATCCTCGAGGTGTCGCGCGCCGACATGGTCTGTGTCGTCCAGCCCGGAGTCGTGCTGGAGACCTTGCAGAAGGCCGTCGAGGAGCAGGGCCTGTTCTACCCGCCCGATCCGAATTCCCAGGCGATGTGCAGCATCGGCGGAAACCTCGCGCACAACGCCGGCGGTCCGCGCGCCCTGAAGTACGGCGTCACCTCGAACTACGTGCTCGGGCTGCAGGCCGTGCTGCCCGACGGGACCATCGTCCGGACTGGCCACCGCAGCTGGAAGGGCGTTGCCGGTTACGACCTGACCCACCTCCTGGTCGGCAGCGAAGGCACCCTGGCGGTCATCACCGAGGCGACGCTGAAGCTCATCCCGCTCCCGCGCCGGGTCGAGACGCTGCTGGCGCTGTTCCCCGACGAAGACGCTGCGGCGAGCGCCGTGCAAGCCATCTTCGATGCGGGTCTGCTTCCGCGGGCCTGTGAGCTGTTCGACGGTCCGACGATGCGCGCCGTCGGCCCGCGGGCGCCGTTCAAATTCCCCGACGGGGTCGGAGGCGCGCTCCTCATCGAGCACGACGGCCACGGCGACGGCGTCACGGAGGAGCTGGCCCGTTCGGGCGAGCTGTGCGCCGCGAAAGGCGCGATCGAGGTGGTCGCCGCCCAGGACGAGGCGCAGCGACGCAAGCTGTGGGAGACGCGGCGGATGACCGGGGTCGCGTTGATGGACATCCGTCCGTTCAAGATCAGCGAGGACGTGGCCGTCCCGCGCGGGCAGCTGCTGGAGATGATCCGCGCCGTCCGGCGGATCGGCGAGAAATACGGGTTCCCGACCGCCAGCTACGGCCACGCAGGGGACGGCAACCTGCACGTGAACTTCCTCTTCCGCAGCGCCGACGAGCGCGCCCGCGGCGATGCGGCCATCGACGAGGCGATCGAGACCGCCATCCGGCTCGGCGGCACGATCTCTGGCGAGCACGGGGTGGGTCTGGCCAAGCGCCGCTTCCTGCCCAAGGAACAGGGCACTGCCGTCGTTGCGCTGCAAAAGCGCATCAAGCGGGCGTTCGACCCCGATGATTTGTTGAACCCCGGGAAGATCTTCCCCTGAGAACGTCGACTTCCCGACGGCGGACCCGGGCTTGACCCCCTTTTGCGGCTGCTTTAGGGTCGCGCCCTTTTCATGGCCGACACGCCGACAAGCACTTCCCCCGTCGAGCAGCGGGAGGAGCAGCCGGGACATGTCCCGGACGTCGAGCTCGTGCGCCGCGCGCAGAAGGGCGACGGGGCGGCATTCGCCGAGCTGGTCGGCCGGCACCAGCGCCAGCTGTACCGCCTCGCGCTGCGCATGACCGGCAGCGAGGCGGACGCCCAGGAAGTGCTCCAGGAAGCGTTCCTCAACGCCTACCAGAAGTTGCCGAATTTCCGCGGTGAGGCCCAGTTCTCCAGCTGGCTCTACCGCATCGCGGCGAACAGCGCGCTGATGCGCCTGCGGCGAAAGCGTCGGGCTCCGGACGCCCTGACCGACCAACCGTTGGAGCTCCAAGGGCCCCGCTTCTCCGCGGAAGGGTTCCTCGACCCGCCTCCGCGCAGCGACTGGTCGCAGCGGGCGGACGAGAAGATGATGGACCGCGAGCTGGGCAGCGCGATCGACCGGGCGGTCGCCAGCCTGCCCGACGACTATCGGACGGTGTTCCTGCTCAAGGACGTCGACGGCCTGTCGAACGAGGAGATCGCCAGCGCCTTGACGCTGACCGTCCCCGCCGTCAAGAGCCGGCTGCACCGGGCCCGGCTCGCGCTGCGGGAGAAGCTGGGGACATTCTTCGGGGAGTGACCTGGTTCGCTGCCGGAAGGACCGAATCGACGGAGAGCCAGGTGCATCTTTTCCACGTGGTCCGCTTACGGTAGCTTTCGGCTCACCTCCACTTACCCTCCAGGACGGTAAAGCTTTGGCCAATCCCCTCGAGCACTGCGCCGATTGCGTGGAACTGCTCGGCGAGTACATCGACGGGTCCCTCCCGCAGGAGCGAGCGGAAGCGTTGGAAGCGCACCTCTCCCTGTGCCCGCCTTGCATCACCTTCGTCCGCACGTACAAGGCGACGCGCACGCTTTGCAGGCACAAGCTCGCCGCCGAGATGCCGCCGGAGCTGAAGACCTCGCTCCAGCTCTTCCTCGCGAAGAACGTGCCTGGGTACCGCGCACCGGACGACGGTGAGGGCGGCAAGAGCTAGGTTCGGCGATGGAAGTCCACATCGATGCGGTGTCCGCCGCGCTGCGGGACGCGCACGGCCATGGGCTGACGGTCAAGCAGCTCGCCGCGCAGCTGCGTCTCGGCCGTTCGGGGCGCCACGAGCTGCGCCGCGCGCTGCAAAAGCTCCTCGGGCGCGGACAGGCCACGTATGACGGGCACAAGTATCGCCTCCGCCGCGGGCCCCCCGAGGGTGATGGCCGCGTGGACCGCAGTGACGATCCAGCTGGCGACGGCGGCGCGGCGGACCATCGCAGTCGCGCACCTGCTCGGCGTCCGCACGACAGCCGGGCGGCGGCCGGCGCACGGACCATGACCGGCATCCTGCACCTCAAACCAGAAGGCTACGGCTTCGTGACGCCGCTGCTCGGCGGCAGCGGCCGCCAGGACGACGTGTTCATCCCGCCGCGCCGCAACCGCCGCGCGCTGGACGGCGACGTGGTGCGCGTCTCCATCGAACGGGGGCGCGACGGGCGCATGGTCGGCGAGGTGGTGGAGATCGTCGAGCGGCGCCGGCAGTTCGTCATCGGGATCTACCGCGCGCAGGCGAAGGCCGCGTGGGTGGAGCCGCACGATCGGGCCTTCTCCGATCTCATCCCCGTCCCGCGCGATGCGCGAGCCAAGGACGGCGATCTGGTGAAGGTGAAGCTCGAGCGCGAGGACCGCGGACCGTTGCGCGGGGACGTGGTCTCCGCGCTCGGCAAACCCGGCGATCCGCGCGTCGAGATCCTCGCCAGCGCGTACGCGGAAGGCTTCGCCGACGAGTTCGATCCTGCGACGCTGCTGGCGGCGAAAGGCATCCCGGATCACGTGCGTCCGGCGGAGATCGCCGGCCGGCGCGACTTGCGCGAGCTGCCGCTCGTCACCATCGACGGCGAGGACGCGCGCGATTTCGACGACGCAGTCCACGTCTCGCGGACGCCGGGCGGGTACCGCCTGGTGGTCGCCATCGCCGACGTGGCGCACTACGCAAAGCCGGGGGGTGCGCTCGACCGCGAAGCGCTCCGCCGCGGCACCAGCGTCTACTTCCCGAGCATGGTCCTGCCCATGCTGCCGGAGCGGCTCTCGAACGGCATCTGCTCGCTGAACCCCGACGTCGACCGCCTCTGCATGGTGTGCGACCTGGCGCTCGACTCCGAGGGGCGGCCGCTGCAGAGCGAGATCTACGAAGCCGTGATGCGCAGCCACGCGAGGCTCACCTACACCAAGGTGGCCGAGGCGCTCGAAGGCGAGCCGCAACCCGACGTGCGGCCGCTGCTCCCCGACTTGCTCGTGGCGCACGAGCTCTCGCGCAAGCTGACGCAGCGCCGGCGCGAACGGGGCTCGATCGACTTCGACCTGCCCGAGGCGAAGGTGGTGCTCTCTGACGACGGCTCGGTGAAGGAGATCGTCCGGCGGCCGCGCAACGACGCGCATCGGCTCGTCGAGGAGTTCATGCTCGCCGCGAACGAGGCCGTCGCGCGGTTCTTCGACGCGCGCGGCCTGCCCACCGTGTACCGCATCCACGATCAGCCCGACGAGGAGAAGCTCGAGACGTTCGGCCAGCTCGCGCGGCTGCACGGATTCGATCTGCCCGCCGAACCGACGCCGGCTGCGCTGAACGAGCTGCTCGCGCGCATCGAAGGCAAGCCGCAGCAGAAAGCGCTCAACGCCCTGCTGCTGCGCGCCATGATGCAGGCTCAGTACAGCCCCGACAACATCGGGCACTTCGGACTCGCCGCGCCGACGTACCTGCACTTCACCTCGCCCATCCGCCGCTACCCCGATCTCACGGTGCACCGGCTGCTCAAGGAGCACTGGGCGCGCGGCGGCAGGCCCATGCGCGATGCCGAGCGCAAGGAGCAGGAGGAGTACCTCGCCGGGGTCGCTTCGCAGTGCTCCGAGCGGGAGCGGGCCGCGATGAAGGCCGAGCGCGACATCGAGGCCTTCTTCGCCGCCGTTTTCATGCAGGACAAGATCGGCGAGGAGTACGATGCCGTGGTCGGCGGGGTCACGGACTTCGGCCTCTTCTGCGAGCTGAAGGAAGTCTTCGTGGAGGGCCTGGTCCCGAAGGAGTCCCTCGGCGACGGCGTCGATCTCGACGAGGAGCACCACCGTCTTCGCGTGGGAAAGTCCGGGCGGAGCTACGGAGTGGGAGACGAGCTGCGCGTGCGCGTCGCCGCGAGCGATGCGGTGCGGAGGCGGATCACGCTGGAGCCGGTGTCGCTTGCGCGCAGCGGTCCGTGGCTCACCGAAGAGGACGTCGCGGGCGCTGCTACGTCGCCGAAGCAGAAGCCTCGCCGGCCGGTCCAGCGGGGGCAGCGGTCTTCAGCGCCTCCGCCTCGGCGCGGCTCACCGCCTGGCCGCCCGAGTCGTCGTACACGAAGACGAGGTTCCGATCGATGAACGGCCGGAAGTACGCCGGCCAGCCGACGCGCACTTCCTCGGGCGACTGATCTTCCCGCGAGGCGAGCCGGATCGCCGCCGCGTCATCCTTGCGCACGACGGGAAAGAGGTGGTGCCGCCCGGCGAAGTGGATGATCTCGCCGTGATCGGTCGTCGCCCGCTTCTGCATGGCGCCGATCTACCACGTATTCCTTAACGCACGGATCTGCGGTAGGGGGTGGCCGCGGCGCGTCGCCGTGGCTACAACGGCTCTGCAGCTCCGGAGCACGATGGTGGGACATCGCTTCAATCTCGGCCGACGCGCGGGGCTGCTCTTGCCGCTGTCCAGCGTGCGCGGTCCGCGC
>Ga0075423_10004699_pt1 | contig 12684 bp, 15 predicted proteins | sample SoiMethybrSBSTD2_FD_80114 | JGI IMG/M metagenome (GOLD analysis project Ga0075423, IMG submission 80114) | Bulk soil microbial communities from a Populus tree surrounding site in Tennessee, USA - Soil MetaG P. TD hybrid SBSTD2 | ecosystem: Environmental > Terrestrial > Soil > Tree plantation...
ATCCGCGCCGACATCGGCGCCTACGTGCGCACCGCGGCGCTGGTGCCCGCCGAGTTCGGCGCCGCCCTTCTGCCCGGCCCGTACCGCATGCCCGACTACGCCTGCGATCTCTGGAGCGTGGTGACCAACAAGACGCCGGTGGGCACGCTGCGCTCGCCGGGACGCCCCGAGTGCAACTTCGCCCGCGAGCGCCTGCTCGACGCGGCGGCGGGCCGCCTGGGTCTAGATCCCGCCGACATCCGGCGCCGCAACCTCGTGCGCCCCGACGAGATGCCGTGGGACTGCGGCACGGTGTCGTTCGGCGTGAAGACCGTCTACGACTCCGGTGACTTCCCCGCCCTCTTCGAGCGGCTGCTCGAGCGGCTCGACTACGCGGGCGCGCGCGCCGCCCAGAAGGCTGCGGGGCCGAAGCGCCTTGGCATCGGGCTCGCCATGTACGTGGAGAAGACCGGGCTCGGTCCCTTCGAGACCGCGCGTGTCGAGGCGCGGCCGGACGGGCGCTTCACCGTGGACACCGGCGCCTCGTCCATGGGCCCCGGCCTCGAGACCGCGCTGGCGCAGATTCTCGGGTCCGCCCTCGGGCTGCCCGCCGACCGCTTCGAGGTGCGCCATCCCGACACCGCCTCGGTGGAGAGCGGCGTCGGCACGTACGGCTCGCGCGCGACGGTCACCGCGGGCAATGCCGCGCACATGGCGGCGGGCAAGCTGCTGGAGGAGGCGCGCACCCGCGCGGCCACCGCGCTGCGCGTGCCCGCAGAGGAGATCACCTACGCGGCCGGCGCCTGCTCCGCGCGGGGGAAGCGCGTGGGGCTCGACGAGCTCGCGGCCGCCGCGCCTCTCGCCGCCGGCGCGTCCTTCACCGTGCCCAAGCTCACCTATGCGGGCTGCGGCGCCGCCGTGCTCGTGGCGGTGGACGCGGAGACCGGCCAGGTCACGATTCAGAAGATCGTGGTGGGCGCGGACGTGGGCCGCGCGGTGAATCCCGCGCTGATCGAGGCCCAGCTCGCGGGCGGCGCCGCGTTCGGCCTCGGCAACGCCGCGCTGGAGAGCCTCGAGTACGACGCGGACGGCCAGCTGCTCACCGGCACCCTGCTCGACTACGCGCTGCCGCTCACGACCGATGTCCCCCCGATCGACACCTTCTATCAGGAGATTCCCGCGCACACCAATCCCCTCGGGCTCCGCGGCGTGGGTGAATGCGGCAATCCCGGCCTCGGCGCGGCCATCGCCAACGCGGTGTGCGACGCCCTCCGCGATCTCGGGGTGAGCCTCACCGCGCTGCCCGTGACACCCGCGCGGGTGTGGGCGGCCGTCGAGGCGGCGGCGCGGCGGCGACGGTGAGCCTCCGCTCGCCGCGCTTCGCGCGCGGTTAGCCGCTACTTCGAGGGCGCCGGGGGCGTGCCGGACGTCGACGGCGCCGGCGGCGGCGCGTCGGGGCTGATGTTCACGCCGCGCCGGGCCAGCTCCTGGATGATCAGCGTGGCGCCCGGATGCCCCTGCTGCGCCAGCACGAGCACCCGTCGGGCCGTCGACTGCAGCTGCGCCTGGCGGCGGCGCGCCTGCTCCAGCGGCCCCTCCTGCCCGGCGTGGATCGCGCTGAGCTGCGTGTACTCGCGCTGGAGATTCCAGCCCTGATAGGCGAACCAGATCAGCACCGCGAGCACGACAAGGGCCACCGCCGGCCATGGGCTCGGGGGCGGCAACGGCCGGGGCTCGGGCGGCTCGGTCTCGAGCAGCAGCTCGTCGCTGGTCACGGGTCGGCGCTCAGCGCCCGCGTCCCGCCGCGGGGGCGGGCGGCGTCGGCGCAGACGGCGTCGGCGTGGACGGCGCGGCGGCCGGCGCGTTCGGCATGAGCCCCTGCTCGGCGAGGATGGCCCGGAGGGCGGGGTCGTCGTTGCGCGCGGCCAGGGTGGCGATGGCGTTGACGAGCTCGCGGTGCAGGATCTCGAGCTGGCCGGCACGCTGCAGCGTCTGCTGGCGCTGGGCGAGCTGCATCTGGAGGGCTCGGTTGCGCTCGAACAGCGCCAGGTCGCCGACCACGAGCACCGGTGTCAGCGCGGCGGCGATGATCACCCAGGTCTGCCACCGCGCGAGCCGGCTCACCACGCGTCCCCTCGCGCCCACATGGCGGGTGAGCGTAGCACGCGGGTCCGGGGGTCGCAAGGACGCCGCGACGGCACGTGTCGCTTCAGACGCCGAGTGAGTGGAGGAACGCGTCCATCACGCTTTGCACCTCGGCACGATGGGTGCGATTGGGGAAATGCGGTCCACCCGCCACCACGTGCAGGCGCGCGCCGGGAATGGTGGCGGCGAGCCGCTCCGACATCGCCACCGTAGGAAAGTGGTCGTCCGCGCCCGCGATGATCTGGACGGGACAGCGGATGCGCGCGCAGTCGGCCAGCCATTCGCCGCGCGAGTACGTTTCGTCGAGGAGCGCGAGCAGCGACGCCACCGAGTGCTCCCGCAGCACGCCGGTGAGCTCGGCGTAGCGGGCGGGGCGCGCCTTGAGCCGCGCCAGCGCGGCCTCGCCCATGCGCAGGTGCAGGTTGGCGTCGAAGTACTCGTCGAAGCGCCCCGCCGCGACGAGGGGCCGGTGGGCGGCCCACCAGGCCTTGTCCTCCGGCGGCGGCGCGTAGGGCGGCCCGCTGATCGAGATCACGCCCCGGACCCGCGCAGGCTCGTGGACCGCCATCCACAGCGAGAGCGCCGCCCCCATGGACGCCCCGCCCCACACCGCCGCGCTCACGCCGAGCGCGTCCAGCCAGGGGCCGAGGTCCTCGGCCTTGCGGGCGTAGGTGTAGTCCTCCGCCCGCTCGAACTTCGTGGAGCGGCCATGGCCCCGCGTGTCCGGGAGCAGCGCGCGCACCCGGCCGAGGAAGGGGTCCACGTCGGGCCGCATCACCGAGGATTCCTCGACGGAGCCGCCGTGGATCCACACCAGGGACGGCCGGCTCGGATCGCCCGCCTCGCGCCAGTGTAGGCGGACGCCGGAGGGCAGCACGGTCTCAGGCAGGGCCGAGCCTCTTCTCCAGCGAGCGGGCGTAGCGGGACATCGAGTACGTGCAGAGCCAGTAGACGACCGCGATGAAGAGATAGAGCTCGAAGGGCCGGATCTCGCGGTTGTTCACGACCTGGGCGGCCTTGGTGAGGTCCATGAAGCCGATGATCGACGCGAGCGAGGTGTCCTTGAACAGCACGATGAACTGGGTGACCAGCGAGGGGATCATGTTCTTGAGCGCCTGCGGCAAGACCACGAAGCGCATGGTGCGGCTGGGCCGCAGCGCCAGCGCGGTCGCCGCCTCCACCTGCCCGCGCGGCACGGACTGTATGCCTGCCCGCACGATCTCGGCGAGGTACGCCGCCTCGAAGATCACGAAGGCGGTGAGGGCGACGCCGAACTCGGGGATCTTGGTCCTGAGCAGGATCGGGATGATGAACCAGATCCAGAAGATCACCATGACGAGGGGGACGCCACGGAAGAACTCGACGTAGAGCGTCGCGGGGATGCGGATCCAGGCGCGGGGCGAGAGGCGGGCCAGCCCGATGAAGATGCCGAGGATGAAGCCCAGCACGATGGAGGGGATGGCCAGGCGCAGGGTGCCGCCCACGAACGCGCCGAAGCCCAGGAAGCCCTGGACGAGCAGGAAGTCGAGGTTCCGCCAGATGACGCCGAAATCGAAGCTCATGCGCGCCGCCGTCCCCCGCCCGCGATCAGCCCGGGAATGGCGGTCCGCCGCTCCACCCAGCCCATGAAGGCGGACAGCGAGAGACAGAGGATCAGGTAGATCACCGTGCCGGCGGTGAGGGCCTCGATGGCCTTCGCGGTGTAGGTCTCGATCTGGCGGGTCTGGAAGGTCAGCTCGGCCACGCTGATGGTCAGCGCCACCGACGAGTTCTTGAGGAGGTTGAGCGACTCGTTCGTCCCCGGGGGAATGATGAGGCGTAACGCGATGGGAAGGACCACGTAGCGATACGCCTGGACCACGGTGAGCCCCGAGGCCATGGAGGCCTCGAGCTGCGTACGTGGGATCGACTGGATGCCCGAGCGCAGCACCTCGGAGAAGCGCGCGCCGCTGTACACGCCCAGCGCGGCCACCGCGGCCCAGAACTCGAGCCCGTGCCCGAACAGCCACTCCCGCACCACCTCGGGCAAGAGCGGCGGAACCGCGAAGTACCAGAAGAACATCCACACCAGCAGCGGCACGTTCCTGAAGAACTCCACGTAAAACGTCGCCACCGCCCGCAGCCCCCGATACTGCACCGTCCGCATCGCTCCCGACAGGATCCCGAGCGCAACGGCGAGGAGCCACGCACACACGGAGAGCTCCAGCGTGGTGATCAACCCGCTCAGGAGCCACTGACCGGACTGCCCCGTCCACAACACCGACCAATCGAATCGATAGTTCACGGTGATTGACTCATCCCTGTCGTGAAGGCACGCGGGGCCGGAGGCGGGGGCACGCTCGCTTGCTCAGTACAGCATTGCGCCGCGAGCATGCCCCCGCCCCCGACCCCGCTTCCCGTCGCGTGGGTCGAACGCCGCTTACTTCGGGACCACCTGGTAGATCATGAACGAGCGCACGGCTGCGCTCATTGGGTAAGGCAATTCGCCCTTGGCGCCGAACCACTTGTCGTAGATCTCGAAGTACTTGCCGGACTCGATGCCCTCCATGAGGCCGGCGTTCACCACCGCGCGGAAGTCCGAGTCGCCCTTCCGCAGGGCCATGCCGTAGGGCTCGTAGGAGAAGAAGTCGCCGACCACGTCCCACTGGGCCGGGTTCGGCGCCTTGGCCTTGAGGCCGGCGAGCTGGATGCCGTCGTTGGTGTAGGCGTCGACCTGACCCTGGAGGAGCGCCTGGAACGCCGCCGGCTGGTCGGGGAACTCGCGCAGCTGCGCCTTCGGCGCCTTCTCCCGGATGATGCGCGCGTTCGTCGAGCCCTGCTGGGCGGCTATGCGCTTGCCGTCGATGTTCTGGATGCCCTTGATGGGGCTCCCCTTCTTGACGAGGAACTGGGCCCCCGTCACAAAGAACGTGATCGAGAAGTCCACGCTCTCCCGCCGCGTGCGCGTGTCCGTCATCGTCCCCGCGATCAGGTCCACGGCGTTCGACGTGAGGAGGGGGATGCGGGTGGGCGGGGTGGACTCCTTCTTCTCCACCTTGATCGGCTTCCCGACCTTCTTCTCGACGGCGGGCTTGACCAGCTCCTCCACGAGGTCGATCGAGAACCCGACCCACTCGTTCTTGGCGTTGACGTAAGCGAAGGGCGGCGAGCCGGTGCGGGTACCGATGGTCAGGACCCCCGACTGGTTGATCTTCTCGAGCGTGCCCGTCAGCTGCTGCGCGGCGGCGGGGGCGACCCCGGCGGCGAGCAGGGCGACGGCGACGAACAGTGCGACGATGCTCCTCATGCATACCCTCCTTGAGGCGGTCTAGTGGGACAAGATCTTGGACAGGAAATCCTTCGCGCGCTCCGAGCGGGGCGCCGCGAAGAACGGCTCCGGAGCCTGGACCTCCACGACGCGGCCGGCGTCCATGAAGACCACGCGGTGGGCCACGCGACGGGCGAAGCCCATCTCGTGTGTCACCACCATCATGGTCATGCCGTCCTTCGCGAGATCCGTCATGACGTCCAACACCTCGTTGATCATCTCCGGATCGAGCGCGGACGTCGGCTCGTCGAACAGCATGATGCGCGGCTGCATGGCGAGCGCGCGCGCGATGGCCACCCGCTGCTGCTGGCCGCCCGAGAGATTGGCCGGGTACTTGTCGGCCTTGTCGGGGATGCGCACGCGCTCGAGGAGGCCGCGCGCGATCTTCTCGGCCTCCGCGGGCGACTGGCCCTTCACCTTCAGGGGGGCCAGGGTGATGTTCTGCAGCACCGTCATGTGGGGGAACAGGTTGAACGACTGGAACACCATCCCGACCTCGGCGCGGAGGCGGGAGAGGTTGACGTCGCGGGCGCTGATGGACTGTCCGTGCACCTTGATGTCGCCGCCCTGGATGGGCTCGAGGCGGTTGACGCAGCGGATGAGCGTGCTCTTGCCCGAGCCCGACGGCCCGCAGACCACGATCACCTCGCCCGCCGCCACCTCCAGGCTGACGTCGGCGAGGACGTGGAGCGGCCCGAACCACTTGTTGACGCCCGCGAACTCGATGGCGGCGGCCATCGCTACTCGATCACCAGCAGGACGTCGCCGGGATTCACCGCCTGACCGACCTCGACGCGGATCTCCTTCACCGTCCCCTCGCTGGAGGCGCGGAACTCGTTCTCCATCTTCATGGCTTCCAGGATCACGAGGCCGTCGCCCTTCTGCACCCGCTGCCCCACCGTGACCTCGATGAGCACCACGCGGCCCGGCATCGGCGCCTTGAGCACCTGGCCGCTGCCCCCGGCGGTGCCGCCGCGCGTGCGGATCAGGTAGCGCGTCTCCTCCTCGACCCGGATGCGGTAGGTCTCGCCGTCCACGTGTACCACCGACACGCCCTCCTCGTCGGTGACCTCGGCCACGACGGACTCCGTGCCCAGCACGAGCGACCAGAGTCCCTCGCCCACACGCCGCGCGTCCACCTCGATGGTCTCGCCTTCGAGCCGCACGCGGTAGCGGCCGGCCTCCCCGTGCACCTCCACGGGCCTCAGCGTCCCATCGAGCTCGGTCTCGAACTTCATCGCGGGCCCGTCCAGGCGCGGCCGCTCTGCTTCCACGCGCTGGGCGCCGCCGAGGGCGGCGCGGGCGCGCGGCGCTCCGCCTGCTCGTAGGCGGCGAGGGCGGCCGCGACGAGGGCGATGCGGCGGCGGGCGGGGCCGCCCGCGATCCCCGCGCCGAGCAGGCGCTCCATGAAGCCGGTATGCAGGCGGCCCGCCGCGAAGTCCCCGTCGGCCATGATGCGCTCGAGCACGGGAATCGTGCTGCGCACGCCGGTGATGCGGTACTCCCCGAGGGCGCGGCGCATGCGCGCGACGGCGGCGTCCCGGTCGGGGCCCCACACGATGAGCTTGGCCATGAGCGTGTCGTAGAAGCGCGGCACGGTGGCGCCGGCGTACACGCCGGAGTCGTCGCGCACCCACGGGCCGCCGGGGACGCGCAGGCCCGCGATGCGACCGGGCGACGGCACGAAGCCCTCGAGCGGGTCCTCGGCGTTGATGCGACACTCGATGGCCCAGCCGCGCCACGTCACCTCGTCCTGGCCGAACGCGAGCTTCTCGCCGGCGGCGATGCGGAGCTGCTCCTTCACGAGGTCGCGCCCCGTCACCATCTCGGTCACGGGATGCTCGACCTGCAGCCGGGTGTTCATCTCGAGGAAGTGGAACGCGCCCTGGCGGTCCACGAGGAACTCCACGGTGCCGGCGTTGACGTAGCCCACGGCGGCGGCGAGCCGGCACGCAGCCTCCCCCATCTGCCCGCGCATCTCGGCGCTCACGAAGGGCGAGGGGCACTCCTCGACGAGCTTCTGGTGCCGCCGCTGGATCGAGCATTCGCGCTCACCGAGATGGAGCACGGTCCCATGCGCGTCCGCGAGGACCTGGATCTCGATGTGGCGCGGCTCCTCGACGTACCGCTCGATGTACACGGAGGAGTCGCCGAAGGCGCCGCCGGCCTCGCTGCGCGCGGCGCGGAGCGCGCCCGCGAGCTCGGCCGCCGTCCGCACGAGGCGCATGCCCTTCCCGCCCCCGCCCATGGCCGCCTTGATCATGACCGGGTAGCCCACGGAGGCGGCGACCCGCGCGGCTTCCGCGTCGTCGGTGACGGGCGTCTCCGTGCCCGGCACCACCGGCACACCCAGGCGCCTCGCGGTGCGCCGGGCGGCCACCTTGTCGCCCATGGCCCGGATGGCCGACGCGGGCGGTCCGATGAAGACGAGGCCCGCGGCGGCGCAGGCCTCGGCGAAGGTCGCGTTCTCCGCGAGGAAGCCATAGCCCGGGTGCACGGCCTCAGCGCCGGTCGCACGCGCTGCCGCCACGACGCGGTCGATCGCCAGGTAGCTCTCGGCGGGGCCCGGCGGCCCGATGGCCACCGCCCGGTCGGCCATGAGCACGTGGAGCGACTCGCGGTCCGCCTCCGAATAGACGGTGACGGTCGCGATGCCGAGCTCGCGGCAGGCTCGGATGACGCGCACCGCGATCTCGCCGCGGTTGGCGATGAGGACTTTCTTGAAGGGCGAGGTCACAGCCCGAGAATGATAGCAGGGGGATACGGACCCGGCAACGCGAGGCCCGCGGCGCCGCTCAGCCCCCCAGCTGTTTGAGCGCCTCCTCGAGGAACGAGGGGTCCACGACCTCCTTGACCGGGAGCGCCTCCTTCATGAACCCGTGCTTGACCCACCACGCGATCTGCTTCTCGATATCAGGGATGAGGAGCCGGCCGTTGCGGTCCTGATACGGCAGGCCGAGCTTGATCAGCTCGGGCTTGGCCCCGGTGTAGCGCGCGGTGATCTCCACGACCTCCTCGTACGCGGAGCCCGGCACGACCTTGCCGTCCTTCTGGACGACGGCGGCGTCGAAGTAGTAACGGGAGGCCTTCGCGTAGCCCTTCATGAACGCCACCGCGCGGCCGCGATCCGCCGCGAGGCCCTTGGAGTAGAAGATCGCGGCGATCTGCCACGGGTAGAGATCGCCGGCCCAGGCGAGGATCTTGCCGAAGCCCGCCGACTCGGCGGCGCCGGGAAACGGCTGCGGCACGAGGATCGCGTCGACTTGCTTGCCCTTGAGCGCCTCCACGGTGGCCGGCATCGCCTGGAGCGGCACGATGCGCACGTCGGAGAGCGTGAGCCCCTCTTTCTCGAGAATGTTGCCGATGTGGAAGTGGAACGTCGAGCCGAGCTGTGTCACGCCGACAGTGCGGCCCTTGAGGTCGCGGATCGAGCGCACCTTGCCCGCCTCCCACAGGTCCCTCTGCACCACGATGCCGACGAGGGGAAACCCGGGCCACTCGCGGCCCTTGTCGGCCACGATCCAGAGCTTCTCGCCCTGCAGCACGATGTTGTAGAGGGCCGCGGTGAGGCCGGTGGCGCCGACCTCCAGCTGGCCGGCGGCGAGCGCGGTGGCGATGGGCGCGGCCGCCTGGAAGTACACGAGCTCCGGCTCGACGCCGAACTCCTTGAAGAAGCCCTTCTCCACGCCGATGAAGATGGGCGCCGAGGACGTGAGCTTGAGCACGCCGACCTTGACCTTGGTCTGGGCCTCCGTCGTCGTCGGGGCAAGAAAGCAGACGGTCATGAAGAATGCGGTTACGAGGGCGGGCACGGGTCGGATCATGACGAGTAGGCTATCACGACGCGTCGGGCGGAAGAGATTGCCCGGTCCGATGGAGCGCTCCCCGGCACCATCGGGGACCGGTCAAAGCATTCGCGCGGAGAATCGGCCACTTCTCCCCCTGGTCTGCAGATTGCTCCTTTACGTGGTCATGCACGCCTCGGTACACGGGGATCGACGCTTCGACGCGGCCCGGGGGCTCGCACTCGGCATCACCATGGGTGCGGCGTTCTGGCTCGCGTTCGCGCTCGGCGCGTGGATGCTGCTGAAGGTCGGCGGGCTGGTCTGATCGCACGCGCGCGAGGGCTCAGCCCTCGCGCCAGGGAATGACCACCCGCTCCAGCGCCACCAGGCCCCAGTGCGAGAGCACGCCCAGGGCCGACAGCAGCACGATCCCCACCATCAGCTTGGTCGTGGCCATCAGGTTGGCCGCGTTCAGCACGAGGAAGCCGATCCCGGACTCCACCGCGATCATCTCCGCGGCCACGAGCAGGAGCAGCGCGGTGCCCGCGCCCAGCTTGAGCCCGGCGAAGACCATCGGGAGCGTCGAGGGGACGATCACCTTCCGGATCACGCTCCATCGCCCGGCGCCGAAGGCCACCGCCGCGCGCACCAGGACGGGATCGACCTGCCGCGCCCCCGCGTAGGTGTTCAGCGCGAGAGGGAAGAACACGCCCAGGGCGATCACCGCGACCTTCGAGGGCTCGCCGATCCCGAGCCAGAGGATGAGGAGCGGCAGCAGGGCGATCTTGGGGATGGGAAAGGTCGCGGCGATGAGGGGCGTGCCCACCGCCTCCGCCACCGAGAACACGCCGACCACGATCCCCACGGCGATCCCCGCGGCGCCACCGAGGACGAAGCCCAGGATCAGCCGCTTGAGGCTCGCCGCGAGGTGCACGGCGAGCTCGCCGGACACGAGCATGTCCCGAGCCTCCCGGAGCACGCCGAGCGGCGACGGCAGGAAGAGGGCGGGCACCCAGCCGGCCCGGCACAAGAGCTCCCAGAGCACCACCGCACCGACGAGCGCGGCGACCCGCAGCGCCCGGTGATTCCGGCGCACCAGGAAGCGCGTGCGGTCTTCGACGGGCACGCGGGACGCGCTCGCGCGCGGCATGCTCATCCCTGTCCCCCGACGAGCGCGGCCTGGGCCTGCGAGCGGATCAGGCCCCAGATGCGGTCGGCAGTGGCCACGAAGGACGGATCGCCGAGCATGGCCTCGGTGCGCGGGCGCGGCAGGGCGACGGGGACGCTCGCGAGCACGCGGCCGGGCCGGCGCGACAGGACGAGCACGCGGTCGGCCATGAACACCGCTTCCTGGATGTTGTGGGTGACGTAGACGATCGTGGTGCGCGCGCGCTCCCAGATCGCCAGCAGCTCCTCCATCATGAGCGTGCGCGTCTGCGCGTCGAGGGCGGAGAAGGGCTCGTCCATGAGCAGCACCGCGGGATCCACCGCGAGCGCGCGCGCGATGCCCACGCGCTGTCGCATGCCGCCCGAGAGCTGATGGGGGTAGCGGTCCTCGAAGCCGCCGAGCCCCATCTGCTCGATGTGGCGCCGAGCCCGCGCGGTCCGCTCGGCGCCGGGCAGCCCCAGCTCCTCCAGCCCGAGCTCGACGTTGGCGCGCGCGGTACGCCACGGAAAAAGCGCGAACTCCTGGAACACGGTGGCGGTGAGCGGCTGGCCGGCCCGGCGCTCGCCCTCGAAGAAGATGCCTCCCGACGACGCGGGCAAAAGGCCGGCGATGGCGCCGAGCAGCGTCGATTTCCCACAGCCCGACGGGCCGAGGAGGGCCAGGAACTCCTCGGGCGCCACGGTGAACGTGACGTCCTCCAGCGCGGTCACCGCATGCCCGCGCCGCTCGCGATAGATCTTGCCGAGCCGATCGACGATGACCTTCACGACCGCTAGAGCCGGGGCGCCAGCTCCGTGGCGAACCGCTCGAGCTGCTCCTCGTCGTCGAAGACAGGGTTGAGCATGAGCAGACCGGCCCCTGCCGCCACCACCGCGCGAAGGCCCTCCGCGCACTGCTCGGCCGAGCCCCACACCGAGACCTCCTCGGCGAGCTGGGGCCGATGATAGAAGCCGCCGAACCATTCGGTGAGACGGCGCCCCGCCCGCGCGCGGTCCCCGTCCACGGCGATGTAGACGCGCTTGGCCACCGGGAATGTGGCGGGATCGCGGCCGGCCGCCTCGAGCGTCCGGCGCAGCAGCGCGACCTCGGAGGCGAACGTGGCGGTGGAGGCCGAGCCCGCACCCATGAACGCGTCGCCGAGCGCGACGGCGCGGCGGAGCGCGTCCGGATGATGCCCGCCGAACCAGACGGGCGGATGCGGGCGCTGGCGCGGCTTGGGCTCCATGGGCAGGTCCTTCAGCCGGTAGAACTCGCCGTCGAAGGTCACGCGGGGCTCCGTCCACAGGCGCTTCATCAGCGACACGCCCTCCGCGAAGCGCGCGGCCCGGCGCTCGGCGGAGAGTCCGAAGGCGGGATAGACGGCGGGCTGGCCGCCCAGGCCCACACCCACGTCGAGCCGCCCGCCGGAGAGCTGATCGAGCGTGGCGAGGCTCTTGGCGGTGTGGAGCGGCGTCCGCAGCGCGGTGAGGAGCACCGCCGCCCCGAGACGCAGCCGGTTGGTGGTCGCGGCGGCGAAGGTCAGGAGCTCGATGGGCTCGAGGCTCGGGATCGTGCCCACCACCTGCTCGACCACCCACGCGCCGGCGAAGCCGAGGGCGTCCGCCCGGGCGAGGTAACGGCGAATGCGCTCCGGGTCGATCGGACCGGACGGAAACGTCTGCGGGATCGAGACGGCGAGCGGGATGCGGCTCGTCATGGGGAATCCTCCCCTTGCCCGCCGAGGCGGGCGGAGAGCGCGGCCACGAACTCGTCCGGGCGACTCGGCGAGATCACCACGAGGCCGCGGCGGGTGTGGAGGTACACGAGGTCGCGCGTGTTGGTGATGGCGAGGTAGTGGAGCCCGGTGCGCGGGTTCCAGCGGAGCCCGTGCGAGCCGAACAGCGCGTTGAGACCGAGGGCGAGGAGGCCGCCGATGGGCCGCGGGGTCCGGTCGGCGGCCGCGATGGCGGAGTACGGGAGCCGGCGGACCAGCCACCGGCGCTCGAGGCGGAGCCCCCGGCGCTCCAGCGTGTAGCCCGCGGGCGCCATCGACTGGAGCGCCCATACCACGCCCAGGAACGGCAGCGGGAAGATCGTGAAGAGGAGATCGCCGGTGGCCGCCACCACCGCGACGGACAGCAGGAACGGCGCCAGCACGCCCAGGCCGATGCCGACCACGCCCGCGATCACCCGCTGCCGTGTCCCGAGGACGGCGGGGAAGAACTCGTCGTCGATCCGGGCGCGCGTCTCTATCGCGTGTGGATCTCGTGCGGGCCGAAGAAGTACGGGATCTCGAAGGCCGCGGACTCCGGTGAGTCGGA